>ERZ795056.1824-NODE-1824-length-24495-cov-11.951350_pt1 | contig 24495 bp, 20 predicted proteins | sample MGYA00375140_ERZ795056 | MGnify/ENA primary metagenome ERZ795056 (study PRJEB30185, sample SAMN05720227) | activated sludge metagenome | isolation source: Anaerobic digester | place: USA | collected 2015-03-09 ... | reverse complement strand
TCGCCGTGTTCGTTGAGCAGGTCGTTCAGCACCTTGCAGTCCTCGTAGCCAGCGTTCATGCCCTCGCCGTAGAAGGGCACGATGGCGTGTGCTGCATCACCGATCAACGCCACCTTGTCGCGGTGGTACCAAGGCCCGCAGCGAATGATGGCGAGGTTGCTCTGAGGGTTACGGAAGTATTGCTCGGCCAGGTCGGGCAGCATGGGAATGGCGTCCTTGAAGTGCGTCTCGAAGAAGCGCATCAGGTCCCGCTCGTCGGTGATGTTGGCGAACGAGAACTCGCCCTCGTGCGGCATGAAGAGCGTGCCGGTGAAGCCACCGTCCTGATTGGCCAGGCCCATCATCATGAAGTAGCGCCGCGCCCAGATGTGCAGGCAGTGCGGATCCATCTGCGGCGTACCATCCGCGTTGGAAGGGAAGGCGATCTCCTTATAGTCGTGCTCGATGAAGCTCTGGCTGAAGTTGAAGCGGCCTTTCATCATGGCCTGGCGAACGGCACTGGGCGCACCATCGCTGCCAAACACCACATCGGCCTTCACCTCCGTGCGCTCGCCGCCATCGGTCTCGAACCAACAGGTGGCCTTGTCCAGGTCCACCTCGGCACAACGCTGGCCGAAATGCAACGTCACGTTGGGGAACTTCTCCGCTTCGGAGAGCATCACCTTGTTGAGCTCACCGCGCGATACGCTGTGGATCGGACGTTCGTCGATGCTGTAAGGCAAGCGGGTGGTATTGCCTTCGCGGTCGTGGGTCATGCGAGAATGGACGGGAACCACGATGCGTTCCACGGCCTCGTGCACACCAGCAGCTTTCAAGGCCGTCCAGCCGCGATGGCTCACCACCAGGTTGATGCTCCGGCCCGCGTAGGCGTTGGACCTGCGCGGGTCAGGCCGACGTTCGTACACATGGATGGTGTGCCCGCGTTTGGCCAGGAACACGGCCAACAGACTTCCGACGAGGCCGCCGCCGACGATGGTGATGTTCTTCATGAATACTGGACATTGGGTCGACCCGATCGGTCGACGGTGCAGGTGCCTGGTGGCGCGATCAGTGTGATGCTGAGAGGCATTCGGTCAGTATCACTCCGAAGCGATACACATCTTCGAACGAATTGTACATCGGCACGGGTGCCACGCGGATCACGTTGGGTTCGCGCCAATCGGCCACCACACCTCGCTCCGTGATGCGGTTGAACAAGGCCTTTCCATGGCCATGGGCAAGTATGCTGAGCTGGCAACCGCGTTGCATCGGGTCGTTGGGGGTGATCACTTCGAGGTGCGTGCCGCTATGCTGTGCGACCTCGGCGATGATGAAAGCGAGGTAGGCGGTCAATTGTTCGCTTTTGGCGCGCAGGTTGGCGATGCCCGCCCGGTCGAAGAGATCCAGCGCCACGCGGTGCACCGCCATGCTGAACACCGGTGCGTTGCTCACCTGCCAGGCTTCCGCAGTGGGCATGGGCTTGAAGGTGCGCTCCATCTTGAAACGCTCGCTCTTGTTGTGTCCCCACCAACCGGCAAAGAGGGGTAAGCCGTTCCCGAGGCAGACCTCCGTAGGGTCTCCTGAAAGGGACCCTGCGGGTGATGCAGCCTTCTCGCTCAGGGTCCCCTCGTTCCTCGGGAGACCCTGCGCAGGTTTTGGGCCCAAGTGCCGCTGATGGACGAAGGCCCCCGCCACACTACCTGGACCGCTGTTGAGGTACTTGTAGCTGCACCAGCAAGCGAAGTCTACATTCCAGTCGTGCAGCTTCACGTGCAGGTTACCGGCGGCGTGCGCCAGATCGAAGCCAGCCGTGGCACCGACGGCCTGCGCAGCCTGTGTGATGGCCGCCATATCGAAGGCCTGGCCGGTGTAGAAGTTCACGCCGCCGAAACAGACCAGCGCGAGCTCTTCGCTCAGCTCGTTGATCTTGGCAATGATGTCCTCCGTCCGCAGCGTGTGTTCTCCTTCGCGCGGCTGCACTTCCACCAGGTCCATGGCCGGATCACCGCCGTGGAAGGCGATCTGCGATGCGAAGGCATACGTGTCGCTGGGGAAGGGCCGCTGCTCGGTAAGGATCTTCGTCCGCTTCCCACTTGGCCGGTAGAAGCTCACCATCAGGAAGTGCAGGTTGCTGGTGAGCTGGTTCATCGCCACCACCTCTTCAGGAAGTGCGCCCACCAGCCGTGCCAGTGAAGGGGTGAGTTCCTCGTGATAACTGTACCAAGGATGCTTCGCGTGGAAATGCCCTTCCACCCCGAAGCGGGCCCAATCATCCAGCTCCTGCTTCAGTGCATCGGCCGCGGCCTTGGGTTGCAGACCGAGCGAGTTGCCGGTGAAGTACAGCACGTCGCGGCCGGCATGCTGTGGGAAATGGAACTCGTTGCGAAAGGATCGAAGGGGATCGACGGCATCCAGCCCTTGGGCATGGGCCAACGTGTTCTGGTAGGTGCTCATGGGATGCGTTCAAAAGTAGACCGTTGAACCGAGTGCCAAATGACGATCGTCGGTCAAAGCAGGGAACCTATTAGGTATAATGCTGGAATGAGGAGCAGGATGCCATCTGCAAGCGTCTCATGAAGGACATCGGATCGCTTCGGGGCGGGTATCAGCGTAAAACACGCCGCCAAAAGGGATCCGCAACCCGCGAAGACGTCAGCCCAAGGTGTTGCGCCGTCCACGTCTGCCTCAATATCCATAAAGCCCCGAACCAATAGGATCATACCGATGTACACGAGCAGGAGAACGATGAGCACCCGGGTCCATCGAGCACCGATCACTTGGGGGATGGTACGGAGGGAAGGATCGTCGGTCGCTAGATCACGGATATCGAAGAGCAGGGCATTGGCCAAATACAGAGGCAACTGGACCAGACCCGCGTCGATCAGTCCAGTGATGAGATCGACCTCCTTCGCAATGAGGAAGGGCATCACGACCGTCACGAGCATCCAGCACCCGACGATAACGGGCAGTTTCAATCCAGGGACGGCGCGTAAGCCACCCCATGGCACGAACGGCAACGATCGTGTGTAGGTCGCTCCGAGGGTCACCGCAACAGCGATGACCGGCCAAACCAACAAGCGCTTCGGCCAAAGCAGCGCAATTCCGAGCATTGCCGCGATGAGGGCCACCAGAAGAGCGAGCCTTTGACGCTCGAACACCCATGACAACGCTTCCTGATCCGTTCGATCAAGAACAGTTCGTGCCGCGGACCAGCGAAGAAGGAGGTACATGGACCACGTCCCTAAGCCCGATGCAAGAGAGACCCGCCATAGGTCCGGCGTTTCCAGGGATCGATGGGCCACCCACGCTGTTTGTGCCGCTGCGCCTCCTGCGATCCATAATTGGCCCCATACCACGGACCTCCACGCTCGCCCGAAAGGAAATACCGCGATCAATACCCCTCCAAGTTGGGGTTGATGATGAGCTGCCGCACTGCCAGACCCACGCCAATACCTGCGAATGTGGAGAGCAGTCCACGCACAACGCGTTTCGTTCGACCAACACGGGCATAGCCATAAGCATAGTCCGCATTGCCTTCCATGAAGGGGTCGCGAATGGAACCCGGCGTGACATTCACCCTGGGTAGCGTCATGACAGCGGCGTAGATCGGTGGCAGGAAGAACGCGTTCATCTCCAGATTGGCAGCGATGGTTGTACCCGCTCCGAACAGGAATCCCCCGATGGTGGTCCAGGTTGGCTTGTAACCGTCGCGCGCATCAGCTTGCCCCTTGATGAAGCTGCGCATCTGGTCCACGGTCATATCGTTTCCGAAGATGGTATCATAGAAATACCAGATCCGTTCGCGACCCAGACTGTCCGTCACGCTGAACACATCCTCGGTGGGTTCGGACCGTTCCTTGGTCCGGCTGTGCTTGCCGAATCCGAGGTAACGCACTTCCAACGTGCTTTGGCCCAACACCGTACCGGTGATCACCCGGCCATTCATCATCAGGATGCGATCCTGACCAGCACCCGTCGATACGAGCACCAGGAGAAGGGCGTACAAGAACAGTGAACGCAAGGACATCGGTCAAAGATAGCCCTTGTCGAACAGGCCGAATGCTTGCGTGTTGCATGGGAACGGTCAGCTATGCAAGGTGAAGGCGCCCCGTATATTTGGCCACGTCCTCGACCCCTACCCCACCCATGAACTTCGTGACCTACCAGGAGCGTCACATCGGCCCCGATGCCGGTGCGACGGAAGAGATGCTTCGTGCCATCGGCGTCAGCTCGCTCGATGAGCTGATCAGGCGTACCGTGCCCCAGGGCATCCGTTCGCCGAAAGCCCTGGACGTGGGACCCGCGCTGACCGAGCGCGAGCACCTTGATAACATGAAGGCCTTGGGCGCGAAGAACAAGGTGTTCCGCAGTTACATCGGTCTGGGCTTCAGCGGCACCGTGCTACCCCCGGCCATCCAGCGCAACGTGTTCGAGAACCCCGGATGGTACACGGCCTATACTCCGTACCAGGCGGAGATCGCGCAAGGCCGCTTGGAGGCCCTGCTGAACTACCAGACGATGGTGAGCGAGCTCACCGGCCTGCCCATCGCCAATGCATCGCTGCTCGATGAGGCCACCGCCATCGCCGAGGCCATGCACATGCTTTACGCCGCTCGCCCGAAGGAACTGGCGAACGCTCACAAGTTCTTCGCTGACAAGGGCCTGTATCCGCAGAACATCGATGTGCTCCGCACGCGCTGTGCACCCATCGGTGTGGAACTGGTGATCGGTGATGCCAAGGACTTCACCCCCGACGGCAGCTACTTCGCCGTGGCGCTGCAGTATCCCGCCGCCGATGGCAACGTGGGCGATCACCGTGCACTGGTCAGCAAGGCCAAGGCGGCCGGTGTCCGGGTGGCCGTGTGTGCGGACATCCTTGCGTTGGTGTTGCTGACGCCTCCGGGCGAATGGGGCGCCGATGTCTGCGTGGGCAACAGCCAGCGCTTCGGTGTACCCATGGGCTACGGTGGTCCTCACGCCGCGTTCTTCGCCACCACGGAGGAGTACAAGCGCCTGATCCCGGGCCGCATCATCGGGGTGAGCCAGGACCGTCGTGGTCGCCGCGGGCTGCGCATGGCGCTCCAGACCCGCGAACAGCACATCCGTCGCGACAAGGCCACCAGCAACATCTGCACAGCACAGGCCCTGCTCGCGGTGATGGCCGGCATGTATGCCGTGTATCACGGCCCGAACGGCCTGAAGCGGATCGCCGGGAACGTGCACGCCCACACGCGTCATCTGGCCGAAGCCGCCAAGGGACTGGGTTATGGCCTGGTCAACGCCAGTTTCTTCGACACCATCACCCTCACGCTCCCTGCTGGGATCAAGTCGGAGCAGGTGAAGAAGGCCGCCGAGACGCGCAGCATCAACTTGCGCTATGAAGGCGATCGCGTCAGCATCGCCTTTGATGAGACCGTGCGTCCCAATGATGTGAACGATACGGTGGCAGCCCTGGCGGAAGCCTGTGGCGCCAAGGCTCCGGTTGTCCCGGGCAACGGTTCCACCATGGCGGTGCCGGCCGACCTGCAGCGCACGAGCGCGGTACTGACGCATCCGGTGTTCAACACCCACCACACCGAACTGGAGCTCCAGCGCTACATCAAGAAGTTGGAGAACAAGGACTTCAGCATGATGCACGGCATGATCCCCCTGGGTTCGTGCACGATGAAGCTGAACGCCGCTAGCACGCTGATGCCGTTGAGCTGGCCCGAGTGGGGCGGCCTGCATCCCTTCGCTCCGGTGGACCAGACGCAGGGCTACCAGCAGGTCTTCGCCGAACTGAGCGATGCGCTGGCGAAGGCCACGGGATTCACGGCCGTGAGCCTGCAGCCCAACAGCGGCGCGCAGGGCGAATACGCCGGCCTGCTGGTGATCCGTGCGTACCATGCGGCACGCGGCGACCATCACCGCAACATCGCCCTCATCCCCAGCAGCGCCCACGGAACCAACCCGGCCAGCGCGGTGATGGCCGGCATGCAGGTGGTGGTGGTGAAGGCCGATGAGGAAGGACACGTCGATGTGGCCGACCTGAAGGCCAAGGCCGAACAGTACAAGGACACGCTGAGCTGCCTGATGGTGACCTACCCCAGCACGCACGGCGTGTACGAGGAGAGCATCAAGGACATCACCGCCACGATCCACGCGAACGGCGGTCTGGTGTACATGGACGGCGCGAACATGAACGCCCAGGTGGGCCTTACGAGCCCCGGCGACATCGGAGCGGACGTGTGCCACCTGAACCTGCACAAGACCTTCGCGATCCCGCACGGCGGTGGCGGCCCCGGCATGGGTCCCATCTGCGTGAACGACAAGCTGAAGCCCTTCCTGCCCGGTCACCCGTTGATCAGGACCGGAGGAGAACACGCCGTACCTGCGGTGAGCAGTGCCCCCTGGGGTAGTGCGCTCATCCTGTTGATCAGCTACGGATACATCAAGATGCTCGGTGGTACCGGGCTCACGGACAGCACGCGTTACGCCATCCTCAACGCCAACTACATCAAGGCGAAGCTGGAGAAGCACTACCCGATCCTGTACACCGGTACCGAAGGCATGGTGGCGCACGAGATGATCCTCGATTGCCGCGAATTCAAGCGCACAGCGGGGATCGAGGTGGAGGACATCGCCAAGCGCCTGATGGATTACGGGTTCCATGCGCCCACGGTGAGCTTCCCGGTGGCCGGCACGCTGATGGTGGAGCCCACGGAGAGCGAGGCCAAGCCGGAACTGGACCGCTTCATCGAGGCCATGATCGGCATCCGCATGGAGATCGCGGAAGTGGAGAACGGCCAAGCGGACAAGTCCGACAATGTCTTGAAGATGGCCCCGCACACCAGCGATGAGGTCTGTGCCGACACTTGGAGCCACCCTTATGGTCGCGAGAAGGCGGCCTTCCCGGCCAGCGTGAACCGTGACTGGAAGTTCTGGCCCTCGGTGAGCAAGGTGGACAGCGCCTTCGGCGACCGCAACCTGATCTGCACCTGCCCGCCCGTGGAGGACTACGCGATGCAGGAAGCCTGATCGCTGGACTTCGATCGCACAGGACCCGCGACCTTCTTGTCGCGGGTCCTGTGCATTACCGACCATGGATCGATGCGGTACCTTCGCCCGTTCACACCGATGAAGTACACCGCACCCATCGCGCATTGCTGCGCCTTTTTGCTCTCCGTTCCTTTGATATTGCTGGTGCCTGCAATGGCCCAGGACAAGGCACTGCCATGTCTGCTCAGCGTGGACTTCGAGGGCGATGGTATCCCGGCCGGGTGGGATATCGGTGCACCCGTCCTGCAACTGGACGGCAGTGGCAATTCCACATCGGCATGGCGGATCGGAAATGCAACGGAAGCCAATTCCAACGGTTTCTTCCCGGTCCCGGACAGACCAGTGAACAACCGTTTCATCATGGCCAATGACGATGCGGCACCGTGCAACTGCGCCATGGATGAGGTGGTGTTGACGAGCCCTTCCATCGACCTGGCCTCGACCACGGGCGCAGTACTACAGTGCAAGTACTTCTTCGATGGCAACTTCAATAGCGGCGTGGCCACCGTGAACGCATCGGTGAATGGTGGCGAATGGATCGTGATCGACACCTTGACCACTGCGGGATCCCAATGGCAGGACCTCTTCGTGGACCTGAGCGCCTATGATGGTGCTACCGACCTGCGCATTCGCTTCCGCTGGAGTGACAATGGCCAGTGGGCTAGCGGAGTCGCCGTGGATGACCTTTGCGTCCGGGGCCGCTATACCAAGGATATCAGCGTGTTGGAACTCCTCTCCCATGATCCGGAGCCATCCCCGTTCAATGGTTCAGTACGGAGCCTTAGATATTCCGAACTCCCACTGACACAAACCGCTCCATTGACGCTTGCTGCTTCGCTGCGGAACAATGGCACGGACATCGTCAGGAATGTCATTGTGACACCCTCGATCACACTCAACGGTAGTGCACAAGGTCCTTTGACCAGCCAACTTGTGGACAGCATGTTACCCGGTGAGACACGCATGGTGCGTATCCCGACGGATTGGACACCGAATGCATTGGGCTTGGTCGAACTTTCAGTGAATACCACGATCGATGGCGACGATGAGGATAATTCGGACAATGGGGCCTCCACAAGCATTCGTATCACGGGTCCAGGATGGGCGGATGGATATGGTGCGATGACCTCGTTGGAAGGCGATGCCCAAGGGATCATCCAACGCGACGGATCATTCATCGTCCTGTCGCGCATGGAACTGGTCGGGACCGCATCCCCCGTTTCGGGGATCAGTGCCATACTCGGAACGAACAGCCAAGCAGGCGCTCGGATAAGAGGTGTGGTATTCGACACACAACTGGCATTCCTGGATACCACAGCCACCCACGAGCTGACCAGTGATGACTTGAACATCATTCTCGGTGGAGGCCCCATCCACCTTCCTTGGGCGAACATCACTGAATTGACCGGCGACCACTTTGTGGGGATCCAGGTCCTGGATGATGATAGCCAGGTATCCATCGCCTCCAGTGGGAACATCCCGACCGGCGCTGCCATGGTCCTGATCGGCGCGAATTTCGAAGTCGACTGGCTGCAAGTTACCCCGATGATCCGCTTGCATACCAGCTCGTTCGGAGTGGGTGTGACCGAAATGGATCCTTCGGGATCGCTCGTGATCGGGCCGAATCCAGCATCCACGACACTTGGGTACCGGTTCGACGGGAAGAAGATCGATCAGGTGGAGGTGTTCGACATGTGGGGCCGTCAGATCAACGTGTCTCCAACTCAACAAGCGTACAGCACCGACGGCCACTTGGACGTTTCGTCCCTGTCCAATGGCTGTTACACCCTTTCTATCCGAAACGGTGATCGTCAGTTCAGGCGCAACTTCCTGATCGCCCGGTAGTTCGTTCCGGTATCAGCGATGTGCTGGTGCACCGAACGATGATCGACCGTTGCCTGTAGGTATCCGAGCATGGTCATGAGGAGGCAGCCCCCTTGCCTAACAATTCCTACCTGGCTGAACCGAACATCCCTGGATCTTCTTAACTTCGGCACTCCAACTCTAGGAAAACCAAGCGAACAATGAACAAACGCTACACCCTTATCTTGGCTTCGGCCGTGGCCGGGACGTGCATGGCACAGACCGCCAACAACATTCCAGCCCGATTGATGAAGGCAGAGCCACGTGAGGCTCGCACTGCATCCGGCACTTCCGACGCCCTGCGTGGCAACACCGTGTTCTCCGAGGACTTTGCCAATGGCATGACCGGTAACAATGGCATCGGCGAATGGACACCTACCGGTGTCAACGCTGCCATGTGGCGTTGGTCCCCCACGGGTCCAGTAGGTGCGTTCTCCGTGCCCACCCAGATCATCGCATCGGCAACCGTCTCGAACGGGTTCATGATGTTCAACGGCGACTCGGCGAACACCAACTTCCTGGTCGACCCTCCTGTGATCGTGGCCAGCCCGATCGAATGGGATGCTGCATTGGAAAGCCCCATCCTCGACCTGAGCGCTAGCCCTTTCGTGGAGATCGTGTTCACCCAGCGCTTCCGTTGGTGCTGTCAGCCCACCTCCCCGCATTCGGTGGAGTTGAGCATCGATGGTGGTGCTAGCTGGCCGTTCACCTATACCACGAATGGTATCTTCAATGCGAACGATGACAGCGGCACCGACGAGGTCCGCATCAACATCAGCAACGACATTGCTGGCAACGCCGGGTCCGTGCGTTTCCGTTTCAAGCACAGCCCCTTTGCCTCGCACTACCACTGGCAGATCGACGACGTGGCAATCCGCGAGTTGTTCCCCAACAACTTGACCATGAACGATGGCTATCTGACCCACACCGGCCTCGGTGAGGAGTTCGGTCGTATCCCAGCTGGCCAGTTGAACCCCACCATGCTTGTTGGTGGCGGGATCACCAACTCCGGTAGCGCAGCCCAGACCAACGTTGTCATCAACATGAGCGTGACCAATAGCGCTGGTACTGAAGTGTTCAATGCCGTCAAGAACATCCCCACGTTGGCATCCGGTGCGTCCGACGCCCTTGAGGAGTTCGTTACCCTGCCCGCTTTGACTGCCGACCTCTACACCGCTACCTTCACGGTCAGTGCGGATGAGGAGGACCTGGATCCCTCTGACAACACCTTCCTGCGTCGTTTCGAAGTGAACAATGAGATGTACAGCGTGGACGGTATCGGTAACCACCCCACGGGCTACCAGATCCTCAGCTCCATCGGGACGAACAGCTTCCCTGGTGATAACGATGGCCTCGTGGTGATGAACTACTACGAATTGATCGAGCCCTTGGACATCTACGGTTTCGAGTTCCTGACCACCACCAATACCCAAGTGGGTGGTTATGTGACGATCAGCCTACTTGATACGGCGGATGTCTTCGCGAACATCACCACCAACCCGATCGCAGAGAGTGATGCATATGACATCCTCGATACGGATGTGTCCGGTGGCCGAGTACGGGTGTTCTTCAACAGCCCTGTAACCCTCGACCCGAACGGTTATTACGCCGCTGTGACCTTGTTCAGCAATCAGGACGCCGGTCGGATCCGGATCATTGATGATGCCACCGTTCCTCAGCCCAATGGCATGTCGCTGATCTACAGCCCGACCGACCAGGTGGTATACACCAATGGTAACGGCATGTCCATCCGCTTGCTGCTTTCCGCAACAGTAGGTGTTGAGGAGACCGCTGTTCTGGAAGGTGTGACCGTATTCCCCAATCCCACCAATGGCGTGGTGAATGTGCGTACCGAGAACAGCGGTACACACCAAGTGGAAGTGGTCAATGTCCTGGGTGCAGTGGTCGCTCAGACGTCCTTCGCAGGAAGCACCACGCTCGATCTGAGCACCTTCGCCAAAGGCGTCTACTCTGTGCGCATCTTCAATGAAGAAGCCAGCATGGTGGAGCGCGTCACTGTCGAGTGATCCAACCTTACATCCCTGGCGAAGGACCCGGCAGCTTGGCTGCCGGGTCCTTCTGCTTTGGTGCCTTGACCGGCCCTTTCCTCGGATACTTACGTTGCCTGGAATGCCATCCGAATGCGTTGACCGATATACTATATTCGTCACCCCAATCCCTCATCAGCATGAAGAACATCTACTCAGCACTCTTGTTGATCGCCCCGCTGGCCGCAAGCGCGCAACTGCGCGAAGCGCGTCACCAGAACGATCGACCGGTCCATGGCCACGCCAAGGGCATTTCGTATTACTCGGAGACTTTCGATGCGGACCTGAACGGATGGTCCGCAGAGACCACAGTGGGCGTCGTTGATTGGAAATGGACCAACGTGGGTCCGGGTCCGACCTCATCCACATATCCCGTTCCACCCTTGGCGACCAGCACACCCAGCGGTTGGGCCATCCTCGATGACGATTTCGATGGGGTCGGTGGTCAGTCCACGGATGCCTCATTGATATCCCCTGCGATCGATCTCTCAGCTGCTCCTGCCAACCTTCGGGTTCGCTTCGAACAGTATTTCCAGGAATTCCAAGCTGACGCCACGTTCGTAGGAGTAAGCGTCGATGGTGGGTCCACGTGGAACGAAGTGGAGATCAATGCCGGTGTTGGACGTGAAGGTCGCCCCAATCCCGAAGTGATCGAGGTGAACATCTCGGAATGGGTGAGCGCAAATCCATCCAATGTCCAATTGCGCTTCCGCTATACATCGACTTGGGATTATGGCTGGCAGGTTGACAATGTCGCCATTGTGGAACAGTTCCAGTACGACATGATCGCCGTGAGTTCCTTCCTGAGCCACAACGGTACCGGCGAGGAGTACGGCCGCATCCCGACTTCCCAACTCTACCCGACCATGCTGTTAGGTGGCGAGTTGAAGAACGACGGATCCTTGGACCAGACCAACGTGGTGGCTTCGATGACGGTGCGGAATGGCATCAACGAAGTGGCGTTCTCGGCAACCAGCAACATCGGCAACCTGGCAGCGAACACTTCTGCTTTCATGGAGGAGTTCGCCAGCCTGCCAGCATTGGGCAACGACCTGTACACCGCCACGTTGGAGGTGACCAGCGACCAGGCTGCCAGTGATGCCAACCCCGAGAATAACTCGCGCGTCCGTGCTTTCCAGGTGAACGACGCACGTTACACGTTGGATGGGATCGGTATCCATCCAGGAAGCACCATCATCGGTTCCTTGGGTACCAATTCATTCGACGGAGCTGAGGACGGTTTGATCCTGATGACCTATTACGAGGTTCGTGAGCCGCTGGATGTGAATGGCATGGAATTCTTGATCACAGCGAATACCGTGCTTGGCGGCTTCGTGACCGTTGCCATCTACGACACCACGGATGTGCTGGCGGCCACACCCAATTTCAGCAACCCGGTCGTGGAGAGCGATGCCTATGACATCATGCCCGATGACATCTCTTCCGGCGTGGTGAGCGTGTTGTTCCCTCAAGTGGCCACGCTTCCCGCGGGCGGATATTATGCGGCAGTGACCTTGAACAGCAATGGCGGGGTCGGTACCATCCGTGTACTGGATGACCTCACCGTGCCACAACCTGCGTTGGCCAGCGTCATCTACATTCCTGCCGATCAGGTCTTTACGAACGGGAATGCAACGTCCGTTCGCCTCATGACGGGTTCCAGCCCTGATCAGGTCGCGACCACCGAGGCACCACTGGGTATCGCGCTGTTCCCCAACCCGAGCAATGGGAACGTTACCCTCCGTGTCGCCGAAGCTGGCCTGCATCGTGTGGAAGTGATCGACGCAGCAGGTCAGTTGGTAGGCACCAGCACCGTGATCGGCACATCCACCTTGGATCTCAGCGATCTCGCCAAAGGCTTGTATTCCGTGCGCGTGATCGGTGACAAGGGCATCCGAGTGGAGCGTATCACCCTGAACTAGTCCGAATTGATGAAGATGAGCGCCCCTGCCGCTGTCCGGCAGGGGCGCTATACGTTCCCGGCCGGCGATGATCTTGTCTCCAAGAACAGTGGTTGGAATGGTGTAGTGGCCATCAGTCCAAGGGCAGAACAGGGTGATTCCGCCCTATCTTTGTCCTGAACTTTTGGTCAAACAATCCGAACACGAACCAATGAAGAAGATCTACTCTGCCTTCCTGGGTATGCTGATCACCGGTACCGGTGTGGTGGCCCAGTCGAAGACCCAGCTTCCGCTGGAATTCCGTTACAAGCCGACCCTGGACCGGGTGGCCAACCCTGCATCCGATCGCGGTGCCACCATCTGGTGCGACGATTTCTCCGATGCGAACAACTGGATCGCTTCCGCACAGAACGGCACCTCCAACCTGTGGGTGATCGGCACCGACGTGCCAAGTGGCCTTTTCCCGATGGACGGTATCGCGTCCACCACTGCTGCGAACGGCTTCGCCCTTTTCGACAGCGATCTGTACTGCACGACCGACGATGCCGTGTTGCAAATGGCGAATCCGATCGATTGCCAGGGTGTCGCCAACGTGGTGCTCCAGTTCGAACAGTTCTATCGTGCGTTCCAAGGCTTCACCTTCGTGGATGTGAGCAATGATGGATCCACGTGGACCGAATTCGCGGTGAACGAAGGACTGGCCGTGAACCTCGCGACCACCAACCCCAACCTCTTCGAACTGAACATCTCTTCCGTAGCTGGCAACCAAGGCTCCGTTTGGGTCCGGTTCCGTTACGTTGGCGCTTGCGACTACGCTTGGATGGTTGACGATGTCTGCATCGTGGAGCAAGTACCTGTCGACCTGGTCATGGTGGATGGGTTCCTCACGCACACCGGCACCGGCGAAGAGTTCGGTCGCATTCCCCAGAACCAATTGTACCCCACCATGTTGGTGGGTGGCACCTTCCTGAACAACGGCTCCACTGAACTCACGAACGTCAACGTGGTCATGGAAATGCGCAACGCTGCGAACGTAGTGGTGAGCACTGCTTCGACCACGGTCGCCAACTTGGCTTCCGGAGCTACCGCAGCCCTTGAGGCAGAGGTGAATACCGCCGATTTCAGCAACGAGGACCTCTACACTGCGACCTTCACCGCTACCAGTGCAGAGAACGCGCAAGACGCGAACCCCGCCAACAACACGTTCCTGCGTTCATTCGAAGTGACCAACTCGCTCTACTCCCTTGATGGTATCGGCAATCACCCTGAGGGCCTTGAGCTTCTGAACTCACTTGGCACCAACAGCTTTGAAGGTGGTGAGGACGGATTGGAAGTGATGACCTACTACGAGGTGCGTGAGGCCATCGACGTGTATGGGATCGAAGTGATCCTCGCCTTCGGCACTGAAGTGGGTGGGTTCATGGTCGCGAACATCCTGGATACCGCCGATGTCTTCGCCGATCCTGCCGTGCTCACCAACCCCTTGGTGGAAAGCCAGGCCTACGATCTGGTGGATGATGACCTGAACGACGGTATCGTCCGGATCGGATTCGACAACGTGTTCACCCTGCCAGTGGGAGGATACTATGCCAACGTAGTGCTGAACAGCAACGCTGGTGCTGGTCACATCCGTGTGCTCGACGACCAGACCGTTCCCCAGCCGAATGCCGCCAGCCTGATCGCCATCCCTGTGGAGGGCGTGTTCATCAATGGTGTGGCATCCGCAGTGCGCCTCATCACCGAGCCTCTGAACGTGGCTGTGAGCGAGAACAACACCCTCGTAGGTGTGAACGTGTTCCCCAACCCTTCCAACGGTGTGGTGAACATTCGTACCGCTGAACTGGAGGTGTACAATGTGGAAGTGATGAACGTGACCGGAGAACTCGTGCGTACCGTGCGTATCAACGGCACGAGCACCATGGACCTGACCGATCTCGCCAAGGGTGTTTACACCGTGCGCGTTTCGAACGCCAATGGCATCATGACCCAGCGTGTGACGCTGCAATAAGCATCGATCTTGACGAAGCCCCCCACGACCATAGGGTCCGTGGGGGGCTTTTTCATTCGCCATGGTCAGGATGCGGATCCTGGGCAATGAAGCAACCCATTGGGGTAAGGAGGACGAACTCACGACTATGGCCCGACCGGTACTGCCACTGGAATGGACCAAGGTCCAGAGGTGACCACCTTCGGGGTCTCCGCTACCCTGACATTCAACGGTCGCGTGTAGGTCGAGGAATGGACGTCCTGGTGTTCGAGATCGAACGTTTCCAGGCCAAGGTCGGATCAGGTCATCCGTTCTTGATCATGGCCTTCTTCACCTGGCGCATCAACGCACTGGCGAAAATGAACTCATTGAGTTCCTTATTGTCACTATGCAGGAGTTCTTCGCGGCCTCCCTTCCACCACATCCGGCCCTTGTGGATGAAGATGATGTTCTCTCCCGTTTCCATGACCGAGTTCATATCGTGCGTGATCACGATGGTCGTTGTGTTGAACTCTTCGGTGAGTTCCTTGATGAGCTCGTCGATCACGATGCTCGTCTGCGGATCCAATCCACTGTTGGGCTCATCGCAGAACAGGTACTTTGGATTCATGGCGATGGCACGGGCAATGCCCACGCGCTTCTGCATCCCTCCGCTCAGTTCAGCAGGGTAGAGCGCGTCCTTATCCAGGATATTGACCCGTTTGAGACACACATGGGCACGGTCCTCCATCTCGCTGCGTGCCATGGCGGAGAACATCTTCAATGGGAACATCACGTTCTCCAACACGGACATGCTGTCGAACAAGGCGGATCCCTGGAAGAGCATACCGATCTCCTGTCGGATCCCACGCATATCCTCGGCCTCCATGTCATGGAAGGAACGTCCTTCGTAGAGCACCTTGCCTTCTTCGGGCTTGTGAAGTCCTACGATACACTTCGCGAGAACGCTCTTCCCCGAGCCACTCTTGCCGATGATCTGGTTCACCTGACCCTTTGCGAACACCGCGTTGATGTCGGTCAACACTTGGACCGTACCGAAACGCTTGCTCAGTCCTTGCACCTCGATCATATCAGGAGCAATTGGGTGAGCGCATAATTGGCGATGAGGATCACGACGTCGCTGTAAACAACTGCTCGTGTGCTGCTGATACCTACCTCGCGTGTACCCCCCGAAGTGTAGTACCCTTGATAGGCTGAGACGGTGGTAATGATGAAAGCGAAGACCACGGTTTTGATCAACGCGTAAATGACGGTGAACGGGTCGAAATCGTACTGTATGCCTTCAATGAAGGCTTCTGTACTGATGATACCGGTTCCAACCCCGGCCAACCACCCCCCGAAAATGCTCAAGAACATACTGATCATGACCAGGAACGGGTTCATCAGGACGGATGCCACGATCTTGGGAAGGATCAAATAACCCGCCGAATTGACACCCATGATGTCCAACGCATCGATCTGTTCCTTCACACGCATGGAACCGATCTCGGCGGCGATATTGGAGCCGACCTTTCCAGCCAGGATCAACGAAATGATGGTAGGGCTGAACTCCAGGATCGTGCTTTGACGCGTGGTGAACCCGACCACATAACTGGGGATCCAGGCGGAATCGATGTTCGTGCTGGTCTGAATAGTGATCACCGCGCCCATGAAAACCGACAAGAGAGCAACGATCCCCAAGCTCTTCACTCCAAGAAGGTCCATCTCCTCCACGGTACGTTTCCAATAGAGGCTGACCCGCTCTGGACGACTGAGGGTATCGCGCAAGAGCATGAAATAACGGCCGATATGAAGGATGATGGACATGGCTGGGGGGTACTAAAGTAGACCAAGACAAGTGGACCATGTGGAAGCGGACCGGTCCGACCACCCTTCGTCAAGCACTACCTTTGAACCATGCCGTGCTCCATTCGTCCGAGCCATCTTCTTCAGGCGCTAGCAATTACTGTCATTTTGGCAGGCTGCGCATCACAACCGAAGAAATACAGGAAGATGAAAGAATGCGAGTGCCCCAAGTGGAATCAGGGGCCTGCGGTGCGGGGATCGGGTAGTCATGCTAATTTGCACCCGCTACACCAGGGGTCCTTACCTGCTCCTGCATGGCTCTCCACCTAACGCATGCCTGCCTCCGCCACCTTCTTCGCCAACGACCTCGAGCTGTTGCGTCGTCACGTGCCTGCTGGTGCATGGCCGGTCGTTCTACAATGGCTGCGTCGTAACCCGGTCCTCGTGAAAGTGGTGAAACCTCGTGCGACCAAGCTTGGTGATTATCGCAATGCTGTTGGAGGTCAACCGCATCGCGTATCGGTGAACAACGACTTGAACAAGTACGCGTTCCTCGTGACGTTGATCCATGAGTTCGCGCACTACACAACGGTGGCTCGCACGCGTCGATGGAAGGATCCCCATGGCAAGCATTGGAAGGAGGACTACCATCGGTTGATGCGTCCGTTCATGAGCCGTTCGGTGTTCCCGGCCGATGTGTTGCATGCATTGGATGTCCACCTTTCCGATGCTCCGGCGAGCAGCTGTACCGACCATCAGTTGATGCGGGTGCTTCGAAAGTATGACCGGGATCCGCGACCCATGTTGGAGGAGTTGCCCGACCGCACCGTTTTCCGTTTCAACGAGCGGATCTTCGTCAAGGGCCCCCAATTGCGCAAGCGCTATAAGTGCCACTGCTTGAACGATCGACGCATCTATTTCATCGACCCTCTTGCCGAGGTGCATGTCAACGGTCCGCTCATTGCGCGGAAAGCGTCATGAGCACCGGCAGTTCCTTGACCTGCAGATGATCAATAACCATACTTACTGTGTGATCATGGCCGGCGGCGTTGGAAGCCGTTTCTGGCCCATGAGCCGTAGTGCCTACCCCAAGCAATTCCTCGACTTCCTAGGGCTGGGACGCACCCTGTTGCAGCAGACCTACGATCGGTTCCTGGATATCTGTCCACCAGAGAACATCCTGGTGGTGACGAATGCGCAATACGCGGGGATCGTGAAGGAACAACTACCTGCTTTGGGCGATCAGCAGATCCTTCAAGAACCGAGTCGGCGCAACACGGCGCCATGTGTCGCGTATGCGAACCATGTCATCGCATCACGAGACCCTGAGGCTCGGATCATCGTCGCACCGAGTGATCATCTGGTGATGGACCGTCCCGCCTTCGTGAACACGGTGAACCTGGCGATGGAACAAGCCATGGCGAAGGATTGCCTGGTCACGTTGGGGATCGTGCCGAGCAGGCCGGACACGGGATATGGGTACATCCAATTCGGCGAGGCCACGAACACGGTCCACCATCGCGTACGACCCGTTCGCACCTTCACGGAGAAACCCGACCTTGAGACCGCTCGTAGGTTCTTGGACAGTGGTGATTTTCTCTGGAACGCTGGTATCTTCATTTGGAGCTTGAAGAGCATCACTCAAGCATTCCGGAACCACCTACCGGCAATGGAGGCGCGTTTCGCACAAGGAGCTGCCAGCTATGGCACCCCTTCGGAACATGCCTTCATCAATGAGACCTATAGCGATTGTGAGAACGTAAGCATCGACTACGGCATCATGGAAAAGGCTGACAACGTCCTTACTGTGATGAGCGATTTCGGCTGGAGCGACCTCGGCACTTGGGGAAGCCTCTATACACATCTGCCCAAGGATGCCGAGGGAAATGCCGCGGTGGGCGACCAAGTGAAACTGTATGACTGCACCAATAGTGTCGTCCACGCACATGATGACCGCCTATTGGTACTTCAAGGTCTCGAGGGTCATATCGTAGTGAGCACAGCTGATGCGCTGCTCGTATGTAGAAAGGAGGATGAGCAGAAGATCCGGACGTTCGTGAACGACCTGAAGGCCGAGAGCGGCGATCGTTACATCTGAAGAGGCTCTGGGCATTGAAGGAATTCCAGCTCATCACCGACGCCCAAGGACTCGGGAGCACCGTTGATCGGTTGGCTCGCGAAGGCATCATCGCTTTGGATACGGAGGCATCCAGCTTCCATCGGTTCCGCGAACGGGTGTGTCTGGTTCAACTGAGCACGAGGGAGCACACCTATCTGGTGGACCCTTTGAGCGTGACGGACCTTGACCCCTTGGGCGTGCTGCTTGCCGAGCCCGGTATGGAAGTGGTGATCCACGATGCGGATTACGATCTGCGTATCCTAGCCAAGCATCACGGTATCCGAGTGGAGAACGTGTTCGACACTTTGGTGGCCGCCGAACTCTTGAATGAACCGGAGATCGGTCTCGCCGCGTTGTTGGGAAAGTACCAAGGACTGCAGATCGACAAGCGGTTCCAGAAGGCCGATTGGAGCAAACGCCCCTTGCCCCAACCCATGCTCGAGTATGCTGCAGGCGACACCAGTCATCTTATCGCACTCCGCGACATCCTCAGGGAGAAACTACATACCATCGGTCGGTGGGATTGGGCATTGGAGGAGTTCTCCTTGCTTACGGATGCACCGTTCAACTTGCCGACCAACGATGAGCCCTTATTCCTTCGGATGAAGGGTGCGAAAATGTTGAAGCCGCACGAACTCGCCATACTCCAAGAGGTGTTCGCTTGGCGGGAACCCATTGCAGAGAAGCAGGACCGTGCGGCATTCATGGTGTTGGGTAATGATGTCCTTCTCTCCATCGCCACCGACCCACCGAAGGGCCTTACCGATCTGGCACTTCGTAAAGGTGTCGGAGAGCGGATCATCGAACGCTATGGGAACGATATCATGGCCGCTGTTCGGCGCGGCCTGGATATGCCAAAGGAGGCGTGGCCCCGCGTGCCCAAGCCGAAGCGTTGGCCTCGGGACGATGACTATGAGGAGCGCTTCAAGCGCTTGAAGGTGAAGCGCGACGAGATCACGGCCAAGCATGACCTCCGTGCAGGCATCGTGGCGTCGAACAACCTGCTCACGGAGATCGCGCGTAGCCTTCCCGGTGACCTCATCGCCCTGTCGGCGATCCCGGGCATACGTCGCTATCAGGTGGCCCACTTCGGTGCGGACCTGCTCACTGCCCTGTGACCCCTACTGGCTGTCCTGCGGCTATGTGACCCACGTCACATATTCACATAGTGATCCCACTATACTTTTGTGGTCAATGATGAACGTCATGTCGACCACCACCTTGGATGAGCGTGTAGGCACGGACAAGCTGAACAAGGTGAGCGAACTGCTCCGCGCCGCGGCACATCCGCAGCGCTTGGCCATTCTTGATGCCTTGGGCCACCACGCACGGCTGTGCAATAGCGAACTACAGGAGCTATTGGACCTTGAACAGGCCATTCTGAGCCAGCACCTCACGCTCATGCGCGACAAGGGCCTACTTGATTGTGAGAAAGAGGGCAAGTACACCTTCTGGCACCTGAAGCGACCGGAGTTCTTGAAGATCGTGCACTGTTTGGAGAACTGCTGCGATACCCTTTGATCGACATGGAGATCCTCGGTTACATCGGTGCCATCCTCATGGGCTTGTCCCTCGGCCTGATCGGAGGTGGAGGGAGTATCCTCACGGTACCCATCCTGGTGTACCTGTTCAGCGTGGATGCCGTACTGGCCACGGCCTATTCCTTGTTCATCGTCGGTCTGACGAGCCTTGTGGGTAGTGTAAGCCATATGCGCTTGGGCAACATCCACTGGCGCACGGCCATCGTCTTCGGCGTCCCAAGCATACTCGCGGTCTATGCCACGCGATCGTGGTTGGTCCCGGCGATCCCCGACCCCATCGTCACCTTCGGAAGCACCATGGTGAGCAAGCCCATCGGCATCCTGATGTTGTTCGCATTGATCATGGTCGCAGCGGCCTACAGTATGATCCGCAACCAAAAAGTACCGAAAGGGCCGGATGCTCCAAGCGAGATCGCGTTGACGTTCAACTATCCTCTGATCTTCGTTGAAGGCATCGTGGTGGGCACGATCACCGGTATCGTGGGCGCCGGAGGTGGATTCTTGATCATTCCCGCCCTGGTCCTATTGGCGAAACTTCCCATGAAACAAGCGGTGGGCACATCGCTCATCATCATCGCCGCCAAATCGCTCATCGGCTTCACCGGTGATCTCAAGGGTGGTGAGGTGATCGACTGGAAATTCCTCCTCGTCTTCTCGGCGATCGCCATCGGTGGCATCATCGCTGGCAGCATCCTCAGCAAACGCATCCCCAACGAGAAACTCAAACCCGCCTTCGGATGGTTCGTGCTCATCATGGGCATCTACATCATCGGAAGGGAGATCTCCCACCTTAGCTAACCGCACGGGCCTGCCTTTGCGCGCCCCAACAATTCCCCCCCAGCATGAAGATCGAACAGATCTATACAGGTTGCCTGGCACAAGGCGCCTATTACATCGAAAGCAATGGCGAAGCGGCGATCATCGATCCGTTGCGCGAGACCCAGCCTTACATGGAGCGCGCGGAGCAGAACGGCGCCACCATCAAGTACGTGCTCGAGACCCACTTCCACGCGGACTTCGTGAGCGGTCACCTGGACCTGAGCAAAAAGACCGGTGCGCCCATCGTGTATGGACCGAACGCGAACCCTTCATTCGAAGCGCATATTGCGAAGGATGGGGAGGAGTTGAAGCTCGGCAAGGTGACCATCAAGGTGCTGCATACGCCCGGGCATACCATGGAGAGCACATGTTACTTGCTCATCGATGAGCACGGTAAGCCGCACAGCATCTACACGGGCGACACGCTCTTCATCGGCGATGTGGGCCGTCCTGACCTGGCGCAGAAGATGGGTTCGTTGACGCAGGAGGACCTTGCCGGCTTCCTGTACGAGAGCCTGCACAACAAGATCATGCCCCTGCCCGATGATGTCATCGTGTATCCGGCGCATGGTGCAGGAAGTGCCTGTGGCAAGAACATGAGCAAGGAGACCTTCGATACACTGGGCAACCAGAAGCGGACCAACTACGCGTTGAAGGCCGCCAGCAAGGAGCAGTTCATACAGGAAGTGACCGATGGCCTGTTGCCGCCACCCGCCTATTTCCCACAGAACGTGGCGCTCAATAAAGGCGTGATAGCCAGCGTGGATACCGTGAAAGAGAAAGGACTTCGTGCATTGACACCAGACCAGTTCGAGCTCGTCGCGGAAACGGAAGGTGCCTTGGTGTTGGATACCCGCTCTGCGGAGCTGTTCAAGGACGGCTTCATCCCGCGCAGCATCAACATCGGCATCAAAGGCGATTTCGCTCCCTGGGTGGGTGCGATGATCCCGGACGTGAAGCATCCGCTCCTGATCGTGACCGACGAAGATGCCGAGGATGAAGTGGTGACCCGTCTTGCCCGTGTGGGCTACGACAATGTGTTCGGTCACCTCCGAGGTGGTATTGCTGCCTGGAAGAATTCAGGTAAGGAGGTCGACACGATCGAGCGCATCGATGCGACCGAGTTCGCGAAACGTTTCGCTACGAACAAGTTGCGTGTGGTGGATGTCCGCAAGGATGGCGAATACGTTGCCGAACATGTGGATGGTGCGTGGCATGCTTCGCTGCAATTCATCAATCAGGAAATGGCGGCCTTCAGCAAGGACGAGACCAACTACGTGCATTGCGCAGGCGGGTACCGTAGCATGATCGCAGCGAGCCTCTTGAAATCACGCGGCTACCATAACCTCGTGGAGATCCGCGGTGGGTTCAATGCGATCAAGAACACGGATGTGAAGGTGACCGACCACGTCTGTCCTTCGACCCTCAAGAAGTAGTACTGACCCTCCGATCACCAAACCCATGTTGGAAGCCATCAAACAACCCTGGCCATGGTATGTGGCCGGTGCGCTCATCGGGCTCACTGTCCCCTACCTGTTGCTGGTCGGTAACAAGACCTTCGGTATCAGTAGTTCACTGCGCCACTTGTGTGCCGCTTGCATTCCGGGCGATGTGAAGTTCTTCAAGTACGATTGGAAGAAGGAGGTCTGGAACCTCTTTTTTGTAGGGGGGATCACCGTGGGGGCCTTCATAGCAGGGCACTTCCTCAGCAACCCTGACCCGATCGTACTGGCTGAACCGACCCAGGCCTACTTGGCCACGAAAGGGATCACGGACACCAGTTCGTTACAACCGTCGGAGATCTTCAGTTGGGAACAGCTCTTCACCTTGCGTGGGTTCATCTTCTTCGTGGTGGGCGGTTTCCTGGTCGGTTTCGGTACGCGCTATGCGGGCGGATGCACCAGTGGCCATGCGATCATGGGGCTCAGCGCACTGCAATGGCCGAGCTTGGTGGCCACCATCATGTTCATGATCGGCGGCATCGTGATGACGTGGTTCATCCTACCCTATCTACTCACCCTCTGACCGCTTCATCCATGGAGAAGATCATCCAACCCCTCCCTGCTGCCAGCGGCACGAACGACCTGGCCACGCGCGAACTGGACGCCATGTGCGTGAACGAAAGCGAACTGAAGCATCCTTGGTGGCACAACCTGAAGTACAGCGCATGGGGAGTGCTCTTCGGTATCGTATTCGTGAAAGCGGAGATCATCAGTTGGTTCCGCATCCAGGAGATGTTCCGCTTCGAGAGCTTCCACATGTACGGTGTCATCGGGACCGCGGTGGTCGTTGGCCTGATCAGTGTGCAACTGATCAAGCGCTACCACATCCGGACGGTCCATGGGGAAACGGTGCACATCGCGGACAAGACGTTCAACAAGGGCCAGGTGTATGGCGGTTTGATGTTCGGCCTCGGTTGGGCTGTCACGGGAGCTTGTCCCGGTCCGTTGTTCGCCCAGATCGGCGCGGGCTATTCGGTGGTCATCGTCACCTTCCTCAGCGCATGGATGGGCACCTATGTGTACGGGTTGCTGCGTGAGAAGCTACCCCACTGATGCCGCACCACCAAGGCCATGCTCATCCCGATCATCATCCTCATCGCCACCTTGCTGGTCCTGGTGGTCGTATACGTTCTGGACGATGCGCTGCGCTTGATGAACGAACGGGCAGGTCTGCCTTACGGGAGCGGCATGCGTTGGTCCAAGCGCGTGGTGTGGGTGGTGCTGGTGCTCGTGGTGCTTCAGTTCGTCGTACCGCGCGACCTGTTCGAACCACCGCCACCCCAACTGGCCACGTACGGCCCGGACAGTCTATGGACCGGTGCGGACACTGCGCGCTTGATCCATTTGGATGAGGAACAACGCGACCTCGTTCGATATGGTCGGGAGCTGATCGCGAACACATCGGCCTACCTGGGTCCGAAAGGAACGGTGCGCCAGCGCACCAATGGGATGAACTGCCAGAACTGCCACCTGGACGCAGGGACTCGTCCTTGGGGCAACAACTATGGCGCGGTCTGGAGCACGTACCCGAAATTCCGGGAGCGGAGCGGGGCCACGGAAAGCGTGGTGAAGCGTATCAACGATTGTTTCGAGCGCAGCCTGAACGGAACAGCACTGGACAGCAACAGCCGTGAGATGCGCGCGCTGGTGGCATACATGGAGTGGCTCGGCACGGGCATCAACACGGGTACGAAGCCGAAAGGCTCAGGACTCGCCGAACTTGCTTTCCTCGATCGACCGGCGGATCCAGTGAAGGGCGAGGCGATCTACACAGCGAAGTGCGAGAGCTGTCACCAGAAGAACGGTGAGGGAGTCTTTTCCACCGATGGCAATACCTACCAGTACCCCCCCTTGTGGGGAGAGCACAGCTACAACATCGGAGCAGGTTTGTACCGTCTCTCGCGATTCGCTGG
>ERZ795056.1817-NODE-1817-length-24533-cov-6.405956_pt1 | contig 24533 bp, 20 predicted proteins | sample MGYA00375140_ERZ795056 | MGnify/ENA primary metagenome ERZ795056 (study PRJEB30185, sample SAMN05720227) | activated sludge metagenome | isolation source: Anaerobic digester | place: USA | collected 2015-03-09 ... | reverse complement strand
GCTGATGCACCGGGCTCATGATTTCATGTCAAGTGTGTTTTATAACCAGAGCTCGGTGATTATCGGCAATATCCTGAATATCCCTTTCACAGAAGGGGAGAACCGGTTCTTCTACTTTGAGAACACCGGTTTCATTGCCATAAACGAAAGCTGTTCGGGACTGAAACCGATGCTGCAGTTTTTGCTGCTGATGATTATCTTTCCCGGGCCCTGGAAGCATAAAGCCTGGTTTATCCCGATGGGGCTTGTCATTGTCCACCTCACCAACCTGTTCAGGATAAGCGGCCTCGCCGTTGTGACCATTACTTTACCAGAGTACTGGGATTTTGCCCACGACAATATTTTCAGGCCATTCTTTTATGTAGTGATTTTCCTGCTCTGGGTCTGGTGGGCGGAGAAATTCAGACCCAGATTCGCGAAGCGGATTAAAACCGAAAATTCTGGTTAATCCTTTATCTCAGAGTAAATGTTGTATGACCGATAACGGCATTTTCACAGAAAATGTCGACATGGTAAAGACCCGCCTGCATCTCCTGGCTTGAGTATTCTTTCTTCCAGTAAACGCAGACCTCCTGCTCCTCATTTTCGTATTCAATGGTCTCCATGACAGAGTACTGCAATCTTTCGCCCTGGTACTCAAAAGAATAATCGTCAATTTGACTTTTAGTCAGGATCTCCTGGTCGGGACGGGCAATGCGGATATAGATCTCTTTTGAGCCGGGAGTGGCGATTTTATTTTCCGCAATGTTGAAACAGATCCTTACCTGGTCTATTCGCTGGGCTTTGTCGGTGGTCACCTCTTTCTCCCCGCCGCTGCGCAGTCTCAGGCCGACGGCGTCCATATTGAAAGCTTTCAGGACGGCGGCCATTTCCACCTTGCCCGTCAGCACTTTGCGGTCGCTTTCAATCTGCTCCTTTTCCTTGCGTAAATCTTTCAAATCTTTCTTGATCGCTGTGTTTTCCTCTGTCAGGCTGGCGTTGACCCGGTAAAGCGAATCCATCTGCAGGACATATCCCTGTGCCACAGTCTGCAGTTGGGCCAGCTTTTTCCTGACTTTGTAGTATTCCCATTCCGTGTTCAGCAACCGTTTTATCTCCTCAGCATTGGCCTGGATCACGCTGTCTTTGGAAACAAGCGAATCGGAAAGGCGACCGTATTCCGTTTTGACCTTATTGTGTTCAACCAGGAGGGAATCCAGTTCCCGCGTAAGTTCCTGCCGCTGCTGCTCTTTTTCTGTCAGCAGGCCTTTCAGGTTGCTCCGGGTTTGTAATAGTATGATTATCAACCCAATGACCACAACCGCAGAAATCACGAGGATCGTGATTAAGGTACGATTTGACCGGCCACCGGAAATGTTTGTATTTGGATTGGTTTCCATAAATCAATTATTTAACACAAAAATAAGAATAAAATTGCCGTCAGGGATTGAGTGCCAGGGGTAATCTTTCTAATGCCCCGATCAGAACAGTGCGCGGACAGGCAATATTCATACGCTGAAATCCATTCCCGCCCTGTCCGAATACCGGTCCTTCTACAAGTCCCAGCCCCGCCTTCTCCACCAGGCGGGATTTCATTTCAGCCGGCGGTATGCCGGTTTTGCGGAAATCGAGCCAGAGCATATAGGTGGCTTCTGCCTTACTGAAGGTGATGTCAGGGAGATTCCGGGAAAGGTAACCGGAAACGATGCTGATATTATCTTTCAGATATTGCATCAGCTCATCCAGCCACGAACCCCCTTCCCGGTAAGCTGCTTCCGCCGCAACAAGCCCGAACAGGTTCGGGCTGAGGTGAAGGGTCTCCTGGTGTTTTTTAAATGTTTCCCTTAGTTTTTCATTCGGGATGATGATGGAAGAGGTGAATAATCCGGCCAGATTGAAGGTCTTGCTCGGAGCAATGCAGGTGATGGTGTTATCCGCTATCTCAGGCGAGATGGAAGCCATGGGAATATGACGGTGAGGCCCGAATACCAGGTCGCCATGAATTTCGTCACTAACCATCAGAATCCCGTATTCAAGGCATTTTTCACCCAGCCGTTCCAGTTCTTCCCTGCTCCAGCTCCGGCTTACCGGGTTATGCGGGCTGCACAGGATCATCATCCTGGCCCCGGCCTTCATCTTCTGTTCCAGATCTTCAAAGTCGATGGTATAGTCGCCGTTTTGTTCTTTAAGCTGATTTAAAACGAGCCTCCTGCCATTGTTTTCAACACACGAAAAGAAGGGAAAATAAACCGGGGGCTGAACGATCACGGCATCACCGGGCCGGGTAAAGGCCTGCACGATCATATTCAGGCCGGCGACAACACCGGGGCTGAAAAACAGCCAGTTGTTATCGATTTCCCAGTTATGGCGGCTCTGTTGCCAGCCGGCCACCGCCTCCGTGTAGCTTTCAGGAATGGCCGTATAACCATAAATGGGGTGCCTGGCGCGGTTTAAAACCGCTTCCTCAACAAAGTGCGGAACGGCAAAATCCATGTCAGCCACCCACATCGGTATCACATCGTCTCTGCCGAAAAGGGCTTTTCGCAAGTCGTATTTCACGGAACTTGTTCCAGCACGTTCGATGATTGTATCAAAATGGTAATGCATTTTAATGTGATGTCAAAAAGACTTTAAATGAAAAAATCCGTGTAAATTCAATTGCTCCGAATAGAACACGAATTTACACGGATTCGACGGATCAACACCGATTAATAATTTATAAAATCATACCGTCCAATCCCCAAATCCCCAAATCTCCAAATCTCCAAATCTCCAAATCGTCCAATCCTAATGTCCGCCTCCGATCACCTTCAGCTTGTCGCCGGTGGTTTCAACGATAAGCCTCAGGTACCATTCCGGGTAACCGGGCTGCTCGACCTTTGGCGCATGGTAAATATAGCCGTCGGGCACAGGGACTGCGGTCTTGATATTGCCGTCCATGAAGCGGGTGAACAGGTAGCCATAGAACTTTTTCCAGTCTGCAACCGTATTGTTGCCGGCATTCACGCTGAAATCGGTCAGAAAATCAACGGCTTTTGCCGGGTTGGCTTCGTAAATCGATTTGGCCTTCTCATCTACTTCGGCTATCATGGCGATGAAGTTCTTTTCGGTTTCCTGCTGTTTCTCTCTGATTTCAGGATGGATATAGGAATAGCGGGTGTAGGCCAGGTTGGAGATCTGGTTGAAGACCCAGAATGCGGCATCGTCCACAAATTCCATCATAGCGCCGTAGCCGGCCGCCATCTTTTCCGGGGCGCGTTTCATCGAGGCATACATCGGCATCAGGACACTGCTGGCGGCATCATCCACACCGAACCAGAAGATGCCCCCGATTTGGTCGGGAAGCCAGGAACGCGACTGGGCCAGGAACCAGAAACCGGTTTGCTGGGTGGCCGTAGCCCTTTCGTTGCAGTAGGTCACGCTGTCGATGGTCCAGGTGAGCGGACGCCAGCGGTACGGGCTGCCCCAGGGGCCTGCCCCCAGGTCTTTCGTCATGTCGAGTTCAGTTCCCTCCAGGTGGTCGCGCATATAGTCCATTAGCTCATGAATGTCGATCAGGTGGTCGGGTTTTACCCAGAGCGGCATACGGTTGGTCGGGAATTTGTTTTCGTTGACCGTGCCGTCGGGCAAGGTTTCGTCGTATTTGATATGGCCGCTGGCATAGTCCATATAGCCCTTCAGGTCTTTGTTCACCGATTTGAAGAACGACCAGACACGGACTTCACAGAAACGGGCGCCGCCGAAATCGACCGGGGCATATACGTCAGAAAAATTGAAATCCTTGTCTTTGCCTTTGTACCAGCCCTTTTCGCGGGCAAATGTAATGATGTCGTCGGCATAGAAGCATTCCACTTCCGGGTTCATGATCCTGGCGCGGTCTTTATAGGTGATCGACGTTTTGCCGTCGGCCAGCGGGAATGTGGTGATCCGGGCATGGTTGGCATGGGCGCAGACATATCCGTCGGGGATGCGGCGGGCTACCCAAACGGCCCCTTTCTGCCCTTCGCCTTTGCCGATCAGTTCAAATATCCAGGCTTCGTTCTTATCGGCTACGGAAAACGATTCGCCGGAGCTGGCATAGCCGTGCTCGGCCATCAGTTCGGTGATGACAACAAGCGCTTCCCGCGCTGTCCGGGCACGCTGCAGGCCGATGTATATCAGGCTGCCGTAATCCATGATGGCGCCGGCCTGTGTCGCTAATTCTTCCCGTCCGCCATAGGTGGTCTCTCCGATCGAAACCTGGTGCTCGTTCATATTGCCAGTGACATTATATGTTTCAGCAGCCTGCGGAATCTTGCCCAGGTATTTGCCGGTGTCCCATTCGTAAACATCCAGCATGGTCCCGGCAGGCCATTTCGCTGCCGGCCAATGGTATAACTCCCCGTAAAGGGTATGTGAATCAGCCGAATAGGTGATCATCACCGATCCGTCTTTCGACGCGCCTTTCGTGACGAGGAAATTGGTGCAGGCGAAGCTCTTATAAGCTGCAGAGAGCATAAAAATAAAGGCTAAAGCAATGGTTAGTCTTTTCATTATAATTTATTGAATTAGTAGTTTTTAATAAGTCGAATTGCGCAAAATTAAAATAATTCGTGGTCATTCGTCAGGATTTGCGTCATTCGCGTTCTTTTATGGAACACAAATTAACACGAATTCAACTAATTAACACGAATCAGTGACAAAATTAATAAATTTAGAATCCAATATTAAACCCGGCACGTAAAGTCGTCGTCTTTCCATGGAAAAATTCGGGCGTGTATTTGTCAAGGTAGAAATCGGGAATATTCCCGTCCGCTTCAAATCCTTCGATGTTGGAGAATGTGATCCCGGCGAAAACATATGCATTATTCAGGAACTCATACCTTCCGGTGAGCCCGATTTCCGTTTTCCGCCAGGATAAGTCCTGCATCACGGGAACCGTATCGATATAAGCGATCGTCCGGTACTCGTAATCATTGAAATGGACGGCCCGGTTGAAGGTTGCACTCACCGTGAGGCCGCGCAAAGGCTTGCAGGCCACTTCCACCCACAGATCCTGCGAATTGGCGCGCAGGTAATGCCCCAGGTTGTATAGATTGGATTCGAAGGTAGTGGTGGAGATGTTATGCTGGTATGTTGCCGGCGATGTATACGTGTATTCCGATGAGAGAAATACATTCTTTACCGGCCAGTTGCTCAGCCTGAAGCCGCCTTTCCACGACAGGAAATTGAACCGGCCGGGATCGGTCACCCGTTTGATGGAAAACTCATCCACGAACGCGCTGAGGTACAGGTGGAGGTTTTTGATGTTGCGGGAGCTGATATCCACAAAAAGCTGCGAGTTCTGGCCTGTATAACCGGCGCTGTTGGTGGCATTGAGCGTATGGTCGACCGATTTGAAGAACAGGAAGGGAACCAGGTAGGCGATATGCACATTCATATCGCTGTAGATGATGGAGTTGCCCACAGAGACGGCCAGGTGCCTTACCGGCCTGAAAGTGAACATGTTGGCAGCGATATATTTCGGGTAGAAGACCACGCGGTACCGGTCGCCGTCCCAGTAGGAACGGCTGCTGTCGACCACCTCCGACACGAGCCACCCGTGAAAATAGTTGAAATCGAACCAGCGGACCGGCGTGAGCTGCAGTTTAACCTGGGCAAAGGAAGGGGTCCGGCCCGAAAGGATGTTGGAGCCGTAATAGTTGTTCCCCCATTCGTTATGGTCTTTTACGATTCCAATTGCGCCCCATTTCCAGGAGGCCATCAGGCCGCCGCGCGCTTCGCTGTATTCAAGGCCGCCTTTGGGACTGTCTTTTGTCGGAGACCCCGGCCTTTGATTAAAATAGGCCGGGGAGGTCATCTGAATGTCTTCATAATTATCCCTCAGGCTGGTGTATCCGCCGACATTCTCTCCGATATACGCAAATGCCTCCATCCCGCCCCAGCGGTGGTAATTGCCGCCATTAGAATTGGAATAATAACCGATGCCCCACACCGGGCGTACCGATGCGGTAAAAACCGGGTCGGAGTAATGGAACCCCAGGGGATTCAAAGCGGTAGCCACATGGTCGTTTTTCGGGAAAAGGTTCAGCGGCTTCATGCCGGTAGTGTTATCTTCCAGCTCCAGGCGGTAGTCTTTCAGGTAAAATTCCAGCTCCTGCTGCTGCCGCTTGCTGAGCTGACCGGTATTTCCGGCAGCGGTTTTCAGCTTCTCCGCGATGAACGTCCGGCTGTAGGGCTTAATGGCCGAATTGACCTCGATGATCTTTGCATTCGCCAGCTCGTCCAGGAAATCGTAAATCGATCGTCGGGAAATGTGCTCGTAGACGACCTGGCTTTGTGACAGGAGTGATCCCGCAATCAACATTAAAGTAATGAAGATTTTTTTACTCATAGGATTCTATTTAAACCACATAGACACATAGGGCACATAGGAATCACATAGGATGAATTTTCATGAATACAAATCTATGTGTTCTCTATGTGTTCTATGTGCCTATGTGGTTAATAATCAACATGAAAACTCAATTACTCCTCGCCCGCCGTACCACGATATTATAAAACGCCTTCCAGAAATACCTCCAGTCGGTGAAGAAAGGATTGCGCAAATAAGCGTCCAGGTAACGGTTCTCCGATTCCTGGATCTCCTCCAGTGTTTTCGGCAGATCGGCATAGAATGGCGGGATCAGTCCCGGGCGGGTACGGATCCGTTTCGCCCGCAGTTCTTCGCTGTACAGCTCGAAATAATGCTGGCTCAGCGGCCTCACCCCGACCAGCTTCAGGTCGCCCCGCAGCAGGTTGATCAGCATCGGCAGCTCGTCGATCCAGAGCTTCCGCATGATCCTGCCCGTAGTGCTCACACGGAAATCGTTCCGGAATTTCCCTCCCTCCTGCAGGTCCGACGTCTTATACACATAATCCTGCAAATATTCGGAATAGGGATGCATGGTCCGCATTTTATAAACATAGATGATCTTTCCCCCTTTTCCCACCCGGCGGAGGCGGATCAGCATCCCGTAGGTCGGATGGTAGTCGAATGAAGGCTCCTGTATCTTCCGGGCCACGAAATAGTGCAGATTGCCGATCTGCCGGTCGTTGATCAGCTCGAACCCGCAGGAATACAACCGTCCGAAAGTCTCTGCCTTCGAAAGCGACCGGTTGTAGCCATTCGTTATCCAGAAATAGATATTCTTGGTCAACGGCAGTTTGGGGAAGATCCTCATGAAAATAAAATGGAAGAAATAAAAGATCCCATTGATCACCGGCGGGTATTTCCGCATGATCTTCCGTTTCCTGATCGCATTGGTATAGGCGCAGTTGATGTAAAGGCCATACATCGGCAACCGGCTGTTCACGGCCTCAAAGAACTTGTTGATCCTCTTGAAATCGTTTACCTGGTGCAGGTTCACGATAGCATCGAAGTACCCCTCAGGCTGGCTCTGAATGTTGAACGGCGTGGTGGTGGATATCACCAGCGTGCGGCGGTGTTCCGCATCGATAAATGATTCGATATATTCCAGGACCTCCTCGCCCGCTTCCTGCCGGATCAGCTCCCTGTTCAGCGGAAGGGAAGGGGCATCGGGCCGCTCGCGGAGAAGCTGTTCCACCTCTTCGGGTTCCAGCAGGCCGGCTTTGGCTTTGATCCGGGCCTGTGCGAAGGTGTCGAAATGCTCGGCATCGCGGCTCAGGTTCCGGTTGTAATAGTAGATGTAGGAAAACAGTAGCTCCAGCAGAAACGACAACCCAATGGTTCCGAAGACGATCATCCTGGAATAATTGAACTGCTGGAAGAGAACGATCAGCAGGACAACGGCGAAAAGGATGATCAGGTCGCCGATGATGACGGGAAACAGGACATCGCGCAGGGTCTTCTTTTTGTAAAGGCGGTATTTGTCGATGGAGACGGAAACACTGAGCCACAGGAAAAGGAAGAACACGAAAGGGGGGAAGTAGGTGGGGAGATAGACCGCCCTGGATGCCGGTTTGATCCAGATGAACAGCAGGAATGAAACGGTGACGATCAGGATATCGATCAGCAGGTAAATAATCGTCCGGCGTCGGATCATCGGGATTGGGGTTAGGCGGTTAAAATTAGTTATTTTTTTTCACCACAGATTACACGGAGTTTGGATCAGGTATATATGCTGGAGCCGTCAGTGAGAAAGTGGGTAGTCCGACGACTAAAGCCGTCGGTTCTATTGTTTTTGGAACCAACGGCTTTAGTCGTTGGAGCACGATCACTGGCAACCAACGGATTCACCCGTCGGACTAACAAATCAAGTTTTAAGCCAACATCAAATCTTTTTCAGTAAAGCCAGAATATTGAACCCAATTTCCGAAATCATGTAAACGGCCTTGTTGTTGATCCGTGCAAATCGCCCGTAATTCACCATTTCACCCCCGAACCGCGACTTGAACTCCCTCACGCCATATTCCCGCTCCGGAATCCCTACACCCATGAAATCGAACTGTGGGATCCCGTTCTTCAAGGCATAATCAATGGCAGCCCAGGTAGCCAGTACGCTGGGATAAACCTCTTTGTATTCATGATCCAGCCCGCAGACATACCATTCGTAAATTGTCTTTCCCGGGGTGACAGGTGAAAGTATCCCGCCAATGATCTTTCCCCGGTATTTCACCAGGCGGATGATACCCACTTTTCCTTCTTTCGACTGGTTATAGAACCGTTCGAAGAAATCCCATTCCGGCAGGGGCTTTTTGACTTTGTACCTGTAAAGGTCTGACAGGAGATTGAAGAATTCCCTGACTTGTTGCAGGTTTTGCGGTTCGATGATTTCGGCAGGATGGCCAGGAGTTCCTTCGCTCCGCTCAGGATGACGTCCGTTCCGCTCAGGATGACGGTTGTCCAACTGTCCAACCGTCCAACTGTCCAACTGCCCCAGGCCTTTCCTGATCTGCCTCCACCTCGATCCGCTCATATTTTGGATCACTGTTTCAAAAGAAGATGTATCCACCAGCAGGTTCAGCCTGTCGCGGTATTTAAATCCATTTTCCCCGAAAACCTCCCGGTGATCCTCCTGGCTGGTGAAATTCCGGAACTGGATGAAGATCGAGCGGTTTTTAACCACCACGATCAAAGCCCGCAGCAGCATCCCCACAATCTCCCGAACTTCCCCCTCTCTCCCTGTCTCCCCGTCTCCCTGTCTCGCTGCCTCTACAAGCGGCCCTCCGTAAATCACGGTTCGCGACGAAAAATACCCGGCCGGACCTTTTATTTCCCGGATCACAACACCCTGCAGAATCCCCCTGAGTGCACCGGAACCTTTTTCCGCAACCCCGATCACGACCGGCGTCATCTTCGCTGTCCTGCTGAAAAGTTCAAACATGTCGGGCGACTGGAACACCGTCCCCTGCGGGTGAGACCTGACGAATGCATCCCACCCGAGCGCAAGAAGACGTTGAGGATCGGTGATCAGTTCAAAGTTCAAAGTTCAGGTTCCTTCTTCCTTTTCGGTTTAAAAATAAAAAACAAGCCTCCAAGCATGACGCCCAGCACGTTGGCAGCCAGGTCGTTGATATTGAAGGCGCGGTAAGGGAGCAAATATTGTACAAATTCTGTGGCAACCGCAAGGATCAATCCAAGCAATATCCAACCGAAGATTCTAAGTAAGGTCCTGCTTTCCCAGGAGGCATAAAAGAGCCACGAGATTAACATCCAGGGGATAAATATCGCGAAGTGGGCTATGTAATCGAGCCGGAATGAAAGGATGAAATTGTCGTTCAGGAATCCATTGCCGTTGTTGATCGGGAGGATGGCCAGCAGGACGATGATGATGGTATAGAGTATCAGGATTATTTTCATTACGGTTTACATATACATGATATATGAAAGTTATACTTTACTTTGACGCTATTCATATTTGACCCTTCGGGTCTTAATACAATCCCGAACTTAACCCTATGCCCTACGCCCTATGCCCGGTCTTTCAAATATTGCCTGAAGAATGGATTGGAAAAATAAACCGCTTCCTGGTCTTTCTCAAGAATGCCGGAGTTGGTTAAGCTTTCAACAGCCCTTTGTGTACTGCTGACGGCGCCAAGGTCATATTTTTTCATAAAATTCTGTGAATAGATCTGGTCCTGTTCTGAAGTCAGGGCGCGAACGACTTTTTTCTGATAAGGTGAAAGCTGATCGATGAGTTGATGAAAATGATCCTGCTGGTTATTCAGTATATTTTCAACAGCCCGGGTAATCAGCATATCATTGATAATGCCATTATTTTCACGGGCCAGGGACCATGTTTCTGAAGCCAGGAACTGCACAAAGTATGGAATGTTGTCAGCTAAAGAAATAATTTGGTTGGCGGAAGCCTGGTCGCAATTTATGCCGGTTTGATTCATTCTGTTTGAAATGTAATGCTCCATTTCAATGCAAGGGATTTTTCCAATTCGCATCAGCTTTCCAAATCCGTAGAATGCCCGTTCCCGCTGAGAAAACATTTGTCCGATCAAATGGGTTTTACTGCCAAGGAATACGTAGCTGATCTGTTCATGAAATTGCATGACCGAACGGAACCACTTTTCAGTTTCCTGCCCATTCAGTTTTTCAATATCCTGAAATTCATCAAAAACCACAATCCATCTTTTATCGCTGTTAATTTTCAAAGGCAGGTTCAGGATTTCTGTCAGGGAATCATATACCGGTACCGCAGGATCATGCGAAAAAGTAAATGAACGAGAACCAGAAGGGTCGAGCGTAATGGCCGGACGAATACCGTGTATCCACTTCTGAAATACGGCAAGGGATTTTTTTATGCCTGTTTGCTTCCTGAGAATTTGTGAAGCATAAGTATCCATGAATTGTTTCAGGTCAGAGATGCGGAAGAAATCCAGGTAAATGACCGGAAATCCTTGTTTTTCAAGTTGATTGATGACTTTCATCACAAGCGAAGTTTTACCATATCGCCTTGGCGAAGTAATAATGAGATTATTACCGGAAATCAGGTCAAAACCGATTTCTTTAACCTCTTTTTCGCGGTTAATAAAATACGGATCATCAACTACGACACCATATCTGAAAGGATTTTCAGTGATCATTGATATTATGCTTATTTGCGTAACGCAAGATACAAATAATTATGACTTCTTCAAATGATTTGCAAAAAAAATTCCCGGCTACCAAACTGTTGTTCCTGACGCTATTCATTTTTGACCCTTCGGGTCTTCATACATTCCCGAACATAACCCTCAACACTTAGCCCTGCGCCCTATGCCCTACGCCCCTCAACACTATTCTCTTTGCCACGTTCTTCACATTCTGCATCACCAGTTCCTGCAGCCATGGCAGCGGCTTATCCGTCCAGCGCTGCGGGTGGAACGTGAACATGATCCGGTCGGGCAGCAGGCCGGCTTCGGCAGCACGAATAATGTCGTTTGTGCTGTGGAATTTAAGTTCCGGGTTCCAGGTTCCGGGTTCCGGGTTGTGTCTTCCGACTGTTCTATTGTCCAATTGTCCAACTGCCCAACTGTCCAACTGCCCAACTTTATCCCGCACACTGCCTTTCCCGTCCCATCGCCGGCCGGTGTCGGTCAGGTAGAAGACATCCGAGAAATCGGTATCGAAATAGGGTTCGCCGATGATGCCGTAATCGCGGTAGTGAGCGGTGAACGGTGAACGGTGAACGGTGAGCGGTGAGCGGTGAACGGTGAACGGTGAGCGGTGAACGGTGAGCGGTATTAAGTGAACTTTGAACTTTGAACTTTGAACTTTGAACTCCCTTTCCCCACAGCCATCGGTTGTCCCACTTCGACAGCGGTGCTCCTTCCATGCAAATGGTTTTCACGGGAGCGATCTCACGCAGGGTGGCCAGGTTTTTTTCGAAGCGCCTGATCGCTTTCTCATAGTTGCCTTTACAATAGGAAAGATCGTCGTAATGGTAGCCGATCTCGTGGCCCATAGCGGCGATCTCGCGGATGATACCGGTATCGAAATGCCCCGGAAGGAAGCGGAAATAGTAGGTTCCGCGGATCCCTTTTTCATGCTGGATCTTTGCCATTTCCAGCGCATTTCCGTAGCGCGCCTCCACGTCGTGGCGGAGGATTATGCAGCGGGAAGCCGGATTTTCGAGGAATCCGGCGTAGGGCTGGAAAGAGTATCCCTGCGCGGCAAGGGATTCAAGGAGGGAGCGGTATATCTTTATAGTGAAGTCCGTGGTTGTTACTGTTAAACTGTTAAATTGTAAAATTGTAAAAAAAGATTCCAGAACTTAAGACTCAACACTTAAAACTTAAAATTTCCTCCAGGCATCGGGCTGCCGTTTTCCCGTCCCACAACTCTGGTCGCATCGGCTTACGCGGCATTTGAAGCGTTTCCAGGAATTCATTTATTATTTTATCAATAGAATTACCCACCAGAACACTGGCACCACCGTGTTCTCTCAGTGTCACCGGCCGTTCGGTATTCCAGCGCATTGTAAGACAAGGGGTGCCAAGAACAGTACACTCTTCTTGTAATCCACCACTGTCGGTAAGCATAATTCGGGCATCCATATTAAGTCGCAGCATTTCCAGGTAGCCCAGCGGGTGGAGCATCATCAGGCCGGGATGGGCCAGCGCTTCTTCCCAGAGGCCGAACTGCCGCAGCATTTTTTCAGCGCGGGGATGCACCGGCCATAAGAGGGGCATCGTGCCGGCAACTTCATCAGCCAGGAAACGGAACAAAGGAACCAGGACGTCTTCACGGTCGACGTTGGAAGGGCGGTGAAGAGTGATTACAGCGAATGAGACGGCCCCCTCCCTTTCTCCCTCCCCCAATTGGGGGAGGGACGGGGTGGGGGCTGGTCCATGGAATTTGGAATTTTCAATGGTATTTCTGGCAATAATATCCTCAATTTCCAGCCCTGCAGCCCGTTCCCGGTTTGCCTCGAGCGTGTCGATCATGATGTTTCCGACCATTTTGATCCGGTGTTCGGCTGCACCTTCTTTTACAAGATTGGCAATGGAAATCCGGTCAGGAGTGAGGAGCAGGTCGGCAAGGCGGTCGGTGACCAGCCTGTTGATCTCTTCGGGCATGCTCATATCGCCCGATCGCAGGCCGGCTTCAATGTGGCAGACTTTCACCAGTTCTTTCTTTGCAGTGACCGTGCATGCAAGTGTTGCGTTCACATCTCCGACTACGACAACCCAGTCGGGCTTTTCCCGCTGCAGCACTTTTTCGAATTCAATCATAGTCATCCCCACCTGCTCAGCATGTGTTCCCGAACCGATCTCCAGGTTGATATCGGGCTCCGGGATTCCCAGGTCGCGGAAAAAAGCCCCCGACATACGGATGTCGTAATGCTGGCCGGTGTGAACGAGAAGATGACTTAGGTATTGGGTATTGGGTGTTTGGTCTTGGTTCTTGGGTATTGGTTCCTGGGTATTTAGAATTTGGAATTTGGAATTTGGAATTTGGAATTTAGTATTGTGTATATCAATGGCTTTTATAAAGGGTGCAATCTTCATAAAGTTAGGACGGGCGCCGACGACGGAGATGATTTTCATGGAAAACTGTTAAATTGTTAAACTGTTAAACTGTTAAGGGATACGGGTGTGCCCTCGGAATCCCGAACTCAAAACTCAAAACTTAAGACTTAGGACTTAGAACTTAGGACTTTTCTCACGCTTCCCTTCTCAACCTTAGCCATTGTCCGAAGAACGGGTCGTCGATTTCATATTTTGTATCGACCTTAATTATATAACCGTTTACCATCAGCCTTTTGATACTGCTAAATACTGTACTTGGGGCACCAAGGTCATTTTTTCTGTAAAATGCTTCCGAAAGCGGGGTTTTATTTGAAAGTGACAATCCGATAAGAAGCTTTTTATCTGTTTTATTCAAATTCATCCACCATCGCTCGTAATCCATATCATGCATCGAGATTAAATCACCGGCAGCTTCAGAAACCGGATTTTCGGAAAATGATTTCCTGTAGCATTTATCCCAAACCACAAAGGCCAGTTGTTGCGTATAATACGGATGGCAGCCTGTGTAACTGATAATATGCTGAGCCAGATCAGATGCGTTCTTATTAACAGGCTCAAGCCGGCTTGCCAGGAAATTAAAAAAATCTGTTTCGGGGATCTTTCCAAGCTGAATAATCATGCCAAAATGATAAAAGGGAGACTTTTTCATCTCAAAAATCTCCTTTATTAATGATTCCTGGCTTCCAAGAAAAATGTAATTAATAAGTTTATGATATTGCATAATGGACCTTAGCTGCCTCAATAAATCAGGATGAATGCGTCTTGTTTCCTGGAATTCGTCGAATATCATCAATAATTTCTTTTTTTGAGAGCTTAATTTCTCCATCAGGTTCAGTACATCTTCAAGCAAAGGCACCTGGGAACTGTCGGGGAGAAATGACACTTCAACCTGGTTAGTTAGCGGATTAAGTGTAATGGAAGGAATAACACGGAAATTTTTAACAAGCTGCCTGACTTTTTCAAAAGGATAAATCCTGTAAATGCGTTTAAGGATCTGGGCCGCAAGGTCTGATGTACTTGTAATCAATTGCATGTCGATTGCAATCAATGGCCGGTTGGTTTGATTGGCCACTTTCATGATAAGACTTGATTTCCCGAACCTTCTGGGACTTATGATGGTAAGATGGTTTTGACTGCCAATAATGGATTTCACCTGTTCTATTTCAAGAATGCGGTCAGTGAAATAGGGTTCATCGACAATGCTGCCAAATTTAAAAGGATTCTCTTTCATTTATTGCGAATAATTACGTTGCGATAAAATTCGCAAAATTAATAAAAAGTATTCATATCCCAACCATAATTTCGTTCCTGACGGAACTCTTTAGGACTTAAAACTTAGAACTTAGGACTTAGAACTTAGGATTATTCTCTTTGCAATGTTCTTTGCGTTTTGCATCACCAGTTCTTTGAGCCACGGCAGCGGCCGGTCGGTCCAGCGCTGCGGGTGGAAGGTGAACATGATCCGGTCGGGGAGGAGACCGGCGTTGGCGGCGGCGATGATGTCGCGGGTGCTGTGAAATTTCAGTTCCGGGTTTCGGGTTGATTGTGCCATTGTTCCACTGTTCCATTGTTCCACTGCCGACCGCCGACCGCTGACTGCTGACTGATGACTGCCGACTTTATCCCTTACACTCACCTTCGCCCCGTCCCATCTTCGTCCCGTATCGGTGAGGTAAAGCACCTGCGTGAAATCGATGTCGAAATAAGGCTCGCCGATGATGTCGTAATCCTTGTAGTGAGGCATGTTCCGGGTTCCGGGTTCCGGGTTCCCGGGTTCCCGGGTTCCACTGACGACTGACGACTGACGACTGATGACTGATGATTGACGACTGACGACTGATGACTTTTCTTTTCCCCACAGGTCCCGGTTGTCGTATTTTGATAGCGGGCTACCGTGCATGCAGATGGTTTTAATTGGGGCCAGTTTTTTTAACAATTCAAGATTCCGAACGAATTCCCTTAGCGCTTTTTCTGTATCACCTTTGCAGGTATCCATTGTTTCGTAATGATAGCCGATCTCATGGCCAAGACCTAATATTTCCTTAATTATCGTTTCATTAAAACTTTGCGGCACCATGCGGAAGTAATAGGAGCCTTTCACGCCCGACTCATGCTGCATCCGGGCAAAACGCAGGCTGTATCCGGGCCGCTGGTCCACGTCGTGCCGAAGAATGATGCTCCGCGGCTCTGGTTTTTCCATGAATTCAGCGAAGGTCTGGAAAGCATAGCCCTGATCGATGAGTGATTCAAGTAGCTTACGGTATATTTTGATGGTGAAGTCCGTGGTAGTAAATTGTTAAATTGTTAAACTGGTAAAGGATACGGGCACACCCTTCTACCCGATATCAACAGTCTGCATTTCTTTGTATATATCAAATATTGGTATTACGCTGACTTTATCACTTATTTCCATCGATGAAAAAGGTGAAACGATAATACCTTTATCTGCCCCGGTCTTCTCCATCGCTTCGATCAATCCTGAAGTTTCCCGCTCCTGGTTATTTTTGTTTAAATTATAACATACCTGGATTGCCGTAAGGGTTTGTCCGGCTTTTACAATAAAATCACATTCACGATAGCCGGAATAAAAACGGATATCAGTCAATCCGCTTTGCACTAACTCTGTGAAAACCAGGTTTTCAAAAAGCCAGCCAAAGTCAGGGGATATTGACAACGAATTAATATTTATCAGTCCGTTATCAGAGCAATACCCTTTTTTCGGACCTGATACAAGGGATTTTATGGCAGGCGACCATGGATAGATTTCCTTTATCAGCCAGGCATCTGTTAAAAAAGACAAGTAATCCCTTACGGTATGTTCATTGCTGCCCACAGTGCGGGCCAGGCTTGAATAGGTATATGGCCGGCCAATAGTTGATAAATAGTAAGTTGTAAGGGATTTAAAAAGATGGACATCACGAACTGCATGGATAGAAAGGCAATCGCGCATTAATATGGAATCAAAATAACCAATGAGTTGTCTTCTCTTTAACCCGGCATTTTCAGTATGGCATATTTCCGGAAACCCTCCGAATTGCATCATTTCTTCCAATAACCTGCTGATGTGATGTTTATTTGATAAAATATCAAATCGATTACCAAAGCCAAGGTGGTTTATCCTTTCATTTAAAGAGAAAGGGAATATCTGCAAACTGACGTAGCGGCCGGAAATGCTTGTGGCATAATTCGAATTTAACAAGGCCTGGTTTGAGCCTGTAACAATTATTTTCCGGAAGACAAGGCTGTCATAAACACTTTTAATATAAGATTCCCAGCCTTTTACAAGCTGAATTTCATCCAGTAAAAGAATTTGTGGTATTTTTCCGGTAATTTTTGAAGCCATCTCAACCAGCCGTCGCAGATGCAGCGGATCTTCCCAGGCCTCTCTGAACGAAGGATCCTCAAGGTTTATATAAAGAATTTCATCGCCAGGAAAATCTTTAAGTAACTTGTTAATCATTAAATACATGACCGATGACTTTCCGGATCTTCTGATACCCTGGATGATGAGGATTTCTTTCAGCTTAAATAGCTGAATCATTTCCCCGATCACTTCACGGTCGAGCAATCCCTGGTAGGGAATGTTTTTCCAGTGAGGATTTTGCAGGATTAACGTGCTTTCCATAATATGGACGAATTATAATTCGCAAATATACTAATTATCCCGAAACATAACTCGCGATCAATCTCATTACTTTCGCTATTCATATTCGACCCTTCGGGTCTTAATACATTCCCAAACTTAACCATCAACCCTACGCCCTACGCCCTACGCCCCAAGCCCCAAGCCCCAAGCCCCTCAACCAGGTACGCCGTCACATCAATCTTTTCCTCCAGCATTTTCCGCCTGCGTAGCTGCCATTCTGCTTTCAGATCATTCATTGCCAGCAACTCATCGAGCTTAGCAAGCATTTTATCGAAATCCTGTGGCAGAAAGCCAAAGGTCAGGCCATATTTCTTTTCCTGTTCTTCAAGGTACGATATTTTTCCCACGAACGAGTTCAACCGGATAGAAGGCACGCCCAGCATAGCAGCCTCGGAGGCCATGGTCTGGCTATCACCCAGGAATAGCGTGGCGAATGCCATAAAACTATGCATATCGGCGGGGTGGAGGTTTATAAGATAAGACCGGAACTGTGGCGCCACATCTTTTTCGCCGGTAATGAACACCCTGCCGTAAGGCTTTAATTTTTCAATCAAATCTTGTTTCTGTTCGTCTGAAAAGCCGCCCTGCCCGGTGTCATGATAGGCCCCGAAGGCATTGAAACGCAGGATAAAATAGGGTTCGCCCGGGTTTACGCCGGCTTTTTGCAGGATGGCCGGGTCGGGGGTGAAGCGGGCGGGGTGGAGGTAGGCCAGCTCATGGTACCCGTTGTAATACGTATATTTTTTTCCGCCCTGCTGAAAGCTCAGGCAATCGGGCGACAGCACCCGGCCGGCCACGCTGTGGGCAAATTGGTAGAACAGGGGCGTCGCGGCCCGGTCGTCGTCGTCGAACAATACCGATTTCATTTTGCAGAACAGGGCGGCGTGAGGCACCGACATGGAAACGCCCAGGCCAATATCGACGCGGTGCTTCCGGGCGATTTTCCAGACTTTCCAGTCGAACATGAGCTGGCGAAGCGCCTTTGCAGGCAGCGATTTTCCTTTATGTCCCAGGTTGATGAACTCCATCCCCGCATCCTGCAAAAGTGCAATCAAAACAGGCTGATCCTTGATCGTAATGACCGCCTTATGCCCCTTTTCCTGCAAAATGCGGATACTTTGCTTAAACAGGTGGAAATGCGCAGGGTGGCCGAGGTCGAAAAGGTAGGTCATTTCAGTTGGGCAGTTGGACAATTTAACAGTTTTATAGTTAAACAATTGAACAATTGAACAATCGAACAATCGAACAATCGAACAATCGAACAATATTTCCCTCATTATTTAAACCGGTACTGGTAATCAGGGTTCTCCTGCATGATGCGGTCGCTTTCAGGGTAATTTTCGATGAACCAGACCATGAAGGCGGTGACGTCGATCTTGTCTTTCATGAACCTTTTATGATTATGATACATTTTGTTTTTTAAGCCCTGATCCTGAATAAGTTCTAGCCCTTTGTTTATCGCTTTTTCTTGCGATTCCAAGGAATTTCCAAAATTATACACAAGTTCAAATTTAGCCTCATGATCAGTATATCCCCTTCCAACTTTATCAAGAAATATTGCAGGAGTTCCCAATACAGCACTTTCTGAAGCCATTGTAGCACTTTCGCCAAAAAACAATAAAGCATGGGCAAGAACGTCATGCATTCTTTCCGGCGGTATTTTAATTTGAAAGGGAGCCAGTTCCGCAGGAAGTTCCTTTTCTGAACTTATAAATACTTTTGCATACTTAGAGAATACCGTAACCGCCTTGAGTTTATTAATATCCGTAAACCCGGTAAGGCCTTTATCATGATAAGCGTCCCAGCTTACAAAACGCAGAATAATATAAGGCTCATCCCTTTTGATATTGAGGATATTATCAACATTTTCAAGGGGTTTAAATTTATTGGGATGAAGATAGAACAATTCAATATTGGCATCAAACCAAACCTGGTCTTTGCGCAAAGTCCTTTTAAATGATTTTGAAGTAAAAAGGACGGAAACAAAACGACCGAAGAATTTGTCATATAGTGCTGCAGATTCCGTGTCGGTTAGCGCGAAATGGGTTTTATGCAATAAAAAACAAGCTAATGCTACATAAGGAGATACACGGGAAAAGGCCAGGTCGATCTTATTTTTCCGGATAAATTTTTTAGTAAACCAGGTGTTTTTAATGAGGGTACGTAATTTGGAAAAATGAGATTTGCCCGGACGGGAAATTACCGTGTAGTCAATTTTATAATAATCAAGCAGGTACTTACTGATGTCTTTGTCGGTTGCCAGCCAGAAAACCTGATGGCCCCTCGCTTCCAGGTCTGATTTCAAATATTTAAAATTATGGACCTGTGCCGGATGTCCGGTAACCAACAATATTTTCATATTATTTTAATTAGTTATTTCCTTTAAGGCACTGACAATTATGAAGATATGCTTCTCCTTGATTCCTTCCGGGAGAGGTAATGAAATAAGGCAATCATGAACGGTATCATAATTTTTCAATCCCTGTAAAAGGGCAGTTTCTTTATCTACAAATCTGGGCTGTAATGGATTGCCGTATCTCTGTTCCAGATGCATCACCTCAATTCCTTTTGCATTTAAGCACGTAAGGGCTTTTTGGCTATCTAACGATGGATTGTAAACAAAAAATTTTGTAAACGATGAACCATTAACCTCATAATCATAATTTACCAGGATGTTATTACCCGTTAATAATTCATAATATTTTTTGCCAATATTTTTTCGAAGGTTGTGGAGCCCTGTCATTCGGCTTAGCTGATGTGCTGCTAATTTTTTTTCATAGCAGGTGATCTGGTGCAACTGCTGAATCACTGAACCGTAGCTTTTTTTCTTTCCTTTTACAAGCATGATTGATTTGTGCAAAGCACGGAAAAGGATGTTGTTTCTATTGGTTTCTGCCAGGTTACGAATGGTTCGGAATAGTAAAAGCATTAACCCCGTAGCCAATAGTTCTTCATTGATTTTTAAAGCCTTCTGGTAAATTTCAAAAGAATTGGTAGCAAGAATACCTCCTCCAATTCCGTAAGCATTTTTTATGAGGGAAAAGCATGAAACATCACCAAATGAACCCGAGGGTTTGCCATTGTAATAAGCCCCAAGCGATTGCGCACAATCCTCAATCACTATAAGATTGCGTTGTTTTGCAAGGGACAGAATACGATCCATTTTACAAGCGACCCCACCGAGATGAATAGCCTGGATCGCAATTGTTTTATCTGTGATCCGGTGTTCAATGTCACCCGGTACTATGTTAAGATCACCTGTATTAATATCTGCGAAAACCAGAGTATTTCCTGATTCAATGATTGGATCAAGAGCCACTTTACAGGTGAGGGGAGAGGTGATCACTTCCCCTTTAATACCCAGACTCTGATAAGCCATATAAAGTGCTGTGCGGCACGAATTGGTGACCAGGATATATTTTTTCCCTGTCAGATCTGAGAAGTATTTTTTAATTCTTTCTTCAGAAGCCGATGCGGAAGAAAATAGGGTTTTAATTAAATCTGCAATCCTTAAATTAGGATTAGCGTAGGGATATTTCATCTTTTCTTTAGAAATGAAAATAGACTTAAAAGGTAAGCTACACCTGGTTTCCAGTCGTTTTTCAGAAATAGCGCATTCACCATTGCACCATTTCGAAAGGATGAAAGATAAGACTTGAACGTTATTTTTCCTTTCACCAGAGCCAGCAAGGCATAAGCTAAATCGCTGAATGGATTGATCCAGGTTTTGTTTATATCATAAGTGGCCGGAAAGTCATTTTGATTATGATTTACATGATCATAGATCATTCGGGCATAATTCACACCACAAAATTTTGCTAATCCAACCCAAAGCCAGGTTCTTGCATTGATTTCTATTAGCTTATATTTTTTATCCCTGGGGTCGTAGAGGTATTCTATTTCGCAGACTCCTGTGTAATTGATTGATTTAATAAGCGGGATGGAAAGATCATAGCAATCCTGGATATAAACACTTTTGGCAAAAGTTGCAGTTCCAAATTGTAAGGGATGTTCACGGAGCTTTACACCCATCCAGTATGATTTTATCTCACCAGTTATACAGAAAGCGGTGAAAGAAATGGTTTTGTTGCTTCCATCAAATGGGATGAGTTCCTGCGTGAATACACCGGAAATGTTATATTTTTCATGAATTATATGCAACTGTTTCCTCAGTTCTTTTTCATCACGGGCAAGCAGCGCTTTCATGCGCATAGCGCGATAAAAAGATAGTCCGTTGCGCCCCTTGGTAATGGCCGGAAAAGCTAAGGAAACCGGCACCGGATCATTTTCGTTTTTAAAATAAAATGTTGATGGAATTGGAACATTACATTGCTCAGCCAGCGAGAGCAGCGCTGCTTTATCATAAATCTTTTCGATGGTATCAAGGCCCGGGGTAATTAATTTGTAATACTGCTCAAGTCGGGTTTTATGTTTTGAAATAGTGTAAACGGCATGATCATTGGAAGGAATTAAAACCCACCCTTTAACACCTTCTTTTTCAGCAAGATCGATGAGGAACGTTGCAAATTCGTCCTGAATAAAATCCGGGCAAAGAAAAAACTTCCTGCAATATTTAGAATGGCGGGCAATGCATTTTATTTTATCGACCACATATACCGGTATTCCGGCCTCACCCAGCGAACGTGTATTCGACAGGCCCTGCACATGCCCTTCGATGATAATGGCGCCAGGTTTATTGCTTTGCATCTTTTAAAACATTTTTATAAACCATGACTAATTTTTGGGATACAGTGTCAGCATCAAGTCCAAGCTCAATCATGCGTTCCCGGCCATTAGTCCTTCCTTTTGATGCTGCAAATTCCAGGGCCGATCTTATTTTTTCAGCCACGTCTTCCGGATCAAAACTGGTCAGATAACAGCCTTCCGTGTTTCCAAAAAGCCATTTCACATCACCGACATCGGTTGATACTATGGGACAATTGCAGGCCATTGCTTCTTTGATGATGTTGGGAGAGCCTTCCCATAAAGAGGTGAGGATTAATATATCAGCAGCATATAAGAATTCCCTGATATTTTTATGCGGTATATCATAAATAATGTGCAAAGCAGTGTTTGAATCTTCAAGCAATTTTATTGCATGTTCTGCCAGTATCACATTTTTTTCCCTGCGGTTTGGATCGGCTAAAAAAACGATGTTCGTCTTTGATTTATCAAATCCGGTCATCAATTGGGCCGTGGTCTTTTCAATATATTCAAACCTTGATAAGTCAACACCATTTGGAATTGTTACGGCATTGGGCAACATAAGTTTAATCTGCATTTCCTTAGATTTAACAATAGTTGCTTTCCATAAAAAGTTGGAAAACAATCGAATAATGAACCTGTACACGCCCTTTGCATAAACATCACTTCCCATCAGCGAGACTATTAATTTCCTGGTACTTACCAATGTGACCACCAGTGCCGAAAGAGAGTAATGTGCATGAATAATATTATATTCATTGTTTTTCAGATGTTTATACAGAGGTATCACGTTGCTTAAATAGCCCCTTATACCGCGGCCTTTAATTGTATAATAAGAAAGCAAGGTAATTTCAGGGTGAGTCTCTAAAGAATCACCCTGATTCTTAACCACATTGCCAACACCTTGCTTATTATTTCCGCTGCTAACGAACAGAACTTTCACCAGTTTCCATTTTTATATAAGCTCAATGCAGTTTCAAGCCTTAAATCATAGGATTCATTTGTATTAAAGTTGCCTTCTTCGAATACCCATTGGTTGTTTAAAAACCTGAACCTGCCGATTCTTCCATCGATGGATAGTATATAATCCTGCACATGGCCAAAAAGCGTCTGGAGTTCATTCACCAGGTAACCACCTTTCCCATCTTCAAAAATATCTATGGCCATAAAATTGAACCGGTTCGTTTCACACAGGTCTTTAATAAAATTCAGCAGAGATTCAGGTGGATTAACATAATCGATTCCTTTTGACCCGCTGGCTTTGTCACCCACTTTAACTTTTTGATGAGCGAAATAACTGTCGCCGATCCTAACGGCACGCCACTCAAATGCATGCGGAATGTACTCCTGAAAGATGACGAAATCACGTTCACCATGCTTATGAATCGAAAAATAAACTTTTAACCGCTTCACGAAGTATCTGGGTTCTTTTAATGCTTTACCGAGCCATTTTCCCGGAGTCCCGGTATTCCGGTTAGGTCCGAATTGTCGTTTAATCCCTTTTTTTGAAAATGCTTTTGAGACATATTTCAGCGCATTATCTTTCGACCGGATTATGGTTACACCACTGCCCGAAGCCCCGATGGAGGTTTTTGCGACCAAAGGGAATGTTGTTTTACTTAAAAATTCATGAGCCTCATGCAGATCATAGAAAACAGAAGTTTTTGGATGGGGAATTCCCTGTGCCTCAAGAAAATAACTTAGCAGCTTTTTGTTTTCATAGATAAAACACTCTTCATAAGAAGGGAAAGTTTTTAATTTCAGCACTTTTGAAATAATGTAATGCCGCTCATCATATAGGGTCTTAAAATGGGATAAATTACCTGGCGGCTTCATAAGGAAAAAGTCGTATTTCTCATTCAGAACCTGACTGAGCCAGTCGGAAGCGGTCAGATTAATGATTTCACAAGGAATTCCGGATTTTTCACAGGCCTGTTGCCATTTCTGCGAAGACAGGGGATCTTCATTCTGTAATACAGCTACTTTCATCGATTCAGGAGTTATATTCTTCAAGTATAAACCGCATCATAATCGGGTTGGTGAATTTTAACCAATAGGATTCTTTGGAGAAATGAACGGTTTCTTTAAAATCAGTCAGCAGGGCGTCGATATCGAAGGTTTCTCTGATGATTTCATGATCTGCACATGCCGGCAAATGTTTAGCCACAAATTGCTCCATCCATTGTCCCAATGGAAAATTAGGCGGATAAGCAGGTTTTGTTTTCTGCCTTATTCGTTTTAAAATTGCAGCGGTATATTTGTTGAAAAGCACTTCTGACGGTTTATGCTCCCCGGAATATTTGAATTTCAACAAGGGCTTATAGGTGGCTTTAATAAATTCAGCGCCATAAACAGGATTGCTCATCCTTTTCAAAAACTTATTCTTGATTTGTTCCTTATGATTAAAGGTGAAATCAGACGAAAAGAGCAATTCAAGGTAATCGATGTCAAGAAAAGGGGTGAAGACATCTTCCATTACTGTGGAGTATAAATTAACATCCTGTGCATCATGCAGATGAGCCGTAATATGACTGAGTGCATTGAATTTGCGGCTGATCACATCCCCCGTCAGATAAGGTTCCTGTGCCAGGAAATTCAACAATTGCCCGGCCGTTTCATGACTATACCTGAGGCGTTTGTTTTCATAATACCGGTGCAGATGATCCAAAGTGAACTGGTTATTTGTCCAATTATCATAAACAATGGGCGGAACAATATAATCGTCTTCACTCACACCTTT
>ERZ795056.1816-NODE-1816-length-24537-cov-23.484969_pt1 | contig 24537 bp, 21 predicted proteins | sample MGYA00375140_ERZ795056 | MGnify/ENA primary metagenome ERZ795056 (study PRJEB30185, sample SAMN05720227) | activated sludge metagenome | isolation source: Anaerobic digester | place: USA | collected 2015-03-09 ... | reverse complement strand
ACAGAAATGCCGTTTGCGCTTATTCCTCATTTCGCCTGAGTTAATTCCACGCAGACTTGCCTGCCGGCAGGCAGGGTGGCAGGGGCCGCAGAGAAAAACCACTTCATTGTTACTTCTCTTACACAGTGAGTAGCCAAATGAAGCCTGGCAAAGGAAACAGCGTTTTGTAATATAATTAACTGCCAACTTTTCATTCTTTGAAAAGTTGTTTTTTTATTCGCTTAAATTTTTTGATGAAATATTTTTTTAGCACCCTTTTGATTTTATTAGCCTGTAATGTTTTAGTAGTTGCACAACAAACAACGCTTCGTGTACAGTTGACCGTTAATAAAAATGATTCCTTTCCCCCGGCTTCACTGGAGTTATTTTTATTGCCGGATACCACGCCGGTTAGTTCACAGGTGGCAGTACAAAATGGCAACAGTTTTCCCGTTAACCAGTTCTCCAAATATTTGCTGGTTGTTTCTTCTGCAGGATATGCAGCCACAGAGAAGATCATTTCGGTAACCAACAAACCGTTGGCGCTGCCAGTTCCATTAAAGAAAGCGGTAAAGGGTATGGATGAAGTGGTGGTAAGATCCAGGCGACCATTGGTACGGCAGGAAGATGATAAACAAGTGATAGACGCAGATCCACTGGCTACTACCAGCAGCAATGCCTACGAAATATTAGAAAAAACACCAGGTGCCATTGTAGACCAGGATGGCAATGTGTATCTCAGCAGTATGACGCCCGCCACGATACAGATCAACGGCAGGGAAGTAAAATTGAGCAGCACCGATCTTGCTTCCCTCTTAAAAAGTTTACCTGCTGGCAGTGTGAGTAAAATAGAGATACTAAGAAACCCGTCTGCCAAATATGATGCAGCCAGCAGTGGCGGCATTGTAAATATTGTGTTGAAAAAAGGCGTGAAGATCGGCGCCAACGGCAGCATGAATGTGGGTTGGTTCCAGGGAAAACACAGCACCAAAACCGCAGGTTTTAATATCAACAAAGGCGGCGATAAGCTGAGCAGTTATTTTTCCTATCAATACACTGATAAAAACACTTTTGAAGAGATCAATTCCACCCGGCAATTGAAAACATCCGCCACAGCCCTGGTGCAAAAAGCCAGGACAACCTTCCCGGGCGTGAATCATTATTTTGGATTTGGAACAGATGTTACCTTAACAAAGAAATTCAATATCGCTTATGATCTCCGCATCAGTACCAATGACAACAGGAGCACCGCAAGAAATGATATCAATATCGTTAACAGCAGCAATGATATTAATGGTTCTAATGCTTCTATTATCAACAACCACAACAATGCAGTTTATTTTGGAAATAATATTTTCTCCAGATTCAAAATTGATTCTGCGGGCAGCGAATGGACAGCACAAATAGACTACAACCGATTTAATTACAGTAACGACCAGGCCTACAACAATTACTATTACCAGCCTGCCACTCCCACCCTGTTTGGCGATGGTAAAACCAGGAACAGTAAGAATATCTTTACCTTTCAAACAGACCTCACCTATAAATTCAAACATGGTTATACGCTGGAAACCGGTTTTAAAACAACCACTTCTAACAGTGATAACAGCGCAAAGTATTTTATACAGCAGGGTGCCAGCGAAACCAAGGTGGACAGTTTTCAAACCAATACTTTTAAATATAAAGAAGTGATCAGCTCGGCTTATCTGCAGCTGTCGAAAAAAATATTTGGCTTTATCATAAAACCCGGCCTGCGGTTAGAAACAACAAATATTGACGGGCAGCAGACGGTTCCTGCAGATACATCACTGTCCATCAAACGCACCGATCTGTTTCCTTACCTGTACCTGCGGCATAAAATTGTGAAGCTCTTTGGCTTTGAGCTGAATGGTAATGCCATTGTGAGAAGAAGCATTACAAGACCCTATTATGAAGTGCTGAATCCTTATCCAAAATATGTTGACCAGTATTTATTTGATGTGGGCAATCCAACGCTTCAGCCACAGTTTACCACCAACTACGAATTCAATATTACCGCAGATGATTTCACTATTTTTTCTGTGGGTGTGAATCATACAAAAAATATTTTCAGCAATGTTACTTACCAGGATGAAGCTACCGGTATCGCCTACCGTACTTATGACAACCTGGGTAAAAACAAAGAAGTGTATCTCCGTGCAGTGGGTGGCATCCCACCCGGTGGCGGGTATTTCTTTTATGCCGGTGCACAAATGAACATTAATTCTTATGATGGTTTTTACCAGGGATTGCCGCTAAATTACAGCAGGAAGAGCTGGGTGTTTTTCATGTATCATCAAATAAAATTGCTTCCCACCCTCAACATGACCATCAATGGTTTTATGCGTACCAAGGGGTTACAAAACTTTTTTGAACTAAGTAATTTCGGGGCAGCCAACGTAAGTTTTAATAAGTCGGTGATGAAAAAAACAGCCAATATTATTTTGTCTTTCAATGATGTTTTTTATACCAACCGCACTGAGTTCAGTCTGCAGCAGGGCAATATCAATGTGGCGGGAACAAGGGTGGGTGATACAAGAAGGGTGGGCATTACTTTCCGTTACAATTTTGGTGTAAAGAAAAAAGAAGAGAAAAAAGCCATGTTTGAACAGCCTGCAGAGAACCTATAAGGTTTAAAAACCTTATAGGTCTGGCCCCAATCACCGAACTTCGCCCAAAATAATTCGTATGCTTAAAATATTAACCGTTGCAGGCCTGGCCACTTTCGAAATCTATGCTGCTATCCCGGCTGGCTATGCATTTGAATTATCTCCCTTGGTTATTTTTTTTGCTGCACTTACAGGTGGTATTGCAGGTGTGTTTGTAGCAGCTTTCCTGGGAGAAAAGATAGAGGCATTTATTGCACGATACCGCAAACCAAAAACAACAACAAAAGAAAAAAAGCCCAATATGGCACACAAGCTTTGGGATAAGCATGGTATTGTAGGCCTGGGCGTGCTGGGTACTTTTCTGGTAGGCGCCCCTGTTAGTATTGCCGTGGGTGTTGGGTTTAATGTAAATATGCACAAACTGGCCATGTGGTGCTGCGTGGGTGTACTGGCCCGCTGTATTGTGTATACCACGCTCGGGTATTATGGCGCAAAAATGTTTGATTGATATTTCCTGCAAACTTTTTATTTTATCAGTATGATACTGGTAAAAGGCAGCAGCAGAACCGAGCCGCTGTATTTTTTTCCATCAACTCCTGTATAAGTATCCTCCAGGGGAATGGCGATCTCTTTTGAACTTGCATTGTATTCAAACCGTACATGGTCTTTCAATTCATTCAATGTTGCATCTGCCTCATTTAATTCAATATCATCAATATAAGCAGTACAGGAATTTTTCTCTACTTCAATCACAAAACTCATGGCGTCTGATACGGTTGGAGCCAGCAGGAATTCATGCTCCTGTTTTCCAAGGCCAAACGACTGAATGTATACAGGTGTTAATGCAGTATATGGCTGCGCTGTTTTTCTTAAGTACGCTCTTATGATACCACAATCAGAAGTACCAAAGGTTTTAAAATGAAAACGATATTTTTTACCAGCAGACAAAGCACCCACCGCTCCATGAATGATGGTATAGCGGTTGGGTTGCGGCTGGGTACAGTCAATTTTTAAAGAACCTTTGCCGGTTAATTTGCCGGAACCATCCCACTCCCCTTTTACTCCCGTGCCATAAATATTGATCCCATCCATATTCTTATTTAATTCACCATTGGCAACCAGGTTAACACCCGTAATTTTTTTGATGCTGTACAATGGCACTGCAACCGCTGGCCTTTTTGAATGAATATCCTGGCTGGTGTACTCCTGCCAATGTTCAAACGTAAGCGGCGATGGATATATAAACTGCTTTTCTGCAACCGGGGCATAGATATAATGAAAGCCAACAGGGTTGATGGTATTGTAATAATTACTGTCCACGTCTCCCGCCAGCCGGATCGCTTCCCAGATACTAACGGCATTGGGCAGGTTCAAACCAGCATTGGAAAAATTCACCAGGTTTTGCTGCTGGTTCACCGCATAAAAAATATTATTCTTTACTTCAAAATTTTTTAGCTCCATCCAGGTAAGTCCCCTCGATACCCCCCAGCCGCCACCGGTATTAAAACAAGTATTGCCACGGAGCTGGATATTCACGGCATTATTGCAGGCAATTGCTTTATTGCCGGTAAATGCGATCGTATTATCCAGTATATCCACATTCATGCTGCGGCCATCCGTATAAATACCTTCTGCCTTAAAGGTTTTGTTTGAACCTTCCGGCACACCCCTCCCATTTAAAATAATATTCTTTTTGATGACCCGGTTAGTGAAAACCTCACCTGCATTTTCTTTTATATAATCAACAAAAGTGTAAATACCGGCTCCATCATCCAGCCGCAGGCAATAGTGGTTTACAAAATTATTTTGAACCAGTGCGTTGCTTCCCTGGAACTGTATACCTGTAAGACCTGCACTGTCAACTACATTGTTTTCAATCAACACGTTGTTGGCGGCACTTACTGATACCGCTTTGTAATCCCTGTCATCAAAATATGAACCCATGCCGGTAAAAAGACCGGTATTTTTTATCGTACAATTTTTTAGGGTTACATTATCCTTCTTTGAATTTCTCACTTGTATGGCATTGGACAGTACATGATTGGTTTGTACATTTTCAATGACCACATTACCTGTGTTCCAGAAATGAATGGCTTTTGCACCAATATTGTTGAACTGACAATCTTGTATGCTGATATTTCCGCCATCCCTGTTAAAGAGGGCACTTCTATTTGCACCTTCAAAAACAAGATTGCTAAAATGGAGATACGACATACTGCCGGTGTTCACCAGTGTATCTATCACAGACGCCTGTATAACATGTGTTGTGTCATTCAAAACCATTTGCAGGTGGCCGCTGCTGCTGTCAAAAAACCATTCCCCTTCTGTATCCAGTGTGCGGTAATCATTTTGAAAAAAATAGCCATTGCCCTTGTTGCCTTTGTATAGAACCGGCTCCTTTAGTGGATTGATACCGCTGTTTGCATAAGTAAAACTGATTTGTTGACCATCCTGTTTCAATACCCTGCAGCGCTCTGCTGTCCAGTGATTTTTTCTTATTACGATTTCTGCGCCGCTCCAGTTATGTAGTTGATTAAAATTGCTGTCGATGATGACATTGTTCCCGATAAAATTTTCATAGCGTAAATAACCTGCATCCGGTTCATTGGCATTTGGATAGCGCCCTATTTGCTGTGGTACATCATCCATCGCAACCATGTTGAGATTGGATTGTAGAAATGGGGCTGCTGCCTGCCAGGTATTTTTTTCTTTTTTCACCCAGCCTTTTATATTGGTAAAACCTGAGATAACGGGATCACTTCCATTACCGTAGGCGCCAAAGCTGATTGGCTGGCCCTGTCTCCCGGAAATAGTTACCCTGATTGTTCCAACAAATTTCTCCCCTCTTTTGAAAAAGATATTGTCACCCGGTTGAATTATTGAAAAAGAGCCGTTGAGTTTATTAATTGTTTGCCAGGCTGTAGCGGGTGTGGTGCCATTGTTATTGTCGTTGCCGCTATTGCTGATATAATAGTCCGTTGCCAGGCCGCAGGCAGGCAAAAACAAACAAATCAACAGGTGTTGAAAGTATTTTATCCCCATCTTGATATACATCTTTTACTATTGCCAAAACTACTCCTTACTGGTCAAAAACAATGTTATACTCCGGTAAACTATTTGAATGCCCGGATATAATTACTTTTGAAAAAAATATTTTATGTACACAACGCTTGCTACAGAACTTTCCCAGGGCATTTATACCATCACTATTAACCGGCCAGATAAATTGAATGCGCTAAATAAAGATGTATTTACGGATTTAGACACAGCGGCAGATTTTATAAAAAGCAATCCGGAGATCAGATCCGCCATTATTACGGGAGCGGGACCGAAAGCTTTTGTGGCGGGTGCAGACATTACAGAATTTGGCGGCCTGGATAAGTCAGCAGCCATGGCATTGGCAAAAAGAGGGCAGGATATTTTTTTGAAGATAGAAAACAGCCCCAAACCCATCATTGCAGCCGTCAATGGATTTGCGTTGGGTGGTGGCTGTGAGCTGGCGATGGCCTGTCATTTTCGTATTGCCAGTGACAATGCAAAGTTTGGACAGCCCGAAGTAAACCTCGGTTTGATACCGGGCTATGGCGGCACACAAAGACTTACGCAACTGATCGGAAAAGGAAGAGCCATCGAGCTGCTGATCAGTGCTGCCATGATCGATGCTGCTACTGCCCTGCAATACGGCCTGGTAAATTATGTGGTACCACAAGCTGAATTGTTAGACAAAGCAAAAGCAATTTTACAAGTGATCAATAGCAAGGCACCCGTTGCTGTGGCAAAATGTATTGAAGTAGCCAACACCGTGTTTGATGAAACAAAAGATGGCTATGATGAAGAGATCCGTTCTTTTGGAGATTGCTTTGCTACTGATGATATGAAAGAAGGCACCACTGCTTTTTTAGAAAAAAGGAAAGCTGTTTTTACAGGGAAATAACCGCCTTAACATCACATCGCCTCATGGATTTACGAACGGCTGTAACTACAAATACCTTGACAAGGGTATATATTAAAATACAGTAAGCACTACTTTCATTTTATAAAAGTTTTCACAGAGCTTCTACCGGGTGGTTCGCATAAGGCCGCCCGGTTTTAATTGATACCCAGCACAGGATGCCGTGTGCAAGGACTTTATCAGCAAGATGGCTAACTTTACAATCAACCGGCCTTCGCCAAACCATGAGAAAAATGTTATTCCCTGCAGCTTTCTGCCTGCAGCTTTGTTTATTAATTACTTGCCAGAGCAAAACGGGCAAACCGGCTGCCGAACAGCGGGCACAGGAACTCTGTAAAAAAATGTTCCTGTTTAATAACGTTAATTTTGACTCCGTTTTTCACTACGCTAAACGGTTAGATAGTGCCAGCAACAACCTGCCTGTGGAATACAAAGCCATGTCACTCTACGGACAAGCCATTTACAAAGGGAAAAAACAACCCTCGGTAGCGATAAGGGATTACCACAAAGCAATTGAAATGCTCAGCAATACCAAAGCAGATACGCTGCTGGCAAGCATTTACAATGGTCTCGGTATCTGCACAAAGAATATGGCGGATTATCCCCTGGCATTAGACTATTATTTTAAAAGCCTCCGGCTGTTTGAAAAAGCGGGCAAAACAAAACATGCAGCGGGTGTACTTTCAAACATTGGAGAATTGTACCAGGTAAAAGGCGATCTGCCATCGGCCAAAAAATATATACTACAGTCGATGGAGATGAACAGAAAAAATGGCAACACTACCTATTACCTGTCTGCTGCACAAACTCTGGCTAACATTTATGGTATGAACAACCAGTTTGACAGTGCACTTGCCATCGACAATATGGGCATTGCTGCGGCAGACTCCATTGGTTCTGTTTCTATCAAATCCATTTTTTATAACAATAAAGGCAATTGCTACCTCTATTCAGGCCGTTTCGACAGTGCCGCTTATTATTTTAACCAATGCCTGCTGCTGGATTCTGCCCTTGGTAATGTAACCTACATGACAGACAATTACCTTACGCTGGCCACGCTGAGTTATAAGAAAAAAGAATATAGCCTGGCAGAAAAAAGATTCGGCTATTCGATCCTGTTAGCAGACAGCCTCAGGAACAATCATATGAAGCTGCAGGCCTGGAACGGGTTGGCCGACCTGTACAAAGCCACCGGTAACCAGGCGGCCGAAATTGTTGCAAAGGATTCTGCGGCCATTGTAAAAGACAGGATCATCAATGAAAAAAGCGAAGCAAAGATTGCAGAACTGAAAGAACTGTATGATGCAGATAAAAAAGAGCAGACCATTTCGCTGCAGCAGCAACGGCTCAACAACCAGCGGCTCATCATTACTGCCGGTATTGTGGTGTTTATACTGCTTGCTTTGCTGGGGTGGCTATTTTACCGCCGGTACAAACTCAAAAAAGAAAAAGAACTGCAGCAAACTATCCTTACACAGCGGGAAGAAGCCACGATCAACATACTGACTGCAGAAGAAAACGAACGCAAACGCATTGCTGCCGACCTTCACGATGGAGTGGGTCAGCTGATGACCGCTGCCTGGCTAAACCTGCAAGTGATGGAAAAACAACACAACGGCGATGAACAAAAAGAGTTGCTGAATAAAACCACTTTGCTGGTGGGTGAAAGTTGCAAGGAAGTGCGGCAGGTAAGTCATAATATGATGCCCAATGCCCTGCTGAAAAAAGGGCTGGTGAATGCGGTAAGAGAATTTACCCAGCAAATAGACCGGTCTGTGATTGCGATCAACCTGCAAACCGAAGGGCTGAACAAAGAACTGAACAGCATTACAGAAACCATCCTTTACCGGGTGATACAGGAATGTGTGAACAATGCCATTAAACATGCGGCGGCATCCGAACTGGATATTTCTATTCAAAACAGCAGCGATGGAATTGATGTGCTGATAGAGGATAATGGTAAAGGTTTTAATACTAATTTTACGGCCGGAGAAAAAGAAGGGCTGGGGCTGCAAAATATCCGCAGCCGCATTTCGTTTTTAAAAGGCACCGTTCAGTGGGACAGCAGTCCTGGTAACGGTACCGTGGTAGCCATTCACTTACCGCCGCAGGAACATGAAGGAAGAAAAAATTAAGATTGCCATTACCGACGACCACCAGATCATTATTGATGGCCTTATCTCCCTGTTAAAAAATCATCCCCAAATACAGATCACCCTTACTGCCAACAAAGGAGAAGAGATGCTGGCATTGCTGCAACAAACAGCTGTTGATATTTTATTAACGGATGTAATGATGCCCGGCATGAACGGCCAGCAATTAGCCAAGGCAGTAAAGCAGCAATTTCCGGCTGTAAAGATCATTGCGCTTAGCATGAGCGGGCAGGGTGATGTGGTGGAAGAAATGATCAACGAAGCGGATATCGCAGGCTACCTGTTAAAACAAACCAATGCTGCTGAACTGGCCGGCGCCATCAGCAAGGTATATAACGGTGGCGTGTACTTCCATGAAGAAGTGCTGAAAGAACTGGAAACACAGGCCAACCTCCGCAAGCAGGTGGAAGCAGTACATATAACCAACAGGGAAAAACAACTCATTGCATTGATAGAAAAAGACCTCACCAATAAAGAGATCGCAGAAACACTTTCTATCTCTCCCCTCACTGTAGAAACACATCGAAAAAACATCTTTCGCAAAACGGGTACTAATAATGCTTTGAGCCTGGTGAAGTGGGCTTATGAGCATAAGATTTTGAACAGGAAATGATTTTTATTGAATTACCTGGCCCAGTGCAGGAAACAAATAACCAGGATTTTAAATTCACCTATTGATATCCTTATATCCAGTACTCCAGTAAATTTTTTAACACAACCTGCAAGTACAAAATACCTCCTCAGCATTTTGTTTAATCCTCCCTGCATGCACCGCGGTAATCTTATGCAACAGGCATACCCTGCCAAGGGTATCTTTTCGTGTATATCTCCCCGTTAACTTGCCTGCCTTATTAACCGGTCACATTAAAAACCAATCGTAATGAAAAAAATCATTTCCGTATGTACCCTGCTTTTTGTAAGCTCCATCATTTTTGCAAATAATATTGAAATAACCAGCGTGAGCTATAACAGTGGCGCAGGCACAGTTACCTTCAGCATCAGCTGGGAAAACAGCTGGCGCACCAACACCGCACCCAACAACTGGGATGCAGCCTGGGTATTTATCAAAAGAAAAAACTGCGGCATCAGTAACTGGCAGCACCAGGATGTTTCAGCCACAGCCGCCAATCACACTGCTGCTTCTCCATTAGAAGTGCAAACAACGCCGGATGGTAAAGGTGTATTTTTAAGAAGAAGCGGCAATGGAACGGGTAATATTGCCAGCACCTCCGTAACATTAAAATTAGCCACTGTACCGGGTGCCATTGCAGAATGGGACATGCAGGTAATTGGTATTGAAATGGTATATGTGCCACAAGGAAGTTTCCAGGTGGGAGATGGCGCTTCAAATGCCAGTCTCCGGCAGGGCGGGGGTACTTCTCCCACGGCAGCCTATACCATTGCAAGTGAAGCAGCTATTACGTTTGCCAATACCGCAGGTAATTTATATGCTGACCAGTATTCTCCAACAGGCGGCACCGTTAGTGCATTTTATCCTAAAGGCTTCAATGCTTTGTATTGTATGAAATATGAAATTTCACAAGGCCAGTATGCAGATTTTTTAAACTCGTTAAGCCCTGACCAGTCTGCGGCCAGGTTTCCCAATTCAAATGGTGCTAACAGGCATACAGTGACCGGCGTATGGCCATCATTTATCGCCACCGCACCCAACAGGGCATGCAATTATTTAAGCTGGGCAGATGTATGCGCCTACAATGACTGGAGTGGGCTTGCACCTATGAGTGAAATGGAATTTGAAAAGATATGCCGTGGCACCAATGCTGCAGCAGCCAATGAAAAGGCCTGGGGCACCGCATTGATCACCGATGGCAGCAGCCTGGAAAATGATGGACTTGGTAATGAAGGAGTAAGTGATGTTATTACTGCCGGCAGCGGACTGGTAAATGCCGCCCAGTTTAGTGCACTGCCGCAAGGCCCCTTACGTTGCGGCTTTGCTGCAAAAGCTTCCACCACAAGGCTGCAAGCTGGCGCCAGCTTTTATGGTGTAATGGAAATGAGCGGTAACGTGAGTGAATTTGTAATGGGTGTATCCGGTGCAGGCACCAATTTTGTTGGTTCAGCTCACGGCGACGGCAACTTGCAGTTTACTCCCAATGAAGGGCTATCAGATGTAAACGGCTGGATCAATCAAACAGCCATATTAAATGCTGCCGCCGGTGCAGCGGCTTCTTATAGAGGTGGAGGCCACGACAATGCTGCCACGCAGTTAAATGTTTCCGACAGGAATTATTGTAATAACAATTATGCCGCCCGTACAGCGTCTACTGGTGGCCGTGGTGTAAGAAGAAGCTTTAATTAATCCTTACTTTAAACAGACATTTATGAAATATAAAAACATACATGTCCTTAGAAGTGCCTGGATACTGATCTCAATTTTATATTCATCGCTTCTTTGGGCACAACCTTTCTCCGGGGGAGATAACAGTGGCGCTTTTGCGTCTAATACGGTGCCTGCAAACTGCACCGCACTAAGATTTTTTGGCGGAGATAACGAAGGGAATGCCGCTGCGGCCACCAATCTTTTTAATTGTACAGCAGTAAGATTTTTTGGTGATACCTCCGATGGTGGCAGTACTGCTGCAACAAATATTTTTGATTGCTCTCCCATTCGCTTTACGGGTGACACTGCAGACGGGAGCAGTGTTGCAGCAACCAATAATTTTGATTGTACACCCATTCGCTTTTATGGTGATACTGCAGATGGCAGCAGTGCGATCAGCACAAATAATTTCAACTGCACACCGGGCCGCTTTTTTGGCGATACTGCTGATGGCTTCGCATCAGCAAAATATCTGCTGATCAGAGATTTCCTGGGTAATGATACCAGCGTCATCATTGTATGCAGTAACGAAACATTTAACCTGCTAACGTTGTACACTACCCCAGCCAATTTAACTTACAACTGGAGTTCTCCAACACCAACGGAAACCGGCCTGGGCATTTATACGTTGATTGCCACCAACCAATCAGGCTGTGTGGATACCGCACAAGCCACCTTACAACAGGAAATTGCAATATGGAATGGCAACAGCAGCAACAACTGGCATGATGCCAATAACTGGAACAGTGGAAAGATCCCTTCTGAACGTACGCATGTGATCATTCCAGGTGGCACTACCAACCCATGCCAGGTGAGGGATACAGATGCTTTAGCGGCCAGTGTGCAGGCAAGGGCAAGTGGCAGCTTTTCTATTATTAATAACCGCTTGTTAATGATCAGTGGCACATGTGTGCAATTGCCAACGGGTCAGTAATAATTTACTTTTATGTGATGATCTAAAGGCAGCCTTCTTATAGAGGCTGCTTTTTTATTTGTAACCCATCATACATATATGCTTTGTTCTTTTCTTTTCATAAATAACCCGCCTGCTCTATCTTTGCAATTCAAAAAACCAACCATCACATTATGGAATTCCGCATTGAAAAAGACACCATGGGTGAAGTAAAAGTGCCTGTGGATGCCTACTACGGCGCTCAAACGCAACGCAGCATCGACAACTTTAAAATTGCCCAGGACATCAACAGGATGCCCAAAGAGATCATCAGCGCATTTGCTTATCTGAAGCATGCGGCGGCGCTTACAAATTACGAAGCAGGTATTTTACCAAAAAAGAAAGCAGACCTGATCGGTAAGGTTTGTAAAGAAATACTGGACAACAAACTCAATGATTATTTTCCATTAGTAGTGTGGCAAACCGGCAGCGGCACACAAAGTAATATGAATTGTAACGAAGTGATCGCTTACCGTGGTCACGTGCTGAACGGAGGTAAATTGGCTGATAAAGAAAAATACCTGCATCCTAATGATGATGTAAACAAAAGCCAGAGCAGTAATGATACTTTTCCTACGGCCATGCATATTGCAGCGTATAAGATATTGATCGAAACAACGATCCCCGGGATTGAAAAACTCCGCAATACGCTGGATAAAAAAGCGAAGGACTTTAAAAAAGTGGTGAAGATAGGCCGTACGCATTTTATGGATGCCACTCCGCTTACATTAGGGCAAGAGTTCAGTGGCTATGTTTCTCAACTGGATCATGGTTTAAAAGCCATCAAAAATACTTTGGCACATTTAAGCGAACTGGCACTGGGCGGCACTGCAGTTGGTACCGGTATCAACACACCTCCGGGTTATGATGTAAATGTGGCAAAGCATATTGCCAAACTCACCAAACTACCTTTTGTTACAGCTAAAAATAAATTTGAAGCATTGGCAGCACATGATGCGATTGTGGAAGCACATGGTGCATTAAAAACAGTAGCCGTAAGCTTAATGAAAATTGCCAACGACGTTCGTATGCTGTCATCTGGACCACGCTCAGGCATTGGCGAAATTTTTATACCTGACAACGAACCAGGTTCTTCTATCATGCCGGGCAAAGTAAACCCCACCCAATGTGAAGCACTTACCATGATCGCTGCACAGGTAATGGGTAATGATGTGGCGATTGGTATCGGCGGCAGTATGGGACATTTTGAACTGAATGTTTTCAAGCCCGTAATGATCTACAACTTCCTCCACAGCGCAAGATTGATTGGCGATGGCTGTGTTTCTTTTAATGACAGGTGCGCCGTAGGTATTGAACCCATCAAAGCAAATATTAAAAAACATGTTGACAATAGTTTGATGCTGGTAACTGCCCTCAATCCAAAAATTGGCTATTACAAAGCAGCAGAAATTGCACAAAAAGCACATAAAGAAGGTACCACGTTAAAAGCAATGGCTGTAAAACTGGGTTACCTTACAGATAAAGAATTTGACGAATGGGTGGTGCCGGAGAAGATGGTGGGGAAAATGTAAGTTGATTTGATGATGGGTTGATTTGGTGATTTGGTGATTTGATGATTTGATGATGTGATGATGTGATGATGTGATGATGTCCATGCCTCAAATTGAATCGTAATTATGAATGATTAAAAAGAAACCGGGAGAGATCCTGGTTCTTTTTTTTAGAAGGAAGTGCATTGCAGGCGCTTTAGTTGTTTTCTTTTTTCAGGATCGCTGTTGTTGCTGTTTTGGCCATCATGCTTTTTTCCTGGCCTGATGGTCAATGCCAGGTACATACCGCCATTCTGCATACTGTTTTTCCCGAGAATATTTGCCAGGTTATGGATGCCCAACAGCAAGGGTCCGGCTTTAAAAGCACCACCCACCCAAACCTGTTTACGCATATTTACCAAGAGGGGCAGGTAAGCACCAAAGGTTCTGTTTTCCCAACGTGGAGTTATGGCAAGCAGGTTGATGTCTTTGATAAAAAGTGAATTTTTTGCCAGCCTTATCAACGGCAGTGTAAGTTCAGCATTGATAAAAATATTATCCTGCAGCCGCTGGTCAATATTCAGCACGAGCCGGGTAGGTGAATACACTACAAAATCACCCGGCAAGGCAACAAGATTTGTAGCGATCGTGGCAAGACTGTCATTAAAATCATCCATATTTCTTACCGGTCTGAATTTGTTTTCCAGTATCGTATCATTGATACCCAACTTTACTGAACTCCCCACCCTGCTCCGGCTGCTATGGCTATAACGGTATCCGCCAATATCCATAACGGCCAGGCCTATCTTTGTTTTGTAAGCATAATAATTATCGTCGTCCACCTCATCTGCAGAGGACAATACAAATTCTAAACCCACATCAGCGCCGAGGGAAGCGGTATTATTTTGAAACAGGGCCCGCCGGTTTTGAGACAATGAGTTAGCAGAATTTACCTGGTCAAGGTTTGCAGAATATCCATACTGCAAACTGCCGGCAGTGAGTAAAAATCCATTATCATTGGCTGTATCGGCATCAGGAATATAATTGATGTTGTTCCCTACCACATATGCCCCGGCAACAGAACGATTATATTTGAAGGTAACCGCTGCAGTAATAATTTTATACCCATCATCCACCACCGTTCTTGCATAGGAAGCATACAACTCCGACCAGGCAGCGCCTGCCCCTTCAAAAGAGAGCGGCAAGTAAGGCAGGTTGATACGTTGATAATCGGCAAGTGTAACTGTTGTATCCTGGTAATTGCTTTGGCTTGAGTTGCCATACATATAACTCCTCACGTTAAACCCAAAAGCGATGGCAGACCGGTCGTTCAGTTTGATCCTCGTATTCAGCAACCGAAGATCCTGGTTGGCAAATACAAAACGTTTCTTTATGCCATAGGTATTTTCTACCGTTGCTTCACCGGATGGTGACAACAGAGAAAAACCGTTTACTGCATAGGCATTGGTACTTTGTTTGAACTGCAAGGCCAGCGGTGTAATATCCCAGGAATAAGGCACAAATACAATTGACGCAGGATTGGCAGCAGCAGCCAGGCTGCCGGCATATACACTCCCGTTTATGGCATGGTAATTCTGCGCCAGTCCACGTACTGCCAATAGTAAGCAAAGCATCGTAAATAAAAAGTGGTTACGCTTCATATACACCCCGGTTCGTAAAGTTATACATACTGGTTGCCGAAAAATGTTATAATTATTATAAGTTGGTAAGAAGTTTGAGATATATACGCTAAAACCTTGCCATGCGTTTACGGACATTAGAATCATTCTGGTTGTTGAAAAACGGCCTGCTCCATAGTTACCCTTCACTTCAATCAACCATCTCAACTGATATTGCAGTGATTGGTGCTGGTATCACCGGAGCATTGGTGAGTCATGCGTTGATGGAAGCCGGGTATAATGTAATACTGATCGATAAAAGAGATGTAGGCCAGGGAAGCACGTCGGCCACCACCAGTATGCTGCAGTATGAGATTGATGTACCCCTATACCAATTAGCGGAAATGATTGGGGAACAAAATGCCGCTTTGTGTTATCGATCAGGTATGGAAGCCATCAATCAACTTGAACAGACCGTATCCAAAGAAAAAATTGACTGTGGCTTTCAAAAGAAAAAATCACTGTATATCTCCCATAATAAAAAGGCTGCACAATGGTTACGCAAGGAATTTGACATCAGGAACAAATACCAGCTGGGTGTTCAATGGCTGAGTGCTAAAGAGGTGAAAGACCATTATGGCATTCATTGCTTTGGTGCTATTTTATCCAATACAGCTGCCAGTGTGGATGCATACAAGCTTGCGCATGAATTGATACTGCTGAATGTAAAAAGAGGCATGCGTGTTTTTGACCAGACGGACATTTCATCCTTTGATTTTGAAAGCGAACAACCTGTTATTCATACAAAAGATGGCCATACCGCAAGCTGCAATAAAATTGTTTTCTGTTCTGGCTTTGAAACAACGGAAATGCTGAAGGAAAAAGTAGCAGACCTGTTTTATACTTATGCCTGTGTAAGTGAACAGGATATTCCGCTCAATAAAAATCTTAAAGAAACGCTGGTATGGAATACAGCAGACCCTTATATCTACATGCGTACAACCGATGACGGGAGGTTACTGATCGGTGGCGAGGACTCTTCAACAAATTTTTCTTTTTTTCAGCAAAGGACAAAAGAAAAGAAGGCCAAAAAACTGGTGGAAAAATTACAGACCATTTTACCTGGGGTGGATTTTATTGAAGATTTCAGCTGGGGAGGCACTTTCGGTTCTACAAAAGACGGTTTGCCTTACATTGGCGTTTCTCCCGAATATAAAAACGCGTTGTTTGTACTGGGCTTTGGTGGCAATGGCATAACATTCTCAATACAGGCGATGGATATCATTCCGGATATTTTGAATGATAAACACAATAAGCTAACTGAGCTTTACAAGTTTGGAAGATAGCTTACTACTGCAGTACCTTACCTCCTCAAATGTCCTGTATAGCGTGGCCATACTCTATCATATTTTTATAACTGCAGGATCTTATTAACGCAGGAGTTTGTTAATGAAAGATTGTACAAAAGGTTGGCAACCCTTCGCCTCCCTTCTTAACTTTTATTTACAAATTCCCTTTTGGTAAATAATATGGAAGCCTTTTAATATTGTATCTCATTTCCCTAAACCTTCCTGTATGAACCGGCTTCTTATTTTTATACTTGCCATTGCGGCAGTATCACCTTTTGCATGGCAGTACATTAATAAATCTTCTGATAACAAAAAACAATACGCCCAACCGGTCAAAAAAAATGCATCAGCAAAAATTGCCGGATTGCTAAGACTGCAGGGCTTTGCCAATAAGCTGGAGAATTTTGCGAAAGAAAATGAGTACAACAGCCGTTACTGTTTTTTAATTGACATGAACATTGCCTGCGGCAGCAATCGCTTTTTTGTGTATGATCTAAAAAAGGATTCGGTGTTACAATCGGGCCTGGTAACACACGGCTATGGAAACAGTGGCTACAGTAATATCACTTTCTCCAATACTCCCGGGAGTAATTCATCTTCCCTGGGTAAATACAGGATCGGCCATTCTTACAATGGCAAGTTTGGCCTGGCCTATAAACTACATGGACTTGATAAAACAAACAATAAAGCCTTTGACCGTTTTGTAGTGCTGCACTCACATGAATGTGTACCCGATAATGAAGTAGCGCCGGAACCCATTTGCATGAGCCAGGGCTGTCCTACGGTGGCGCCTTCTTTTTTAAAAACACTGGCATCTTATCTTGATGATGCAGAAAAACCTGTTTTGCTATGGATATTTAACTGAACTTGTAAAACATCCGAAGTTTTAAAAACTTCGGATGTTTAGAGCATACCGCTTTAACATTAGTGTGCCATTAACGAAGGCATAGGATTTAGTACGGTCTTTTTTTAGCAGCTATCTAACAATGATGCACAGGGCCGGGAGGCCTGCGCCAATCAAAAGCCGCAGATTCGCAGATTTGTTACCTAATGCTTTTGACCAAATTAATTTTTCATCTGCGAATCTGCGGCTATAAAAAAAGGGCCACTTATAAAAGTCGCTCTTTGCTGGCTATTCGCTTACTAATGCATTGGTACCTCAACCGCCAATAGTTCTGCGTCCTCACTGGCTTTTATGCTGAACGAATCCGTTTCCCACACACCCAATGCATCTCTTTTGTTCAGCACCGTGTCGCCCACCTGCACCGTTCCATTGATCACCACTACATATACACCATTACCCTTAAAAGCATTTTCATAGGTCAATGTTTTACCAGCTTCCAAACTGGCCAAAGCAAAACGGGCATCCTGGTTGATCCATAAAGCTTTGTCCTCTTCTCTTGGAGATACCACTACCTGCCAGTTATTGGCCCTGTCCTTCACATCAAATGTGCGCTGGCCATATCTTGGTTGAATGTTTTTTTCTTTTGGAAAAACCCATATTTGAAAGAGGTTGAGCAAATCTGTTGCAGATGCATTGGCTTCGGAATGCAAAACCCCACTACCGGCACTCATTATCTGCACATCGCCGGCTTTTACAATGCCTTCACCACCGGTATTGTCTTTATGATGTACCGCACCCGACAACGGAATGGTTACGATCTCCATATTATCATGCGGATGCGTATGAAACTTGCCACCACCCTCAATAAAGTCGTCATTCAACACCCGGAGCAAACCAAAGTGTATTTTTTCTGGGTTATAATACCCGGCAAAGCTGAAATAAAAATTGGGTTTCAGCCAGCCATGGTCGGCCGTTCCTCTTTCGGAAGCCAATTGCAGTCTTGTTTTCATGATTTTTTCTATTTAATGTTTAAACATCAAATTAAATACCAAGTTATTTTTGCTGACAAAATAGCAAGAATCCCTCGGTTTTCAAGTTCCGTTTATGGTGATAACCTAAGCTGCGAATGCGCCGTCGCCATTGGTTCGTTGGCAAACATACTCATCCTAATGCCGCATTCCTGCCACGAACGCAGGAATAGCAGCAGGATAAACAGTAAAGTGTGAAGTATATAACACTTTACCATAATTATGTAACGCTTACCAATTCATCTATTTCTATATTGAGCTTTATTAAAAGACAAACAATTCAAAACTCAATAAAATGAAAGGATTTAAAAGTAACATCGAGAAAGACACATTAGATAATACTAACTTCCGTAAGGTTGTATACACAGGAAAACAGCTTCAACTTGTTTTAATGAGCCTGAAAGCCGGAGAAGAAATTGGCGAAGAAACGCACCAGGATACCGACCAGTTTTTTCGATTTGAAAGTGGTACAGGAAAATGTATAATTGATAACACGGAATATTTAGTGAAAGATGGCGATGTTATTGTTGTACCATCAGGCTCAAAGCACAATGTCATTAACATAGATAGTAAAACTGAATTAAAGATGTATACGCTGTATGCTCCGCCAAATCACAAATATGACACTATAAGAGCGACAAAAGAAGATGCTGAAAAATACGAGGAAAAATTTGACGGAAAAACAACAGAATAAATTCGTACGCTGTTTTATATGATATTCAATGAAAATATGCTGCTGACATTGAACGGAATTCTTCTCCCACTTTCAGCAGGCCCTGAACGTGCAGGCATATTAAAATAAACCGATACAACCCGGGGTCAATTATTTTAATTGAAACTTGTCATCTGGTTATAATCCAATCCCGTTGAGGTATCCTCTTCCCTTTCTTCATTGTATTCAACAATAAAATTATTCTTGCCATCACCCGTTACTATACGCAGGTATTTTTGTTGAGAGAGTTCCAGCAAACTCAGGAAAAGAAAGAGTGCATGCATCCTGTCTTCACACACTTCAAATATTTTTTCAAAAGAAGTGGTCTTTTCGGTACGGCAATGGGTAAGCATGTATTCCCTGCTTTCCTCCATGGTGTAATTATACTGTATTACCGTATGTACCGGTTTGTTGTTTCTTTCATGCAGCTTCTGAATTACTTTTTCAAAAGCCTTCATCAGTTTAAATAAAGTAACGGCCTGTATCTCTGTGCCCTCGCCTGCTTCCTCGCCAATTTGTGCCAGGTCTTTTTGCAGGTTGCCCCGCTTGAACATCAGCATCCTTACTTCTTCCATCTCCGCCATTTTTGCGGAAGCTTCCTTGTATTTTTTATATTCCAGTATCTTATTTACCAGTTCAAGCCTGGGATCTATTTCGTTGCCCTGGGCATCCAGCTCTTTACGGGGTATCAGCATTTTTGCTTTGATGCGCATAAGTGTGCTGATGAACAAAATAAACTCACTGCTCAGTTCAATATTCAGCTTCTCACCCTGGTGTATAAAATCCAAAAAGTCATTGGTGATCTTTGTAATAGGAATATTATAAATATCCAGCTCGTCCCGCTCAATAAAAAACAGTAACAGGTCAAAAGGACCTTCAAATTGCTCAAGCTTTATCTGGTAAGTGGCGGTATTCACTGTGTATGATTTTATCTATAAAAAAAACCTCCCCAACTAGCTGGGGAGGACAAATGTATTAAAACTCAGGTGAGAATTACATCTTAACCGATACGCCTACACCAAATGTGGATAATACCTGCAATCCCAGCGCTGATGCAGGGTTTTTGGGATCTTTAGTATCATCATCATACAACATATCCAGCTGGTAGTTCACATTCAGCCACTTTGTCAACCTTACTTTAAACTGGTTGGTCCAGAACATATCAACGTTTTCCGGATTCTTTACATAGTTAGCATACAGATCCAGCTTGCTGTAATAAGCCACTTTTTTCTGGAAGATATCCTTACTGATAGTTGCCGTTACAAATGTTCCAAACTCTCCCCTGCTTTGTTTAGATGGATCCACACCATATAAAGTTGCTAAAGGAGTTTCTGTCTGACCATTGAACACACCACCCTGTCCCAAATAACTATAAGGACCGTTAGATGTGATCACCCATCTTGCTGCCAGCATTGAACCAAAAAGGGAGAACCAGCTGTTTGGTTTCCACTCCACACCCGGTGCTACGGTGATATAAGCTGGCGCAAAAAAACCAGAGTTCCTTCTTTTTTGAGTAGTACCCAGGTAATCGTATTCATATCCGCTGGATATCTGTGAACGCAACTGACCTAATAAACTAATAGTAGCTTTTTTCCATTTTTTTGGTTTGAAGCCATATTTGGTAACAAAGTCAAGGCGGTCGTTTACTTTACGTACACCCAGAGAAGTTGTATTCACAATACCGTAGTTCACGTCGATCATATTATCCCAGGTATGCTGCATGCGGCTGCCCCATTTGCGGTTGGCATATGCATTCAAGGAAAGCGCAGCAGAAAGAGAAAAATCGTCCCCACCAGCAGCTATCCAGTTTTTATTACCAATTTGTGTAAGACCAAATGTAAAGTTGGCGCCATGTATCCAGCCGTTTTTGTTGGGCCTTTTAGAAGTGTCAGCAACAACAGTCTTTTGTGCAGTGGCCTGCATTTCCTTAACCGAAGCGTCCTGTGCATGCAATGGAAGACTTAAAACTGTAATAAACAGCAGACCCAGCAGTCCTTTCATGTTAGTTTGGTATTGGTGAATAAACAGTAGCTTCAAGATGTTGAAACCGCCGCGAAAATAGGGGATATTTTGTAACCGCCCTGTCATCAGTTGAAAAAGTTTACAGTTTGAACGAGAGGCCGATACCCAGTATCTCCTTCAACTGTGTTTTGGCCAAAATATCATGATCATACAATATATCAACACTGATAGAAGTGGCCAGCCAGGAGTTGTATTTCAATACCACCATATTATTAAACAGCACATCTACATTCTGCGGATCACGTTTGTAATTAGTAAAAAAGTCGAGCCGGGAGGTATAGGTAGCAAATTTGGCCAGCTCCTTTTTAAAACGTGCTGAAAGATAAGCGCCTATTTCGTTATAGCTTTTTGAGCCGGCAGGTACGCCAAACAAGTTCTGGTTAAGAAAATCCTCGTCTAGTTTTAGCAGCCAGCGGGTGGTAACCGGCGACACAAAAACAGCGAAATTATCGCTTGGCCTGTACTCGATACCCAGTGAAACCAGCAATTTACCGGGACTCAGCAGGTTAGATACTTTTGTTTCGGAAGTAGCCGCATAGGCATAGCCCTCCAGCATTTGTGTGTTGAAATTGACCAGTGCCGAAGCATAGAGCTTATTGGCTATCTGATAGCCATATTTACTGGTGATATCAAACCGGTCGTCTGTTTTACGAAACTTATTAAAACTGGTGGCATTTTGCATTCCAAGGGCCACTTCAAAATAATTATCCCATCGTACTTTGTCTTTTTTATAATTGATGGCATAGTTGAGGTTGGCATTGATACCAAGGGTGTTTTGCTCACCGCCGCCGACCCAATTGCTCAGGTGGCCCTGGTTAACATTGATCAAAAATGTGCCCCCTTTTTTCCATCCATTACTGTCAAGCCCTTTTACTTCTTTGCTGGCTGCATTCTGCAGATCTTTAATGGAGGGATCCTGTGCCAGAAGGCTGCCATGAATACTTAAAACCGATAAAACGAATACTATTTTTCTTTTCATTGACTGTTGTTTTGGTTATAAAAAAAGCATTGCAGCTCATGACTGGCAATGCTTTTATTTGGTTGTATGCTGTTTATTTTTTTAATGAATCCCTGATCTCCATCAGCAACTTGTCAGTGCTGGATGGTTCGGCTGGTGCTGCGGGAGCTTCTTCCTTCTTCATTTTGTTGGCAGCTTTTATCAGCCAGAACAACACAAATGCGATCATTACAAATTTGATGATCGCAGCGATGAACTTGCCGATTGCCACTGCGCCGATCTTGAGGTCAGCAATATTTTCAAGGTTGGATGCCTTTAGCATAGGTGTGAGCAACAGCGGAGTTATCACATCATCCACCAATGATGCCACGATAGTACCGAAAGCACCACCGATAATAACACCCACGGCAAGGTCAACCACATTACCCTTAAGTGCAAAGTCTTTAAATTCTTTTACGAATCCCATAATTGAGTTTTTTTGGAAATGAACTAATTGAATACCAAAATAATAATAATAATAATAATGTATAGGAAGAAAATTATTTTCTTCATTAATTTTCATCAGTTTATTAACAACTAAGCTTTGAAAAGTCATTAATGTGACATAGCCCACAATTGTAAAACTGATACGATTGCATACAGCTTAATAGCGGCATCTTTGCACCGTGAGTAAAAAATTTACCGACTGGCTGCTGTTCATTTTGCTGTCCGTAATATGGGGCAGCAGTTTCATTTTAATGAAAATAGGACTTGAAAATAAACTGGGCCCCTATCAAATTGCCGCTTTGAGGATCGTTGCCGCAGGTGCTTTGTTATTGCCCATTGCCATCAAGGCGCTGGGAAAAATACCTGTTAGTAAGCTACCGGTTATTTTTTTATCTGGCGCCCTGGGCAGTTTTTTTCCAGCTTTTCTTTTTTGTATAGCCGAGCAGGAGCTGGACAGTTCGCTGGCTGGTATGCTCAATTCTCTTACGCCCATTTTTGTAATTCTTATCGGTGCTTTATTCTTTAAAAAAGAAACACCTGCCAACAAAGTGACCGGCATCCTGATCGCTTTTGCGGGCAGCATTTTATTGGTGTTAACCAAGGGGCCCATCAAAACCACAGACAACCTTATTAATCCAATGTTGGTAGTACTGGCCACGGTAATGTATGGCACCAATGTTAATATTGTTTCGAAATACCTTTCAAATTTGTCATCTATTCAGGTAGCGGCATTGGCACTGACCTCCAATGCAATACCTGGCATTTTAATATTGTACTTTACCGGTTTCTTTTCTTTGTCTTTTTCGGATCCTGCCATCATCAAAGGCACGGTGGCTTCCATTGTGCTGGGTGTAGGCGGCACCGCTATCGCTACCATTGTCTTTTATAACCTGGTAAAAAGAGCCGGTGTTATTTTCAGCAGCATGGTTACTTATGTGATCCCTTTTGTTGCCATTATACTTGGCATTTATTTTTATAAAGAAGATTTTAACTGGCAAAAAGGAGCTTGTATGGTGGTCATTTTGTTTGGTGTATATTGGGCAAACCGGAGGAGCAAGAAGGCAATTGGCATTAGGCAATAGGAATGGGCAAGGAAGCAAGAGGACAAAAAAGCAAAATACAAGAAGGCAAAAAATGTAAAATTCCCCGGCACTTATTGAGTGGCCGGGGATATATATTTAAATCGCTTTGGTTTCTTTAATTGTTGCTGGCTGGGTTAACTTGACCTTCTTCTTTGCCTTTTTTGGGGCAGGAGGAGGAGGAGGAGGAGGTGGTGGTGGAGCCAACTCTTCTTTTGGTGGAAGTGGCGGCGGTGGAGGTGGTGCAATTGCTGTGGGTGGCGGCGGAGGAGGAGGCGGTGGCGCTGTTTTTTTATCTTGTGCCGTCAATTGCAGGGCAAACAAGCCAGCCACTATTACCAGGGACATTTTCTTTTTCATATATAATTATTTGCCACTGAGATGCTCCTGCCTGTAGTTTCCACAAAAAAAATCTCCCGCCGTAAAGCAGGAGACCGAAGTTGGTTTTGGTAAACAACTAATGTAAAAATATTGATCGAAAGTAATTAGTCTGTCATTAGACAGCCGCTTTTTTCTGAACGCTGCACACGGCTAAAAAATAATTTAGACATTTAAAGGGTCCTAAATCAAGTTGCCACGGAAACACGGAATAATTTGCCTACGGCAAACTCAAGTATATATTCTAATAAAAAAAACGAATTTGTATTCTTTGCAATCTCTGCTCCTCTGCGTGCAATTTCCCTCCCGGTTTGTCTTAGGCTAATAAATCCCATGTCTTCTTCCGTGCCTCCGTGGCAATACTCTTCAAAGCAAGTTGCCACGGAGGCACGGATTGTTTTGCATACGGCAAACTCAAATACACGTTCGAATAAAAAACAATGAAGTAGTCTTCCCTGCGACCTCCGCCCCTCTGCGTGCAACCTCATTCTAATTCTATAAAAAGTCCAAAAGATCCCATGTCTTCTTCCGTGCCTCCGTGGCAATACTCTTCAAAGCAAGTTGCCAC
>ERZ795056.1811-NODE-1811-length-24574-cov-7.191770_pt1 | contig 24574 bp, 21 predicted proteins | sample MGYA00375140_ERZ795056 | MGnify/ENA primary metagenome ERZ795056 (study PRJEB30185, sample SAMN05720227) | activated sludge metagenome | isolation source: Anaerobic digester | place: USA | collected 2015-03-09 ... | reverse complement strand
GGCGCCGGGAGCCCGACCGTTCGGGGGGAGATTGTCTTCATGAATGCGGCCGGAAAACGGCTCCTCAATCTCCCCCCGAACGGTCGGGCTCCCGGCGCCTCCCGACTCTTCGAAGGGATTGCCATCCGGGACGCCGGTTCCGACTGGTCGCAGGCTGTCGAAACGACCCTGATCCTCCCCTCCGGCGGATCGATTGATACAGAAATCCTCGCGACAGCCATCACCTTCCGCGGACGGCCATGCATCCAACTCCTCTGCCAAAATATCACCGCCCGGAAGCAGCGGATGGATTCCGAGCGACAGGCCCACAAAATGGAGGCCATAGGCCGGCTTGCCGGTGGCATTGCCCATGATTTCAACAACATCCTGACGGCCATTCTCGGGTACTGTGAACTGGCGCAGCTCCAGATTCCTGACGAATACCCTGGACGGGAAGAAATCGAGCAGATCCGCCAGGCTGCGGACCGGGCCAGTGGCCTGACCCGCCAGCTTCTGGCATTCAGCCGGCGCCAGGTTCTGCAGCGCAAACTCCTCGATCCGGTCCTGATTGTCAGCGAGATGGAAAAACTCCTGCGCCGGGTGATCGGTGAAAACATCGAACTGATCATCAATACCGACCCGGAGGTTTCACCGATTCTCGCGGACGCCAGCCAGATGCAACAGGTTGTCATCAATCTTGCAGTCAATGCCCGGGATGCCATGCCTGAGGGCGGTACGCTGACAATCGAGATACGCAATTCGTCCACGCCAAAAACCCTGTCGGGAGTCGAATTGCTCGTGAGCGACAATGGATGCGGCATGTCCGAAGACATTCGCCGCCATCTTTTTGAACCGTTCTACACCACCAAGGCGCCCGGACAGGGAACCGGACTCGGTCTCTCGACCGTATACGGGATCATCACGCAGACGGGCGGAACCATCTCGGTCCAGAGCAGCCCAGGCGCGGGAACCACCTTCCGGATATTCTTTCCCGCCGCTGACCCGTCCCTGATCACCCCGCAAACATCCCCGATTGATACCGACACCCACGGCATCCACAACGAGACAGTCCTCTTGATCGAAGACGACGCGATGGTACGGTCTCTCGCAGCAACCTTCCTCCGCAGAAACGGCTACGTCGTCCTGGAAGCCGACAGCGGCTCGACCGGACTGGCCATGGCCCAAACACAGCAGGGACGGCTCGATCTTCTGCTGACCGACATGATTCTGCCCGACCAATCCGGTGAAAAAATCGCCAAACAGATCCAGGCCAACCATCCGGAGACAGCTGTTCTTTTCATTTCCGGCTATGGTGACTCGAGATCCCGGACCGGCCAGGAGAAGAGCCAACCCAGACTCCTGCAAAAACCCTTTACCGGCAGCGAACTCCTGATGACGGTCCGCCAGATCCTCCTCCACCCGCGGGGCTAAACTTTTTTTGTCCAGTGTCGATATTCAGAAGGTATCTTGCTGCACAGGCGCGCCCAGATTGTTTGTTGCCGGATTGCAGCCCGGAGGGAACCGCATGACGCGAATCTACAGCTATGACGAATATAAGGAAATGACATTCGAGGCCGTCGAGGACTTCAACAACCGTGAATACGGGAAGGCCCTGGAAAAATTCCTCGATCTGGCCGAAACAAACCCGGAGAATCCCAAGGTTCATGAAATCCTGGTTCTGATCTACCTCAAGCTCGACATGCTCGACAAAGCACAAGCAGAGTTCGAGACCTATCACAAACTCTTGGGACAGAGTGTGCCCGGACTCGCCCTTCCACCCCGGAAGACCTTCGGACAGCTCGCGTCCGAAGCCGGCGACCGTGTCGAACTGGAGCGGGCTTGCGATGCCATCATGAGCGGGAGCGAAAAACTCGACCCTTGGCAGAGTACAGACATGGTCTCGAAACTGGGTATCGTGTACATGTCCCAGGGCGAGTACCGCAAAGCCGAAGAACTCCTTCTGGGATTCAAGCAGAAGCTACTCGAAAACTGTCCGGCCGGGATCCGCGAGAGCATCGCCGTCTGAGTACGTCCCGCAACACGGGTCAGTCTTGATCACACCCCGGCAACTCGCCGGGGTGTTCAGCATCCGGGCTCAGGGCCTGCCCTCGGGCGGGATGTCCAGACAGACCACACAGATATCGTCCTCGTAATCCAGTCCACCCCTGAATTCACTCAGCTCGGCAAGAATGGCATCCACACAGGCTGAGGAATCGAGACCGGCTGTCCTCTGGAGGACACCGTCCATGGCTGATCCACCAAAGAGATCCTCCGGGTTCTCATGTGGCGCCGATTCAAGAAGCCCATCGGTACAGAGAAAGATGCGGCAATACCCGGGCAATACTGATCGTGCACTTTTGTACTCCCTGCCGATTCCGGCGAGGCCACCCCCGGACATGACCGCCAGAGGGAGATTATGCCAGGGCCCCTCCAGCTTTGATACGGTTCCGGACGCGACAAGCCAGGGGTCACCATGACCGGCATTCGTCCAGACCAGGGTTCGAGACCGGTAGTTCACAATTCCGTACCAGGCCGTCACGAAATTCCCCCCGGTTTGACCGTTCAAAACGGTATTCAGTGCATCCATCAGGGCTGCCGGATCCCGGGCCAGACTGCCCGCCTGAAGAAGAAACGCCTTGATCATGCTGGTAATCAGCGCCGCCGGGACTCCGTGCCCAGAAACATCACTGATGAAGCAGCCCACCTCATCCGGGTCGCCGGTCTGAAGGAAATCGAAATAATCCCCGCCAACCTTGCTCATCGGAAGATAGGCGAAGGCGATTCCGGGTCCCGGGACGGCCCGGGGAACAATCTGCATCTGGATTCTGCGTGCCAGATCGAGTTCCTGCTCCATGGTCTCATTCCGCCGCCTGAGGAGATTGCGTTCGTTTTCCAGTTCGTGCATGAGGGTCTTGAGACTGGACTCGGCCCTGCGTCGTTCAGCGATCTCCTCTTCAAGCTGGAGCGTCCCCCGCAAGTCGTGCGCCACCAGCACACCGCCCGCGATCGACTTGTAGCGATCGGCAACGAGGGACAAAAACAGGACTACAGGAACCTGTATCCCCGAGGAAGCATGGAAATGCGCCACAAACCGCGCACAAAGCGTGGGCTGAACGCGGATGTTTCCGAGCTCCCTGTCAAACTCTTCCCTCTCGACGAGCAGATCCCTGACGGGACGCTTCCGCAACTCCGAAACCCGATATCCGAGATTTTGTACAACCTGGGGGTTGGCATCGACAATCCGTGCGTCGTCATCAAGAACAAAGAGCATGTCCATCATGCGCATCATGATCTCGCCTGCGGCAATCCCCGGATCCATTGCCAGCAACCGGTGCCGCCGGACGGCATACCAGATCCCGAAGAGCGTGATCAAGGTCAGGATTGCCCCGGGAGCCGGGAGCCCAGGCGCCAGTTCGGGCAGCACAAGATTGGCTGAATAGACAGCGACAAGGGTCACCAATCCCGACCAGGCAATGATCCGGGCCTGCTTTCTCTCCCGACCTTTGCGGCCCCACCGGAGCAAGTGGATTGCTGCCGCAACAATCGACGAGGAATTATAGACAACAAAAACGATGTAGGACAACCTGGCAGGATCATGGACAAGAACTGTTCCCCATGGTCCTCCGGCAAACCCGGAAACAAGGACAGGATCGGACAGATTGCACAAAAAAAACACAAATCCGGCGAGATAGGCCGGCACGACAAGCCGCCATCCCCCGTGACCAACCAGGCGGAGTGAGAAATGCAGGAAAAGCGCCGGAATCAAACTCCACCCGAGGGCGCCGAAACGATACCAGCCCCAGAGTGCGACACTGTCCGTTCTTGCATCAAGGAGGGTCACAGCCAGGAGACTCATCGTCCAGATGACGTTGGCCAGGCAGAGCGCAGCATGAATCCGGTTCAGAGAGCCCCGGGGATCACGGCGTAAAACATGGACACCCTGAAAAAGGCTGATCCCGATCAGTCCTGCAAGTGTCAAATCGAACAGATTCACCTGACCACCAACCATCATGTATATTCGTTCCACTTTACCACAAACGGGCTGGAGATTCCATCCTGCTCAACGTTCCAAAAAGGTTTCCAAAGAGTCCGGATTGCCTCTTGACAGCGGAGATAAACCCCCATACAATCACAGACAGAGCATCCAGAAATACACTCAAAGGACGAGCCGTATGCGTATTGTCATCTCAAACTGCAGACCGGAAGAGGCTGATCGCATCGTTGACACCTTGCTTTCCGAACAGCTCATATCAAGCTGTAACATCCTTCCCAGTATCACCACCAAAGCACACTGGAAGGGCGAGATTCAGACCGAGCAGGAATCCATCCTGATCATGAGAACCAGGGCTGAGCTTGTCTGGCAGCTTGAAAGCCGCATCCTCGAAATCAACTCCTTCGAGATGCCGGAAGTTGCGGCCATTGAAGTCCAGGAATGGAATAAAAAATATCTCAAGTGGATCTACGACTCGACCAAACCCACAGGCTGACCGCTCTGTTTCCCTTTGCTCGATCCGACGGCAGCGCTTTGCGCTGCTGTTTGCGTTTCTAGACCTGATCATGCGAAAAGGACTCCATATGCATAGGCAACACACTTTCAAACCTTGGGTCATCGGCTTTTCCTACCTGGCTGTGACTATCGGGGCCAATCTGCTGGCCGTCATCGGCAATACGATCCTCATGTCCTATGGCCTCTTTCTCTCTCCTGAAGAACATGTCCAGTTCATGAGGGCGGTCGATCTCAGCCTGGATTACGAAGCCGCCATGCAAATCCTCTCATTCGGCATCCCGACCCTGCTGGTCATGCTCTATATCCGCCCGATTCACCGGGCTCTGCGCAGCGGTTTGATCACAGATCCCCGCGCCAGACGGCATGTTCTGAACGCGCCCTTGGTGATCTCCATCTGCAGTCTCGTTGGCTGGATCATTGCCATTGTTGAAATCGTCATCCTGCACGGACTGATCCTGCAATCCGAGGGCAACCTTCTTTCGATCATGGGAAAAAATATTGTCATCGCATTTTTAACGGGTGTCTTCTGCTTTGTGCTCACCTTTTACTCGCTTGAACTGATGGCCCGTCGCTGGCTTGTACCCCGATTTTTTCCGGACAACAAGCTGACCGAGGTCCCAGGCGTCATCAGGCTGTCAATCAGGGCCCGCCTGTTTATCTTCTGGCTGGCCATCATGGTGTTTCCCTCCGCCATATGGATAACGATCACGCTCTCCCTCCTTCCCCGCGCCGGGGCCAACGAGCTGGTGCCCGTGGCCATCAACCTGGGCCTGATCCTCCTCTTTCTCGGATCACTGATCACCCATCTTTTGGCCGGCACCTGGCAAAAACCGCTGATCGAAATGAAGCAGGCCACGGACAATATCCGGGCGGGGGACTACAACATCACGGTCGGTGTCCGCTCTGTTGACGAAGCCGGTCATCTCGGCGAAGGAATCAACGAGATGGCAGGAGGCCTGAGGGAAAAAGAATTCATCAAGGATACCCTGGGGCGAATCGTCGATCCAGCCATACGGGATCACCTTCTCCGTGGAAAAATCACACTGGGTGGTGAAATCAGGGATGCGGTCATCCTCTTCAGCGACATCAGGAATTTCACAGGCCTCTCGGAAACCATGCGGCCTGAAGATATCGTCAATCTCCTGAACTCGTACTTTTCAAGAATGGCAGCCTGTGTCACGCGGGCTCGTGGGGTAGTGAACAAATATCTTGGTGACGGAATGATGGCACTTTTTGGCGTCCCATCCGCAATCGAAAACGCTGCCGACAGAGCCCTGCTCTGTGCCACCGAAATGCACGAAGAACTGACGCTTCTCAACACGGAAAGAGAAGCACTGAAACTCCCCCCCCTCTCGATCGGGATAGGGCTACACGCTGGAGAGGTTTTGGCTGGAAATATCGGATCGGCCGAGCGACTCGAATTCACAGTCATCGGGGATGCAGTCAACGCCGCCTCACGAATGGAGGGACTCACCAAGGAATTCGGCGCACGAATCGTTTTTAGTGAGGAGATCCTGCGCAGACTGGATACACCCGAAAAATTTTCCCGACGCTTTCTTGGAAGGGCGCACGTCAAGGGCCGCGCTGAACCTCTGGCCGTATTTGAATTACTGGATGCTGCCTGGCCCGCAGACATCCGCGCAGCCCGCCTGGCGGCGGCACCCCATATCGAGCGGGCGATTATCGCCATCGCGAATGGGGACGCACCGGATGCCCTCCGCAGACTGGATGAGGCGGAACGCTGTTCTCCAAAAGACCCGGCCATCCGACGCATCCTGGAAGAACTCCCCGAACTCAGCAATATCAACTCTGGCGACAATCGTCCTTGACCCTCTCAAGAAGAGGCAGAATGGATCCCCGGCTGACATAATCAACCCCGTTCCGCTTATGCTCTCCGGCATCGGGCGACTTGGACATGCTCATCACCATACGGAACAAAATCCGGTGAAAAAACCGGAGTTTGCCGACGTCAATCGCCCCGCCAAAATGCCAAAACGGCGTCCCCTCCTGAAGGTTTTTTGGCAGATTCTTCAGCACAACCGCATCATGCTCCCCTGTCTTTTCCGGCGGAGTCGTCGAAACCGTAAACCCGTAGACACGCTTCCTGACGAGAATTCCGGCATGTTGTTCAACCCATTTCCGCAAAAGCCAGCCCCCGGCATAGACTGAACCTCCCATGATGATGCAATCATACCCGGACGGATCAGGAATCCCCTTGACCGCCTCGATGCATTCAAATCCAAGCTCGGTTGCAATCCAGACAGCGTACTGCCGTGTTGTGCCATAGTGACTGGCGTAGACCACTAGTCCCCTCATCTCGAAACCCCTCTCGACTCCTCACTGAGTCTCATCCTGCGAAGAACAGTGATTCTTGTACAGCAAGAATGATACCGTGAAGATACTTCAATTTTCGGAATATGCCTGTCAAATCATCACAAAACTCGCTGGAATCTCCCGGAAACCCGGACAGAAAAAAAGTGTCTTACCGGGATATCACTGCATGGAGCCACCAATGACCAGGACTTTCGCACTTGCCGTTTTTTGCCAGCTTGCCCTTGCGACAAGCCTCACCGCAGCAACAACCACCCTGACGGTCAAATCCTCTCAACAAGCGACCAGCTATCCCCCCGTCTGGATCGAAAAAGGCGCCCAAATCCGTCTGGATGTCAGCGGAAGCTGGAGCATGTGGCACCCAAATTGGGCCCCGGTTGATTGGCGTGGTCATACCTTTTTCAATCCCGGTTCCGGACAACACCTTGGTCGCCTGATGGCCTCGGTCGAGGGCGGGCAACCTTTCCCGGTCACCAGCGGATCCGTCTGGACCAGCACTGCCAGTGGCTACCTCGTCTTGTATCCCCACCGGGCCAAATATGCGCACCTTGCAACAACCGGAACGCTCACCGTACGGGTCAGCGGATACACCCACAAACCTCTTGTCCTGTCAAGCGAAGCGAAGCGCGTTCTGGAACAATACAGAAACGTGTATCTCGAAAGCACCATCACGAGTCTGGGCTGGACCGGCAGCATCTCGGGATGCAATGCAGGAACACTCCCCCGGTCGGTGCTCGACAAGGTTCTGGCCAGAATCAATTATTTCCGGTCGCTGACAGGCCTTCCACCGGTCCGGTTTACCAGTGAACGCAACACCAAGGCCCAGCATGCAGCACTGATTATGCTGGCCAACAAGCAGCTCTCGCACTATCCCGACGCCAATTGGCGCTGCTTCAGTCAAGCGGGCAAAGAGGGCGCCGGATCCTCCAACCTCGGCCTGACAACACTGGACCGGATCATCACCGAGTTCATTGAGGACCCGGGCAGCAACAATGCCCCTTGTGGCCACCGCCGCTGGGTTCTCTATTCTGGGGCATCCGAATTCGGGTTTGGTGCTGCCCACGACAAGTCGCATTACACCTTCGCCGCGGAGGCCCTCCATGTCTCGGGCAATCGCCAAGCGATTTCCAACCTGCCGGAATTCATCGCCTGGCCACCCAAGGGGTACATCCCGGATCCGCTCTTCTTTCCCCGCGGTTCGTTCTCTATCCCGAAACCGGCCAGCGCCGTCAAGCTGGCTGGCGCCCGTGTCCGAATGCAGGGCAGTGACGGAAGCTCCATCACCGTCCGCCTCAATCCCGTCAGTCAATACGGAGACCCGGGCATTACATGGGAAATTCTTCCAGCCAACGAGAATCTCGAAGGCTTCAGGCTCAAATGGCGAAACAAACCCATTCATGTCTTCATCGATGGCATCACCGTCGATGGTGCTCCAAAAAGCTGGCAGTACACGACCACCATGCTCGCTCCATAACGCCTCACCTTCCGCAACCTGCTTGAAGTCAAGCAGGTTGCGGAGCCGTTCCTTCTCCACACGATTGACCATCCGCCAAAACAGGAAGGTCAATCGAGAAAGCAGCACCATCCGGTTCATTTTTCTCGTACGAGAGCCGGCCGCCGTGTTCCTTGACAATGCCATAACTGATGGACAAACCCAGCCCCGTCCCCTTGCCGGTCGGCTTCGACGTATAAAAGGGATCGAAAACACGATCCAGAATCCCGGACGGAATACCGCACCCCCGATCCGCAACCCGTATCCTGACCCAGTTTCCCTCCTCGTCACAAACCCGGGTTACATGCATTGTGATCTTTTTATCCTTGTCATACCCGGGGAATCGCTCATTGAGGGCATCCCGGGCATTGGTCAGGAGGTTGAGAATGACCTGCTGGATCTGCGCCGACGAGCAACAGACAGCGGGAAGATCCGGATCGAAATGCACATCAGTCTGAATTTCGTCCTTTTCAAGAAGTTTTCTGCTGAGAGACAGAATCCCGCCCACAACCTCTCCCGGAGCGACCGGAATCCGCCGGACATCACTCTGCCGGGAGAACGTCAGAAGATTCCGCACAATCTCCGCAATCCGCATGCCTTCATGGATGATCTCAGAACTCCAAAGATGCCATGTTTCTTCGCCAGCCGGAAGACGATCCTGCAGCAATTGCGCGTAGTTGATCATTCCCATCAGAGGATTGTTGATCTCGTGTGCAACGCCGTTGGCCAACGTCCCGACGGAGGAGAGTTTCTGTTCCTGACGAAGCTGTGATTCCAGACGTCTTCTTTCTTTCTCGGCCTGCCGGACCGGGGTCATGTCCATGATCGTGCCCATGATGCGTGTCGCTCTCCCGATCGAATCCTTCTCGACAACTCTTCCGCGGGAAAGGATCTCCAACCAGCGTCCATCCCTGTGCCGCATCCTCATTTCGCAGCGATATCCCTGCTCGGGATGGGCCATGAACCCGGCCACCGTCTCTTCAACCATGTTCCGGTCATCGGGGTGCACCAGAGCCTTCCAGTCCAGAACACCATGCGCACGCGGGATCTCTTCCTCGGTAAATCCGAGAATCTGGCAATAGCGTCCGCTGACCGTATGCGAGCCATCGTGGAGATTCCAGTCCCAGAGACCATCCTCCATAGATTCGACCGCATTCCGGAAGCGGTGGTTCATGGCATCCAGCTCCCGCTCAATCCGCCTCCGCTCACTGATGTCATTGATGATCGCGAGTACAGAGAGTTGCCCCTCATACTCCAGAGTAATTGAAGAAACCTCCGCTTCAAAACGCGATCCATCGAGACGATGGAGGGAAACGGAGGCCTTCAACGGAGCTGAAACCCCGTCCGTGCCAGCCGTGAAAGGAGAATACCGCCCCAGTCCCTCCGGGGGCAGAAAGGTATCAAGAGACATGCCGGCGAGAACCCCGGTTTGACCTGCACCAAAAACCCGGATCGCAGCAGGATTGGCATAGACAAAAACGTCCTGCCGGACAACAATCACCGCTTCGGGTAAAAGCTCGACCAGAATCCGGTACCGTTCCCTGCTCTCCTGAATCTCACCAGTCCGCTGGTGGATTCGCATCTGCATCTCGTTGAAGATCCCGGCCAGACCGCTGAATTCTTCGATCGGAACAGACACCCTCCCACCGGAATGCGCGCCCACAGACAGGAGACTGGCCTCGGACGTAAATGCAGCGATCGCTTCGAGGACATCCTTGAAAATCCGGCGCAAAACGAACCAGACAACGATGACAAAAACAACGAGAAAAGGGACGGCCAGATTCAGAATGACACTGTACGGGGCGTTGACCAGATCCTCGGTTCGTGATACCAGAACAGTCCAGCCTCCTTTAGAAAGCGGTTGCGCCAGGACAAGAAGATTCGTCCCGTTCTCGGTATCCTTGTACTGCACAATCCCCGGACCGCTCCCGCCGGTTTGCCTTGCGTGAAGAAAACGGGTCGCACTCTCACGTTGCCTGACCTTGACCGCATCCCGATGCACGATGTACGAGCCGGTGCGATCCACAATCGAAACATGGCCACCCATGATTGTATGCATGGTATCCAGATAGCGCGCCAGTCCGTCCAGATGGACAACGCCAACAACAACTCCGACCCCAGAGGGGATTGAAATGGTCATGACCGGAGACCCTTTGGGATGCGATATTGTGACAGCCGACCACCATGGCATCCCGCTCTGCCACGGTATCCGGAATGACTCCTCCTGCGAGCAATCATTCCCGAACAAGGCTGGATCCGGGGGAACAACCATGATGATCTTCCCGTTCTGGTCGAGAACCCGGATGCTCTCGAAATAGCTCCAGATCCGCAACCGGGTCTCGATCCGCTCACTCCACCAGGCGGGATCTATTCCGAGCGCAATGGTCAGTTGTTGCAGAACGGAAAAAGGTTCCTGGAGCACCCTCTCGACCATGACCGCAATCGTTCTGGCAAAAATGCTGTTTTGGGCAATCATCTCCCTGTGCAGGCGCTTGCTGAGAATCCCTGCCCCGAGCAGGGAGACGCCAAGGGCCCCGATGCAGGTGATCGCGATCACCGCAATGAACCGTCTTCTCAGACTGGAAGAGCGCATCAGATTCCCTCCGCAAGGACAAAGGTCCCCTTTTGTACACGCAATCGAAAAAACGGACGGGAGAGAACGCCATGTTCATCAATGAGCAACTGGCTCTGGAGGCCCTGATACCTGGAAATCTCCTGCATGCTCATTGTTCCGTCTTCGCGACGGGGTGTACTGAAAATCTCGATGGCAATACCGGCCGCATCAGCGGCCTGCGCCTCGACAAAACCGGGCGCGACCCCATAGAGCATCCTGTATTGGACGGCAAAATGCAGCCAGGCCGACCGGGAGCACTCAGGATTCCAGATCGTCGTACCACGGACCAACCCGGCAAAACGACCGCCGCTGGCCGGCAGGTCCCCGGTCAGAGACCAAGCCGGCGTGTAGACCGGAATTTCTCTTCCTCTTTTCCCGAAAGCCTGGACAAGACTGGCCAGGTCAGCTCCTGAACCCGCCACAAGAACGGCATCCGGAGACTCGCGAATAATGGCCCCGGCGATCTCACCGGCATCGAACCGGCATTTCCCGGAATACTCGACAATCCTGACAACAACGCCGTCACCGACAACGGACTGGACGCCTTCGAGAATGGCTGTCGCATATGTCGTGTTTGATCTGTCCAGGGCGGCGACCACCCTGCCATGCCCTGCCGCCTTGCACCATGCTCCGATTTCTCTCCCGACAATCCTCGCCGGGACATTCAGTGACAGAAAACAGTCCTCCCGGGAGAGCCGTGGAATCCCGCCTACAGTCGGAGAGATCAAGGGGATACGCAGTTTCCTGGCTTCGGGAACGGCTCCCTCGCCGGCGGTTGTCATGAAGGGGCCGATGATCACCCGACACCCCAGACCAGCCAGCCGTTTGACAGCATTCTGTCCGCCAACCAGGGTATTGCTGTCATCAGCAACATGGAGGCGGACCTTAAACGGCGCTGTTGAAAACACAAGCTCGACCGCGCGCCGGCCACAGACTGCGATCTCGGAATTTGGGCCGCCGAGATTCCCGACAAATCCGATCTGGATCTCTTCCGTGGCGCACCCCGGGCCAAAAAAAGCAAGACTGGACACCAGCAGGAACCAGTTGAAGTGCAATCGCCGAGCATCCATACATTAACCCCTGAGCGGAGATACAGGGTCCGCTCCGCAGATAATACACTGGGTGAGCAGAAAAAAACATCCCTTACCCCGCATGTAGCTCGATATGTTTTGCGGTATACTGATTGTACAATATGCCCAAACAAACCGCCGGAGGATGTTCACCATGAAACGTATCTTTCTTTCCAGCCTAGCTCTCCTGATCGTATCGGGTGTTTTTGCTGCCGGAACCGTCAGCCTCGAATCCGCAATGGCTTCCGGCAACGGCCGGTACAGCCTGAATGACGAGACAATCCGCATCGACGCACTGCCGGCAACGGTCGAGGATTTTACCAATATGCGCAATACCCTGGCGCGCTCCCCGAAAGGCGGGTATGCCATGTTCGTGATTGCCATGCTGACCTACGCCAAAAACAAGGATCTCGGGATAAAGTTTTTCACTCTGATCATGGACATGGACGTGTTGGCCCGCAATCCGGGCAACCCTCTCAACGTCCAGGGCTATGTCCCCAACGGCAATACCATGTCGCTCGTGCGGCAGCTTGACACGCGCCCCTATCTCCCGGGCATCTACATTGTCGGTACAACAGTCGAGAACAGCTACGCGGTCAGTCTCCCGGCCACCATCGAGTTCCGTCAGGCAACCGTCCGGGGCGAAGACACAGTCAGTCTTTACGCGCTGACAACCAGCGGAAACATGGCACGCCCGATCACCCTGCGCAAAAACAGCAATGGCTTGTGGAAAGCCACCGAATTTTCCAGCATGTTTGTCGGAGCCTCCCGCATCCCGCGCACGCAACGTGTCGACAACCTCTGATGGAAACACCAGACGCCCCGGCCTGATTGAGCAAGAGCACGATCCTGGAGAATCTGCGCTTTGTACAGGATTGTGTTTTTGGTGAACAGCCTCAAGCCCGCAGCCTGCGGCTTTTCCGTCATGATGGAACCCGGGCCATTTCCGTCATGTTGGTTGTGCTTTTTGTCTGCACCACTCCCCCGATCTTGCTCCAAAAAATTTTCTCACTCAATGACAAAACCATAATTCTGCGCTACATTCCGGGAATCGGTTGACACAGGAGGAGACCATGAAAAAAACATCTTTCATATTGTGTGCCCTGCTCGCCTCTGCATTGATGGCTATTGCGGGCGAAAACGCCTCATTCACGGGAATCTACAGTTCCGAGTGGGGACAGATCATGCTTGTCCAAAAGGACAACAAGGTCCTGGGTGTCTATGCCGGACAGTTCCAGGGTTCGCTGGAGGGACAAGTCAACGGCGGCAAGTTCCATTTCCGCTGGAATCAATTGAACGGAGAAAGCGGCCGGGGCTGGTTCAGCCTCTCCGAAAACGGACTGACCGGAAAATGGGGGAACGGGAATTCGGAAGATGACGGCGGCGACTGGAACGCGAATCTCGAATCACGCCCCGAATCCGGAACCGGTCCATTTTTCGGGAGATGGGAAACCGCATGGGGTCGTGTGGCGCTCCTCCAGCTTGGAAATCAGGTCATGGGTCTCTACAACGGGCAGTACAAGGGACTGATCAGCGGAACAGTCGAGGAGAAAACACTCAAATTCGAGTGGATCCAGACCGGAGAAAAGGGCCACGGCTTCTTTACCTTGAATGACGGCAACAACGCGTTCACCGGAAAGTGGGGATCGGGAGAGTCCGATTCCGACGGTGGCGACTGGAACGGAACGAAGTCGGGCGAATGACCCTGTGCCGTACCCTTGGCCGGTGCCGACAGGCACCGGTTTTTTACCCCTGCGTTGCCACCACTCCGCCCGCATACTCCCATCGCTTCTTGAACATGCATCGTCCGGGATACAGAACACAAAGCAGCATGCCTGAGGAGCGCTTCGGTGCCACCCCGGAATGCTTCCCGCCCCCTCCACCAAAGACTGAGCCTCGCCTTGTCGGTGAAAGGGCTCACACCCACAAACCGGCACCCTTGTTCACCATGCCGGGGACAGTCTCTGCAACCCGAAGCCCACAAAAAACCCCGGCTGAGGGCCGGGGTTTTTTGAAACGGAGAACCGTTCTTATTTGATGAAACCGCTGACCAAAAAGGCCGCCGCGAACGACACGATGGCGTAGAGTTCAGGGAACACCGCGAGGATCATGGTCTTTCCGAACACGTCATGGCCGCTGGCGATTCCGGCGATACCATCCGCACAAACCTGACCCTGCTTGATGGCCGAAATGAGACAAGCCAGACCCATAAAGATGCCTGCGCCAAGGATGGCCGCACCCTGGAGAATGGTGATAGCCGCCCAACCACCGGCCTGAGCGCCGATCACGCCACTCAAAATGAAGAAACCGCCGAAGCCATAGAGACCCTGCGTACCCGGGAGGGCTGCAAGAAGCATATAGGAACCGAACGCATCATCACGCTTTTTGAGGGCACCCACCGTTGCGCTTCCACCGATGGAACAACCGATAGCGCTCCCGGCACCCGACAAACCGATCATCAAACCAAACCCGATATAGGCCAGGACAAGCGCCAGGGTATTCGGCTCAGCCTTGGCCTCAGTCTTGACCGCTGCTGTGGTTGCCGCCACATTGGCGGCTGCCTTGTTGGTCTCATCTGCCGGGGCAGCCTGGAGCACCATGGCAAGGGTGACGCACAAGAGAGCACCGAGGACCAAAGCCTGTATTGTTTTTTTCATTGAAACGCTCCTTTCAAGATCTTCCTGTTTTCGTTATGCCCAGCAACGGGCTTCATTTTTTTGCGGCAAGCGGTTTGTATTCCTTACCGCCCCCGGAGAATCCAGCACTCTTGTAAAACTCGACAAAAGTCAGACGCATCGGGTGAACAAAAGAACCAAGCATTCCCAGCAGCATATTCCCGGTATGTCCGACAACAAGGGCAACGGCGTACAGTACAACGCCAACAACCGGAATCCCGAGAAGCTGACCGGACAACTGGTTGATCACGGCCCCGAGGATTCCGCTTGAAATCCCCAGTGCGAACAGGCGCACATAGGAAAGCAGATCTCCAAAGACCCCGGTGATGTTGTAGAGCTCATACACACCCTTGCCGATGCGCACAAAGATGTTCACCTTGAGATCGTTAAAGAAGAGAATCAAGGCCACACCAACCAGCGCCGTATACCCGGCGACCGAGCTGACCAGCGGTCCGGTCTCGGGTCCAAAAGCATCCCCAGCGGCCAACCCTACAATACTCAGCAGCAGAATGATCCAGCCAATGGTCGAAATCGCCGACGAAAAACCATACTGCCGTACCCTGTTGACAACCTGAACACACATCCCGAAAAGGATCTGCAAGAGACCCAACCCGAGGGCCAGATTGAACAACATCCCCTGATCACTGATCAAGACATACTGCTTGAGCTGGGGCAAGTCGACAAGACTGACACCAAACAAGGTTCCGGTCAGAATACCCACGAGCATGGTCGAAAACCCAAAAAGCATACCGAGCGTCGTAAACGGCTTCATCTCAGGCTTGACCTTGAAACGGGCAATGAATGAGGCCAGCATGATGACCAGTCCGTACCCGGCGTCACCAAGACAAAAACCGAAAAACAGGGTAAAAAACGGGGCAAACAAGCCTGTCAGATCAAGCTCGGCGTAACTCGGAAGTGAAAACAGCCGGGTAATCGGCTCAAAGAGCCTCGCAAAACGCCCGTTTTTCAACTGGATGGGAACATCATCGCCGGGCTGGGGATCCTCGGCAATCGTCACAACACCGCAGGCATCGCAGGCCGCCTGAACCGCAGCTTCAGCCGGACGGGGCACCCAGCCTTGAAGGATTCTGACCCGCTCTTCGACATCACGTTCGGCGGAAAGTTCAGCCCGGGCATAATCCGCCTCAGCCACCACTCGTGAAAGTTCTGCACGAAGGACATCTCCGGCTGTTCCGGCAGCCAGAGCATCGAGCCTGAGATCAAGAACCTGCCGTTTTTCCTCGGCTTCCTCTCGTTCAGCCAGTGCTTGCGACAACCCACGGTGCGGTAAACGGACCTCCTCCAATCCATCGATCGGCGGGAGTTCCTCACCGCTCCGGAGAAATGCAGCCAAACACAATCTTGAGCCATACTCACCAACAACCGCGAGCGGATAGTCATTCAGCAGGTCCCGGTTGAATTTCTTCTCAGCCACCACAAAGGTGCGCACCGTGATACCAGCACCGGAAAGCCGGGACAGAATGTCCGTGGGGATATCACCCCAAGGCTCGACGAGGGCGATCTCCTTGGCCAAGACCGTCCGGGCCTGTTCCAACTGCTCGCTCTCACGCTGAATCCGGTCAAGCTCTTCGAGAATTTCGTCCGGCCCAAGGGCGGACGCCGGTTGAATATCATCTACCGGTAAGCGTTGAGACAGGAGGCGCACGGCCCGACTGAGGCGCGTCGCCCGGGAAGTCAGGGCACGAACCGCCTCATCATCCCCGACGCCCTTTTTCTCGACAACATGGACAACCCCAAGATCCTGGAGACTGCGCAAGAGCGGCGCATAGTCCTGATGAAAGACCACAAAGGCATACTTCCGCATAGGTGTGATCATCCGGCAGCCTCCGATTCCCTGGCCCGGCTCTTGACGATCTTCTGGGCCGATTTGGAAAGATTGTCCTCATCCTCAAGGAAGCGTTTGATCTTGCGAATGGCATCGGCAAAACCGGGAATCTGCACCTTTTCGTAGAGATTGACCTTTTGGGTAGTTTTTTTCCGCGCAAAATCCAGAAGATGCATCTTGCGCAGGAAGAACTCGCGCTCAAACGCCAGCTTGGCCAGTTCACGCACGAGAGACAGACCGTCAGGATACCAGGCCGGAGCCGTAAAGAGGGGGAAGGAAGTTTCGGCGAACACCACCTCTTCAAGAACCGGAGTCTTGACACCCGCGATCTTCTTCACCCCGAAGCGGACATCACTGACCACAAGCAGACTGGAGTCGAATTCGTTCCAGAGGCGCGAGATACCCTCGAGCTCGGCCAGCTTGGCATCGAAGTCGGCATTGATCTTTGCCGCCTGATCCTTGGCCTTTTTGACCTCCATCCGCAGGGCCGACTCCTTGTTCTGGAGGGTCGGCAGCGCCCGCTGGCGCACCTTGAGCTGTTTGCCCAAGTCCTGAAGGGAGGTCTTGTTGTACTGGAACCGTATCGCCATGGATCAAGCCTCCCGCGAATCGGCCGGCCAGTATTTTTGCATCAGTTCCTGCTTGATACCGACCTCGGCCTGGGTAAAGTGCCGGGAGAAGAGCTTCCAGCCGGTATCGAGCATCGTATCGACGTCGACATTCACGTCGATCGCCAGCAGGGAGTTGGAATACTCCTTGGCGAAGCGCAGGGTCCGCTCATCATAATCCGAGAGGTCGAAGCCGTTTTCCATCTTGGTGCGGGCATTGGCCGCATCGGCAAAGAGGCGGACCGCGGCGTTCATCACCTGGGGATGGTCGTTTCTGGTCTTCTTTCCGATAACGAGCTGCTTGAGGCGGGAGAGCGAGCGGAAGGGGTCAACGATAACCTTTCCGATATCGGTATCACGCCGGAGGAAGAGCTGCCCCTCGGTGATATACCCCGTGTTGTCCGGGATGGCATGGGTAATATCGCCACCGGAGAGGGTGGTGACCGCGATAATGGTGATCGAGCCACCGGACGGGAACTGGACGGCCTTTTCGTAAATGCTGGCCAGATCACTGTAGAGAGAACCCGGCATGCTGTCCTTGGAAGGAATCTGGTCCATTCGGTTGGAAACAATGGAGAGTGCATCGCAATAGAGCGTCATGTCGGTCAGGAGCACGAGAACCTTTTCGTTGCGGTCCACGGCGAAATACTCGGCGGCCGTCAGCGCTGTCTGTGGAACCAGGAGCCGTTCGACCGGAGGATTCTCGGTCGTGTTGACAAAGGCGATGATGCGATCCAGCGCTCCGGCATTTTCAAAGACGCTCTTGAAGAAGAGGTAGTCGTCATTGGAGAGACCCATGCCTCCCAGAATGATCCGGTCAGCCTTGGCGCGCATGGCCACCATGGCCATGACCTGGTTATAGGGCTGGTCGGGGTCGGCAAAAAACGGAATCTTCTGCCCGGTCACAAGCGTGTTGTTGAGGTCAATACCGGCGATACCGGTCGCAATCAACTCGGAAGGCTGCTTGCGGCGGACCGGGTTGACCGAAGGCCCACCGATCTCGCGCTCTTCACCATTGATCTCGGGCTTCCCGTCGATCGGCTTGCCGTAGGCATCGAAGAAGCGGCCCGCCAGTTCCTCGCTGACCTTGACCGTGGGCGGATGACCCAGGAAAACAACCTCGGCGTTTGTGGGAATCCCCTCTGTTCCTGAAAAGATCTGTAGCGTGACACGGTCACCGACGATCTTGACGACCTGGGCAAGCCGGCCATGCACCATGGCCATTTCCTCGTATCCCACGCCGGTAGCCTGCAGACTGCATGTGGCCTTGGTGATCTGGGTGATTTTTGAATATATCTTCTGCCCGGCCTTAGTTTGCATGAACAACCTCCCGCTCGGCGAGGATCTTTCCAAGATCAGCGTCGAGTGTCTTGAACTTGTCTGAGTTGTATTCGGAATAATTCATCTGCTTGAATGTATTGATGATGCGTTTGAAATACGGGTTGACCTCTTCGAAGCTCTCGAATTTGAACGCGCCTTTGCAAATCCCGAGAACACGGTCGAGCATGAAGCGCTGCCGCTCGATCGGAGTAGACTGGTCGATCTTGTCGAACCCGTCCTGTTGCAGGATGACAAAGTCGATGATCTCCGACTTCCAGTAGCGTTCGTGGTACTCGATCGGAACACCATCGTCTCCGAGGATGTTGATCTGCTCGAAAGCCTCCCGACCGCGCAGGAGAATATCCTTGGCCAGGTAGACATTGGAGACCCATTCCGGCGAGATCTTCTCGTTGAGGTACTGCTGGACCTCGTCGTATTCGAGATACTTGGAGTAGCTATCGATCGGATCGATGGCCGGATAGCGCTTGGAATCCGCGCGGGGCTGGGCCAAGGCATAGAAGCAGCGGGCGGCCTTTTTGGTCGACTCGGTGACCGGCTCCTTGAGGTTTCCACCGGCAGGGGACACAGTTCCGATGAAGGTGATCGAACCGGGCTGATCATTGTTGAGAATGACGTATCCCGCCCGGGCGTAAAAGTTGGCTACAATCGCCGAAAGGTCCATCGGGAAGGCATCCGGACCGGGAAGTTCCTCAAGACGGTTGGACATCTCGCGGAGGGCCTGTGCCCAGCGGGAGGTGGAGTCAGCCAGGAGAAGGACCCGCAAGCCCATCGAGCGGTAGTACTCGGCAATGGTCATGGCCGTATAGACCGAGGCTTCACGCGCGGCAACAGGCATATTGGAGGTGTTGCAGATGATCGTGGTACGCTCCATCAGCTTGCGGCCGGTCCGGGGGTCATCCAGTTCGGGGAACTCGGTAAAGATTTCGACGACCTCGTTGGCGCGTTCGCCGCAGGCTGCCACGATGATCATGTCGGCTTCGGCAAATTTCGCCAGGGAGTGCTGCAACACGGTCTTGCCGCAACCAAAAGGACCGGGGATGAAACCCGTCCCACCCTCGGCAATCGGGTTGAGCGTGTCGATGGTGCGCGTCCCGGTCTCCATGATCTTGAAGGGGCGCTTCTTGTCCTTGTAGGCACGGACAGCCAGCTTGACGGGCCACTTTTGCACCATGGTGACTGTGTGTTCCCCGCCCTTTTCATCCTTGAGGACAGCTATCGTATCGTTGATACCGTAACTCCCGGCGCTAACTATCGAGGCGACCGTGTACTTCCCCTCGAAGGAAAATGGCACCATGATCTTGTGACCGATCCAGTTCTCCTTGACCTCGCCCAACCAGGATCCGGCAGAAACCCCCTCCCCGACCTTGGCCAGGGGAACGAAGTCCCACTTTGCGCTCTCGTCCAGCGGATAGGTGTACTCGCCCCGCTGCAGAAACACATCCTTCATCTTGTCAAGGTCGTTTTGCAGACCGTCATAGTTTCTGGAAAGAATACCGGGACCGAGGGTCACTTCAAGCATGTGCCCTGCGAATTCGACCGGATTCCCGACGCGCATCCGCCGGGTACTCTCGAAGACCTGAACATAGGCCGTGTTGCCCACAACCTTGATCGTCTCGGACATGAGCTTGGTGCCGCCCACATCAATGTAGCAGATCTCGTTTTGCGAGACCGGCCCGTCCACTTCGACCATCACGAGGTTGGCGATGATACCCGCCACCTTACCTGTTGTCGCCATGCTTGCTTCCTCCGCGTATGCTGAACTCTTCAGGGAAAACCAGGCCGGACTCCATATCGGTGAGGATGCGCCGCAGCATCTCCCGGCCCGTCGCGGCATCCAGTGCCAGCCAGCGTTCGGCAATACCCAAACGCAGGACAAAGGCCAGCACCTTGTCAATCGAGAAGCCGCTTGAAACGGTCAACTCGTCCAGTACATCCATCTTGATGCGGTCAATGGCCAGCTCGCGGTCCAGGAGGGTCTGCCCCCAGGAACGGATCAGGGGCTCAAGCCAGACCAGCTCACGGGCAAGACCGAAATCGGAGCCGCTGGCGCGCCGGACAGCTTCGGCAACCAGCCCTTCACCGACGATCTCCCGCTCCGGTTCCGCACCGGTCCGCCGGCACCCGAGAGCCGCGACGATATTACGCAGATCCCGGTCAAACGCCGACCAGCCACGGATAAAGGCGTTGGAACACCCGGCCTTCTCGCGATACATGAGATCGGCCAGAACGTTTTCGGGGTGGACACCTGCAGACAGCCCCGCACGATACAGATCAAGAAACTCGCGCATATAGAGGGGCAGGAGAACCGGGGTGCGCACTTCCTCTTCGAGGACATCACGGGCAAAATTCCCGCTGGCATCATGCTCCGGCTTTCCGGTCAGGACCGACAAGAGATTGCGGCAATCGACCGGCCAGAAGAGCATGGCCAGATACGCCCTGTCCTCAGGGGCCAGCTGTTCCTCAAGATCCGCCCGAAGCGATGCCGTCGTCAACGGCAACTTGGCCTCGTCCAGTGCGAAATCGGGAAAGCCGGCTACCAGACAGTAGTAGGCACGTGCCATCTGACCTCACCCCTCATCGCCGTAGAGAAACTGGCGGGTGCGGGGCCTGAGGTATTCCCGGAAAAACTCGGCGAAGCCCTCATCCGTGAACGAAACAACAAAGCCCTGATCGGCCGGGCCGACACGGAATCCGCCCGACAAGGTCCGGTCAAAGACAACTTCCAGACCCTTCCCCAGCTTGGCGAGAGACCCGGTCTTGAGGAAATCCTGGACCTTGCCCTCCATCGCCCCAGGCAATTCGAGCTTGAGGGAAGCCAGATCGGAACCGGCATTCCCGACGATGGCCGTAATGAGCTGTTTGACAAACTCAACATCCGACATGGCCTGTCCGACAGGCGCGTCCGCGAGACCGGCCGTCACGAGACGGGAGATCCGGTCCTTGAGTGCACTGACGGCCTGCTGTGCCGCCATCTTGAGTTCGGATTCGACGTTGCGTTTGAGGTCTGCCACCTCGCGCTCCGCCTGTGACTTGATCGAGTCCGCCTCGGCACGTGCCGCAGCGAGAATCGAATCTGCCTTTTGTCTGGCTTCCGCCGTGATGCGACCGGCCTCGTCATTGGCCTTGGCGACACCCTCGGCATACAGCTTTTCTGTCAACTCCTGCAGTTTGCCCTGCATAGCAACCTCCACGGATAGTGGCCTATACGTTACCGTATACGGCGCGTCAATGCAATACCCGAAACACATTTTTCTTCGGACACATGATCGAATACCAATACACTACCCATATTGACAAAGTTTTGTCAAGCGGAATGCGTGCAGCCTGATCAGACTTTTTTTGGGGAACAATCTCCAGCCACTGGATGGCCGACTGTTCATCAAACAAAATCGTATGTCGCCAGCGGAAGATCCATGCGACCGCGACGAAAGTGGACAGGAAGACCCGCCGCAGGCGACAGATTGACAGCAGAAACCAATCTTGCCCGGCCAGATCCTGCATCTGCCGGCTTCTTGCTCGTTAAAGAAGCGACGCAACCCGCAAATCCCGCGAAGTCTCGTTGACAGCCGAAGAGAAAGGTTCTATACTTCGGCTGTATCCACCTACTCAAGTATGGAGGCGGGAGTCATGGCGACAACCTCAGCAGCAACAAACAGGGAACAGCAACGCACGATCCTGGCGAGACCGGGGAAATACCTCACCTTCAAGCTGGGTGAAGAACTCTACGCCGTCGACATCCTCAAAGTGCAGGAGATCATCGGGATGCAGAGTGTGATCCGCATTCCCAAGACCCCGCAATATGTCCGCGGGATGATCAATCTCCGAGACAGGGTCATCCCCATCATCGACCTGCGTCTCAAGTTCGACATGGAGCACAAAGAGGACACGAGACGGACCTGCATCATCGTGCTCCAGGTGAGTGTGGATACCAGGCAGGTGATCATCGGAGCCGTCGTTGACGAGGTCTCCGAGGTGATCGATCTCAACCAGGACGAGCTCCAGCCGGCACCGTCCTTCGGCTCGGCCCTGGATACGCACATGATCATCGGTATCGGTCGGACCAAGGAAAAGGTGATCATGCTGTTGGATGCCGATACGCTCCTCTCGACGGAAGAAATCTTCTCCCTCAAGGAAGTCGCCCGTCAGGCCGCAGCCCAGACCCGGCCCCAAGAGTAAGCGGCCGGTGCCATGATGCGAGGACAGCCGACTGACGGACATGGTGCGGGAAAAGTGTTTCGTTCGCGCCGAATCGCGTTTGCGCTCGTTCCTGACGAAATCCGGAGCATCAAAAAAAAATATCGCGAACTGCGGATCGACATCCCCGGGGTCGCACTCTGGGAGATCGATCTCAAAACCGGAGGGTTCAAGCCGGGCAGCGGTTTTCTGGAGATGCTCAGCTTCACACCCGAAGCCATGCCCTCCCGATTCAGGGATCTCTCCCCGCTCTTCCCGCCCGATGATTTCGAGAACGTCCGCCTCCGTTTGAACGAACACCTCCTTGGACACACCCCGTTTTTCAAGATCCGCCACAGGCTGCGCACCTCCGACGGGCTCCTGATCTGGTGCATCAGCGTAGGGAGCGTGACCGTTCGCAACCGTGATGGCTCCCCACGCCGGATCATCGGCTCGACCTGCGCGGCAACCATGTACCAGCGCAATCTCCACCGGCTCAACCGGATCCTGCGTGCCCTGCGCCATGAACGCCGCAAAGCCAGAGCCGCTGTGCAATGACACAAGCCCGCCAGCCAAACCGGCCCACAACACTGGATTGTCTCCACTTCCGGCGCAGCCCGGCATGAAGGTCCGCCCGATGATACCCGTCCTGATCACAATCCTTGTCTGCTACATTGCCATCCACGCCTTTGTCGGACGATCGATCCTGCAGAGCCTGCATGACACGACCTGGGCCCGGAGCATCGCCCTGGCCGTCTTCGTCCTGCTCGGATCGGGGTGGATCGTCTCATCTCTGCTGATCAGAAGCGGCGTGGATGGCTGGCTGGTCGGCGTGCTTCATCAAGCCGGAAGCTACTGGCTGGCCTTTTTCCTGTACTTTGTCCTGACACTGGTCATCCTGTGGGCCGTCCGCCTGGCCAGCGACCAGACGGACCGCCTGCAAACCATCGCGGGATTCCTCACAGCGGGACACCGGCTGCTGATCGCCGGAGGGCTGGCCCTCCTCGTGACCCTGGGCGGGGCCATCAACGCCCGCGGGCTGGTCGTGCGCGAGTACACCCTACCCATCGCGACAATACAGGCCATTGGCGGACCCGAGGCTGTTCCTCCTGAGGGCGAAGCCGTAAGACTGGCCTTTCTCTCCGACCTGCACATCGGAACATCAACATCCCTTGACCGCCTGCACACCATCGTCGAAACAGTCAACGCCCTCAAGCCTGACCTGATCCTGATTGGCGGAGACATCATCGACATGTCACCCGAAGAGGACAAGGGATTCGCTGCCGGCACCATCCTGCGCGGATTCCGGGCACGGCACGGCGTCTTCGCCTGCCCGGGAAACCATGAGTACATCCTCGACCCGAAGATCTCATTTTCCTGGATCAGTCGCGCGGGCATCCGCCTCCTGGATGATGCGGCAGTCAGCGCCGGACCCATCCGCATTGTCGGCCGGCGCGACTGGGCAGGAGCCCGATACGGTCTGCGACGCCGCTCCCTGCGTGCCATCCTTGGTGAGACAAGCAATACAAACCCGCAACCTCTGATCGTGCTGGACCACCAGCCCAAGGCACTGGATGAGGCGGCACAGAGCAGCGCCCGGCTCGTCCTCTCTGGCCACACACACCACGGCCAGCTCTGGCCGATCAACTGGATCACATCGGCGATCTTTGAAAACAGTCATGGCATGATCCAAAAAGAGGGAACAACCTGTATAACAACCAGCGGTGTATCCGTCTGGGGGCCCCAGGTCCGGACCAGTTCCCGTCCGGAGATCGTACTGATCCGGCTGAGCGGGGAGTAGCTGGAGCTGAAGTATCCCGGCACAACACCTGACATCGCTCGCCGCACCACCATGGTGACTTTTTCCTGAAATTCGTTGCCATGACAGCGGATTTTCGAGGTGCTGCGGCGGGCAGGTGCGCTATGGTGCAGTTTTTC
>ERZ795056.1805-NODE-1805-length-24609-cov-8.691048_pt1 | contig 24609 bp, 19 predicted proteins | sample MGYA00375140_ERZ795056 | MGnify/ENA primary metagenome ERZ795056 (study PRJEB30185, sample SAMN05720227) | activated sludge metagenome | isolation source: Anaerobic digester | place: USA | collected 2015-03-09 ... | reverse complement strand
TCTGAATTGCTTCGACAAACTGACGATATTCATTGTTTGTGATTTCAGTGTCGTCCATGTAAAACCCACCAATCGTAACCTGCTTGTTATAATTGATGTGAGATGCCGCAACGTCCTCATCTGACTGACCCATGTGAAACGTACCCGAAGGAACGGTGGTCATACCAAACGGAACTGTTTGAATCCAACCCTCCCGGTTTGGAACTCCAATCAATTCGCCCTGGATATCCTTCTGCCCAAGACCGCAGGAGCTTACCAATGCCAAGGTGGCAATGGACAGCAAAGGACTCAATGTCCCGATTCGTTTAATAATATTCATAACACCCTAATAAGTTGCAAAAGACTTTTGCCTATTTGTTTCAGATACACAAATGTAAGCCGGACCTTGCTTAAAATACTTTTCGATTATTTGCAGAAATAACGCTGTAAGGTTTCAGTTATTATTAATATTATTTTCTGTAACGAGGTGTCCGAATGATTGGTTTTGGCCCTTTCATCGTCATAGGGATGAAGTAGGAAGCCATGATTTCGTGAGAAGTTGGTTTCTTCGCCTCTGTAGATGGCACTGTATAATCGAGAGAATACGTGATGCGTAATCTGTTCTGAAGTGCTGTAAGACCTACAATCGCCGAAAGAGCATCTCCCTGACGATACGCCAGACCACCAATAAATTGATTATTGAAACGGGCAAGTGCCGAAAGCTCATACTGGAATACCTTTGAATCATATTTCAGGTTCATAGAAGGGGTCAGAACGATATCCGGACTCAGATCAAAATTGTATCCACCCATAACATAAAAGTGACGGCTCATACCTTCTTTGGATCCTGAAAAATCGAATTTTGGTTCCAACAGGTGAGTAGAACTCAATCCGGCAAAGAATTTGTCAGACGTATAATACAAACCAAAACCAAAATCTGGAATGATTTGACCACTCGAGCTCTTCAGATCCTGATAGGTTGGATCATTCGGATCGTTTACACGATACTTGTCTCCGGACAAAGACCGTGAGTGAATGCCGGCCCTCAAACCAGCACTGAGCTTTCCAGACCCCAATTTGAAATGGTAAGCTGCATTCAGGTTTGCCTGAAGATCATTCTGAGCACCAATCTGGTCATTCAGAACCACCAGGCCAATTCCTGTATTGGCTTCCAGAATTGGTAATGAGCCCGTAAACAGAATGTTTTGAGGTGCTCCTCCCATGTCATTCAGTCCTTTGTAGCCAGTCCACTGGTTTCTGTAGAGCAAACCGCCCCGAAAACCTTGTTCAACACCCGCAGCAGCCGGGTTGAAGTACAACTGGTTAAACATATACTGTGTGAGATGCGCATCCTGTTGAGCATAAGATGTCGAAATGCCCAGGCTTCCGGCAAAAAATAGAGCAGCGTATAATTGTCTTTTCATTACTTTCTCAATCAATATGAGGGTTCAATTTTATGGCAAATTTCCTATTTGAAAAAATTTTATTCTTTAGATGCCTTGATACACGCTTTAATATACTCCTCAAGAGCCCCTGTCATAGAGGGTGCATTTGGTAGTGGAGCCTGTATATCGAGGGTAAGACTGGCGTCTTTTACTGCCTTGGCAGTGGTAGGCCCGAAGGCCGCAATTCGAGTCGCATTCTGTTGAAAATCAGGGAAGTTATGAAATAAAGATTCAATTCCTGACGGACTAAAGAAGGCAAGAATGTCGTAGTAAATATTTTTGAGATCCGACAAATCACTGGGCACGGTATTATAAAAAGTTGCCTCTGTAAATTTGTAATTATTTTTTCGCAAATATTCCGGAAGGTCTCCGGTCCGGATGTCCGAACAAGGAAAAAGGTAGTTTTCTTCCTTATGTTTTTTGATTTGATCTACCAGATCCATCGCCGTTTTGGGACCAACAAAAACTTTCCGCTTCCGGATCTGAATATACTTCTGCAGGTAGTTTGCGGTTGACTCCGAAACACAGAAATATTTCATCTCGATTGGGATGTCCAGCTTGAGTTCATTGGAAATCCTGAAGAAATTATCAACCGCATTTTTGCTGGTAAAGATGACAGCAGTATGATCTAATATGTTGATTTTCTGCTTTCTGAAATCCTTCAGCAATACACCTTGAACCTCAATAAATGGTCGGAAGTCAATTTTCAGTTTATACTTTTTGGCCAATGCATAGTATGGTGAGTCCTCATCTGTCGGCTTTACCTGCGTAACCAGAATGGATGTTACTTTTTTAAGTCTGGAAATACTTTCCTGATTTAGTGTTTCACTCATAGGATCAATCGAATTCAAACTGTAAAACCTTTAGCAGAATGAGGAAGGTTGACAGATTGAGGGTGCAAATATAGAAAAGTGTTAGTGGCATCTGAAACCGGTACGACCGACGGAGTACCTGAAAAAACAGAAAGGTCCGCAAAACAAAGTAAATGGAAATGACTCCGGTGAAGTATGTCCTGAATGGGACAAACTTCTCAATATCAGAGCCAAACGAAGCAAAATTCCATAAAAGGAGAAGAAAAGATAAACCAAAAAAGATCTTCATATCCGAAAATATTAAAGGGAAAATTTTTCCGGACAGGGACAAAAAGAATAAAGAAAAGGCACTGATCAGCATCGGATATCCAAAAACCTCCAATGGCAATTTCAACTCCCTCACATACTGATTCAGGTCAAGCCCGGCACTGATATCCGGATTTGAAACGAATCCGGATATCGAAAATAAAATGATGAAAACAGCAAAAATCAGTGGAAAAACGCCTATTTTCTGAAAATTGAAATCGATCTCGTAATTATTAACCGGACTGAGAAAATACTTCTGAAATGGACCAAAGAATAAATTCCGGAATGTTATAATGAGAACCACTGAAAAAATGGAAACAAGCGGCAATCCGGTTGCCATATTTTCCATAGTCGTGTTCGCAGTAAAAGGCAAGGTCGTTTTTTTCTGTTGCAAAATGGTGCCATTCACAAATCGGAACTGATCATTCTCAACACGAAATGCTCCATCAGACTGGAAAACGATGGAAGCTTCCTTCTGAAAGTTCGTCTTGTTCTTCCCGGTAATTGAAGACAGCGGGAAGGTAGATTCAACTGTATTCAGGGAAATTTCAGACACGGGGATTTTTCCGGGAGAGGTATTCCAGGACTGACAGGAATACGATGAAATACGAAATATAAAACACCATCAGGAAATTATCACCCAGGTGGGCCATAGAAATAGCCGCTACAATGGTGGCGATGTTAAGGAATGACAGACACAAAACAGTCTGTACCTGATTCAAACCAGACCTGATTAAAATGTGGTGAACGTGGTTTTTATCCGGACTGAAAGGGGACTTTCCGTTCAGAATCCGGAATGCAAATACACGGGCGGTATCAAAAACAGGGATGATCAGGATGGCGACTGCAATTGAAGGAGCCGACTCGACCGCCTTCATCTGTACAAATTCAATGGCCATCACACTCACAATCATTCCGCAGACGAGCGATCCTGTATCACCCATAAAAATGATAGCCTTATGAAAATTATACCGGAGAAAACCCAGAATTCCACCCATCAGACAAAAGGCAACCAGAGCAAACGGTTCGTATGTGCCTCCCCCAAACCGGAAGAAAAAATAGCCGAATGCAGCTGAGTTTATCAGAATAAGCGTTCCTGCCAGTCCGTCAAGGCCATCGATCAGGTTGAAGGCATTGATCAGACCTACAATCACAAGGAAAGTGAATGCGTAAGCAAACCGGTCATCGATCTGGTGCACACCCATAAATCCCTGAAAATCGTTCACCTTAATATCTCCCAGAAACATCACAATACCGGTTGCCAATATCTGAACAAAGAACTTTTTAAAGGCAGACACTGAGCTGATATCATCCTTTAACCCAATAAAAAACAATATGAGTGTACTGGCCAGAAGTCGCTGAATCTGCGGAGTGACGGTACCGAAAATAGTAACAGCACTCATGAAACCGGCAAAAATTGCCATCCCACCAAGACGGGGTGTCAGGTTGGTGTGCACTGCCCTGAAATTGGGCTCATCGAGCAGATTTTTTAAATGAGCAACATATATAATGGACGGTATCGCAAAAACCGCAATTACAAAGGCCCAGATGAAGGAAAGGACAATGTCGATGATGAGCATCTGAGAAAAAAATTCGGCGAAAATAGGTTAAAAGCGGGCTACATATCCAAAATGAATTTTAGTTGTCTGATAATCAAATGGAAGAGAATTGCTAAATCCATTGGCCAGAGATATTCGGATAAGGTTGTTTCCAGCTTCGATTTCCGCCACAATCCCAACACTGACTGCCAGTTGCACAGAAGAGAAAATGGTAGCACTCCGGTCTGGATTGTACACCATTGCTTCAGCGAATGCACCTCCGATAAAATTCCGGTCAATCCGGTACATTGGCTGGATGGTGTACAGAAAATGCTGGCTCGTAAAAAAGCTGTTTTCATTAAACCCGCGAAAGGATTTACTGCCTCCCATCCGGTATTGATCTGGTGTAGTGATCTGACCTGCTGACAAGAATCCCCCCTGAAATGCATTCTGAAGACTGAATCGTTCATTGGGCTGATAGACAGGAAATTCTCCACGGATCTGCATTTCGACCTGCGGAAGGGACTGGTCTCCTTTCTTTTTACGAATGGTTTTGACTGATGGAGAAACCTGCAGAAAAAAAGACTTCCGGTCAGTTTTCAGAATCTGCGGAGGATCCGGTTCATACCGCAGTCCGAAAACCAGAGCATTGTTTGTGATCGACAGCACATCTTTGTCACGTGTAGCCAGACTACCGGAAGCATTGGAAACCGAAACCCCAAACCGGAATTCCAGCAATCCAGCATTGGAGTTTGTGCCGAGAAATTCCATTTTTTGCCGGTTAATCAAGGAATCCTGACGAAACAGCTCGAATGAAGATTCAAGACCTAATCCGTTGGATGCAAGTGATGGTGCCCGAAGTGAAATGGAAGCCGTCTGTGAAGAAGCCGCAAAACGCATCCATTTAAAGTTCAGGGAAATACCACGTCGGAAAAGATTGGCGATATCACCATCCACATTACCCGTAACTATTGGTCCTCCCCCACCTGGCTGTGGTAAAATTCCAAGGATTCCGGAAAAGGAATTGATTTTCCTTTTCCTGAGATAAAGATGGACCACTGCCTGATTACCAAACCACTCGAGCTGGGGTGTGTTGAATTCTTCAGCAAAAGGCAAATGAGCAGAATAAAAGGGAATCCGGGAGAACCGCTTGTTTGAAAAAGGTGCATTCCTTTTAAACCGGATCCAGTTCCGGACTGTGTTTACATGTACAAACGAATCACCATGAAGAACCAACTCTCCATTCACAATGGGAGGCCCAGGGATTATGGTGACCACAAACCTGGCTTCAGGAATATATTCAAGGGTATCTGTCCTGGCCTGAGCAAAAGGAAAACCATTGTCCTGAAAGTCAGAAAGAGCATCTTTTATGGCTTTTTGGACGGCGGAAGGTGTAAGGCAGTCCATTTTTTTATCCGCTGAATTTTTCCCTTCCGTCCGAAAAATGATCTCGAATTTTTGTGGTAACACATCACTCTGTGCGAATCCGCTGGAACAGGAAAAAAGGAGATATGCCAGAATGAGTGGGAATTGAAAAGGAAAGGAATGAAACGTTGACAAGTTCTTTACCTTTGCCCCTGATAAAAAACAGGGAATGTCCCAGAATACGTTCAAACCAGCCAATACTCTCAAAGCGCCTGCAGCAGAAGCAGAACCAAAGCGCAAACCGGCACTCAAACTGGCACCGGGACGCAAGTTCACCCTGGTAGCGGGTCTGATTTGTGTTTCGGCCGGAATTTTTCTGGTCATCGCAATGGTGTCGTATTTGTTTACAGGTTCCATCGATCAGAGCGTGGTCGAAGCAGGACCGGAAAACAATCTGCGGGATGCGGGCAAAGAAACAGAAAACTGGGCAGGATACATCGGGGCTCTGTGTTCACACTACCTTATCTTTAAAGGGCTTGGTTATTCCATGTTGCTGGTGCCCTTCTGGATGCTCAATTTCGGATACAAACTCATTTTCAAAAAATCGCTTTTACTAATTCCGGGATTTGACTGGAAAGTACTTTCTCTGGTATTGTGGATCAGCATTCTGCTTGGAAATTTCGTTTTCTCAAGTGGTCTGGAGGCCAGTATGAGTGCATTTCCGGGAGCAGTAGGATATGAAACTGCTACATTTTTCTATGAAATGATGGGATGGCCAAGCTGGCTGGTGATCGGAATAACCGGTTTTGTGCTGGCTGTTTATGTGTTTCATTGGAATCCGGAGAATTTCTTTACGGTTCCGCTAAAGGATAAAAAAGAACCCCGGAAAACGCCGGTTGCCAAACCAGAAGCGGAGGAAGAGGAATACAGAGAAGCGGATGAAAACAAAGAATTTGCTTTTCCGGATCCAAAACTGGTGGTGGAAGAAGACGAAGAAGAGGATTCCGTCAAAGAAATTCCACTTCCTTCTACCTATCCGGTTCAGCCCGAGCCACAGAAAATAGTCATTTCGTCGAATCAGGATCTGCAGATTGAAGTGGGTGCTGCTTCATCCGACAAAGAGATTGAAGACACCTCAACGCTGGAAGACAATCTCACCGCCGAACAGCTTCAGGAAAAATTCGGGCTTTTCGATCCAACTCTGGAATTATCAGGGTACAAATTCCCTCCGCTGGAACTCCTTCAGCATCATGGTTCCCAGGATCTGGAGATCAACACCGAAGAAATCGAATACAACAAAAACCGGATCATTGAGACTCTTCTCAACTACAACATTACCATCGCCAGCATAAAAGCGACGGTTGGTCCGACGGTGACGTTGTTTGAAATTGTGCCTGACGCCGGTATCCGGATTTCCAAAATTAAAAGCCTGGAAGACGACATTGCGATGAGTCTGGAAGCTCTCGGCATCCGGATCATTGCGCCGATTCCGGGAAAGGGCACCATTGGTATTGAGGTGCCAACCAAAAACCGCCTGATGGTATCGACCCGTTCGGTAATGGCAACGGAAAAGTTCATGAAATCGGATATGGATCTGCCGATTGTGTTGGGCAAAACCATTTCCAACGAAGTCTACATCGCCGACCTTGCCAAAATGCCGCACCTTCTGATTGCAGGAGCGACCGGACAAGGAAAATCCGTCGGGATCAACGTATTGCTGACCTCACTTTTATACAAGAAGCACCCATCCCAATTGAAAATGGTGCTGGTGGATCCGAAGAAAGTGGAGATGTCGTTGTACTCAAAACTGGAGAGGCACTTTCTGGCAGCCTTGCCGGATGCCGATGAGTGCATCATCACCGACACCAAAAAAGTAGTGACCACACTCAATTCCCTTTGTGTGGAAATGGATACCCGTTACAACCTGCTCAAAGACGCCGGTTGCCGGAACATCAAGGAATACAACCAGAAATTCAGGGAACGCCGGCTGAATCCGGAAAACGGGCACCGGTTCCTTCCGTTTATTGTACTGATTATTGATGAGCTCGCTGATCTGATGATGACAGCTGGCAAAGAAGTGGAAACGCCAATTGCACGACTGGCACAATTGTCACGAGCCATTGGAATTCACCTGATTGTGGCGACACAGCGACCATCCGTGAACGTCATCACCGGTATCATCAAGGCCAACTTCCCGGCTCGTTTGTCCTTTAAAGTAACCTCAAAAATTGACTCCCGCACCATTCTGGATACCAGCGGTGCCGATCAGCTGGTTTCGGGTGGAGATATGTTGTTGTCACTTGGCAGCGATATGATCCGGATTCAGTGTCCGTTTATCTCAACGGCTGAAGTCGAAAACATCTGCGAATACATCGGCAACCAGCGGGGCTACGAAATGGCGTATCTGTTGCCTGAAGCCCCTGGTGATGAAACGGGATCGACCTCTGACTTTGATCCTTCCGAACTCGATCCTTTGCTCGAAGAATCAGCACGACTTATTGTGGGCCACCAGCAGGGCAGTACCTCACTGATCCAGCGGAAAATGAAACTGGGTTACAATCGGGCCGGCCGACTGATCGATCAGATGGAATCGCTTGGAATTGTGGGTCCGTTTGAAGGCAGCAAGGCACGCCAGGTGCTGGTGGATGAATACCGGCTGGAACAGATTCTGAACGACCTTAAAAATTAACTCCTCTCCTACCCGTTGAAGCAATTATGAACGTTCTGACAAAAAGCGGTACCATCCTTATTCTGATCCTGTTGTTTTCCTTTCAGTCGCGGCAGGATCCAATGGCAGGAAAGATTCTGGATGAAGTGGGCCAGCGATATAAGAAAATGGCGGGGTTTTCGGCCGATTTCTCCCACGATTCAGAGAACAATGCAGGTGAAGTGAAGAGCACGCGAAACGGGAAAATCATGGTGAACGGCAACAAATACCGCCTGTCATCGGGCAACATCACCCTGATCTGCGATGGCAAAGTAGTGTGGAGTGCTGATAAGAAATCGAAGGAAGTCACCATTTCAGATTACGAGCCAGAGCCTGATGACATTACCCCCGAACGAATTTATACCTTTTATCAGAAAGGCTACAAATACATGTTTATGGGGGAAGTAAAGACCAAAACCAGTGTTTGGCAAACGCTGGATCTGGAACCAGAGAACATTCAGAAAGAGGTGAGTAAGATCCGGTTGTTTGTTGATAAGAAGAACCGCTCCATCACGAAATGGATTCTGTTTGAGCGTGGAAGCAACGACCGGGAAGTATTTGAGGTGAAGAAATTTGTCGCACTCACAAAAGTTGATGCGGCCCAATTCGGCTGGAATAAGGCAGAATTTCCGGGATATAAAGTGGTGGACCTCCGGTAAACCGTAAAAAAAGGACGGAATCGTTTTCCGTCGATATGTGATAACACTTCACTCGGGAATACGATTTCACCATTCCTCTCAAAATCAAGCCTTTTTTTTATTTTTCTATGACCGAATTGTTGTGAATGCTTTACTTTTGCAGCCGTTCAGTATCAGGCATTTCTGAACCAATTCAACGTTTAACTTTTTAACAATTAGAATCCATATGACGAACGATCAAAAAGTAATAGTAGGCTTTCTTTGTGGCGTTGCTGCCGGTGCTTTAGCTGGAATCCTTCTGGCTCCGAACTCCGGAGAAGAAACCCGTAAAATTATTGCGGACAAGGCAACCGATCTGAAAGATGATTTATCGAACCAGCTTTCGTCTACGTTTGGAAGACTTTCCGAGCAGGTGAACAACTCACTGGGTTTAAAAAAAAATAACAACATTGTAGATGCCGCCACCCGGAAGCTTGCTTCTGAAACGGTAGATGCTTAGTTTTTAAGATATTATCTTATCAGAACCTCCTCCGGGAGGTTTTTTTATAACCTTTTCCCAAGGTTCGGGTTTAGCAATTATACCAATAACAATATGAAACTTCTCCTGATCAGCCTGATCACTTTATTTATGAGTGTAAGCACCGAAAAGAAAACATCCGTTCATGATTTCACCATGAAGAGCATCGACGGAAAAGATGTATCGCTCGCCACTTTCAAAGGCAAAAAGCTCCTGATTGTAAACGTAGCCAGCAAATGTGGATATACTCCGCAGTACAAAGAACTGGAAGAACTGAGCAAAAAATACGCCGGCAAACTGGTGGTCCTGGGCTTTCCGGCCAACAATTTCGGCAGCCAGGAACCAGGCAGCAACGACGAAATCAAAGGATTCTGCGAAAAGAACTACGGCGTTACCTTCCCGATGTTTGCCAAGATCTCGGTGAAAGGAAAGGATGTGGATCCACTATACGCTTTCCTGTCGAACAAAGATGCGAATGGCACCGTCGGCACGGCACCCAGCTGGAATTTCTGCAAATACCTGGTAGACGAAAACGGTAAGGTCCTGAAATTCTTTAGTTCCGGCACCGATCCGATGAGCAAAGAGATTACAGAGCTTTTGTAATCCGGTTAATTTAGATCTGGACTAAAGGGCAGCTTTTTCGGAGGCTGCCCTTTTTTTGTTCGTGGTGAGTGGTGCGTGGTTATGGATGTTGGGATAGGTGTTGAGTGTGATGAATTAAGGGTGATACGTTATGAATGATGAAAGCAAAATTCCGATAGCAGAATTCACAATCTGAAGCCTTCCTGGTAGATTTTAAATCTTGATTTGTTTGGAAGACCGTACTTTCAGATTGGGCCTCTCAGAGAGGCCTTCTGTGTATAAAATATCAAACCAGGTGAACGAATAAGCTCCAGAGGAAGGAGAAATGGGTAAAAAAGCAAAATTAGGGAAACGTCCTTTGAAGGCTGGTGACCACAGGATGAAATGAACGGGGCTGTATCTTCCCACGATCGTAATTTTTTTGGTTACCTTCTGGATATGAAGACTTCCACATCAAAATCTGCTTGTCGTAGAATGGCTCTTAAGGTTCCTTCTGGCATATCACCTGTGTGATTGGGAAATCTGGTGAATTTCTATGCTGTCGGATTCCACCAGATTTCGTGACTTCCGGCTGCATGCCTGTGAAACTCAAAGCCAAATGACTTCAATATCCGGATAATTTCGGATATTTTTTTATAAACCCCTGTTTGACTGAAACTTATGATGAATCAGAAAATACACAATTGCGCAGTATTTTTTGATTTCCCTGGATAGATCCGGCGCCGCACCCGCAAAATCCGGCACTCCGTCTGTTCATTCAGGCAACTCCCGGGACCATTCCGGGTATTATTTCGGTTGCCCAGGGAGTTGTAGATTATGTTCCGGGGATTGGTAAAAATCCTTTACCAATCCCCGGATCTGTTTTATCAATTTCCAAAACCCGTTTAACAATTGTAAAACACCGCCCGGCAGTTGTAAACAGTATAGCGGGAGTTGTAAAAACTTCTCCGGCAGTTCCCGCCGGAATATGTACAGAGTTAAAAATCTGGAGTGGGACCCGTAAACTTATTTTACCAATTGCCGGACAAGTATCTACAGCCTCTAACCTCTGGCGGGAATTGGTAAACAAGTTTTTACAATTGTAAAAATCGTCCCGGAAACTCCCGCCGGAGTTTTTAAAGGGCGTAAAAAGAGTTGATCAATTGCCGGGAATAGTTTGACAGCTTGAAAGAATGAGGTGGGAACTGGGGAAAACAGGCTCTCAATATGCCTGCTTGAATTGATGGATGAGATACACTTTGAATTCAACGATTTTTTGATGTGAACACTACCAGGACCCTGCTTGATGATTTTACCGAAACCTGTATTTAGTGATATCCCTATTTTTAAGAAATTGCCAAAGTGAATCAATCCAAAACAGGAACCCAAAACTCAAATCTGATGATTACGAAAACCACAGCGGAGGAGGTAAAAAGGACGAAGATACTTTGGGTATTAATGGCATGTTTACTTCTTTCGATTTTGGTTCCAGTCCGAAAATCAATGGCTCAGAATTACAGCGTTCATGTATTTGATATAGACATCCAGGATACCATCTACCTCAATTGCGTTTTTGAAAATCGCACAGCTACCTCTATCATAATCCCATCTTTAACGCCCTATTTTGAAATTTCCACTATTTATTATGGTAGACCTGATTCTTTATGCAGTTGGGATTATTCAGTAGTTTTCATGAAAGACATCAGCAAGCAACCATTTGGGCATCTTCAATGGTGCTATGACTGTGATACCAACTACAAAACTAGAATTAAAAAATGGGTAAATAATTATGAAGAGTCCTTGTACAATTTCATACTGGATACAATTGCCAGTAATTCCACGAAAAAATTCACAATAAAACTCAACAAAAGTGTTGCTAAATGCCTTTCCCGCTCTGGTAATAAATGGCAACTTCTCATCATTTTGGACAAGCAGTTAAACTCAAGACTAAACGAAGGTCGGATTCAGTCTACCTTTGTTTTGAGATCAAATCTGTTCCGGATTTTCAAGCCAAACATTTACCGGCTATATCTAGAACACTTCACCAAAAAGTAATGGCGAAGGAAGCCAGGCATTGATTAATTGTGGGTGGAACTTGCAATATTTGCGGGCCAATTCCCTTCATTTGCCAAAGTAAACCTACTACCAAATGGAGTGCAAGCCACAAACAGGTAGCCACCCAAAAACATGGGCTTCACTGAAATGATTCCAAACTTCGCGAATCAAAAATAGTCGATGGGAAACATGGACAAAACTAAAATACTCATTTGGCTGGCGACCTTAATATTTCATCAAGGTTTTGGCCAGAATATCATATTGTTTGGCGATTGCAAATCCAATTCAACAGAACTAGTAGATGGGTTTTATTGGGGATACTTTTCGAATGGATCTGACTATGAAAAAATCAGAATTCAGTACATTTCGCATTCTAATGACACAATAGATGATCAAATTAATCCAAAAAAGCCGATTTATCCAATTATTAATCGCTACGGATGGCATCAGCTATTAAATATTTTCAGATCGAGAAGAAACATACAGCGATTAAATATCAGAAAAACTGTGACAAATTTTCATGCTGGTAAAAAGCTAAAATTTTCCAAAAATTACAACTTTGACCACTTCAGAGAACACTTCGATGTTGATTATGCCATTCTTATTTATGAATATAAAATTGACAACGAAACAGGAACCCTAATTTTTTGTTCTGACAAATTTCAGTAATCGGAGAGAATCGCCGTATATGGCAATATCAGGTTATGATAGTGCACGAGCCATTTTCCTGATTCCTTGAAACCAAAACATGAATTGGTCTCTCTTTCACAAATTTAACCAATCCATGACACAGAAAAACTATTGAACCCCCATCCAACCCTTCAGAACATCCAGGGTCGGAAGAGATTCTTCCACTTTCAGTTTTTTGCGGAGGCCGCCCATGTCGTTGAACACTTTGTTGGGGCTTGCCTTTTTGAAGTCCTCGATACTGGCAAAGTTCATGGCAGATAAGATTTTCGCTATCCCTTCTGAGGCTCCCAGTGTTTCATAATCTTTGGCATGCGGTACCATCAGTTGCTTTTCGGGCTTCATCTGAGGAAAAAACAACACCTCCTGAATGGACGGTGAGTTGGTCATGATCATGGCCAGGCGGTCAATGCCGATACCAAGACCAGCAGTTGGCGGCATACCGAATTCGAGGGCACGTAGGAAATCTTCATCCAGCATCATGGCCTCGTCGTCGCCACGCTTACCCAGTTCCAGTTGTTCTTCGAAACGAGCTCTCTGATCAATCGGATCGTTGAGTTCGGAGAAGGCGTTGCAGATTTCTTTTCCGTTGCAGATGGCTTCGAAACGTTCTACGAGTCCTGCTTTGGTCCGGTGCTTTTTGGCCAGTGGCGACATTTCCACCGGATAGTCGGTAATGAAGGTTGGCTGAATAAGGAAAGGTTCGCATTTGGCACCGAAGATTTCATCGATCAGCTTGCCTTTGCCCATGCTGGGATCCACATTGATGCCGAGAGATTGGCAGGCATTGCGCAGACCGGCTTCGTCCATTTCGGAAATATCGATGCCCGTAAATTCCTTTATGGAATCGAACATCGTGATTCGTTTCCAGGGACGCTGAAAATTGATGGTGTTCTCCCCTACTTTCAATTCCGTGGTTCCGTGAATATCCATGGCTACTTTTTCGACCATTTCTTCCACCAGATCCATCATCCAGATGTAGTCTTTATAAGCAACATAAAGCTCGATCTGAGTGAATTCCGGATTGTGAAACCGGCTCATTCCTTCGTTCCGGAAGTCTTTGGCGAATTCATACACCCCTTCAAAACCACCGACAATGAGGCGTTTGAGGTACAACTCGTTGGCAATCCGCAGATAAAGCGTCATGTCCAAAGTGTTGTGGTGCGTCTTAAACGGACGGGCCGCGGCTCCTCCATACAAAGGCTGCAGAATCGGAGTCTCCACTTCCATATAGCCCCGTCCGTTAAGGTACTGCCGCATGGAATTGGTGAGTTGCGTCCTTTTCCGGAAGGTATCACGAACATGTGGATTCACAATGAGATCTACATACCGCTGGCGGTAGCGCAGTTCGGGATCGTTGAATTCATCGTGGCTGATTACGTTGCCGTTCTCATCGGTTTCGCGTTTCACTACCGGCAAAGGACGGAGCGATTTGCTCAGAATTTTGAAAGAGGTAACGTGGATGGAGATCTCGCCGGTTTGTGTGGTGAACACATACCCTTCGGCGCCGATGAAATCGCCGATGTCGAGAAGCTTTTTAAATACAGTGTTGTACAGCGTTTTGTCTTCGCCGGGGCAAAGATCATCGCGTTTAAAATAAAGCTGAATGCGACCTGTCGTATCCTGCAGTTCGGCAAAGGAAGCAGAACCCATAATCCGGAAACCCATCAGACGACCGGCGATGGTCACATGTTTGTAATCCATTTTCCGCCGTTCGTAGTTCTTGAGAATGTCGGCGGCAGTGACATTGATATCGAATGTTTCAGCCGGATAGGGATTGATTCCCAATGCCTCCAACTGGGCTTTTTTATCTCTTTTCTGAATTTCGAGGTCGCTCAAATGCATAGATTTCCGCTAATAATTTCACAATCAGGGCGGCAAAGGTAAGAAAAGAGCGAAGCGAAAAGAGGGAAAATCCTTCCGGTATCCAACACAACTGCTAAACCACAGGAAGAAGATCCTGTTGCCGGATTCAAAAATTGCGCTGTATAAAGGCCTTTGCATTGCCAAACGCAATTTTCGCCATCACATCCCCGGCTTCAAGTCCTGCCGGCTTTTTGAGGAGGGAGTCAGGCAAAGACCAGTAATAATCCAGCAGTTTTGCCAGATCCACCCACAATTGCTGAATCTGAGCCGCTGTTATGTAACGGTCCATGGCATTGATGATTCCATCATAATCGCTACCCAGACAAATGTATTGCCAGGGATCCTCCGTAAAACCAGCAAAATGAGCGGTTTCTGCGATGTGAATCAGATTGTTCCAGATGGGCACGGCTGAGGCAAATTCCGGTTTCCTAAGCAGAGAATCGGCCGGCTCAAGCTCAGGTCGGAGATGCTCGATATCGTGGCCCATTATCCGTTCATCCAGTTCAAGACCTATGATTCCACCTGACTTCACAACCTGTACAATGTCTTCATTTTTCAGGTTCACCTCTTCCTTATAAAAATGCCAGCAACCTGCATGACTGGCCAGAATCGGAATATGTTCGTACCCTTTTTCGGCCCTGTACGCATAAAACTCGTGTTTTGCTTTTGCCGAGAAGTGTTTGATGTCTACCAGAATCCTCGGACCATTCGATTCACTGTAAAGAAGATCAATCAGCAACCTGCCGGTCCCGGTGATTTCAGTCGGGGAAATTCCGGCGAGAGTACTCATTCCCCGCTTTTGACCTTTAATCAGGTTGGGCAACATTCCAAAAATACTCTGTGCATGCGAACACAACCCATTGTAAAAATGATGAGCCAGAGATGCGAATAATATTCTCGAAGGCCATGATTTTACTTCCGCTACCCGGTCTTCAAGACCCGCCCAGGTCTGCGGATCTTCAACCTTGTTCCCGTTGCAAAAGCTGTGGCAACCTTCTAAGCTCAGCCCGATCAGGATATCGGCCGTATCACCCAAATGATCGAGTTCAGAACCGCTTTTCAGAATCCGGTAAAACTGGTCACCCCCTTTCGGAATTTTGCCATTGAGGCGATCCATAAACCGGTGCTCTTTTTTAAAATCTTCCCAATAGTTAAAATCATCCTGCCTGATCTGATGAACACGCGTTTCGCCTACACCAGAAACCAGATTGATCAGTTTGTTTCCTGCCAATCTGTCGAGGAACTCACTTTTCAGATCAAAAAATCCTTTTTCAATCGGGCCCATGGCAACAATTGAAAATGCAATATTGCCTTTGACCATTTTGGTAAAATCCGATTGCCGGTACAAAGGAAAAGCAAGCGGATCGTCCAGCTTTTCTTCCACTTTATTTACCTTGTCTGAATACCAGAGACAACCTGGATTAGACTGATCGTCGGCATCGGCCGGGTTTCCCTGAGAATATCCAAAAGGCTTTATACCAGGGTGGTTATGAATATCAATGGTTGGAATCATATGAAATTAGCCATGTTTATAAGGAAACAACATTATGTTTTTGATGCACCAGGAATAAAGAATGAGAACAATTTAACAATGGTCGGAAGTCCGGTAGCCAGAGCGGTGATGACGGGAAAAATCTGACCAAACTGATCCTGGTTGGCATAAAGAACAAACCAAAGGAGAGCAGCAATGGTGACCAGGATGGGGCCCTGGTATTCCTTCCATATGGAATTTTCGTCGATTTTGCTTTCCGCTTTCTCCATTTCCTTTTCGGTTACAGCGGTTAATATGAAATGCCGGAAACTATGGTTCAGCAAAAAGTACATACCATTGGATTTCAGAATCAATCCCTTACGCATCAAACCGAACAGGGTAAGGTAGTTGGATGTATTCAGCAACCCTTCTTCTGCCAGGTCATAGAGCATCACTTTTTCTTCAGGCATCAAAGAATGCCAGATATCGCGGTAAAAATGTAGAGTTGTCGTATGAAGGTCAATTAATACAGCATCATTCCGGTCGCCAGAATACTGATTGCGGAGATCCGGATACGAGAACTTGCCGGGATACAAACCTGAAAGTCCGGCAAGAAACTCATTCGATTCCAGTTCATATGCAAAGGAATCGACATTACTTTGAGATTCGGTCTGATGGATTGACACCATAAGAATGACAAATTTGCCCAGTAAGACGTTCCAGCGGTTAATGTCTTCTGTCAGAATTTTTCGCTGGTTTTCGTTGATGCTTCCGGCGGTTTCCAGAGCCTCAAGTAATCCTGTCGGTTCAATGGCAGATGTAATGACGATTTTACAATCTTTCTTTTGCGTAAGGCGTTCGAGGATATTGAGTTTGATCCGGCTGGTATGAGGATCTTCGAAATTGTATTCAAAATGCTTCAGAACGATAATTTTGTGCACACTTCCTTCCTGGACTTGGTTAGAAAACGTTTCCTCCCACTTCTTCTGATTCGCTTCCTCCTTGTATTCGGTTTCATCCGGAATATCCAGCATATCGATTTCAACGAAAGGGCGGTGATTTTCCTCTCCCGACTCCGTCAGGACTCTTTTAATCATCTTTCCTTTAAAACTGCTCGTGAGCCCCTGAATGAAAATGAAATTGGTGAGGCAGTCCGGAGACAGCAGGTAACGAAGCTGCTCTTCTTCTTTGTGAAGGAACCCGGAATAGTCAGGTGTCTGTACACCAAATATGCGTTTGATGATCTGGTGAACAATGAGATAAATGAGTAACAGGCCGGCAATAAAAAGCAGGTAAAATACAAACCACTGCCCGGACAGGAATTCCGGAAAATGCTTATTATTCAGTCTTGATTCAATTGCAATCACCTTAGAATCACCCGATGTTTTCCAGTACAAAACAGGTCGTTGTGAATCTTCCCGGAAGCGCATTTTCAGATTACCTTCTGAAAAGGAGGCAGTCTCAGGAAAAGCAAATCCTACCTGAGTTTTGCTCTGAGGTTGAAGAAAATCAAACAAATCCATTGACCTGGGAATGGTTTTTACCATATGGCTGGTATCTGTTTTATGAATGAGTATCCGTCCTCCGTAAACTGTTTTGTTCACCTGATTGACGTCGGTTACTACATCCCGTTCCAACCATTGGCTGGCAAAATCAAACAGCAGGTTTTGCTGGTATTTCTGAAAATAATACTGTTGGGAACTCAGGTAAAAATAGCAGGCCGGAAGCATCGAAAAATAACAGAGTTTCACAAAAATCAGATACGAATACCATCGGACATACGCTCTGGGTGCGGGGAGAATACCATTAAGGAATAAAATCGAATTCTCTGGCTCCTTAGGCTGAATCCAAAGCTTAATCCGCTTCAGTATATTATGAGAGAAAAGGGGTGCAATGAACATTGGAATTCCAATGAGAATCCAGATCAGTAAAAACCAGTACACACCAGAAGCAGGGCAGGAACATCCAACGAAAACAGCCAGAAATGCGATAAGAATGATCGTTCCGATAAGGCTCATCACCTTGTACATTTCCTTTTTGTCTTCCTGAGGGTAAATCCAGCTCAGATAAAGACGGCCGTTTTTACGGACGGAACCTTTCGTTACAAATTGGTAGACCAGCACAGATACCAGAAATACCAGTCCGAGAATAAACAAAAGAGTGGTTGCTGTAGCAAGGAGGGCATCCATTTTAAACTGTTGCCAGAATGCATTGTCTCGGATCCGGACGAGGAAAAAACCTGGATATCCTTCCAAAGGCTTCACATGAATTTCGCATTGCTTTTCGAAATACCGGGAGTCAATCAAACCTGGGACACCTGCTTTGATTAATGCTTTCAGTTCTTCCCCATTCTGGAGCTCATCAACCAGATTTTCCTGCATGTTCCGGGAAGTAACTGTGTGCAAAATCACTTTGCCTTCCCTGTTAATCAGAGCAATCTGATTTCCTTTGGGCAAAATTGCATTGGAAACGGATTTTGGGTTTACCGAAAGACCTGTAACGAAACCTTTAATATCTTTTGAACGAACTTTATTGCGGGTGGCAAAAACCATTTCAAACTTCCCATCGGTCCGCGAGATGACTGGCTCAATGGCAAAAGTATCTTTCCGCGTTTTGATTTTCTGAAAATAGTCCCGCTTGCTTAAATCCACATTGAGGATGAAATTACTGGCAACGAAAACACCGGAATCATTGTAACCACCAATCGTTTCAATTGCTCCGCCTTCTAATATTCTAAAAATGTACTTAAGGTCAACTCCAATTTTACTTTTGTATATTCTGGTATTGGGATCAGTTGCTATTCGTTTCAGAACCGATTTAGCAGAATCCATTTCCTTTTTCAGAGAAGAATGGACCGATTGAATCAGTGAATCAGAGGCCATTGCATATCTTTTATCTTTGAAAAACAAGGTTCGACCCGAATTCATAAACCAAAGAGACAAAACAGCAACCAGCAGAAATGAAGTGATGTACACTGCTGAAACATCTGAAAGATTGAGCTTGTCCTTTTTCCCCAACACCCAGATTTTGAAAAAGGGCATGAGCAGCATGGCCATAGTCAGAACAAAAAACAAGCTGATCAGCACATATGGCCTGACAGTGTTGATCTGACTTTGAATTCCCTTTTCCTTAACAAACCCCCCGATGGTAATTTGTGCATCATCCTGGTGTAGAGCAAGTGGCATCGCAAAAACCCTGTAACGGATTCCATTGATCTCCACCTGTGTATCACAGCTTTGATACAACTTCTTATCCAGACCCGATGACTTTATAAACCGATCTTTCGAAAGCCCAAGTTGGGTGCCATCGTAAATAATTTTGTCATTGGCTACCAGAAAAAATCCATCAAAGGCTACGTTAGAAAGAATGGGTTTTAGAAAATGATCCAGTGAAATGATTCCAATAATGCGCTTCGGCTCCCGATTCTTTTTATCTCCTTTTCCAACACCAGGAAACAAAAGGTTTTGCTGTTCATTCAGTTTTATCTGGTCTGTTGCCTGGATAAACTCTGGTTTCCAACCGGAGAACCTGCGGACTGAAACACTGGAATCAAAACTGCCTGCGTCATTTAAAGCATCAATTATGGTTTTACCATTTTCCTCACTGGATGCATAATTGTTGATTAAAACATGGTAGGCCTTCACTTTCTCCGTGAGAATATCCCCTGATGTTCTCAACATCCGAAAATTCTGTTCCAGCACATAACGCTCGTTATTGGGAATGTACACCCCGTAGTAATACAGCAAAAGGACAGATATCACTCCGACTGTGCTGAGAATCTGGAGTACTCTGCGGTTGCGCCTGAAAACTCCCATCATAACAGATTGGGTTTAAGGAAAGAAAAGCTCCCCAATGACCTTACTGACAGCACAATTTCATGAATGGTCCAACTGCTAATCTGTGAACGGAAATATTCTCCCTGCGGAAAAAAATTGGAAGAGATGGCTGCAAAGTGGGCTGCATCATCAAATGGGGCCGATTTTAGAAACGGCTCACGAACAGAAAAGGAATTCATTAATATTCATACAGAAGGGATGAAAAAAATATTAATGATGTTGTTTCCGACAAATGTAGATTTTGATTTGAAAAAGACAAGAGAATGAGCAAAAAATAGAGCTGCCATTCATACCGCCCTGATCACAAGTAACGCTCAGTTGAATGCCTATACATTCCAACAAACAATTCGTGGATCTCGGGTCCTGGCTCAAATGCGTTACTCATTTTGATTATTATCCTCATTTTTTGGCCGCTGAAGTCCTGACTGTTTTTCCTCTTTTGTCGGATTATCAAAGTTCTCCAAGATGGCTGACATTGCCAGTTTTTTGAGGAGATTCCTGTAAGTGGTGCGTTGATGGGTCGAATCCTCATGCAACATGAGAAGAAAAGCCAACTCAAAATCGGCATTTTCAGGATTCCGAAGCAAGGTCCGGTTGCCGGGTTTTGTTCCGATGATCTGCTTTACAAACCTCGCCGATTTGGGAAATACGATGTAGACAAACCGGCTGTCATCGAGCCCGTTTTGAAAGTGGTTGCAGGTGGCAACACTGGATTCCCCAGGTTGATTCTGAGGACCTCTGTCAAACACTACACCCACCACAGAATCGATGGGAACGCGATTTGAATCGAGTTTGTACGTGATGGTCAGATCGCCGGCACCAACTTTTGCCTTCTTCAAACCATCATAGTGATTTTGCCCGGTTTTATTTCCGGGCAAGACAGTGCCAAACAAAATGTGTGGATTAAAAACTGTACGAAATGTACTTTCAAAACTGTTTGATGCCTGTGTAGTGCCTGCGACGGTTGCTCCAGACCAATCATCATCCATATCGCAATCGGCCCTGAAACCAAGTGCGAGTGAGTCGCCATAAATGGTGAGGTCGTATCCCTTTTTGTAGTAACCGTGCAAAATGCCACCTGTCTCATTTACACGGTAACAGACAGGGGCCTTTGACACTTCATTGGAATCGGCAATGAATTCTTGCGCCGATGCAGCCGGAAGAAGGAAACTAGCGAACAACAGAACTGACAAGGATAATCCGAATGGCATTGCGAAAAGATTTTGAAAAGAAAGATCTGGTTGAAAGGAATTTCAATCAAATTTGTGAAGTCTGCAATCGTAATCTGGAATTCGTCCGAACTTCAAATTACGTCATTCGGAACAAACGATCAGGGCCAGTACTTTCTTTGAATCTTTTTGAAGACATCAGAAGAATAATTCTGATCCGGACAAAATTGAGACGGTACAAGAATTCAAACGAAGATTTTTGCGGCTGCATAAAAAAGAGGAATCTCAGTGGCTACACACGAATAGACTCTTCCCGATTAAATCTGAGCCCTTGTTTTTCTGAACTCTACTCTTTCAGCAGGCAACCGGCTGCTTTCACAATCGCCTCGGCTTCTGGCTTTTTTGGGGCACCTTCGATCGGCTTGTCAAACAGAATCCTCACCTGAACAATGGGACTGGCCGCAAGCTTTTCCATAATTTCTTTCGTGATCCGGTAATAGGGCAGATACTTGGACACCATCCCGTTCATATTAGCGATCTTTTTAGGTGCATATTCCTTATCCGGTACCAGTTTGATCATCTCATAATTTTCGAGTTTGAGGTAGAGGGTGTCTTTTGGCGTGATGGAATAAGTGAGAGAACCAACGATCACAATGTCCATAAAACAACTCAGCTTCTCAGCCCCATCTTTCCTTAACTGAAAGGCATAATTCTTCACCAGTACATTCCTGGATTCTTTAAATGGTTCACCTGTGTTGTTGTCTTTGCCTTCTTTATAGAATTTACAAGGTTGGGCTAATGCTGGAGCTGAGAGCATTCCGGCAAGAAGAAACAAGAGGATCAATTGGTTTTTCATCTGATTTGATTTGAAGCAAAGAAAGGAATTATTGCCTGATTATGCGATGGAACTTCCCCCATGATCCGATTTTTCACAATTCGCGGTAAGAAAATGGAGTTGGGATATACAGGATATTTCCTTTGAAATCAGTGACTTCCTTACCGAATCCTGAGATTCCATTTCCGTAAAAGTGAATCAAAAACCGAGTGCGTGATTATCGAGGGATTCCCTCTGATCAGGCAGATGGGTGAACGATTACTTTAGTGATGTTACAAACCGGTGTATGGGTTCGAAACGGGAAGAATCGGATGGTGGAGGAATGGTTTCGAGAATGTTGATGAAGGCGGAACCGATGATGGCACCGTCTGCATACCGGCAAGCACGGTCGAAGGTTTCTTTTGAAGAAATGCCGAAGCCGATCAGGGTCGGGCTTTTAAGCTGCATGGAATGAATCCGGTTAAAATAAGAAACCTGTGACTCGGAGACATCGGTTTTGGCGCCAGTCACCGATGAAGAAGACACCAGATAAATAAAGGACGAACTGAGCTCATCAATTTTGCGGATGCGTTCTTCGGATGTTTGTGGGGTGACCAGAAAAATGTTGAAGAGTCCGTACTGCTCAAGAATGATTTTCCATTGGTTTTCGTATTCCCAAAGCGGCATATCGGGAATAATGAGTCCGTCAATCCCTACCTCCTGACAACGTTTACAAAACGCCTCTACACCAAACTGATACACCGGATTAAAATATCCCATCAGCAAAACCGGAATGGTGACGGTCTCTCTCAGTTTCTCAATCTGCGAAAACAGAAGTTTCAGACTCATACCATTCTCAAGGGCCTTTTCGTTGGAAGCCTGGATAACAGGTCCATCGGCAACTGGGTCAGAAAACGGGATGCCGATTTCAATGAGATCGGCACCGGCGTTTTGAACTTCTCTGGCGATGAACAGAGTGTCTTCCAAATATGGAAAACCTGCTGTGTAGTAGACCGACAGAAGGTTTTTCTTTTGTTTCGCAAAAAGACCGGTAAGGCGGTTGGACATCCGCTTAGAATGGAAGATCGTCTTCCGGAAGCGGTGCAGGCGGCAAACCTGCATAAACCGGAGGCTCAGAATCAACACCCGCTGAAACCGGAGAAGCGGCTCCTTTACGGACGGTCCACGCTTTGACTTCAGTAAACCATCGGCCGTTGTACTCCCGGCTTTCGATATCGAAGCTCACAGTTACTTCCTCGCCAACTTTGAGTGCAAACTGATCGATTTTGTCTCCCCAGGCATTGAAACAGATTTTTTTTGGGTACTGATCTTTGGTTTCCAGGATGTAATCCTGCTTACGCCATGCATTTCCTGTTTTGCTCGTTCCTCCAACTTCGGGAAGAATCTGAACGATGTTTCCTGTTAATTCCATTTGTTAGTTTTAATAAGACCGGCAATTTGCTTGTCTGTCCGCGAATCTGCAAGACAGCCGGATAAAAATAAATTGAATCGTTGGCAAATTCTATCCAATAGGGGTTTGGTCCTGAAACATTTTTCTTTCCGCATAGAAAGTACCGAATGGAATCAGAGAAAGTACAAAGCCCAGAAAGGTTTTTGACCAGGTCCATTTGAACTGGTAATGGGCCAACAGTAAGAGAACTATATACAATACAAACAACCAGCCATGAAGCATGCCCACTTTACGCACCATTTCGGGTTCCTGCCAGAAATATTTCAGCGGCATGGCAATGAAGAGAAGCACCAGAAAGGAGATTCCTTCCAGAATGGCGATGAGCCTGAGTCTGGACAACGTATTGTTTTTCTGAAGTTTAGGATGGTTGGAATCCAGTCCGGCTGTGGTTTTCATAGAATAATAAATGCGGTGCAATATCGGGGGCAATTCTCAAATCGAAGGTCAGTTTTGTAAATTGGACAATTAGAATCGCATCTTGCAGCGGCATTGAGCATCCAACCATGGATTCGACACCGATTCAATATTCAGTCACGCAGAAAATCAGAAGTGGAAATTGGGAATCCCGCAAGGATGATTCCACATCTGCTCTGATCCAGATTCTACCGGAAGGCGTCCGGATTTTACTTTCGGATGCAAACCAGCCAATGGAACTGGCACTGGATGAAATACAGTTCACCAGTTCGCTGACAGAACACCAGAAGGTGGAACAGTTTTCCCGTTTTTTGCCATCGGGTGTTCTCGCTGAATCGGCTGTTACATCTGTGACCATTTCGGTGGAACCTCGTTTTTACAGTTTGCTTCCAGTGGAATTGTATTCAGACGAAGCAGCAGAAAACTGTCTTCGGTTGCTGAGTGACATTCCGTTTGAGTTCACGGTTTACCATGAAAAAACAGGAAACGATACTGTCCTTTTTTACGCAGTTCCGAATGAATGGAAGAACTGGGCAAGCCAGCTTTTTTCGGCATCTGAAGTTCACTGGACCTGTGGCATCAGTGGATTGATCCATGAGGCATTGTCGATGACTCCATCCGGTGAAAAAGCTGTATATGCTCATGTGGATACCCGCAGTTTCTTAGGCATAGGGGTAGAAGACGGGAAACTCATCTTTGCGAATTACTATCCTTTCAAAGCCGAAAATGATCTTCTCTATTTTCTCCTGCTGATCATGGACGAAACCGGTTTGCTGCCTGAGTCGGCTCCTGTTTATTTGAGTGGAAGTATTCTTTCCGGATCTTCCGGATTTGAGAAAATCAACCGATATTTTGGCAACCTGCGATTCGTAAAAAACCCGGTTCTTCCAAATGAATTTCCTACGCAGGATACCTTGCAGCATCCGTATTATTATGATCTGACCACTCTCCGGCAAAC
>ERZ795056.1802-NODE-1802-length-24636-cov-11.655994_pt1 | contig 24636 bp, 13 predicted proteins | sample MGYA00375140_ERZ795056 | MGnify/ENA primary metagenome ERZ795056 (study PRJEB30185, sample SAMN05720227) | activated sludge metagenome | isolation source: Anaerobic digester | place: USA | collected 2015-03-09 ... | reverse complement strand
ATACTGATGGTGCGGGCGCTTTCGAGCGTATGGCTTTTTCGCTGGCGTTTGTGCGTTGTCAAAGCCCGGCGAAGATTTTTTTTAAAGAATGCACTGCGAATTTTTTCCAGCATGGTCAACTTTGATTCGCGTGAGATGGGGATGGTGTATCTGGTGTTTGGTTTTTGTGTATCGTGTTTAGTAAAAGGTTGATAATCAGAGCCTTTCTAAAACCAAACACAAAAAACGAAACACGTTCAATTGGTCTGTCCGGATCAGGATTTTTTTCGCTTAGACGGTGTTTCCACCGGCGCCGGTTCGGCATGCGCATAATGGCCCATGTTGCTGTATTTTTGAATGCGGGCAGTTATACGTTCTTCCGGATCCTGATCGATGATTTTGGCGAGTTCCGCTTTGATGTGGCTTTTCAGCGTATTGGCCATCTCTTCGGGGGCGTTGTGCCCGCCGCCGAGCGGTTCTTTTACAATGCCGTCGATCAAACCGAAATGAAGCATGTTTTCAGCGTCCAGTTTCAGCGCTTCGGCGGCCTGTTCTTTATAATCCCAGGAGTGCCAGAGGATGGTGGAGCAGTTTTCCGGCGAAATAACGGAATACCAGGTGTGTTCGAGCATAAAAACCTTGTCGCCCAGGCCGATACCCAGCGCGCCGCCGGAAGCGCCTTCGCCAATGATGTAGCAAAGGATCGGCACGCGCAACTGCGCCATTTCGAACAGGTTGCGGGCGATGGCTTCCGCCTGTCCGCGTTGTTCGGCTTCGAGGCCTGGGAAAGCGCCGGGCGTATCGATCAGCGTCACCACAGGGAAATTGAAGCGCTCCGCCATTTTCATCAGGCGCAGGGCCTTGCGGTACCCTTCCGGGTTGGCCATGCCGAAATTGCGGTACTGGCGCATTTTGGTGTTCACACCCTTTTGCTGGCCGATGATCACCACCGTTTGTCCGTCGAGGTTGGCGAGCCCGCCCACGATAGCGTGGTCGTCGCCGGCGTACCGGTCTCCGTGGAGTTCCACGAATTTCTGGCACATCGTATTGATATAGTACAAGGTATAAGGGCGTTCCGGATGGCGGGAGAGCTGCACTTTTTGCCAGCCGGTGAGGCTGGCATAAATTTCCTTGCGTTTGGCAGTGATTTTGTTTTCCAGTTCGCGCAGCATATCGCTCACGTCCAGTTCCCCTTTTTCGCCGACTTCTCTCAGTTTTTCCAGTTGTTCGTACAGCGCTTCCAGGGGTTTCTCAAAATCCATGAAGGTCATAGCCATGGCACGTGGATGTCTTTTTAATTGGTTCTAACAGTTGCCCACAGGGGCACGTTGCTTCGTCAGGGCTGTTTGGGGAATGCAAAGGTATATCGGAAGTGGCTGATTTTGTGCCGTCCGGCGGTTTCGCATTTTTTTTAAAAATTTCTTTGGAAAAGTTTGTTGATCCGAATTTTGTGGGCTTATCTTTGCCCCGCTTTAGAGATAAAGTATGGATTGGTAGTTCAGTCGGTTAGAATGCCGCCCTGTCACGGCGGAGGTCGCGGGTTCGAGTCCCGTCCAGTCCGCAAACCATAACGCTAATGTTCTGATTATCAGAATGTTAGCGTTTTTTGTTTTTTGGTTGGGTATGTATTTGGGTATGGTTGTCTGATTAATCTGATTTTTTCCTCGGAAATATTTGTAAACCCCTTAACTTGGCTTTGCTTTGCGGTGTTTACCAAGATAACAGCCTTGATAGAATCCTTTACGGAAAGTACGGGCAACTTTGTGGTAAATAGATAAAACCTGTTTCCTCAAAAGATGTTACCAATATTCTCCGCTTTTTCCATCGAACAGGCTCCTATCAAAGGAGGTTCAACTTTCCCTTGTTTATTGTCTGTGGTGGATGAAAACGGGGTGATCAAACCTCCTCATGTTGTAAAAATTTTCAAACCAACTCATCGAAACGCAACCTGCCGTGAAGTGTTTGCAAATGTGCTAGCACAACAGTTTGACCTTCAGGTCCCAGCAGCAGCGTTGGTAAATGTTGGCATAGAAATATTGGCAGAGCTAAAAAAACTGCCTGCTTATGCTTCAAGTCAAATGGAACCTGGCTACTACTTCGGAACAGAAATGCTTGAAAATGCATTGGACTATTCAAATACGCTTTATGAGGGTAAAGTTGACAATTGGAATCCTGAAATGATTTTTGCATTCGATGTTTTCATTCGTAATACGGATAGAAGAGTAACAAAACCGAATTTCTTTTTGAAGGATAATGTACCTGTTCTAATTGATCATGAATTAAGTTTAAACATTACCAAAACGTTCAAAGAATATGTTGATAAAAAAGAATGGCGGTTTATACCTTCAACCGAAGAAGTAGGTGCGAGAAGTGGGCATGTTTTTTATACGCACTTACGGAAAAAAGGGAAAAAACATCCATTAGATTTTGGAGTTTTTCTTGAATATTTACGAGTTTTAGATGTAAATATTATTTCTCAATATGAACGCCAACTCTCTGAACTAGAATGTTATGAAGAGAATTATATTGAAATTGTGAATTATCTGAAGGAAGTGAAACAAAACGAAGGGCAATTCTATTCACTTTTACAAGATTTGCTAATATGAAACAGAAACAATATAAATATGCTGTTCTGAAATATCGTCCATCGTATTGGCTTGATGAACAAGTCAATATTGGCTTGCTCTTTTTATTTCCAGAGGATGGAAAGGTTGTTTTTTTACATCCAACCCAATTGAAGAGGATTCACAGTCTGTTCCCAAAATCTAATATCTCTCAAATAAAATCGTATTTGACTGCCTTTAAATCACGTGCTAGTCAATTGTCAAAAAAGAATTTGTTCTTAGAATCAAGTAGAGAAGCAATTTTGAGTTCAGAGTTCCTCATCTCTGACGCAAATGCCTTTTTCTTTAGCCCATTCAAAACAGGAATATACAAGTCATCAACTGACAACGTATTGGAATATTACCGTAATTCATATTTTTCAATTTACGAAAATACCAAAAAAGAAAATCAGCGGGATGAGAATTGGATAGTTAATCAGCTTAATGGTTATATAAAGAAAAGAGCGGTAGAAAAACTTCATCTTTTCCAAAGAGATATTGATCTGAAAAATAAGTCAGCTCATGCAACTTTTAATCATGCATGGCAGAATGGTACCCTTAACCTAATTAGGCCGCTTGGCTTTGACCTTCAAACACCGGAAGGGATACTTGATAAAAGCAACCTTTGGTTAGGGAAAATAACTTGTTTAAAGTCTGAAATTGACAAAGGAAAATATAGAATAGATTTTTTGGTTAGTGAGCCTAATAGCCCAAACAGTGAATTAAAGGACTCATTTTATAATGCACTTGATGTGCTGAATAGAATTGATGTAAACAAAAAAATTATTTATGTAAGTAATCTCACTGATTATATTGAAGATGCCTTGGAAAGCGTAAAGCCAGAATAACTAAAGTGAAGATTATCTTCCTTTAACTTTTGCTGGTATGTACGCCTTGACAGTGTAGGCATGACAGCAATAACGGCCATACTCTATTCGGCAGGATGTCGGATAAAGTGCAAAAGTTTCTTTGCTGACAGTGTGCGTGTGTTGGGGCGGCGGCGGTGTCGAGCGCAAAGCCTTTAGAGATTGACCTGCCCCCCTGCCATTGTCTCTATAATCCGCATATATTAGCCTATTGCAAAAGTTTGTTTGCTGCACGTATGTGCGCTTCGGGGCGGCGGCGGTGTTGGAATGAAAGTCTTTAGAGATTGAAAAGGGGGCAGGTGAAAACCTGTTTACTGTCCACCTTCACGCTTCTGGTTTGCACGGGTAGATGTAAGTTTTAGCGGCCCGTTCTCCCCTCTATAAGCAATATTAAGAACTGTTGTTTGCCTATTATCCACTTCCGGCAGGCTTAGCGTGGCATCTACTTGCGAACGCTGTAATTTGGGCAGCACAAACTCAGCAAGTTTTAACCAAATTTCTGCCCTCGATTTGGGGTCTAAACTTCGCAGATCGGCGGCCACCTGGTCGAACTGTTCTTCGAGTAGCGCTTTGATACTTTCGCGTAAGTCTTTCGTTACTTTGTTGGTTGCGCCCTTTTCCCGTCCACCGGTTTTTGGTTTGCCTTTTTCAAACTTCATAATGTCTCTATTTGCCTCTATTTTAGAGGGTTTTAAGTTCAAAATATCCCCGGAACGTTATTCGATGTTCCTTCGCAATCTTAAAAAGTGTTGCCAGGGAAAAACGGTTGCTTCTCATTCGAAGGCAATAGTTAAACTGCCTGTCAGTTTCACGGCTGCTATATGTGCTATAAAATTGGCTTATCCGGTGTGCATAGTCCCGCCCCGCTTCGCCCAATGTCGCCAATGAGGAAAGCAGGCTGAACCATTGCCGATAATTACCGGTAATGTCCAGGCGTTGCGCCTCTATTTGCCTGATAACCGCTTCCAGTTTTTCCCCTTCATCCCCTGTTACCCTGATATGGTTGTTTTTTGGTGTGTAGGCTTCCGGCATAGGCCGCCAAAACTTGGAATACGGCACGGCTTCCGGGTTGAAGTAGGCAGCAGGATCGAATGAATAAAACCGGAAAGAGGCAATGTTTGCCGGTGCGGGATCTAAAGCAATCCCCAAACGGGTAAAGTCATAGCGTAACGCGTCGAAATGCTCTTTGTACCTATCGGGGCAGGTAAGAGGAACAAGGAACCATAAGCCCCGGCCGGATACTGACAGCCCACAATAAGCGACGTTTTTTATATTCATCATGCGGGCTTTGATTGATTCTGGATTGTACGGGTTGTCCTGAAAATCAATATCCCCGGCCAAAAGCCCGGAAGGCTTAATTAACCCTTTTTCATCCCGGTATGTAAAAACCCCGGCAGGCGTAATGCCGGGCAAAAGTGCCTTTTTCAGCAGGTCGCGTTTCTTTTTATCTTCCGTACTCCTTACCCGATCAACGGCAGCGCGGTAATCTACCGAATGCAGGTATTCGAGCAGGTTAACTGCTTTCGGGTTTGCGGTGCCTGTGCATTTGCTAAAAAAACTGACTTCAGTATTCAGGACGTTCATTTGCATATATTTCCCCTAAAACCGCTTTTCAACCTTCAACCTTTCACCCTTTATTTAAACTATTGTAAGTCAATTATTTACAGGTTGATAGTCCGGTTGAAGGTTGAAAGATGAAAAGCGGGAATGAGTGTATAAGGTGAAAGGTTGAAAGTTGGTTGAAGGAATGACAAAAACCATCCTTCAACCTGCAATCAACTGTAAATCAATATATTATCTATTCAGGTGAAAGGTTGAAAGATAAAATGGGCAATTTGGCAAATCATCGTTTTCATCTTCCAATTTTCCCAATTGCAGTTCCTCGATTTCCTTCAGGTAATAGCCGTAAATCGTTTGGCCCTTCACCTTTTTGAATTGCCGTGCTAACCCTAACATTCTCGCCGCTTTACCGACAGTTATGTATGACACCTTACTGAAGGATTTTATTTGCAGATTCAATGCTATTTCAGCCGGTGTCTTTAAGTCTTTCGGGTCTGTACTGACATCATAATATTTCAAAATCAAATCGTATTCAGCCGGTTTAACCAGGTGGGCACGGTTATACATTTCGGATTGTTCCATCTCTTCTTTTGTAAGTTGGAAATAAAAATCGCTCTTCAGCAGGGCGAATGCCTGGGAATACACCTTATTAATATCCACTTTCGCCCCGTAACCTTCCGGCCCTCCATTGTCATGCAGGATGCCTTTTATTTCAAATACCAACCATCGAACGTTTCCGGTTTCATCGGTGAGAAATTCGGCGTTGTTGGTACTTCCGAAAAAAGAAGCGTGTCTCCTTAGCTTGGTTTCGCGGCGGTCGAACGGCAGCCGTGCTTTGATTTGATCTTTGCTCAAATAGGATTTCACTTTGTTTATGTCCTGCCGGGACAGGTTGCGCAATTCATCCAGGTTAATAAAGATGTTTCGCGCCAATGCAATCAGGCCGTCTTTATTTTCAAAGTCAATATCTTCAGTGTAGTATTCATTCCAGGCGGGCGGACATACAAACCGCAGAAACGAGGTTTTGCCGTCGTTCTGTCCGCTTACAAAAACAAAGCATTGTTTGTTGAAAGGGATCTGCCCGGTGGCACATGCCAGGCATCGAACCAGGTGTTTTTTGAACATCCGGTTAAACCAGGTGCGGCGCTCTTTATCAATATCCACAAACCCGGCTAATTGTTCGATGTAATCTGTTTGACCGTCCCAGACAGGCAGGGTATCCAGGTAGTCAGAAATTGGATTGAAGTCGCGCGCGCTGGACAGGAAAACATGAAGCGTCCTGCCGATACTGTTAAAGCCGGTGCGCAATAATTCGGCCTCTATGCGTATCGCTTGGCGTTCGTCTAATTCGCTCCATTTAGTTTGCCCTTTTGGTAATATCTCAACAGCGTTTTTGACAATGTTGTACCGAAATGAGTAGCGACTATTCAAATAGGTTTCGATACGGAAAATTAACCCCTGGGAATTGTTGCGCCGTTTCTTATCCTTTTCAGGCTGTGTTTCGGCTGCTACCTGTTGAGGTTCTTCCAGGTTATTCAGATCGGTATTTTCCGGGATTTCGTGCGGAAAATCGTTATCTTTGCCTTGCAAATCAGAAACGTTTTTTGCATTCAGGCCCGTTACCGTTCCACCGGTGCGGGCTTTATTTTTATTGCTCATTGGATCATCAATTTTTGTTTGTGGCTAGTGTTTACTTTCGCCAATTCCAGCACCTCAGTACGCAAAAAACGGACTGATTTACCGACGTAATGGCGTTTGAGTTTCCCGGCACGAGCTGCATTGTCAATCGTGGAAATGCAAACCGAAATAAGCCGGGCGGCCTCTCGTTTGGTGACATAGTTCGGGCTTGCCTGTCCGGGTTCATCATCCCGTTGGCGCGGTGTCTGTAATGCCAGTCCTTTTAATGCTACTTTTAGCCGGGCATCAAAAATCGTTTCGAGTTCTTCGGCTGTGATAACTATTAACTTACTCATGCTTTGAATTTTTTTACAAAGATGAGCGCCGGTAATAGTTGTCTTACCGTGAATACCGTTTCACGTTTTTCACGGTCTCATTATCTGCAAAAGTTGCTTATACAGTTCCTTGTATTCTTCTCCGAATTCGGAAATTTCCTTTTTCCTGTCTATCGCATTTTGCCCCAAACTATTCATTGAAAACTGTTCTCTCATTGCGTTTGAGACTTTATAAACGGGCGCATCTGCTTTGGCTAAACCTGATGTTACGCAAGCCCTCCAAAAAACACTTACCGCTTTTGTTTTATCTCCAAGGTGTGACCAATGCCCGTCATAGTTCAACAGTTTAGTTTCAAATGCTGCCTTTAGAGCTATATCCAAACTATCCGCATTTTGGAAATATGGAGAAAGTGCAGGCAATTCTTCGGCAGGTGTTTTCAAGGTGTCTAACATTGCCTCATGCAGCCGAAGGGTCATTTCTGCATTTGCCTTATTCCCTTCAATTATTCCAGGGGGGAAATTTTCCGGGGTAGTATTTTGCCAACTCAGAAACAGCGTTTTGCAACCTTCTATCCATTTTTCAATCTGAGATTCGAGGTGGTTTTGCCCTAAAGCCCGAAGAATTTCCAGGCTTTTGCCGTAATCAATTGTTAGAATGTCAATATAAGACGTTCTGTTGGCCTCTAAAATTGGATAAGACAGTAGCACCCTATCAACTATTCCCGGAATGTCAATTTCGGTATTTGGCATTTCGATAAATCGGGCAAAAACTTTAGCTCTAATATCTGCCTTTGAACTGTCGATATACGCCATAAAATTGCCCCTATACTTCCACGTTGCCGCTTTTTCAGGTTGCCAGTTTGTCAGTAAAGGCAATGCAATTTCAAATTGCTCTTGCCAATTTACAACCCCATCAAGATCAAAATGAATAAGGCCGGTAAGGGCTTCGGCTGCCTTTTCGGCGGTATCCATTGAAACTCTCAACACACGATCATAGGCTACTAAAGCCGGGTCTGTTGCTGCCTTTTCATGTTCTTCTTTGAGCCATTTTGCATAGGTAGCGGTATCTGTTCGGCTTTTTCTTCCAATAATTTCTTTTGATAGATTTCTTTCATGCGCTGAAAGCATACCCTTAAACTGATTGAAAAGGCGGGTGCAAAATTCTGTTCTTTCCATAGTAACCCGAAGTTAGGGCAAGGGTTAACCAACGGCCAACCCTTGCCATGTGAATTTTTATATGTTGGCAACCTGCCGTTTCCGGTACTGTTTAGGGTCAAATTTTGTCCCGTGTTTGGCTTCATGGAATGCCATTTTACAGCTCTCAGAACAGAACTTTTGCCAGTTGACTTTTGCTAAAAATCCCTGTCCGCATTGGGCGCAATCTTTGGCAAAACCTCCAGGTGTAACGGTTGCGTTATTAACGGAAGGGTGTGCGGTGGTTGGGATCGTGACGGCTACCCGTTCGGTATCGAGGGAAAAGTTTTTAGATGCGTAGCCAGTGCCGCTGTGTTTTCCGTTGCCATTGGCGGACATATCAACCAGGTGGGCGGGATCCGGTGCGGCGCTGGAAAGCGTTACCCGGCGCGGCTTCCAGTCGGCCAATTCATAAAGGGTTGGCGGTTCGGACGGGCGCGGCGGTTCGGGCGTTCGGTCTGCCCATTTCTTTATTTTTGTCCGGGCGTGGTAGTTCCACTTATCCGAAACGGTATTGAAAAAAGCGGCCAAAATACTTTCCGAAAAATGGTACTGGTTGGGTTGTGCCACTTGCTCGATACCGCTGCCTTTGCGGTGCATTTCATCCAGGGCAACGGCAAGTATCAGGACAAAGTGAAAAATGAGGGTAAACCAGGCCAACCCGCTGCCGTATGTTTTTACCCTTGCCTCACTCTTTGTCCGGGCGGTGGTGTTCTGTGTTTGTATGTCCGTTGTGGTGGCATGGTGGGCGGTTGTAATGCGTTCCATTTCGCCCGCTTTGCGTTGGGTGGCTGTTACCATTTCGCCCGCTTTTGTTGTCTCCAAATCGGCAATTTTGGCCGCTTGTTCACTTTCCAAAGCATTGATTTTATCCCTGATTAGTTGTTTTTGAGTTTCATATCTTTGCCCTGTTCTTTGTTCTTTCTTTTTCAGGTCGGCCAATGTTTCCCGCTGGTTGTCGAGGTTGACAGTGTACGCCAATTTTTGGGCGGCAATCAATCCGGCGTACCGCGTTGATATTTCGGCGCTATCCCGGCTGAAAGTTCCGGCAACCGTTGTTTTGCCGTTGTTTAAGGCAGCGTCGGCAGCGTCCGTACTTTTTACATCGGGTAAAGGTGCAACGGCTTCCACCATTGCTTTGGAGCCTTTGAAAGAAAGGGTAAGGGAGCAAGCAAATAGGGCAAGGGTAGTAACCAGGATGAAAACGGACATCCATAAATCCAAACCCTGAAAACGCCGGTACAGTATGGCGCGGGATGAATAGGGTAAAAACTGCCGTAATCCCATTTCAATTACGCCGGTGCCAATGATAGCGCCGAACACGGCCAACGGGGCGGCATAGGCTCCCCAAAATTCGGAAAGCAGGGAGTAAACGACGGCGTAAATAATGCCGACTTCCGTAATGGCGTTGATAATCTGAGAAAGCACCCCCAACTTTTGAAGGGTAGGAATGAGGGTTGCGTAACGGTTGAAAAAACCGTCATCTTTGGGTAACGAAAACAAAGTTTTCATAAATTTAAAAATTGTTTTTAGTGAACAATTCCCGCGTTTTTTTCCTGTCCAGGGAGGGCGCGGGTTTTTTGTTTGTTGGCGGTTTGTTGAGGTGTTTTTTTAGGTGGCGGGCGGCGCGTTTTGCATGGTGGGATGGCATTTTATTTCAATCGCAATATTCCTTTTTCGTCGATTTGGTATTTTTCTTTGATTTCTTCAAAACCTATAACTTCCCATTCTTCTATTTTTTCAAACCAATTTTTAAATACTTGTGCGCCATGAAGGTTTACTCCTTGCAGGTTTGTACTTATTCGGTCGAATAAATGGGTTTTGCTCTCCGTAACCCTATGATTGTGAAGGGCGAATGCAAAGACCGCCCCTCGGAGATTAGCCCAACTCATATCCGCTCCTTGAATATTTGCTCCTCTAAAGTTTGCTCCTCGAAGGTCTGCATGTTGAAAATTTGCTCCTCGAAGGTCTGTAAACTCAAAAGACGCTCCTCTCAGATCAGACATAACCAAGTATGCACCTCGAAGGTCTGTATATTGGAGGTGTGCTTTCCGAAGCGAACAACGATATAGCAAAATATTTGATACTTGTAATTTATTTAGCCGTCTTACTGCTCCTACAATCCTAAACATTGCCTCCTTTTCATCCCAGCCTCGATAATCGTCTATCTCTTCATGTAGCCGTTCTATTTTTTCTTTTTTTTCTCTCAATGCCTCATAAACTGAAAGCAATATTCCAAAAACAAGCAAATCAAAAAACATCCCGTTCGCCTCAACCAGTATATCATGCCAACTAAACCCATTTTCGCCTATATCCTTTGAGTTAAAAAAGCACATCAAACCTAACCAAAGCACGGCAGCCAAAAGGAAAAACCGGGCAGGTTTTGCGGTGAAAAAGTCAATGATTTTCATACTGGAAAAGTTGAAGGTTTATTTTATACGTTCATAATCCGGGCAGCATCTTTGGCAAATGCCTGTGCTGCTATTTTGTTATCAATGCAGATATATTGCCGGAAAGATTGCTCTGTCCGGTGTCCTGTGATCTTCATAATCTGGAAAGCCGGTAAACCTGCCAGGTAAAAGTTCGTAGCGAACGAGCGGCGGGCAACATGCGTTGTCAGTTTTTCCCATTTCTCCATTTCGACTTCCTGCCGTTTGCCCCCGGCAGAATTGGAGACGAATAACTTTTCGTTCAATCCTGATACCTGCCCCAACTCTTTCAGGTAATCGTTCATCTTTTGGCCGGAAATTTTCGGGACAGTGAAATCGTATTTTTGTAGCAGCGTTTCGAGGATAGGGAAAAGGGGAATGAATACCGTTTCGCTCGTTTTCTGAGTGGTTATTTCAATCATTTTTTTCCCTTCGACGGTGGTAATGTGTTTTGGGCTTAGTCGGCTAAAATCCGAAAAGCGCAACCCCGAATAAGAGCCAATCAGGAACAAGTCCCGCACACGCTCCAAGCGGCTGTTTTTGCTCAAATCCAGGGCAAACAGCATTTCCAATTCCTGAAAGGTGAGGGCAATTTTGGTAGTTGCTTCTTTCTTTATTTTGAAGTCCTCGAATGCTTCCGAATGATGTAAACCCCGCCGTTTGGCATCCCGCATAAACATGCGTAACAGGCTGAATAACTTATGCACATAGTTGGTTTGCAGGTTGCGCGGCGGGGCGAATAACCAGGCTTTGAAGTCGTGAAAGAAAGGGCGGTTGATTTCTGAAAATTCCAGGGCAATATCTTTTTGCGCGGCGTATGCTTCCAGGTGCCGCCGAATTTTCCTGACAACCTGAAGGCTGCTTTCTTTGGCATTGGGCTGCATTTCTCGTTCCTCGATTGCCGTCTGTATAAATTGCAAAAGGGTAGGGATTTTGGCTTTAACATCGGTTGGCCGTTTGGCGTATCCCATCCGGTAATCCAGTTCTTTACGAAATTCGGCAGGCTCGATTTCCCCGGCGGTTTCCCTGTAAATTTCTATCGTAAACCCGTTGAGTTTTTCGAGGCGCAAATTTACATCCGTATTTTCCGGGTATTTGGCATTTGCAATAGCGCGGCCTTTCTTCCATGCTTCCGGGCAGACCTTTTCCCCGGTGGAATACTTCAGACGTTGACCTTTATAATAAAAGTACAGAAAGACGTATGAGGGAACCTTTGGCTCTTTCGTGCTTTGCAGGATGAAACGAACGGTGGGCACTCCTTTTACTTTTGGCATAATTCCGGTTTGCTGTGAAACGCGGCCAAATGTAAAACAGGTTTTTGTTTTGGGTATGTATTTGGGTATGTTTTTTTAATAGATTTTACCCGGCCACAATCGACAGTAACGAATTACTTGTGTTTAACGGGTAAAAATGCTCTTAACTCATGTTTTTACCGAAGCCAACAAATTAAGGTTCGAGTCCCGTCCAGTCCGCAAACCATAACGCTAATGTTCTGATTATCAGAATGTTAGCGTTTTTTGTTTTTTGGTTGGGTATGTATTTGGGTATGGTTGTCTGATTAATCTGATTTTTTCCTCGGAAATATTTGTAAACCCCTTAACTTGGCTTTGCTTTGCGGTGTTTACCAAGATAACAGCCTTGATAGAATCCTTTACGGAAAGTACGGGCAACTTTGTGGTAAATAGATAAAACCTGTTTCCTCAAAAGATGTTACCAATATTCTCCGCTTTTTCCATCGAACAGGCTCCTATCAAAGGAGGTTCAACTTTCCCTTGTTTATTGTCTGTGGTGGATGAAAACGGGGTGATCAAACCTCCTCATGTTGTAAAAATTTTCAAACCAACTCATCGAAACGCAACCTGCCGTGAAGTGTTTGCAAATGTGCTAGCACAACAGTTTGACCTTCAGGTCCCAGCAGCAGCGTTGGTAAATGTTGGCATAGAAATATTGGCAGAGCTAAAAAAACTGCCTGCTTATGCTTCAAGTCAAATGGAACCTGGCTACTACTTCGGAACAGAAATGCTTGAAAATGCATTGGACTATTCAAATACGCTTTATGAGGGTAAAGTTGACAATTGGAATCCTGAAATGATTTTTGCATTCGATGTTTTCATTCGTAATACGGATAGAAGAGTAACAAAACCGAATTTCTTTTTGAAGGATAATGTACCTGTTCTAATTGATCATGAATTAAGTTTAAACATTACCAAAACGTTCAAAGAATATGTTGATAAAAAAGAATGGCGGTTTATACCTTCAACCGAAGAAGTAGGTGCGAGAAGTGGGCATGTTTTTTATACGCACTTACGGAAAAAAGGGAAAAAACATCCATTAGATTTTGGAGTTTTTCTTGAATATTTACGAGTTTTAGATGTAAATATTATTTCTCAATATGAACGCCAACTCTCTGAACTAGAATGTTATGAAGAGAATTATATTGAAATTGTGAATTATCTGAAGGAAGTGAAACAAAACGAAGGGCAATTCTATTCACTTTTACAAGATTTGCTAATATGAAACAGAAACAATATAAATATGCTGTTCTGAAATATCGTCCATCGTATTGGCTTGATGAACAAGTCAATATTGGCTTGCTCTTTTTATTTCCAGAGGATGGAAAGGTTGTTTTTTTACATCCAACCCAATTGAAGAGGATTCACAGTCTGTTCCCAAAATCTAATATCTCTCAAATAAAATCGTATTTGACTGCCTTTAAATCACGTGCTAGTCAATTGTCAAAAAAGAATTTGTTCTTAGAATCAAGTAGAGAAGCAATTTTGAGTTCAGAGTTCCTCATCTCTGACGCAAATGCCTTTTTCTTTAGCCCATTCAAAACAGGAATATACAAGTCATCAACTGACAACGTATTGGAATATTACCGTAATTCATATTTTTCAATTTACGAAAATACCAAAAAAGAAAATCAGCGGGATGAGAATTGGATAGTTAATCAGCTTAATGGTTATATAAAGAAAAGAGCGGTAGAAAAACTTCATCTTTTCCAAAGAGATATTGATCTGAAAAATAAGTCAGCTCATGCAACTTTTAATCATGCATGGCAGAATGGTACCCTTAACCTAATTAGGCCGCTTGGCTTTGACCTTCAAACACCGGAAGGGATACTTGATAAAAGCAACCTTTGGTTAGGGAAAATAACTTGTTTAAAGTCTGAAATTGACAAAGGAAAATATAGAATAGATTTTTTGGTTAGTGAGCCTAATAGCCCAAACAGTGAATTAAAGGACTCATTTTATAATGCACTTGATGTGCTGAATAGAATTGATGTAAACAAAAAAATTATTTATGTAAGTAATCTCACTGATTATATTGAAGATGCCTTGGAAAGCGTAAAGCCAGAATAACTAAAGTGAAGATTATCTTCCTTTAACTTTTGCTGGTATGTACGCCTTGACAGTGTAGGCATGACAGCAATAACGGCCATACTCTATTCGGCAGGATGTCGGATAAAGTGCAAAAGTTTCTTTGCTGACAGTGTGCGTGTGTTGGGGCGGCGGCGGTGTCGAGCGCAAAGCCTTTAGAGATTGACCTGCCCCCCTGCCATTGTCTCTATAATCCGCATATATTAGCCTATTGCAAAAGTTTGTTTGCTGCACGTATGTGCGCTTCGGGGCGGCGGCGGTGTTGGAATGAAAGTCTTTAGAGATTGAAAAGGGGGCAGGTGAAAACCTGTTTACTGTCCACCTTCACGCTTCTGGTTTGCACGGGTAGATGTAAGTTTTAGCGGCCCGTTCTCCCCTCTATAAGCAATATTAAGAACTGTTGTTTGCCTATTATCCACTTCCGGCAGGCTTAGCGTGGCATCTACTTGCGAACGCTGTAATTTGGGCAGCACAAACTCAGCAAGTTTTAACCAAATTTCTGCCCTCGATTTGGGGTCTAAACTTCGCAGATCGGCGGCCACCTGGTCGAACTGTTCTTCGAGTAGCGCTTTGATACTTTCGCGTAAGTCTTTCGTTACTTTGTTGGTTGCGCCCTTTTCCCGTCCACCGGTTTTTGGTTTGCCTTTTTCAAACTTCATAATGTCTCTATTTGCCTCTATTTTAGAGGGTTTTAAGTTCAAAATATCCCCGGAACGTTATTCGATGTTCCTTCGCAATCTTAAAAAGTGTTGCCAGGGAAAAACGGTTGCTTCTCATTCGAAGGCAATAGTTAAACTGCCTGTCAGTTTCACGGCTGCTATATGTGCTATAAAATTGGCTTATCCGGTGTGCATAGTCCCGCCCCGCTTCGCCCAATGTCGCCAATGAGGAAAGCAGGCTGAACCATTGCCGATAATTACCGGTAATGTCCAGGCGTTGCGCCTCTATTTGCCTGATAACCGCTTCCAGTTTTTCCCCTTCATCCCCTGTTACCCTGATATGGTTGTTTTTTGGTGTGTAGGCTTCCGGCATAGGCCGCCAAAACTTGGAATACGGCACGGCTTCCGGGTTGAAGTAGGCAGCAGGATCGAATGAATAAAACCGGAAAGAGGCAATGTTTGCCGGTGCGGGATCTAAAGCAATCCCCAAACGGGTAAAGTCATAGCGTAACGCGTCGAAATGCTCTTTGTACCTATCGGGGCAGGTAAGAGGAACAAGGAACCATAAGCCCCGGCCGGATACTGACAGCCCACAATAAGCGACGTTTTTTATATTCATCATGCGGGCTTTGATTGATTCTGGATTGTACGGGTTGTCCTGAAAATCAATATCCCCGGCCAAAAGCCCGGAAGGCTTAATTAACCCTTTTTCATCCCGGTATGTAAAAACCCCGGCAGGCGTAATGCCGGGCAAAAGTGCCTTTTTCAGCAGGTCGCGTTTCTTTTTATCTTCCGTACTCCTTACCCGATCAACGGCAGCGCGGTAATCTACCGAATGCAGGTATTCGAGCAGGTTAACTGCTTTCGGGTTTGCGGTGCCTGTGCATTTGCTAAAAAAACTGACTTCAGTATTCAGGACGTTCATTTGCATATATTTCCCCTAAAACCGCTTTTCAACCTTCAACCTTTCACCCTTTATTTAAACTATTGTAAGTCAATTATTTACAGGTTGATAGTCCGGTTGAAGGTTGAAAGATGAAAAGCGGGAATGAGTGTATAAGGTGAAAGGTTGAAAGTTGGTTGAAGGAATGACAAAAACCATCCTTCAACCTGCAATCAACTGTAAATCAATATATTATCTATTCAGGTGAAAGGTTGAAAGATAAAATGGGCAATTTGGCAAATCATCGTTTTCATCTTCCAATTTTCCCAATTGCAGTTCCTCGATTTCCTTCAGGTAATAGCCGTAAATCGTTTGGCCCTTCACCTTTTTGAATTGCCGTGCTAACCCTAACATTCTCGCCGCTTTACCGACAGTTATGTATGACACCTTACTGAAGGATTTTATTTGCAGATTCAATGCTATTTCAGCCGGTGTCTTTAAGTCTTTCGGGTCTGTACTGACATCATAATATTTCAAAATCAAATCGTATTCAGCCGGTTTAACCAGGTGGGCACGGTTATACATTTCGGATTGTTCCATCTCTTCTTTTGTAAGTTGGAAATAAAAATCGCTCTTCAGCAGGGCGAATGCCTGGGAATACACCTTATTAATATCCACTTTCGCCCCGTAACCTTCCGGCCCTCCATTGTCATGCAGGATGCCTTTTATTTCAAATACCAACCATCGAACGTTTCCGGTTTCATCGGTGAGAAATTCGGCGTTGTTGGTACTTCCGAAAAAAGAAGCGTGTCTCCTTAGCTTGGTTTCGCGGCGGTCGAACGGCAGCCGTGCTTTGATTTGATCTTTGCTCAAATAGGATTTCACTTTGTTTATGTCCTGCCGGGACAGGTTGCGCAATTCATCCAGGTTAATAAAGATGTTTCGCGCCAATGCAATCAGGCCGTCTTTATTTTCAAAGTCAATATCTTCAGTGTAGTATTCATTCCAGGCGGGCGGACATACAAACCGCAGAAACGAGGTTTTGCCGTCGTTCTGTCCGCTTACAAAAACAAAGCATTGTTTGTTGAAAGGGATCTGCCCGGTGGCACATGCCAGGCATCGAACCAGGTGTTTTTTGAACATCCGGTTAAACCAGGTGCGGCGCTCTTTATCAATATCCACAAACCCGGCTAATTGTTCGATGTAATCTGTTTGACCGTCCCAGACAGGCAGGGTATCCAGGTAGTCAGAAATTGGATTGAAGTCGCGCGCGCTGGACAGGAAAACATGAAGCGTCCTGCCGATACTGTTAAAGCCGGTGCGCAATAATTCGGCCTCTATGCGTATCGCTTGGCGTTCGTCTAATTCGCTCCATTTAGTTTGCCCTTTTGGTAATATCTCAACAGCGTTTTTGACAATGTTGTACCGAAATGAGTAGCGACTATTCAAATAGGTTTCGATACGGAAAATTAACCCCTGGGAATTGTTGCGCCGTTTCTTATCCTTTTCAGGCTGTGTTTCGGCTGCTACCTGTTGAGGTTCTTCCAGGTTATTCAGATCGGTATTTTCCGGGATTTCGTGCGGAAAATCGTTATCTTTGCCTTGCAAATCAGAAACGTTTTTTGCATTCAGGCCCGTTACCGTTCCACCGGTGCGGGCTTTATTTTTATTGCTCATTGGATCATCAATTTTTGTTTGTGGCTAGTGTTTACTTTCGCCAATTCCAGCACCTCAGTACGCAAAAAACGGACTGATTTACCGACGTAATGGCGTTTGAGTTTCCCGGCACGAGCTGCATTGTCAATCGTGGAAATGCAAACCGAAATAAGCCGGGCGGCCTCTCGTTTGGTGACATAGTTCGGGCTTGCCTGTCCGGGTTCATCATCCCGTTGGCGCGGTGTCTGTAATGCCAGTCCTTTTAATGCTACTTTTAGCCGGGCATCAAAAATCGTTTCGAGTTCTTCGGCTGTGATAACTATTAACTTACTCATGCTTTGAATTTTTTTACAAAGATGAGCGCCGGTAATAGTTGTCTTACCGTGAATACCGTTTCACGTTTTTCACGGTCTCATTATCTGCAAAAGTTGCTTATACAGTTCCTTGTATTCTTCTCCGAATTCGGAAATTTCCTTTTTCCTGTCTATCGCATTTTGCCCCAAACTATTCATTGAAAACTGTTCTCTCATTGCGTTTGAGACTTTATAAACGGGCGCATCTGCTTTGGCTAAACCTGATGTTACGCAAGCCCTCCAAAAAACACTTACCGCTTTTGTTTTATCTCCAAGGTGTGACCAATGCCCGTCATAGTTCAACAGTTTAGTTTCAAATGCTGCCTTTAGAGCTATATCCAAACTATCCGCATTTTGGAAATATGGAGAAAGTGCAGGCAATTCTTCGGCAGGTGTTTTCAAGGTGTCTAACATTGCCTCATGCAGCCGAAGGGTCATTTCTGCATTTGCCTTATTCCCTTCAATTATTCCAGGGGGGAAATTTTCCGGGGTAGTATTTTGCCAACTCAGAAACAGCGTTTTGCAACCTTCTATCCATTTTTCAATCTGAGATTCGAGGTGGTTTTGCCCTAAAGCCCGAAGAATTTCCAGGCTTTTGCCGTAATCAATTGTTAGAATGTCAATATAAGACGTTCTGTTGGCCTCTAAAATTGGATAAGACAGTAGCACCCTATCAACTATTCCCGGAATGTCAATTTCGGTATTTGGCATTTCGATAAATCGGGCAAAAACTTTAGCTCTAATATCTGCCTTTGAACTGTCGATATACGCCATAAAATTGCCCCTATACTTCCACGTTGCCGCTTTTTCAGGTTGCCAGTTTGTCAGTAAAGGCAATGCAATTTCAAATTGCTCTTGCCAATTTACAACCCCATCAAGATCAAAATGAATAAGGCCGGTAAGGGCTTCGGCTGCCTTTTCGGCGGTATCCATTGAAACTCTCAACACACGATCATAGGCTACTAAAGCCGGGTCTGTTGCTGCCTTTTCATGTTCTTCTTTGAGCCATTTTGCATAGGTAGCGGTATCTGTTCGGCTTTTTCTTCCAATAATTTCTTTTGATAGATTTCTTTCATGCGCTGAAAGCATACCCTTAAACTGATTGAAAAGGCGGGTGCAAAATTCTGTTCTTTCCATAGTAACCCGAAGTTAGGGCAAGGGTTAACCAACGGCCAACCCTTGCCATGTGAATTTTTATATGTTGGCAACCTGCCGTTTCCGGTACTGTTTAGGGTCAAATTTTGTCCCGTGTTTGGCTTCATGGAATGCCATTTTACAGCTCTCAGAACAGAACTTTTGCCAGTTGACTTTTGCTAAAAATCCCTGTCCGCATTGGGCGCAATCTTTGGCAAAACCTCCAGGTGTAACGGTTGCGTTATTAACGGAAGGGTGTGCGGTGGTTGGGATCGTGACGGCTACCCGTTCGGTATCGAGGGAAAAGTTTTTAGATGCGTAGCCAGTGCCGCTGTGTTTTCCGTTGCCATTGGCGGACATATCAACCAGGTGGGCGGGATCCGGTGCGGCGCTGGAAAGCGTTACCCGGCGCGGCTTCCAGTCGGCCAATTCATAAAGGGTTGGCGGTTCGGACGGGCGCGGCGGTTCGGGCGTTCGGTCTGCCCATTTCTTTATTTTTGTCCGGGCGTGGTAGTTCCACTTATCCGAAACGGTATTGAAAAAAGCGGCCAAAATACTTTCCGAAAAATGGTACTGGTTGGGTTGTGCCACTTGCTCGATACCGCTGCCTTTGCGGTGCATTTCATCCAGGGCAACGGCAAGTATCAGGACAAAGTGAAAAATGAGGGTAAACCAGGCCAACCCGCTGCCGTATGTTTTTACCCTTGCCTCACTCTTTGTCCGGGCGGTGGTGTTCTGTGTTTGTATGTCCGTTGTGGTGGCATGGTGGGCGGTTGTAATGCGTTCCATTTCGCCCGCTTTGCGTTGGGTGGCTGTTACCATTTCGCCCGCTTTTGTTGTCTCCAAATCGGCAATTTTGGCCGCTTGTTCACTTTCCAAAGCATTGATTTTATCCCTGATTAGTTGTTTTTGAGTTTCATATCTTTGCCCTGTTCTTTGTTCTTTCTTTTTCAGGTCGGCCAATGTTTCCCGCTGGTTGTCGAGGTTGACAGTGTACGCCAATTTTTGGGCGGCAATCAATCCGGCGTACCGCGTTGATATTTCGGCGCTATCCCGGCTGAAAGTTCCGGCAACCGTTGTTTTGCCGTTGTTTAAGGCAGCGTCGGCAGCGTCCGTACTTTTTACATCGGGTAAAGGTGCAACGGCTTCCACCATTGCTTTGGAGCCTTTGAAAGAAAGGGTAAGGGAGCAAGCAAATAGGGCAAGGGTAGTAACCAGGATGAAAACGGACATCCATAAATCCAAACCCTGAAAACGCCGGTACAGTATGGCGCGGGATGAATAGGGTAAAAACTGCCGTAATCCCATTTCAATTACGCCGGTGCCAATGATAGCGCCGAACACGGCCAACGGGGCGGCATAGGCTCCCCAAAATTCGGAAAGCAGGGAGTAAACGACGGCGTAAATAATGCCGACTTCCGTAATGGCGTTGATAATCTGAGAAAGCACCCCCAACTTTTGAAGGGTAGGAATGAGGGTTGCGTAACGGTTGAAAAAACCGTCATCTTTGGGTAACGAAAACAAAGTTTTCATAAATTTAAAAATTGTTTTTAGTGAACAATTCCCGCGTTTTTTTCCTGTCCAGGGAGGGCGCGGGTTTTTTGTTTGTTGGCGGTTTGTTGAGGTGTTTTTTTAGGTGGCGGGCGGCGCGTTTTGCATGGTGGGATGGCATTTTATTTCAATCGCAATATTCCTTTTTCGTCGATTTGGTATTTTTCTTTGATTTCTTCAAAACCTATAACTTCCCATTCTTCTATTTTTTCAAACCAATTTTTAAATACTTGTGCGCCATGAAGGTTTACTCCTTGCAGGTTTGTACTTATTCGGTCGAATAAATGGGTTTTGCTCTCCGTAACCCTATGATTGTGAAGGGCGAATGCAAAGACCGCCCCTCGGAGATTAGCCCAACTCATATCCGCTCCTTGAATATTTGCTCCTCTAAAGTTTGCTCCTCGAAGGTCTGCATGTTGAAAATTTGCTCCTCGAAGGTCTGTAAACTCAAAAGACGCTCCTCTCAGATCAGACATAACCAAGTATGCACCTCGAAGGTCTGTATATTGGAGGTGTGCTTTCCGAAGCGAACAACGATATAGCAAAATATTTGATACTTGTAATTTATTTAGCCGTCTTACTGCTCCTACAATCCTAAACATTGCCTCCTTTTCATCCCAGCCTCGATAATCGTCTATCTCTTCATGTAGCCGTTCTATTTTTTCTTTTTTTTCTCTCAATGCCTCATAAACTGAAAGCAATATTCCAAAAACAAGCAAATCAAAAAACATCCCGTTCGCCTCAACCAGTATATCATGCCAACTAAACCCATTTTCGCCTATATCCTTTGAGTTAAAAAAGCACATCAAACCTAACCAAAGCACGGCAGCCAAAAGGAAAAACCGGGCAGGTTTTGCGGTGAAAAAGTCAATGATTTTCATACTGGAAAAGTTGAAGGTTTATTTTATACGTTCATAATCCGGGCAGCATCTTTGGCAAATGCCTGTGCTGCTATTTTGTTATCAATGCAGATATATTGCCGGAAAGATTGCTCTGTCCGGTGTCCTGTGATCTTCATAATCTGGAAAGCCGGTAAACCTGCCAGGTAAAAGTTCGTAGCGAACGAGCGGCGGGCAACATGCGTTGTCAGTTTTTCCCATTTCTCCATTTCGACTTCCTGCCGTTTGCCCCCGGCAGAATTGGAGACGAATAACTTTTCGTTCAATCCTGATACCTGCCCCAACTCTTTCAGGTAATCGTTCATCTTTTGGCCGGAAATTTTCGGGACAGTGAAATCGTATTTTTGTAGCAGCGTTTCGAGGATAGGGAAAAGGGGAATGAATACCGTTTCGCTCGTTTTCTGAGTGGTTATTTCAATCATTTTTTTCCCTTCGACGGTGGTAATGTGTTTTGGGCTTAGTCGGCTAAAATCCGAAAAGCGCAACCCCGAATAAGAGCCAATCAGGAACAAGTCCCGCACACGCTCCAAGCGGCTGTTTTTGCTCAAATCCAGGGCAAACAGCATTTCCAATTCCTGAAAGGTGAGGGCAATTTTGGTAGTTGCTTCTTTCTTTATTTTGAAGTCCTCGAATGCTTCCGAATGATGTAAACCCCGCCGTTTGGCATCCCGCATAAACATGCGTAACAGGCTGAATAACTTATGCACATAGTTGGTTTGCAGGTTGCGCGGCGGGGCGAATAACCAGGCTTTGAAGTCGTGAAAGAAAGGGCGGTTGATTTCTGAAAATTCCAGGGCAATATCTTTTTGCGCGGCGTATGCTTCCAGGTGCCGCCGAATTTTCCTGACAACCTGAAGGCTGCTTTCTTTGGCATTGGGCTGCATTTCTCGTTCCTCGATTGCCGTCTGTATAAATTGCAAAAGGGTAGGGATTTTGGCTTTAACATCGGTTGGCCGTTTGGCGTATCCCATCCGGTAATCCAGTTCTTTACGAAATTCGGCAGGCTCGATTTCCCCGGCGGTTTCCCTGTAAATTTCTATCGTAAACCCGTTGAGTTTTTCGAGGCGCAAATTTACATCCGTATTTTCCGGGTATTTGGCATTTGCAATAGCGCGGCCTTTCTTCCATGCTTCCGGGCAGACCTTTTCCCCGGTGGAATACTTCAGACGTTGACCTTTATAATAAAAGTACAGAAAGACGTATGAGGGAACCTTTGGCTCTTTCGTGCTTTGCAGGATGAAACGAACGGTGGGCACTCCTTTTACTTTTGGCATAATTCCGGTTTGCTGTGAAACGCGGCCAAATGTAAAACAGGTTTTTGTTTTGGGTATGTATTTGGGTATGTTTTTTTAATAGATTTTACCCGGCCACAATCGACAGTAACGAATTACTTGTGTTTAACGGGTAAAAATGCTCTTAACTCATGTTTTTACCGAAGCCAACAAATTAAGGTTCGAGTCCCGTCCAGTCCGCAAGTAAAAAGGTCAATGTTTCTGAGAGATCAGAATGTTGGCCTTTTTTGTTTTTGGGTTGGGTATGGATTTGGGTTACTTGGGAGAGTGGCTGTATTGATTTAAAAAAAAGAAGCCCCCCACAAAGTGGAGGGCTTCTTTCATCAAATTAGCCTCAAATCGCTGTTTCTAAACGAAGCTCAAACGGATTGATAATCGTTTTGCGGCCGAACCTATGTAGCAAAGCAACCAAGTCGGTACTGTCAATATTATCTGACTTCATTATGTCCTGCACATCCGGCTGCTTTAAACCTGGGATTCTTGCAGTAAAAAAAGGCCATAAAGAGGTAGATTCATATTTTTTATCAATATCTGGAAACGCAAAGAGGGGTTGGATTAGTTCATCAATACTGTTAGCATTATCTGCTTTCCTGTGCCTAAGTTTGTAAATCAGTGAGTACTCAAAACTCCAAACTCCGTTGTTCATCTCCAATGTGCCGATATGAAGAGTATCATGCATTAAAATGAACACAGACTTGTTGTCTTTTGGTGCATCTTCACTTTTATCAGGCTTGGAAAAATGCTTCTTTAAATAGGATGCAAGTTTACTGGCCATGTGATTTTGACTTTAAGTGGTTGAACGTATCAAACGTACAAATGTTAGAAAATTATCCCTTTACCTACAAATAAATCTTTAAGTTTTAAATATCTAATATGTAAACATTTATTTATCAGATATATACGCCGTTTGCTTAACAGGCCATCAAATTCTGCTTCTATCATCTTCTGTGTTTTGGCTAAACCGTGGGGCGAGAAAATAGTGCTGGCTTTCGACTTGATGGGGATAAATTTGTCACTCAAAATTTCTTCGATTAGTCTAAAATGATTAGTTTTTTCACCTGCCATAATCCCCACCTGTGGCATGGAGGTATTTATCAATCTCTCGATTTGAGACTCCAATTGTTTGTATTTATACCATATAATTATTTTTTCCTCCCTTTCGTTCCAAAATAATCCCCTGGCTGAATCATAAATTGGAGAGAAATAAGGTGCGTTTGTTCCATATATACTCCTGACAACCGCCCAGTTATCGAAGTGTCTATCTTGGACACCAACCCATGCATCAAAGATTAACATCAAAAAATATTGCTCAATAATTTCGTTGTAATGTTCAGGAAACATATGTTTTATTGCATCAACTACTGTTTCTAAAGTGAAAAATTCAGGTTCCCGTTTGTTTTTTTGAATTTCATGGATGAACGGGCGATCATCTACATAAGCGGCTAATATATCGGTGCCATGAACTAATTCTTGTTTATAGGGATCTATAAAATATTTACTTAGAAACCTAACTTGATTATCAATTTTTGCTAAACGAGAATGAGCCATATTAAGGCCTGTTTCACTTCCAATACGAGCAATTAAGTGTTCAGTAATAGATTCAATGGGATACCATTTGTGCCCTGCCTTTGCTATATATAGAGTCCACGTTTTGGTGTTTGCCTTTTTTTGTTGCTTTAATTTTTTGTTGGCCTTTTTACTATTCGATTTGCTTAAATTTTGATGTTCATAAACTTTAATAAATGATTTAGGGGCTTCTCCGCCAATTGAATAACCTTCAACGACACAATAAGAATTCTTTTTAAGATCCTTAATTTTTCCTCTACTCTCAATTTGATAGTCAGCAATTTTTTCACTTCTGACGTTAACCCTCTTCAATGTTTTCATATATAGTATATTTTACAGGAATAAATCACCTTCATACTAAGAGTATTTAGTCAATCCCATGCAATTGGTGGGATATTAGTAAATAGAGTCACTCACTCATAATTGAGTTATTATTTATTTGCATTTGTATTCATTTGAATACTGCAAATGTATTGAGTCTCTGACAAAGTTCCAGTATCCGAAAATTTGCCTGCTTCGCCTCAGTTTTAGGGCACATCTACTTTTGGTCAGCGGTGTACCTACCAGGCATAAAAGCGATAACAGCCGCCCCCGATCCGGCAGGCTGTCTGATAAAGTGCAAAAATTTCTTTGCTGACAGTGTGTACGTATTGGGAGCAGCAGCGCTATTGAACACAATG
>ERZ795056.1795-NODE-1795-length-24671-cov-15.414852_pt1 | contig 24671 bp, 14 predicted proteins | sample MGYA00375140_ERZ795056 | MGnify/ENA primary metagenome ERZ795056 (study PRJEB30185, sample SAMN05720227) | activated sludge metagenome | isolation source: Anaerobic digester | place: USA | collected 2015-03-09 ... | reverse complement strand
GGATTTATTCAGGATCCTGCTGTGGCACCCTGGTAGCTTCGGATGATGACAGTTACGGAGACATGGACCCGACCATTACAGTCACCCTTACAGCCGGAACCACCTATTGGATTGAATGTGCCAGTTATACAACTAGCAGTTATATGTCTGGCACATACTATAATTTATATGCAAGTACCACATGCATATTGACTCCGGGATGCGGAAACACCTATCTGGGAAACATCACACCTTCGTCATGTTATCCGCAGGATGCCAACTTCGCTGCCAGCACAATTCCTTATTGGTCATTTAATGCTACTGCAGGAACAACGTATAATTTCTCTCTGGGCGCCAGCGCAGAAGACACATACCTGCATCTGTATAATGATGTAATGACGGAAGTAGCCACCAACGACGATAGCGGGCCTTTCTATTCTGGATCCCCAGCCTCTCTGAGCTATACCTGCACTACTAGCGGCACCTATTATATTACTGCAAGCCACTGGACATGCAACACGATTACAACAGCCGGATATCTCACCTACTGGAGTTCCGGAGCGCCCTACGAAAATACATCACTTCAGACTATTACTCCCAGTATCGCCTGGCAAAATCAACCCTATGCTGCTGGCAGCATGGATGTTTACAGATTCTATGGTACAGCTGGATTAATCTATGATTTCAGCCTGTGCAGCAATACGGAAGATTCATATATTCAAATATATAATTCCACATATGACCTTTTGGCCGATAATGATGACAGCGGGCCCTGGTGTACAGGAGTTGCTGCTTCTATAAGCTTTACCGCACCCGCAACCGACTATTATATTGTTCAGATCAGACATCTGGGCTGTTCAGGCTTTACCAATGCCGGCGATCTGGCATACCGTGTGCAGCTTGCATGCACTGTTGGCTGTGGCGATACCCCTGTAGGCAATTTAAACTTCTCATCCTGCTCACCTGGCGATGCACCTTTTACAACCGGCACTATCCCATACTGGAGTTTTAATGCCGTCGCCGGAAATACTTATAATTTCGCAACCAGCGGCACTACCGATGACACATACCTGCATCTGTACGACGTAAATTGCACCGAAATTGCCACTAATGACGATGGCGGGCCATTTGTTTCCGGTGTGCAGTCTTCCCTTAGCTGGACATGCACCACTTCAGGAATGTATATTATTACCTGCAGCCACTACACCTGTAGCACGCTGCTGGCCGACGGCTATATGACATACTGGATGAGTTATGATCCTTACGGCAGTACCTCATTGCAAACTATTACACCCACAGCATCGTGGCAAAATCAGGCATATACCAGTGGCAACCTCCATGTTTACAAGTTTAACGCCACTGCCGGTTCCATAATTGATTTCAGCCTGTGCAGCAATACCGAAGACTCCTACCTGCGGATTTATAACACTACCTACGACCTGCAGTTTTCTAACGATGACAACGGCCCCTGGTGTTCGGGATATTCGGCGTCAGCAACCTGGACAGTCCCCGCTACAGGATATTATATAGTGGAAATAAGCCATCTTGGATGCAGTGGATTTAATAATGCCGGAGACCTGGCCTATAGGCTTGCCTGTTCTGCACCTATTGCTCCTTCAGCAGTCATGTCCACACCTTCATTTTTCTGCGGCTCAGGCACTGCACAGTTAAGTGCTACCTCCGCCGGGAACACCATCAATTGGTGGGATGCCGCCACGGGAGGGACACTACTTGGAACTAGCGCCAGCGGAGCAAACTTCCCGGTAGCAGTTACCAGCACTACTACTTATTATGCCGAGGCTCAAGCCGGTGGTGGCGGTTCAGGACCAATAACCACTTTATTTGCCGGTGGTAATCAATTTAACGGCAACATGTTTGATGTCAACATACTTAATAACATCATCATCAACGACTTCGCCGTACATTCCGATGCAGCAACATACAATTATGAAGTGTATTATAAAACAGGAACCTGGGTAGGCTATGATGCCAACCCATCAGCATGGACATTGGTAGGATCCGCTAACAACATTGTCGGTAATGGCTCCGGAGTTCCCACTTTATTGAATCTGAACCTGAGTCTCCCTCTGACAGCCGGACAAACCTATGCTTTTTACATTACAAACACTGCAGGAACGATGTATTATACTGATGGTACTGCTGTTGGCAATGTGTACACTTCCAATGCAGATATGCAAATACTGGAAGGTTGGGGCGGCGGATATCCCTTTACCAGCCCTAATACCCCGCGTGTCTGGAACGGTACCATTTATTACAGCGGTACAACACCATGTGTTTCCGGCAGGGTACCTGTTACAGTTAATGTATGCCCTGAACCTGCTGCACCCACTGCAGTTGCCGCAGCGCCAACATCCATTTGTGCCGCCGATTCTTCTGTGCTGAATGCTACCTCGGCAGGAAATACCATTGGATGGTACGATGCGGCCTCGGGCGGTAACCTTATTGGAACCAGCAACAGCGGAGAAGGTTTTTCCGTATTCCCCACCACGACCACCACGTATTATGCAGAAGCACAAACAAACTGCAGCGGAACCTCCGGTGTTGTCTCAATGCCCGCAGAAATATCCACATACAGTGGTGATGCCCGCGGCTATTGGTTTGTAGCTCCCACCAGTTTCACCATCACCGGTGTCAACTGCCTGGCAAGCGGCACAACGCAAAACATCGCCGTGGTGCGTTTTGTTGCCGTACCTCCTGTCTTTTCTACCACAACCAACGATTTTACCACCTTATTCCTGACCCAGGGAAACACAAACACAGGTGTTATTCCTTGTTCAGTGGCAGTTAATGCGGGCGATATCATCGGTGTTCTTGGTACCAGAGACGCAGCAGAGAACAATTCTTATGGACCGACACCCAGCACTATTACGATTGCAGGCAGCACGGCTACCATCGAACGCCTGGGAATGCAATATGATCTGTCAACAACAGCGCCACAGGAATTATGGACGGAAAATGCCAACGGCGTTTCCCGCGTTGAACTTACTTACACAACTGGCAGTGGCACTTTATGCACCTCATCAACACGTACCCCTGTCAGTGTTACCGTTTCTCCTGTAAATACCATTGCCTTAAGTTCGGCTGCCGGCACCGATGCACAAACACAATGTGTCAACACGGCAATCACAAACATTACATATGCCACTACAGGTGCCACAGGAGCCACTATCACTGGCCTGCCCGCAGGAGTAAGCGGTGGCTGGGCTTCCAATGTGGTAACTATCAGCGGAACACCGACTGTGGTTGGGACTTATACTTATACAATCAACCTTCCGGGAGGCTGTGGAGCCACCTCCACAACAGGTACCATCACCCTGCTCCCCAACAATACGATAACTCTTAGCTCTGCTGCAGGAACAAATGCCCAGACACAGTGCATCAATACGGCACTTACCACGATTACTTACGCTACTACAGGCGCTACCGGGGCTACCGTCACCGGATTACCCGCAGGCGTTTCAGGTTCCTGGGCAGCAAATACGGTTACTATCAACGGAACACCTACAAATTCAGGAGCATACACCTATACCGTCTCCCTGGCAGGAGGATGCACAGCAACATCTGTTACGGGAACTATAACGGTATCTCCTGTAAATACCATCACGTTAAGTTCAGCTGCAGGCACCAATGCACAAACAGTATGCAACAACACTGCCATCACCAACATCACTTATAGCACTACTGCCGCAACCGGAGCCACAATTACAGGCTTGCCCACAGGGATAAGCGGCAACTGGTCGTCCAACGTGGTTACCATAAGTGGCACCCCGACAGCTACTGGCACTTATACCTATACTGTTTCCTTAAACGGAGGTTGCGGCAGCGTTTCTACCACCGGTACCGTTACAGTAAATACTGCCTTTGCAGTCGGCCTGGCTATTCAGGCTTTTGATAATCCGACCTGCACACATACCGTAGTCAATTTCACGTCCACACCGACCAACGAGGGCACAGCACCGGCTTATCAATGGTATATCAACAGCTCACCGGTTGCAGGAGCCACTAACAGCACTTACTCGAGCAATTCACTTGTGAACAACGATTTGGTTCAATGTCAGTTGACTTCAAATCTCGGCTGTACAAGCAACAACCCTGCTATGTCAAATACCATTACCATGTCGGTAAATGCCATACCAATGGCCGAGGCTGGCACAACGGCAACGTATTCCGGAACACCTCTTCAGATTGGCGATGCATCCAACGGTCCGGGTACCATTAGCTGGGCGCCAGCTGCGGGATTGAATAATGCAACCATTGCTCAGCCACTGGCTTCACCATCGGCGACAACAACCTATACGCTGACTGTTGACAACAATGGCTGTATATTAACTGACACCGTTACAATATATGTAGGAACAGGTTATGCCATTACCGGAAAAACCCGCTATTTAAATAAAGCTCTTTCGGGAAATCCCGCTCCCAATATGCCTACGTATAATGGAGCCATTTACAACATCAACAAGGTGATTGTTATCCTGAAAAACTATCCTGCAGGAACAGAAGTAGCAAGAGACACCAGCGACGGCGCCGGAGTGTACAACTTCAGCAATGTTGCCAATGGCTCATACATGATCTCTTATGATAAGTACACTGCCGATACCATGCAGGTTGGCAATGAAGTGAATGCCGTGGATGTGGCCCTCCTGAAGTACTTACTCGGACACGACACACTGGTGGATCCTTCGCGAAACTTTACTGCCAAACACAGAAGAGCAGCCAATGTAGATAACAGCATTGTTATCAACGCGGTTGATGTCGCCAGAGCTAAAGCAAAAATCGGTTCGCCCTACGATCCTGCTTACAACTTCCCAAAAGGCAACTGGGTAGCTTTCGACACCCTGATCACCGTTTCCGGATCTAACCTGAACCTCACCCTGAAAACTGTGTGCTATGGCGACTATGATGCCTCCAGCAGTAAATACAAAGATTCAACTACTACATGGGGTTCTGCAAAATCATTCTCCAGAGAGATTATCCATGAATCTGATGAAATGGTGATGACCAATGATAACGGATATTTTGAAATTCCTTTGAGTATCAGTACAAAAATGAATGAACTGTCGGCTCTGGGTTTGGAATTAAATTATCCTGCCAGTCAATATAAGTTGGTTAGCGCTGTGGTTCCAAATGCAAAAAGCAAAAACGGATCGCTGAAAATCAACGCTTCACTGCAGGAAATCATCGCCAGCGATGACGATCTGCTGGTAACGGATATCGACGGTGTTATCAGAGTGGTGTATGCTACCACCAATCATTTTGATGTGGCGGCCAACGACCAACTGATAGTATTAGGGTTCCGCGCCATTAACGATCTGCCGCAGGGAGAACTTGATTTCTTCCTGAGTGGAACTGGCGTTATTGCCGACCAGTATGGTGTTGAAAACGAAGAACCCTATCTGTCAATGCCTAAGGTTATGGTTCAGGGAACACAGAATGGATTTGAGTTTACCGGCTATCCTAACCCGTTCAACGGCGAAGCAAACATTACCTACAGCCTGCCAGAAAATGGTTCGGTAAAACTGAAAGTATATAATGCTATCGGCGAACTGGTATCAGAACTTGTAAATGAAACACAGCAGAACGGCAGACATACGGTAACATTCACACCGGAAAACCTGCCCGCCGGCATGTACACTTTCAAATTGGAATTCTCAGGTCTTACTGAAACAAAATGTTTAGTGCTGAAAATGATCCATTGATCGTAACATCGGCCTTATTTTCTTGAATTAACAAAGATACCAGCCATAAAAAGCTGGTATTTTTGTTTTAGGAACACTTGTAAAAAGTCAATTTGTCAGTTGAGAAATATTTATTGAAAATGGTACACTTTTGGTTGTCATTCCGCGTTTAAATTATCCATATTTAATAGAAACAAGGTTTTTATTGCATAAATACGTATTTTTACCAACGGTAAAACAGCCAACATAAATGAAAAAAACTCTATTCTACTTTTTTTTACTGCTTCTCCTGTATCCTTTTATCAGTTTCGATCTTTCTGCCCAGAAATATACCATCAGCGGATATGTGAAAGACAATGCAAGCGGTGAATTTCTTATTGGGTCCAATGTGTATATCAAAGAGATCATGAAAGGTACTACTACCAACACTTATGGATTTTATTCGATTACCATCGAAAAAGGCGACTATACCTTATCGGGAAGTTTTGTTGGTTACAAGGATTTTGAGCAAAAAATCACCCTGGATAAAAACCTGAAGATTAACATCAGTCTTGATCCTAACATCATCACCACTTCGGAAGTAGTGATTTCGGGTGAACGGCAGGACAATAACGTGCAGAGTGCGGAGGTAGGCCGTGTTGAAATTCCCATCGAAAAGATAAAAAAACTTCCCGCCCTGCTTGGAGAGGTTGACGTAATAAAAGCCATACAGCTTACTCCCGGCGTACAGTCGGCGGGCGAAGGAAATACCGGGTTTTATGTGCGGGGCGGCGGTCCCGATCAAAACCTTATCTTGCTTGATGAAGCTGTGGTTTATAACGCTTCACATTTGCTGGGTTTTTTCTCCGTGTTTAACACCGACGCCCTAAAAAATGTGGAGATGATCAAAGCAGGCATGCCCGCCAACTATGGGGGCAGGCTGGCATCTGTTTTAGATATTTCGATGAAAGAAGGCAACAACAAAGACTTTAAATTCGATGGTGGTATCGGGCTGATATCTTCGCGCCTTACCATACAAGGCCCTATAAAAAAAGAAAAATGTTCTTTCATCGTTTCCGGTCGCCGTACCTACCTTGACCTTATCATGCAGCCTTTTCTGAAAAAAGACTCCCCGTTCAAAAAAGGAGGCTATTATTTTTATGACATCAACGCCAAGATTAACTATTATTTTTCTGATAAAGACAGGCTTTTTTTGAGCGGATATTTTGGCAAAGATGTCTTTAATCTGGGTGGCAGCGAATCCTTTAAAAACAAGATCGACTGGGGAAATGCCACGGCAACCATTCGTTGGAACCACCTTTTTAATGATAAATTATTTCTGAACACTACCCTGATATACAGCAATTATAATTTCAATATGGGCGCCGAACAAAATTTCTATGAAATGAAACTCCATACCGGCATTACCGACTACAGCACCAAACTTGACTTTTCATACCTTCCTTCCATAAGGCATAATATTAAATTCGGCGGACAATACACATACCATATCATGATGCCAAACAGTGCCTCGGCCAGGTCCGACACCACCGAATTCGACCTGAGCGGCACTGTAAAACTACATTGCCATGAAGCCGCAGTGTTTATCACCGATGATTTTGATGTTACGGAAAAAATTAAAATCAGCGGTGGACTGCGTTATTCCATGTTTTTTCACACAGGTCCTTTCGACCGTTACACCCTCACTCCTACCGGGATTATTTCCGACACCATTTCGTACAAAACCGGTGAACTGATAAAAATGTATCATGGATTGGAACCACGGCTGGCCGTAAAATTCGGCATCGATGCCAAATCGTCCATCAAGGCCTCCTTCACCATGAATTATCAGTACATCCATATGGCCTCCTACACCTCGGTATCGCTGCCAACAGACATCTGGGTTCCCAGCACATCCTTAGTGAAGCCGCAAATCGGGTTTCAATACTCGCTGGGATATTTCAGAAATTTTGCCGATAATATGTGGGAAACCTCCTTTGAAGTATATTACAAAGATATGCGCAACCAGATTGAATTCAAGGAAGGATTTTCTGCCGTTGACAACCTGAAAAACAATACCGACAACAACTTTACCTTTGGAAAAGGCTGGTCATACGGCGGAGAGCTTTTTATCAAAAAGCGTCAGGGAAAAACCACTGGATGGATAGGTTACACCTTGTCGTGGACCAAACGTAAGTTTCCTGAAATAAACGGAGGCGAGACCTATCCCGCCAAATACGACCGCCGCCACGATATCTCCATTGTAATTACCCAACAACTCGGCAAACGCTGGTCAATTTCAGGCGTATGGGTTTATTCCACAGGCAATGCCATGACCTTGCCCCTGTCGCGTTACTTCCTCTCGGGAAGCATCGTCAACGAATACAGCAAACGCAACGCCTTCCGTATGCCTGCATACCACCGGCTCGATATCTCCGCCACTTTCTCAAGTAAAGACAAACCCGGCCGAAAATTTCACTGGGACCTGAATTTTGGCGTGTATAACCTGTACAGCCGCATGAATCCATATTACATCTACTTTGAAACCACCGGCGACCTGACCACCATGAACCTCGAGACCAAGGCCAAACAGGTATCCTTATTCCCGATAATACCCTCTGTTACATGGAACTTCAATTTTTAAGACAATGAAAATAAAATCCTTTATAGTACCGGTAATATTGTTGATAAGCGCATTCGGTTTTTTCTCCTGCGAAAAAGAAATCGAGATCGACCTTCCCGAAGAGCCACCCAAAATTGTCATCGAAGGCTATATTGAAAACGGAATGCCTGCCAGGGTTTCTATCACCAGAAGCGCACCGTATTTCGACCCTATCGACTCCCTCACGCTGATCAACTCCATTGTAGCCAATGCTTTGGTGATTGTTAGCGATGGCATTACTTCGGACACCTTGCAGCAGGACACCATCCTGGCCCTGCCGCCCATCGTTTATGTAGGCAGCACTGTAATCGGTGAAATAGGAAAAACGTATTACCTTACCGTTCAGGTAAACGGACAAACTTTTACCTCGCAAACCACGCTGCCTGCACCAAAAGCTTTTGATTCGCTTTGGTTCACCCTGATGCCCGATAACGACAGCATTGGCGATGTCTTTGCCGTAGGTACCGACAACGGGGCTCAGACAAATTATTACCGGGTATTTACCAAAAATACCAGTATTGACTTTACCTTTGTTCCCATCTTCGAATCGGTGTGGGACGACAAATTTTTTAATGGTATGACCTTCACCATACAGCTTTATCATGGTATGGCCAGCAACCTGATGGATATGTTTCAAGACGATGGCGGCCGCGGACTGGGCTATAAGGTTGGCGACCAGGTTATTGTAAAGTTATGTACCATGGACTATTACAGCTATAAATTCTGGGCGGCTGCTGAATCGGAGATAACTTTTGGCGCTAATCCCTTTATGACCACCAACAGTGTCCCTACCAACATAGAAGGCGGAGCTATCGGATGCTGGACAGGATACACCGCCACTTACGACACCATTATTTGCAATCCATAAAACAAAAAAATATGACAGAAGACATTGAAAAAGTAAGAGTGCTTATCATAGGCTCGGGACCGGCAGGCTACACGGCAGCCATCTATACTTCCAGAGCAGAACTAAAACCGATACTTTATCAGGGACTGCAGCCGGGGGGCCAATTGACCATAACAACTGATGTGGAAAACTTCCCGGGATACCCTGAAGGCATCAGCGGCTATCAGATGATGGAAGATATGCGCAAACAAGCTGAACGCTTTGGTGCCGACATCCGTTGGGGAGTAATTACCAGTGTGGATTTTTCAGAAAGGCCTTTCAAAGTGGTTGCCGACGAAACAAAGACCATACTTGCCGACAGTGTCATCATTGCCACCGGCGCTTCTGCCCGATGGCTCGGCCTGGAAACCGAAGAAAAATACCGGGGTTACGGCGTATCGGCCTGTGCCACCTGCGATGGTTTTTTTTACAAAGGCAAAGATGTGGCAGTAATTGGCGGTGGCGATACCGCTGCCGAAGAAGCTACGTATCTGGCCAAAATCTGCAAAAAAGTGTACCTCATCCATAGAAGAACCGAGATGAGAGCTTCCAAAGCCATGCAAAACAAAGTGTTCAATACGCCCAACATCGAAAGACTCTTCGGCTATGTTCCCGTAGAAATCACCGGCGAAAAAAATGTTGACGGCCTGACAATAAAAAATGTAACAACACAGGAAATCAGCAACATCGTTGTTGATGGTGTTTTTGTCGCTATTGGCCATACGCCGAACTCCGCGATTTTCAAAGGACAAATAGAAATGGATGAAAACGGCTACATTATAACGGTGCCCGGAAGCACCAAAACCAATGTGGAAGGTGTGTTTGCAGCCGGCGACGTGCAGGACACCCACTATAAACAAGCCGCCACAGCAGCCGGCACGGGTTGTATGGCAGCCATCGAAGCTGAACGTTTTCTCAACTCCGTATCCTAAAAGCGTGTTTTAGAAAATAAATTACTTTTTCGCAGCAGCTATCTGTTCAGCGATGAGCAACGCATTGTATAAATTTGCCACGCCGCCGCTAACCGACAGTGTGCTGAAACTTACTCTTTCGCCTTTGCCCGCCTCTGTTGGCTTCTGCACCATCTGATCCACACTGGTTACCGATTTCATAATGGCTTCTTTCACTTCTGAAGCCGACAATTGAGGATAATAACTTCTGATGACGGCAGCCATGCCGGCTACCACAGGACTGGCCATACTTGTCCCGCTGAATGCTCCATAGCGGTTACCAGGTTTAGTACCCCACAGATCAACACCGGGGGCAAATAAGTCAACCGTTTTGGTGCCATAATTGGAAAAGTTGGCAGCCAGGTCGTCATCCACCTTCATAGAACTTGCGCCTACAGTAAGCCAGTTGTTGGTGATGGGCTTCCCGTCGGCCCCGATGTGTGTCGGATAATTAGCAACCAAGTCGTTGTTTTCTGCATCGTTGCCTGCCGCATGAACCAGCAACACATCGTATTTATCAGCCAGTGGCAACACCTCGTCCACAAATTTCTTCTGGGGCGAAAAAGCTTTCCCGAAGCTCATATTGATGACTTTGGCGCCGTTCTCGATAGCATAGCGAATACCGTTTGCCACATCCTTGTCGCGCTCATCGCCATCGGGAACAACCCTTATAATCATAAGTTTAACATCGGACGCTATACCGTCAACACCTTTGCCGTTGTTCCGCACAGCGCCGATCTCGCCGGCAACAAAAGTGCCGTGTGCAGGCTCGGGGCCTGTAACATCGTTGTTGCCATAAAAACGGTTGCTGTTATCCTTATAATCATCACCCACAATTTCTCGTCCATCAAAATCAAGATTATAATGATAGGTGAGCTCGCTATTTATTTCATCTCCGTATGCAATCAGATCATCGGCACTGATACCGAACAACTGCCATACCCTGAGTTTTTCGGCGCTTTCAGCCACAGCCGCCGGCGCCTTATTTAGTTTTTTCAGGTCTTTGATCGAGTAATCCTGCTTTTTCAGGTATGCTTTCACAATACTGTCGGCAACTTTGAGTTCCCTGCCTGATTGTGCCATGCCAATATTAGCCTGCGATTCCTGAGATTTTTCATTATAAACCTCTTTTACCTTTTGGTACAGCTCAAATTCCTCTTTATCGGCCACGGATGACTTATCCTTTCCCCTGTATTTCGGGTCGAGTTCCTTATATAGGCGTGTCACCTCCAGGTTATCCTTATCCACATTTTCGCCTTTTGCATTCCCGATAAAATTCCATCCATGGATATCGTCAATATAGCCGTTTTTATCATCATCAATACCGTTGCCGGGAATTTCGTCCGCGTTGACCCAAATATTTTCTTTCAGGTCTTCATGCATAATATCCGTTCCTCCATCAATTACGGCAACAATAACGGTTTGTGATTTTTTATTCTTCAACAGTTCTTTGTAAGCCTTTTCGGTACTGACACCTAAAACCTTATCCAGTTGCAAGTCTTTATTGTACCAGTTGTTGAGTTTCTTCTGGTCCTGTGTTTGAGTAAAAGCAGATGAAAAAACACAAAATAGTATAGCCAGTGAGGTTAATATTCTTATCATGACTTTTAGTTTTTTTTATAATAACAAAATTCCTGCAATATTAGTATATAAGCGGGACTTTAAAAGAATAAAATTCTTAAACACACGAAAAAACTTTTGATTCGCTAAACTCAGCGAATTATTTATTCCAGTGCTGACAATAACAGGATTATGGCAATATGTTCGATTGCGATTATACCCAACCTTTAGAAGATCCGGCCAGAAAAGGTTTTTTATCCTTTTTTTTTAGAAGATCAGTAACAACAAATTTATAACCTTCAAACCTCGCGATACAAGGCAGCTCAATAAAGAAACACCTATAGTTATGCCTTCTGTTTTATTCGGGACGCAGGTCACCCTGATGCATTAATTCCATGGTCCACAGATTGTCGGACTGCTTTTTCCATACGGAGGTATAATTACCATCCGTTGAAGCCACCACCGAATCATTCTGAGTTAAATCAAAAGTATAAAAACCCGTGATAAAAGCCATATCAGCAGATGCTCCGGAGGCAATATTGGTCAGCTTCAGGTTGGCCATATTAAAAATGGTTGGATTAACCCATTTAATCATGATGGAATCCTTTCCTTTTAAAGAATAGTTTCTGTATAAAAACAGAGCATTGTCGGAAAAGATATCAGCAACAGCATTGGTATCTTTTTGATTCCATGCGGTAGCGAACTTTCCAATCAGCGAATCCGGAGACACCAGCGTTTCCTGCTTTTTGCATTTGTTATTATCACAACATGATGTTAGCATAAAAACAACCATCGCTGTGAGTAGAGCACTTAATACTTTTGTTGATTTCATAATTTTTTGGATTTATAAAAAATAATTACAGCAAATATAATCAAAAACATTCCGTTTAGTTAATTTTTTATAATTTAATATTGTATTCACAATAAATTTTATGTGTAATGCACATGCAAAAATGAACTTTTCCATATACAATAGATGCTTAGCAAGAAAATCAAAAGAAATTGTCTATTTGCATATGCCGAACACTGCTGATCGCGTTGTTGCAAGCTGTCTCACAACCAGCACATATGTCGCAGCAGGCAAACCCTTTAAATTTATAGTTTTGTGATTCTTCCCCCTGTTGCAATTCATAATTGCAGAAGCACTTATCTTTTTCCCATATAAATCATAAATTTCAATATCGGCCCTGCCCTTTTCATTGGCGACAAAGTCAATATTCAGCATACCTTCCGCAGGATTGGGGTAAACAATCATTTTATCATCCGTGCTGATTCCTTTTTCACTGAATGTTCCTAAGGTATGATCAAAAGGCTCAATCATAATTACGCCCGCGTGAAAATCCGTCAAATAAATAGTCCCGTCCGGCCCGACAGTTACGGTACCGCTTCCATAGAGGTTTTTCCATCCGCCTGTGCCGCGGCATTCAGCCACAAGCACAGCGCTGTTCATGGAAGAGATATCATAAACTTTTAATCCGAAAAATCTGTCCGCAACATAGAGGTATTTGTTTTTCAGTTCCAGTCCCATCGCCCGCTGGCCGAACTTAAAATCCATGGCAAGTTCATTCAGGGCGCCTCCGACCCAGTTAAACCACGCAAACTGTGCCCCATAAGCCACGGCAATGATTCCATTTTCAATGGATATGGAATGTATCTCATCATCGAAAAGACCAAAAAAACCAAGCGAAAGTTTTATGGTATCCAGAAACATAAATCCGTCATTATATACATGCTGTGCACACAGGTAATGTATGTTATTAATGGTTTTTCCATAGTAAACCGTATCTCCCGAAACGGCTATGCCTCTCGAATCGCTGTTCATCGAATCCAGAGCCAGATCGTGAAAACTGCCTCCAGAATCAAAAGGATCAAAAAGAGTTATCCATTGTTTACCCAGGAGGTTATCGTAGGAAGCCACCATTCGTATGCGCGCATTCGTCTGCAACACGTTCATGTGTGTCATATAGTTTTTGTTCATATCCCAGGCCAGTTGCTGTGTCCCGCCCGACAACCAGGGTTTTATATTGTAAACTTCCGATGAATTCACCATCATCAGGGAATCGTTCAGAAATGCTATATCGCTGCAGAAAAAATGGTTGTTCACATCGTAAATGTGCATAAGCTGGGCGCGGGTATCAAATCCGTTGACATATTTCAGACTGTCCGTATTATATGCCACCAACCCATAGCCTTCGTGACATGCCCATAAAGAACCGTTTTGCAGGTGATTGTTAACACACCATCCGCCGGTTTCCAGAAATCCCAGCGTATCGGCGGGTTGCAACTGCGAGATATTGCTCACCAGTACTCCGCACCACTCCGACGACATGGCAATATAAGGCGTTCCGTCCATAAGTGCTGCGTCGAAATGCCAAAGGCCCGGAATGACATAACCAATCTTTCGCATGCTATCCGCGGGCAAGCCGGTCGCATCAATTATTGGCATATATGCCGCAGGAAATACGGAGGTATTCGTGGCTGCAGTAGTAACCAAAAACAAAGTATCGTTCTGCGAATCCATGTTCATGATATTCAGTTGTGCAAAACCCAGTATGCCGCCGCTCAGCGAAAAAGTATCGGCCGGAAACAAGGTATCCGTGGCAAAATTCAATGCAAAAAAATTTGACTTGTAAAACAGTATTTCCTCTGGCCCTGCACACACATAGATGATACTGTCGTTACGATCGGCAAACTGTATATCCTGCACCACGCTGACCAGTTCACTCTGCCATACAGCTACCGGGGTGTTCAGGTTGTTTTTGTGATAAATATGTATGTTTCCGCGCACCGCTGTATCAGGAGTCAAATATAAAACGCCCTGCCCTCCTACCGCAATGTAATCGCCTCTGCGCGCCACGCAAAATGCATTCGGCGGACCGAAACTGCCCAGTTTTACAAAACCCGTCCCCGGTATATATTTCAGCATGCGCACCCTGAAATTATCGGCAATATACAGCGTATCATTCGTTCGCCACATATCATAAGCTGCTGTGTCGCCCATGCCCTGCATATCATAATGTGCCAGCACATCCAGCTCATGCGAATTATAATCGAGTGCATACACGCCGTCGTGGGTGGCAGCAGCAAAAAGCACATCGCCGTATACCTCGGTTTCGTTTATCAGACCAAGGAATGGACGTTTTGCAATAATGGAATAATTCTGCGGATCGCCCATATCATATATCCAGATGCTGGTGCCACAGCCAACAATCAGTCTTTTGGCCGTGCTGTCCCAGTTCACATGGAACCCGGCACTACCCGGCGTTTGACCTATGCGGTTGAGCGAGACAACCTGCCCTGACAACCGGCCGCAGGAAAACAAAAAAATCACATATAGAATGAAACCAAAGTATTGTTTTTTCATGTGTTTTTCAATAATTTATATTCCAAATGTAAGAAATTTTTCCGGATATAAAACTTAATAGGAACCCGCCAAAACTGTGCAGAATTAAAAAAAAAATTATAATTTAGCATCATAAAATTTGCCACCCTGAAACGTATCCTCATCATACAAACTGCCTCCATTGGCGATGTGATCCTGGCCACACCGCTGATAGAGAGTTTTGCCGCACAGCAGCCTCCGGTTGAGATTGATTTTCTGCTGAAAAAGGGATGCGAAACGCTTTTTGAAGGCCATCCATACCTTCACGAGGTTTTAATATGGGATAAAAACAAAAAAAAATATGCACATCTTTATCATCTGCTGAAACAAATCAGAAAAAGAAAATACGACCATGTGATTAACCTGCAACGTTTTGCTTCTACAGGCCTGTTGACCGTATTGTCAAAAGCAAAGAACACCTGCGGCTTCGATAAAAATCCTTTTTCATTTTTGTACAAAAATAAGGTACGGCACATCATCGGCAGCGGCACACGGCTGCATGAAATTGACCGCAACCTTATGCTCATCGAAAATATTGTTGCACCCAAAAGGCAGATAAAACTATATCCCTCACCGGCCGATTTCGAAAAAGTGAGCCCATATAAATCCATGCCTTATATCTGTATTGCTCCGGCCTCGTTGTGGGAAACCAAAAGGTTTCCGGTAATAAAATGGGTGGAATTTCTCAACTCGCTGCCCTCCGGAATACCAGTTATGCTTTTGGGATCAAAAAACGATAATGATTTATGTAACAATATCATTAAAAAAAGCGTACACAAACTCATCGAAAACCTTGCCGGCAAACTGAGTTTTCTTCAGACTGCCGCTTTGTTAAAAGATGCACATATGAGTTTTACCAACGATTCGGCACCACAACACCTTGCTTCGGCAGTGAATGCCCCTGTGGCAGCAATTTTCTGCTCCACCGTGCCTGCCTTTGGCTTTGGGCCCTTATCCGGACGTTCCCTTATTATCGAAACCCACGAAAACCTCGCGTGCCGGCCTTGTGGTATTCACGGCTACACAGCTTGCCCCGAGAAGCATTACCAATGTGCTGTTACCATCAACAACCAACAACTATTAGATTGTTTAGCCCTATGAAAGAAGAGCTGTTAAAGACTTTTGAAATAGTCCGCAAAGGCGGAGTGATCCTCTACCCCACTGATACCGTGTGGGGACTGGGATGTGATGCCACTGTAAGCAAATCGATAGACCGGATTGCCCAGATAAAAAAACGTCCCGTAAACAAAGCCATGATCGTCCTTCTTGACTTGCAGGAAAAACTTTATCAGTATGTTGAGGACATTCCTGAAATTGCTTTTGATTTTATGAAGAACATCATTACTCCGCTAACCATTATATATCCCAGGGCCAAAAACCTTCCGAAAAACCTGATTGCCGAAGATGGCAGCATAGCCATACGTATCACCCATGATGAGTTTTGCAACAAACTGATCAACATGATGAACGCGCCGCTGGTCTCCACTTCAGCCAACTTTTCGGGCGAACCGACACCGCTGATATACAGCAAGATTAATCCGGGCATCATCGACCAGGTGGACTATGTGGTGGACCTTAACAAGACACGCATCAAAGAAGTGAAATCCTCCACCGTAATCAAATTTACCGATGACGGGGAATACAAAATTCTCCGCTCATAACGCGGTTTTTTTATAATTTTGCCCCTCACGGATTGGAATTTTGAGAGAACACTTACAACATAAAGTTTTCACTATCATTTCGGATATTGCGCAGGCACAACAGCTCGAAGTTTTTGCCATAGGCGGGTTTGTACGCGACAGCATTCTCAAACGTCCCAGCAAAGATATCGACATTGTGGTGAAAGGCAGCGGCATAAGCCTGGCAGAACAGGTAGCTGCAGCCATTGGCCCCGGATGCCAGGTAAATATCTTCAAAAACTTTGGCACGGCCATGTTGCATTTTGAAGACTATGATATCGAATTTGTGGGAGCACGCAAAGAGTCGTACCATGCCGACTCGCGCAAGCCCGCCGTAGAAGAAGGCACCCTTGAAGACGACCAGAACCGGCGTGATTTCACCATCAATGCCTTGGCCATCAGCCTGCAGAAGCACAATTACGGCGAACTCATCGACCCTTTCGGCGGCATGAGTGATATAAAAAAACGCTTGTTGCGAACACCTTTAGACCCCGATATCACATTTTCGGACGATCCGTTACGCATGTTGCGGGCCATACGCTTTGCCGCACAACTGAATTTCAGTATCTGGCCGGAAACTTTTGAAGCTATAACAAAAAACAAAGAACGTATCCACATCATTTCCCAAGAACGTATCATCGCCGAACTGAACAAAATTGTGCTGTCGCCTGTGCCTTCCATAGGGTTTGACCTCCTGGACCAATCCGGACTGCTCGAAATCATATTTCCGCAGTTTGCCGCGCTGAAAGGTGTTGAAATAGTTGACAACAAAGGGCACAAAGATAATTTTTACCATACGCTGGAGGTATTGGACAAAATTTCGCTCAATTCCGACAACCTGTGGCTGCGGTGGGCTGCTTTGCTGCACGATATCGCCAAGCCGGTGGTAAAAAAATATGTACCCGCTACCGGCTGGACATTTCACGGACACGAAGCTAAAGGCTCGCAGATGGTGTACGAGATTTTCAAGATGTTGAAACTGCCCCTGAACGAAAAAATGAAATACGTGCAGAACCTGGTTTTTCTGCACCTGCGGCCTATCGCGCTGGTAGAGGAAACCGTAACGGATTCGGCAGTGCGGCGTCTGCTTTTTGAAGCCGGCGACAACATCGACGACCTGATGATGTTATGCGAAGCCGACATCACCTCGAAAAACATAAAAAAAGTTGAACGTTACCTGAAAAACTTCGAAATCGTCAGGCAAAAACTTGCCGAGATAGAGGAAAAAGACCGCCTGCGCAACTGGCAGCCACCCATCTCAGGCGAGATAATCATGGAAACATTCGGCCTGCAGGCCTGCAAAGAAGTTGGCATCATCAAAACGGCCATACGTGAAGCCATCCTCGATGGCACCATTGGCAACAACTTCGATGAAGCTTTCCAATTTATGCTTCAGCAGGGAGAAAAACTAAATCTGAAAAAAAAGTAAATTTTCAACCAGTAATTTTTTTTACCTTTTTTGTATAGAATTTTGCCAAAATCAGGTAAAGATAGTCTGCCATCCTGCCCGGGCGGCTTTTGGCTCATTTTTGGAAAGACAATGTACAAAGAATAACAAAATTTAATATCTTACAGGCAACCCTTTTAACATCAAAAGTGTTATTATGTTAATAGTGATTTGATGGAAATCATAGAACTCATAGACGGATGCAGAAAATGGCATAAAAAAGCCCAAAACGAGCTTTACGACAAATATGCTCCCAGGCTTTTTGCCGTGAGCCTGCGCTATGTGGCCGATAGAGATCTGGCCCGTGATGTACTGCAAGAAGCCCTGATTAAAATCTATAAAAATATCGGTTCTTTTACTCTTACCGACGACAAGGCTTTTTATTGCTGGATGCACCGCATTACCGTGAATACCGCATTAAACCACCTCCGTAAAGATCTGAAAAACAAGCTCAACACAGAGATACAAAACTTTGAAAACGAAATCTCCAACGATACTTACGAAGAAAGTTTTTCGGTTTATGATGAAATCATAGCCTGCATAGGCAGCCGTGCATTGTTTACAATGGTCGGCGAGTTGCCGGATGGTTACCGCACGGTGTTTAATCTCTATGTGGTGGAAGGTTTCAGCCATAAAGAGATAGCCGAACAACTCGACATCACAATAAACACCTCCAAGACACAGCTGTTCAAGGCGCGCAAAATGCTGATGTCAAAAATCAACGGAATAGTCAAGAATAATACTTTAAAAGAAGTAGTATGAAAAGTCCAGAAAAAAATTTCGACGAATTGATAAAACAACAGTTGAGTGATATAGAAATTCAACCGCCGGCTCCTCTAAAAAAGCAAGTGTTCGGAAAGCTCGCCATGCTGGCGTTCTTCAGATATATCAAACGGAACAGCCTGTTCGTCTTGCTACTGCTTATGATTAGCGTCCTGGGAATATTCAGCTATAACGCCAGCCGTGAAACAGGCTCTGACCCCAAAGAAAACAATGGATACAAAAGCAGCTCATACAAAACTGACAATGAAAATGATAATACCGCCGCTCAAAAAAATCAGGATATCACTTTTGATGAAAAGAAATCAGATGCAACCCACAACGAAAACACCACTCATAACAGCAACAGCAACACCAATAACAACACCCAGGATTTAGCAGATAACACAACAGGTTCTGAAAAAAACATCCAACCTGAAACTGAGCATTCCGCTGCAAAAACTGCTGTTGCCCCTGCTATAAACAATTCCCAAAAAAGACATGATGACAACCTGACTTCAAACCTTGCCACATCAGCCTCCGGCACACCAACAGAGATACTTCCCGAATACGAAAACAATGACCATACCCAGGGCAACAACCTTGCAATTAATAAATCTGGCACAGCATTACAGGAAACTTCAAATGCCGCAGCTTCAGGAGTTCAGGAGATAAACAAAACCACTGGCTATTCACCAAATGTAAGAACGGAATTTGCAATTTCTGAAATGCTCACACTTCCAGGCCTTATTGATACCGAAAACTCACTGAAAGTGTCTTACCCTCCGGCACCTGTCAACAAAATGCGTCAGCCGTTATCGTGGTCTGTCGGAATGAACATCGGCCATTCGCTGCTGCAATATCCGTTGACAAGGCTCCCCGAAAACCGGGATGATGATACTTATAGTTATTCATCCACACTGTATTATCCGTCAATCACAGCGGGCATTGATATCAGGGCCGAAAAAAGACATCTGTTTTTTGAAGCAGGAGTACAATATGCCCGGTTTACCGAAAATATTAAATCAGATAATGTATTGATTAATCCGCAAAACCATCAGTTTTATAATTTCACCGGACAAACCATGAATGTAGATACCGGAGGCGGATCCTACCATTATTTCTGGATTTGCGACTCTGTTCCAAGATTATTGGATTCTGTCTGGACATGGAAAATAGACACTACCTACCTCAACCTATACGATACGGTCAACACAAAGGTTTATGACACGCTGCACCATCCGGAATGGAGAAATTCATACACCTTTATCGAACTACCTTTATCGGTCGGCTGGCAGTATAATTTTGGAAAGCTGAACGTCGGCATTAAGACAGGTCCAATAATGAGTTTGCTCGTAGGCACCAAAGGTTTTGTGCCATCGGGCCGAAATGAGCAGGCCTATATGAATACCCTGGACTCGGAGTTTAAAAAATTCAGCATGGGACTTTCGTGGCATATTGCTACGATGGTCAGTTACTTAATCAACGAACGCATACTTTTGGAATGCCAACCTTACTACCGGATGAATTTAAAAAGCATCAGCACATCCTCCGGTTATGCGATGAAAAATAATTCACTGGGCATTACCGTGGGCGTTAGATATTTTTTTTAACATCCCGGGCAACCAAATTTTTTAAAAATTGTTTTTAATATAAAACCCCAAAAATCCATAACCATGAAAAAAATTCTATCACTCCTGTTCTTTGTTGTTATAACAACAAGTGCATTTTCGCAACAGGTTTGCCAGGCTAATTTCACTTACAGCTACACGCCAGGCAGTAACACCCTGTATCTGTATGATGCTTCATACAATGTGGACTCTACCCAGATTAATGTCACCACATGGACCTGGACCGTACAATATAGCGGCATGTCCATGACTTATAACACACAAAATCCGGTAATTGCCTTTAACAACTTCCCCGGTACTGTTAATGTATGCCTCAATATCGGCACCTCCGGCCTTTGTCAGAGTTCGTACTGCAACACTATCACTTTGCAAAACACAAATTGTTATACCCATTTCACTTACTCGGCAACGACAAACTACACCTATAGCTTCAATGGGTATTCCTTTGTCGCCGGTTCGTTGGTAACATCCAGCAACTATGTATGGAATTTTGGCGACGGCAATTCTGCCAACACCCAGAACACCACACATACCTATAGCCAGCCGGGGACCTATATCGTTTGTCTGAACACCACCACAGTCGCCAACACCTGTACATCTACATTCTGCGATACCATCATCGTGCAGGATACCGGTTGCATCATGAATGTAAGCGCTGTCATCACCAATGTTTCCGTTTCGGGAGGCAGCGATGGTGCTATAGTGCTGACAGTTAGCGGCGGAACGCCTCCTTACAACTTTGCCTGGTCGAACGGCGCCACAACACAAAACCTCACCAATATACCGGCGGGAACCTACACGGTTCATATCACCAGCAGCAACCCTGCCTGCCCGGGTGCCACTTACACCTTTCAGGTGCTGCAACCCAACACACTCTGCCAGGCGTATTTTACCTATACTATTGACAGTGTGCTCAATACAGTCAACCTTTCCGACCAGTCCTACAATGGCAACAGTTCACAAATAAACACCTCCAGCTGGTACTGGACAGTGAGTACCGGACAAAATCTTGTGTTTACATCCACGCAGCCCAATCCGAGTTTCCCCCTAAGCCCCACTATGACCTATGCCTATGTGTGCCTTACTATCACCACAGCATCGGGCTGTACCAGTACCTATTGCGACACCATATACCTGCAGGGAACTCCCACGGTAAATTGCAACGCATATTTTTCTTACACGCAAACGGGGCTGAATGCCTTTGAATTTTTCGGACACATGGTAACTCCGGGAGCAACCGCCAATGTGATATCGTGGTATTGGGATTTTGGCGACGGTACGTCTTCCAATGTGCAAAATCCACAGCATATTTTCCAGGACTCCGCCGCCCACACCGTTTGCCTCACGGCAGTCACGAGCCAGGGGTGCACCTCTACCTTCTGCGACACGGTGTATCCGCAGAATAGCACCGGGTGTATTACCGGCGTCAGCGCGAACATTGGCCACGTATCAGTAGCCGGCGGGCACGACGGCTATATTGAACTGATCATTACCGGCGGAACACCTCCCTATACTTTTGCATGGCAAAATGTTAACCAGTACACTCAAAATATTTATAACCTATCGGCCGGCACCTACACCGTAAATATTACCAGCGCAAACCCTTCCTGCCCTGTAATAACCTTTACCGCACAAATATTCGAACCTTACGATTCGCTGAATTATATTGTAGACACCTTATATACAAACACTTTGGATACCTGCTTTGGCTATGTTGTTGATAGTTTTTATATTGATACAATGTACCTCTCGGGAAACAATCAGATTACGGTAGTATGGGCATTTACAGGCAGCGGGATGCTTACACCGGTTGCTGCCAACTATATATACACTCTGAGCGGGCCTCAAATAGTTGTATTGACCATCAGTTGCGACAGCGGGCAGAAAAACCTTAACACTTATATGGGTTATGTATACATCAACCCCACTTTGAACATTGAAGACAACGGCCCGGTTCCCGTGCTGACCATGTACCCCAACCCTGTCAGCGATAAGCTGAACATTGATTTTGGGACATCACTCACCGGACAGCCTGTTATTCAGATATTTTCTTCATCGGGACAGGAACTGTACTATGGCAAGCTAAGCGATAAGACCAACATTTTGACTATTGATGTCGGTAATTACAATTCAGGCATTTACATTCTCAGAATTGTTGATGAAAGCTTTGGAGTACTTACCGGAAAATTCATCAAATAAATCTCCTTAGTGATAAATCTCAAGAGGCTGTTTTAGTGAAACAACCTCTTTTTTTGCTTTTGAATATTTCGCATTTTTTCCGCTGCTAAGGACGATTTGGGATGTAGTTTTAAACCCCTAGAATGTATGCGCATATTACAAATATTTGTTAATTGCGGAGCGTTGGCCCGTCAAAACGGCGGGGTGGCGCTGGCGTGAATCAGCAGGAAGGTGAAAATCAGCAAAGGCAGCCCGGCTAACCGGGATGTTTGTCTGAAATGGCCTGCACTTTGCGCTGATTAACACAAACACTTTTTCTCTCAAAAGAAATCAGGCAACAGGTTACCGTCCTTTGAAGGCCATTTCGGGCACTCGTTTGCATGATTTTACCGACCTGATGAGAGCGCGCGGAAGCATTCGTTTTGACAAGGTTTCCCGCCTTATAACCGGCTTTAGCCTGGCGGGCAGGTTTGGTAACTTTTTTTCCGAAAAAAAGTTACATACACATCTACTTTCCCTGAATGGCAACACACGAGTCTTAGCATTAGTAAAAATGAACAAACTTATTAAAATCTCATTTTTATCTGAAATGCAAAAGTTAAATCATTTACAATGAAATAATCTCCGCCAACACCTCAAAAAATGATTAGTCACGATATGTATTTTTTCAATATTATTATTGCTTTTTGTTTAATTTTGCACTAATTTTATAGAAACATAATAGAGAAACATAATAGAGAAATGCTGATATACAGATTTAAAGTTATCAACGACGAAGTTGACAATTTTTACAGGGAGATTGAAATTAAACCAGGCAATACTTTCCAGGATTTTCATAAGCTTTTGGTGGAATGCATTAACCTTACACCGGGCGAAATGGCCTCTTTTTATATTTGCGACAGCAGGTGGAACAAACTGCAGGAGATATCGCTCTGTGACTTATCGGAAGAACAGGATTCCGGCGAAGAACCTGCAAACGATGTAAAGCCGGTAAAAATAATGGCGGATGTTACGCTGAAACAAAGCATTAACGACCCCAACCAGCGCCTGATCTATGTTTACGACTTCCTGAAAATGCATACTTTCTATATCGAGTTGTCGAAAATTACCGAAGGTGACCAAAAAAATACCTATCCCCGTTGCACAAAATCGGTCAACGACATTGTCAGACCCAAAAAGACACCGTCCAAAGCTGCTGATATCATTGAAAAAGAAGAGGAAGAGTTAATTGACGAAGAGGCCGACAATTTCTTTGATGACGACGACCTCCCTGCTGATGATGGCAGTATTGACCTCAACGACGGGTTCGATGATTCAAAATACCTTTAAATAATAGATGGGTATTCAACAGCTTTCTCCCGGCCAAAAACACCTGATCATCATACTGGGGCCTACCGCCGTGGGAAAAACTTCTCTTGCCATTAACCTGGCACAACACTTCAAAACAGAAATAATCTCTGCCGATTCGCGGCAGTTTTATCGCGAAATGACTATTGGCACCGCCAAACCTTCGCCTGAAGAATTAGCCCTCGTAAGGCATCATCTGGTCGGCATGCTCTCCATTTCGGACTACTACAATGTTTTCCGCTTTGAAACCGAGGTAATGAGTCTTCTGGAAAATCTTTTCACCATGCACCACGTAGTCATCATGGCCGGTGGGTCAGGCCTGTATATAGATACAATATGCCACGGCATTGACCACATTCCCGATCCGGATGAGGATTTGCGCAACGAACTCAACCAAATCTTTCTGCAACAGGGCATTCAACCCTTACGCGACCGGCTTAAACTGCTTGATTACCAAGCATACCAGAAAATTGACCTGGCCAACCCCAAGAGAATAATCAGGGCTTTGGAAGTATGTTTAACTACAGGAAGAG
>ERZ795056.1791-NODE-1791-length-24715-cov-14.574655_pt1 | contig 24715 bp, 38 predicted proteins | sample MGYA00375140_ERZ795056 | MGnify/ENA primary metagenome ERZ795056 (study PRJEB30185, sample SAMN05720227) | activated sludge metagenome | isolation source: Anaerobic digester | place: USA | collected 2015-03-09 ... | reverse complement strand
AACCGGAGTCCTTAAATGGCGGGTCAAAAAATTCGCATCAAGCTGAAAGCTTACGATCACAGGCTGATCGACATCTCCACTGAGAAGATCATCAAGACGGCCAAACAGACCGGTGCGATGATCGTCGGACCGATTCCCCTGCCGACGCGCAAGACGACCTATACCGTGCTGCGTTCGCCCCATGTGGACAAAAAGTCGCGCGAGCAGTTCGAAACGCGCATCCACAAGCGTCTGGTCGATATTCACAACTCTTCGCCCAAGACCGTGGATGCCCTGATGAAGCTGGAACTGCCCGCGGGTGTTGATGTCGAGATCAAGGTCTGAGCTCCACCCAACTAACTGACCCGAAACCATCACAACAATGCATAATGGTAATTCAATGCGTTCAATAATTGGAAAAAAGCTAGGCATGACCCGCGTCTTTGACGAGGCGGGCAATGTGGTCGCCGCCACGGTCATCGAGGCGGGTCCCAACGTCGTCACCCAGGTCAAGACTGTGGAGAAAGACGGCTACCGCGCGGTCCAGATCGGTTTCGGCACGCGCAAACCCAAGCACGTCACCAAGGCCGTCCAGGGTCAGACCCGCAAGAGCGGCAAGGGGCCCTTCGAGGTCGTGCGCGAGCTGCGCGATTTTGACAACGGCCAGGAGCTCCAGGTGGGCGACGAGATCAAGTGCTCGATTTTCAATCCGGGCGAGCTGGTCAAGGTCACCGGCATCACCAAGGGGTTGGGCTTTCAGGGCGTCGTGCGCCGCCACCATTTCGGCGGTGGTCCCAAGACGCATGGTCAGAGTGACCGCATGCGTGCACCGGGCTCCCTGGGCCAGTCCTCCTATCCCTCGCGTGTTTTCAAGGGTTTGAAAATGGCGGGCCGGATGGGCGGGGTGCAGCAGACCGTGCGCAATCTGCGCGTTGTCAAGGTCGACGAGGCCAACAATCTGCTCATCATAAAGGGCGCCGTGCCGGCGACGGACAAGGGTATTGTTTTAATCAGAAAGTAATCTACCTATGAAACTGCAAGTTTACAAGAAGGATGGTGCGTTGGCCGGGCGCGAGATCGAGCTCTCCGAGAGTGTCTTCGGCGTCGAGCCCAACGAGCATGTCATCTATCTGGCGGTCAAGACCAACCTGACCAATCTGCGTCAGGGGACGGTGGCCACCAAAACCCGCGCCCTGGTATCGGGCGGCGGCAAGAAGCCATGGAAACAGAAGGGACGCGGCACCGCCCGTTCGGGCTCCAGCCGTTCGCCGATCTGGCGCGGCGGCGGCACGGCCCACGGTCCGCAGCCGGTGGTCTATGAGCAGAAACTGCCGCGCAAGGTCAAGCGCCTGGCGCGCATTTCGGCCCTTTCGGCCAAGCTGCGGGACGAGGCGATCAAGGTGCTGGAGGATTTCTCCGTCGCCGAAGTCAAGACCAGGGAGGTGGCCCAGGTGCTCAAGAGCTTTGGCCTGTCCGAGTCCAAGACCCTGATCCTGCTCCCCGGCTATGATGCCGACATGCTGCGCGCCAGCCGCAACATCGCCAACCTCAAGGTGCAGATTGCGACCGACGCCTCGACCAGGGAGCTGCTGGACTGCAAGGCCCTGTTGATCATGGAAAGTGCCCTTACCAAGCTGGAAGGTTCATTACAATCATGAAAATCGAACGCCTCATTCTGGTCAAGCCGATCCTGACCGAAAAAATGCTCAAGATGCAGGAAACTGCCGGCAAGTACGCTTTTGTCGTCGATCGCGGTGCCAACAAGATCGAGATCAAGAGGGCGGTGGAGAAAAAGTTCGAGGTCACCGTCGACGAGGTCTCGACTGTGGTGGTCAAGGGCAAGGCCAAGCGGATGAATACGCGCCGGGGGATGACCTCGGGCAAGCGCGCCGATTGGAAAAAGGCCATTGTCACCCTGCGCAGCGGCGACAAGATTGATTTCTTTGAAGGTACAAAAACCAAATAGCTGAACACCTGGAGATCGTTACATGTCCATAAAAACATTCAAGCCAATCACACCGGGTCAGCGCTTCAAGAGTGTGAATACGTTTGAAGAGATCACGGAGAAGAGGCCGGAAGAGTCCCTGCTCGTTCCCCTGAAAAAGTCGGGCGGCCGGAACAATCTGGGCCGTGTCACCTCGCGGCATCGCGGCGGCGGACACAAGCGCTATTACCGGATCATCGACTTCAAACGCGACAAGCTGGAGATCCCGGCGGTGGTGGACTCGATCCAGTATGATCCCAACCGTACGGCCAACATCGCCCTGCTCAAGTACGCCGACGGCGAGAAGCGCTATATCCTGGCGCCCCTCGGCCTGCAAGTCGGCGACAACCTGCTCTCCGGCGAGGCCCCCGAAATTCGGGTCGGCAACAGCATGCCCCTGGAAAAGATCCCGATGGGCACCCTGGTGCACAATGTCGAACTGAAGAAGGGCAAGGGCGGGCAGATGGCGCGCACCGCCGGCTCCTACGCCCAGCTCATGGCCAAGGAGAAAGAGTACGCCCAGCTGCGCCTCCCCTCCGGCGAGGTGCGTATGGTGCGGCTCGAGTGCCGGGCCACCATCGGCCAGGTCGGCAACACCGATCATGAGAATATCTCCATCGGCAAGGCGGGACGCAGCCGCTGGATGGGGAAGAGGCCGCATGTGCGCGGCGTCGCCCAGAACCCGGTCGACCATCCCATGGGCGGCGGCGAGGGCAAGAGCTCGGGCGGGCGTCATCCGACCACCCCCTGGGGCAAACCCACCAAGGGATATAAAACGCGGAAGAAAAAATCCTCCGATCGTCTCATTGTGAAACGCAGAAAATAACGGAAGTAAACATGGCAAGATCGATTAAAAAGGGGCCCTACATCGATGCCAACCTGTTGGCCAAGATCGATGAGCTCAACCGGATCAATCAGAAGAAGGTGATCAAGACCTGGGCGCGACGGAGCACCATTCCGCCCGAGTTCATCGGTCACACTCTGGCTGTGCACAATGGCAATAAGTTCGTCCCGGTTTTTATTTCCGAAAACATGGTCGGTCACAAGCTGGGTGAGTTTGCCCTGACCCGCACTTTCCGCGGCCATACCGAAAAGAAGTCGGAAAAATCATCCAGACCGTAAGCGCTAGTTTTGGAGAATCTTTACATGGAAGCAAAGGCGGTAGCAAAGTGGGTCCGCAACTCCCCCTTGAAAGTGCGGCGCGTGGCCAATCTGGTGCGCGGCAAGGTGGTCCAGGAGGCGCTGAATATCCTCCATTTCAGCGACACCGCGGCCTCCGAGCCTCTTGAGAAGGCCATCCGCTCGGCGGTGGCCAATATGCTCAACAAGGAAGAGGCCAGCAAGATGTCGCCCGAAGACCTCTACATCAAGGAGCTGCGCATCGACGAGGGCTTTATGCTCAAGCGGTTCCGCGCGGCCTCGATGGGCCGGGCCACCCGTATTCGCAGACGCACCTGTCATATTTCTGTGATCGTTGCAGACAAGCCAGTCAACTAGATATTTTACAGGAGATTATTTTGGGACAGAAGACAAATCCTAAGGGATTTAGGCTGGGTGTCATCCGGACCTGGGATTCCAACTGGTTCGATGAACGCGATTTCGCCAAGAAGCTGAGCGAAGACATCATGCTGCGCCGCTACGTGCGCAACCGTCTGCAGAAGGCCAGCATCTCCAAAATCGAGATCAGCCGCACGCCCAAGCAGATCACGCTCACCATTCACACCGCCCGCCCCGGCATCGTCATCGGCCGCAAGGGCGCCGAGGTGGACAAGCTGCGCGAGGAGCTGCAGCGGGTGACTGGCAAGGATGTGCAACTGAATATCAACGAGATCAAGCGCCCCGAGCTGGACGCCTATCTGGTCGCCGAGTCGATTGCCAACCAGCTGGAAGGCAAGGTCTCTTTCCGGCGTGCGATGAAAAAGGCGATGCAGTCGACCATGCGCATGGGCGCCGAGGGCATCCGTATCTGCTGTTCCGGGCGTCTCGGCGGGGCGGAGATGGCGCGGGTCGAGCAGTACAAGGAGGGGCGTATTCCCCTGCACACCCTGCGCGCGGATATTGATTTCGCCCGTGCCACCTCCCGGACCACCTACGGCGCCATCGGCGTCAAGGTCTGGATCTGTCGCGGCGAAGTGATCGGCGAACAATAATCATCGGATCTGATACCTTTTATATTGGAGTACTGCAGTCATGTTAATGCCCAAGCGCATAAAATTTCGCAAGCACCAGCGCGGCCGCATGAGAGGGCTGGCGGTGCGCGGCTCGCTGCTCGCTTTTGGCGAGTATGGTCTGAAGGCGGTCGAACCGCACTGGATCACCGCCCGCCAGATTGAGGCCGCCCGTATCGCGATGACGCGCTATATCAAGCGCGGCGGCAAGATCTGGATCCGCATCTTCCCGGACAAGCCGTGCACCAAAAAGCCGGCCGAGACCCGCATGGGTAAGGGAAAAGGCGCCCCCGAATACTGGGTGGCGGTAGTCAAGCCCGGCCGCATCATGTTCGAGATCGCCGGCGTGGATGAGAACACGGCGCGCGAGGCCATGCGTCTGGCCGCGCACAAGCTGCCGGTCAAGTCCAAGTTCGTCTCCGCCACGGAATTGGGAGAGTAAACCATGAACAAGACCGAAGAATTGCGCAAACTGTCGCTCAAAGAGCTCGACATGCAGCTGGAAGATGCCCTGCTGGAGATGTCCAACCTGCGCATCCAGCACTCAACCCGCCAGCTCGACAATCCCCTGAGAATCAAACGGGTGCGCCGGGATATCGCGCGGCTGAAGACCATCATCAATGAAAAGAGCCAAGTCAACGCCTAAGGCCCTACTGCCATTGGAGAGTTTCGTGGAAAGAAAACAGAGAAAAGTCAAGATCGGGATTGTCGCCAGCGACAAGATGAACAAGAGCCGCGTGGTGACGGTCCAGCGCTTTGTCAAGCATCCCCTGTACAAAAAGTACGTCAAAAAGACGTCCAAGTTCATGGCGCACGACGAGAGCAACACCAGCCATGTCGGGGATGTGATCAAGATCATGGAGACCCGCCCCTTGAGCGCCCGCAAGCGTTGGCGGTTGGTGGACGTCATCGAGCGTGCCAAGTAACAGTTTGCGAATTCGAAGCGAAAGGTCTGAGTCATGGTTCAGGAATATACCCGGCTTAATGTCGCGGACAACACGGGCGCCAAGAAGGTGATGTGCATCCGGGTTCTCGGCGGCTCAAAAAGGCGGACGGCCTCGATCGGCGATGTCATCATCGTCTCTGTCAAGCAGGCCATCCCCAACAGCAGCATCAAGAAAGGGGATAAGAGCAAGGCCGTGATCGTGCGCACCAAGAAAGAGAAACGCCGTCCGGACGGCTCTTACATCCGGTTCGACGAGAACGCGGCTGTGCTGATCAACGATGCCATGGAGCCCAAGGGCACCCGCATCTTCGGGCCGGTGGCGCGCGAGCTGCGCGAGAAACAGTTCATGAAAATCGTCTCTTTAGCTCCTGAAGTGCTTTAGAATATTGATAAAGGCAATCGACAATGCGTGTTAGAAAAAACGACCAGGTCCTGGTTATTGCCGGGAACTACAACGGGAAAAAGGGCAAGGTCCTGAAGGTTTTCCCGGAGAAATCCCAGGTGATCATTGAGGGCGTCCACTTTATCAAAAAGATGACGCGGCCGAGCCAGAAGAATCCGCAGGGGGGCATCGTCGAGAAAGAGGCCCCGATCCATGTCTCCAATGTCATGGTGATCTGCCCCAAATGCAACACCCCGGCGCGCATGGGTTCCAAGCAGGTCTTCGATGAAGCCAAGAGCCGCAAGGGCCATGTGCGCGTGTGCAGAAATTGTAATGAGATGCTGGTAACCCAGAGTTAGCGTGAACCTTAAATCGGGCATAATAAAATGGCTGAAGAAAAATATAAACCACGGCTGATCGACGTATATGCCAAAGAGGTCCGGCCGCAGCTGCAGAAACGCTTCAACTACAAGAACGTCATGCAGGTGCCGCGCATCGAAAAGATCGTCCTCAATATGGGCGTCGGCGATGCCACCGAGAACGCCAAGAACGTCGATGTCGCCCTGGAAGAGATGACCAAGATCGCCGGCCAGAAGCCGGTCATCCGCCGCGCCAAGAAGGCTATCTCCAATTTCAAGCTGCGCGCGGGCATGGCGATCGGCTGCAGCGTCACCTTGCGCCGCTGGCACATGTACGAGTTTCTTGACCGTCTCATCTCCATCGCCATCCCCCGCGTGCGCGATTTCCGCGGGCTGGCGCTCAAGTTCGACGGCCGTGGCAACTACAACATGTCGATCAAGGAGCAGATCGTCTTCCCCGAGATCGATTACGACAAGGTCGAAAAGACGCGCGGCATGAATATCACCATTGTAACCACGGCAAAAACCGATGAAGAGGCGCTCGAACTGCTCACCGCGTTCGGGATGCCTTTCATTCGTCGTTCGTAATACCTAAAATCAAGAGGAACGGCATTGGCTAGAAAAGCGTTAGTTGTCAAGTCCAAGAGAACCCCGAAATTCGCGGTGCGCGCGTACAACCGGTGTTCCCGCTGCGGGCGGCCCAGGGCCTTTTACCGCAAGTTCGGCATCTGCCGACTCTGTTTTCGTGATCTCGCGCTCGAAGGGCTTATCCCCGGCGTCAAGAAGGCCAGTTGGTGACCCTTCCGGAGCCTTTTTGTAACTAACTTTTTCATCACAGCGTTTAGCTTGTCAGGGAGAAGATACATGTCAAAGACTGATCCCATCGCAGACTACCTAACTTGTATCAGGAATGCGACCAGGGCCAATCATCCCAAAGTAGATATTCCTGCCTCCAGGTTGAAACAGGAGATCACCAAGATCCTGCAGGAAGAAGCCTACATAAAAAACCATGTCATTATCAATGATGGCAAGCAGGGCGTCATCCGCATCTACTTGAAATATGACAATGACAACAGGAGCGTGATCTCCGGCCTGCGCCGTATCAGCAAGCCCGGCTTTCGCCGCTACGTCAACCACAAGGCGGTGCCGCGCGTCTTCAACAATCTGGGTATTGCCATTGTCACCACCTCGGAAGGGGTGATGACCGGGCAGGAAGCGCGCAAACGCGGCGTGGGCGGCGAAGTACTCTGCTATATTTGGTAAATCCTTCAAAACAGGAGTATATCGTGTCACGAGTAGGAAAAGCTCCCATTAGCATACCGGATGGCGTCCAGGTTGACGTCACCAACAACCTGGTGACGGCCACCGGTCCCAAGGGCACCCTGGCGTACCAGGTCGATCCGCGTCTGATCGTCAAGATGGAGAACGGCACCCTGGAGGTGCAGCGTCCGAACGACGACAAGATCGTGCGCAGCCTGCATGGTCTGACCCGCACCCTGGTCAACAACGTCGTGGAGGGGGTCTCGAAGGGCTTTGAGAAGAAGCTCGAGATCATCGGCGTCGGTTTCCGCGCCGAGATGAAGGGCACGCATCTGCTGCTCTCGCTGGGCTATTCGCACCAGATCATCGTCGCTCCGCCCGAGGGGATTACCCTGGCGACCGAGGGGAACAACATCGTCGTGGTGCGCGGCAATAGCAAGGAGCTGGTCGGGCAGATCGCGGCCAAGATCCGCAGCCTGCGCAAGCCGGAACCCTACAAGGGCAAAGGCGTCCGTTATCTGGGCGAGACCGTCCGCAAGAAGGCCGGCAAGACCGCGGCCTAATCCGGTGGGCCGCGCGGCGCACTGACCCGTTTGTGGGCAGGGAGCCGCGATGGACTGGAATGAACCATAACCTGATGAGTTTATACAATGGCTGATAAATCATACACCAAAGTGGAAGCGCGGCATCGCCGGCACAGCCACATTCTCAAGACCCTGCGCGGCAGCGCGGAGCGGCCGCGGCTGGTGATTTTCCGCAGCAACAAGCACATCTATGCCCAGGTGGTCGACGATCTGAGCCGCACCACCCTCTTCGCCGCCAGCACTCTTACCCCCGCGATCCGCGATGCGGTCGCCAAGGCGAAGAGCAAGAAGGAACAGGCGATGCTGGTCGGCAAGCACCTGGCCGAGATCGCCAAGGACAAAGAGGTCACCCGGATCGTCTTCGACCGCGGCGGCTATCTCTATCACGGCCGCGTCAAGGCCCTGGCCGACGGCGCTCGCGAAGGCGGCCTGCAATTCTAGGCGTGGAGCACATGGATTTTAACATGAGGAACAGACGTTGGAAAAGATAAATCCCGGTGAATTTGAACTGACCGAGCGGGTGGTCCAGGTCAACCGCGTGGCCAAAGTGGTCAAGGGCGGCCGCCGTTTCAGTTTTAATGCGATCGTCGTCGTCGGCGACGGCCACGGCCGCGTCGGAATCGGCCTGGGCAAGGCCAATGAAGTGACCGATTCGATCACCAAGGGCGCCGATGCCGCCAAAAAGGCCCTCATCCGCGTGCCCGTGGTCAACGGCACCATCACCCACGAAATCGAAGGCAAATACGGCGCGGGTCGCGTCTTCCTGAAACCCGCCGCCCCCGGCACCGGGGTCATCGCCGGCGGCGCCGTGCGCGCCATCCTCGAATCCGCCGGCTATACCGATATCCTGACCAAGAGCAGAGGATCGGCCAATCCGCACAACGTCGTCAAGGCGACCATAGCGGCCCTCGAAAACCTCATGGATGTCGCAGGCGTCTCGCGCAAACGCGGCCTTCAGGTGATGCAGGTTTTTAAGACCGTGCCCAAGCCGAAAGTTGGCGCTAACGAATAACAGGTGGACAAGAGGTCATGAACAAGAAGAAAAAAGAAGCCAAGCAGATCAAGATCACGCTGGTGCGCTCCACCATCGGATCGATCCAGAAGCACAAGGCGACAGCCATCGCTCTGGGCCTGCGCCATCCCAACAACAGCGTGGTGCACTATGACACGCCGATCATCCGCGGCATGGTCGACAATATCCGGCACTTGGTCAAAGTGGAAGAACTGTAGGTATAACGCAACAGGCTGAGGATATAATGAATTTAGCAAATTTGACATATGCGGAAGGCGCGGTCAAGGACCGCAAGCGGGTCGGCCGCGGCGGGTCGCGCGGCAAGCAGTCCGGACGCGGCTCCAACGGCGCCGGCTCCCGTTCCGGCTCCAAACGGCGCGCCTGGTTCCAGGGCGGACAGATGCCCATCCAGCGCCAGCTGCCCAAACGCGGCTTTAAAAATCTCAATCGCATCGAGTTTCAGGTGGTCAATGTCGGCGTCCTCGACAAACTGCCCGGCGGTGAAGAACTGACTCCCGCCCTCCTCTTCGAATTGGGCGCCATCGGCAAGAAGGATACCCCGGTCAAGGTGCTGGGCGATGGCGAAGTGACCAAGAAGCTCACCGTTTCGGCCAATGCCTTCAGCAAGAGCGCACAGGAAAAGATTGAGGCGGCCGGAGGGAGGATTACAAAGATATGATGGGCAGCCTGGGCAACATCTTCAAGATTCCGGATCTGAAACGGCGCATCCTCTTCACCGCCGCGGTTTTGATCGCCTACCGCATCGGCGGCCATGTTCCCCTTCCCGGCGTCAACGCCGCGGCCCTGGTCAACTATTTCAAGTCGACCGCCTCGGGCCTGATGGGGCTATATGACCTCTTCGCCGGCGGGGCCTTCAGCCGCGCCACCGTCTTCGCCCTGGGCATCATGCCCTACATCTCGGCCTCGATCATCATCCAGCTGCTCGGCGCCGTCGTGCCCTACTTCCAGAAACTGCAGAAAGAGGGCGAACAGGGACGCAAAAAGATCACCCAACTCACCCGCTACGGGACTGTGGCGATCTCCGCCCTGCAGGCCTTCGGCGTCAGCATCTTTCTGGAGAGCCTCAACGCCTCTTCGGCCGCCGCCACCGAGCTGATCGTCCCCAATCCGGGCTTCGGCTTCCGCTTCATCACCATGATGGGCCTGACCGCCGGCACCGTGCTGATCATGTGGCTCGGCGAACTCATCACCGAACGCGGCATCGGCAACGGCATCTCGCTGATCATCTTCATCGGCATCGTCGCCCGTTTCCCGAACTCGATCTTCGGCGAGTTCCAGCAGGTGGCCGCCGGCAACCGCACCATCCTGGTCGAGATTGTCCTCTGGCTCCTCTTCGTCGGCACCGTCGCCGGCACCGTCCTCCTCACCCAGGGGATGCGCAAGATTCCGGTCCAGTACGCCAAACGCGTGGTCGGCCGCAAGATCTACGGCGGGCAGAGCACCCACATTCCGCTCCGCGTCAACACCGCGGGCGTCATGCCGATCATCTTCGCCCAGTCGATTCTCTTCATCCCGCAGACCATCATCCAGTTCTTCCCGAACAGCGATTTCATGGTCTCGATGAACAGCCTCTTCAGCTACGACTCGAGCTTTTACTGGCTGATCTACGGCATCATGATCGTCTTTTTCACCTATTTTTACACCGCCATCGCCTTCAACCCGGTCGATGTGGCGGACAACATGAAGAAATACGGCGGCTTCATCCCGGGCGTGCGTCCGGGCAAAAAGACCTCCGAATATATCGATCACATCCTGACCAGGATCACCCTGCCGGGCTCGATCTTTCTGGCGATCATCGCGATCTTTCCATCCTTTGTCGCCAAGCTGACCAATGTCGGCTATGATTTCGCCAGCTTTTTCGGCGGCACCTCGCTGCTGATCGTGGTCGGTGTGGCCCTGGATACCCTGCAGCAGGTCGAATCCCACCTGCTCATGCGCCACTACGACGGCTTTCTCAAGAGCGGCAAGATTCGCGGCCGCCGCCGCTTCTAGCGTGAAAGGGAATCTGCAGCGATGAGAGTTATTTTTCTCGGCGCCCCCGGCACAGGCAAGGGCACCCAGGCGGTCTGGCTGAGCGACAAGTTCACCATCCCCCAGATCTCCACCGGAGACATCCTGCGCAAGGCGGTGGCCGATGGCACCGAACTGGGCAAAAAGGCCGACGTGGTCATGAAGAGCGGCGGCCTGGTCTCCGACGATCTCATCATCGCCCTGGTGCGCGAGCGCCTCGACCAGCCGGACTGCCGGCCGGGCTTTATCCTCGACGGTTTTCCGCGCACCATCGCCCAGGGCGAGAGCCTCGACCTCATGCTGGGCCGGGACGGGGCGATCCAGAGCGTGATCTTTTTTGAGGTTTCGGAAGCCGAGATCGTCCGCCGCCTCACCAGCCGCCGCACCTGCAGCGGCTGCGCCCGCAACTATAATATGATTTCCGATCCCCCGCCGGCCTCCGGCCTCTGCGGCTCCTGCGGCGGACGGATCATCCAGCGCCCCGACGACAGCGAGGAGACGGTGCGCAAACGGCTGCAGGTCTATGACGAAAAGACCGCTCCGCTAAAAGAGTTTTACAATAAACAAAAAAAGTTGTATATTCTACGCGCTGAACAGCCGGTGGAGCGCGTCCGTGAAGAGCTGGCTGCCCTGCTCTCGGGACTCTAGGCCGTCATGATCAATATCCGCAGCGAGAAAGAGATCGATCTGATCCGGCAGAGCGGCCGCATCCTGGCCGGCGCCCTGCGCCTGGCGGAATCGCGCATCGCTGCGGGAGTGGTCACCGGCGAACTCGACCAGGAGATCGCCGCCTATATTCGCAGCCGGGGCGGCAAGCCCGCCTTCAAAGGCTACAACGGCTACCCGGCCAACACCTGCATCTCCATCGACGAGCAGGTGGTGCACGGCATACCGGGCCACCGGGCCCTTCAGGAGGGGGAGATCGTCAGTGTGGATGTGGGTGTTCTTTTGAATGGGTACTACAGCGATGCGGCGCGCACCTTCAAGGTGGGCGCGGTCAGCGCCGAAAAGGAACGGCTGATGGAGGTGACCCTGGCCTCGCTGGGCAAGGGCATCGCGGCCGCAGTAGACGGCAACCGCCTCTCCGACATCGGTCACGCTGTTCAGAGCCACGTCGAGGCCGCCGGTTTTTCGGTGGTGCGTGAGCTGGTGGGGCACGGCATCGGGCAGGCCATGCACGAAGAGCCGCAGATCCCCAACTACGGGGCTCCGGATCGCGGTCCCCGTCTAAGAGAGGGCATGGTCTTCGCCATCGAGCCCATGGTCAACGCCGGAGACTGGCAGGTGAAAACCCTCGAGGACCAGTGGACGGTCGTCACCGCTGATGGCAAGCCCTCCGCCCATTATGAACACACCGTGGTCATCCGCAAGGGCGCCGCGGAAATACTAACACTGGAGTAGACTGATACTGTATGCCAAAAGAAGCTTCCATCAAAATCGATGGTGTCATCCTGGAAACCTTACCCAACGCCTCCTTCCGGGTGGAGCTGGAGAACGGCCACAAGGTTCTGGCCCACATCTCCGGAAAGATGCGCATGCATTTCATAAAAATACTGCCGGGCGACAAGGTTACGGTCGAGCTTTCGCCCTACGATCTGTCCCGCGGACGGATCACCTATCGTTTCAAATAAGCTGCACCAGAACATCCAATTTTTGAGGCAAGAGATGAAAGTCAGATCCTCGGTAAAGAAAATTTGCGACAGCTGTAAAATCATACGCCGCAAGGGTACGATTCGCGTCATCTGCAAGAAGAATCCCCGGCATAAACAGCGTCAGGGATAGGGCATATTTAAACAAAGGAGATTGCTTTGGCTCGTATTTCAGGCATAGACCTACCGCGCGATAAACGCATTGAAGTGGCCCTCACCTACATCTACGGGATCGGCCTCACCACTTCGCGTGAAATTCTCGAAAAGACCCGGATCAATCCGGACACGCGCGTGCGCGACATGCAGCCGGATGAAGTGGCCAAGATCCGCGACCTCATCGCGAACGACTACAAGGTGGAAGGCGCTCTGCGCAGTGAAACGCAGATGAACATCAAGCGCCTGATCGATATCGGTTGTTATCGGGGCATGCGTCATCGCCGCAATCTGCCGGTGAGAGGACAGCGCACCCATACCAATGCGCGCACGCGCCGCGCCCGCCGCGGTGGTGTCGGCATTCGCAAGAAAAAGTAATCTGTTCGGCAAACGGCTTTTATTCTAGAGAGGTGTAGATTGGCCAACCCCAAAAAGAAGACCACCAAGAAACGCGAAAAGGTGGAGGCGAACGGTGTCGCCCATATCCGGGTGACCTTCAACAATACCAACATCACCCTTACTGACATGTACGGGAATGTCATCAGCTGGGCCACGGCCGGGCGTTCCGGCTTCAAGGGCTCGCGCAAGAGCACTCCCTACGCCGCCCAGATGGCCGCTGAATCGGCCGCCAAGGAGGCCATCGACCTCGGCTTGCGCCGCGTCGAGGTGCTGGTCAAGGGCCCCGGTTCAGGACGCGAAGCGGCAGTCCGCTCGCTCCAGGCCGCCGGGCTGGAGATCAGCTCGATCAAGGATACCTCGCCGATCCCGCACAACGGCTGCCGTCCGCCCAAGCGCCGCCGCGTCTGATCGACGTCCCCGCACCGGGGTTTTCAAGTAATTCTATCGGTTCGTCGCACACGATATGCCGGTCCGTCAAACGGACTTTTACGAGGAGGTTCCATTTTATGGCAAGAGACACTGGAGCAGATTGCAAACTTTGCCGCCGCGAAGGCATGAAGCTCTTTTTGAAGGGCACCAAATGCACCAGCGATAAATGCCCTTTTGACAAGAAAGGATATGCTCCGGGACAGCACGGCCGCACCCGCCGCTTCAAGCAGTCCGAATACTCCCTGCAGCTGCGCGAAAAGCAGAAGGTGAAACGGATCTACGGCCTGCTCGAGAGCCAGTTCCACACCTATTTTGAACGCGCCGAGCGCCTCAGGGGAATCACCGGCGAGAATCTGCTCCGCCTGCTCGAGACCCGTCTCGACAACGTGGTCTACCGCCTCGGCCTCGCCCCCTCGCGCACGACCGCGCGGCAGCTGGTGCGCCACCGCCACGTTCTCGTCAACGGCGAACTGGTCGATATCCCCTCCTACCAGCTCAAGGCCGGCGACGAGATCCGCATCCGCGAAAAGAGCCGCCAGCTCGAGATCATCCACAGCGCCATGAAGCGCGTGCGCGACGGCAAGATGGTCGCCTGGCTCTCCCTCGACAAGGCGGGCATGCTCGGCACCATTCTCGAACAGCCGGCGCGGGATGCCATCCCCGTGGATGTCAACGAGAAACTGATCGTCGAGCTCTATTCCAAGTAGTCCGGACCGAGGCGTTCCGGAACAGCTGTTGTCAACCTCATCATTGATCAATGGAGCTTTAAATGGCTTTACCAAGTTTTCAGATGCCCGAAAGCATCGAACTGGATGAGTCAACATATACCAATACCTACGGAAAGTTCATCGTCCAGCCCCTGGAGCGCGGCTTCGGCGCGACCATCGGCAACGCCTTCCGCAGGGTCCTGCTCTCGTCGATCCCCGGCGCCGCCATCACCACCTTCCGCGTCGACGGTGTCCTGCACGAGTTCAGCACCATCCCCGGGGTCAAGGAGGATGTCTCCACCATCGTCCTCAACCTCAAGCAGGTGCGCCTCAAGCTGATCGATAAAAAGCCGGACAAAATCTCGATCCACCTCAAGGGGCCGAAAACCTTCACCGCCCGCGATATCCAGGAGCAGAGCACCGATTTCGAGGTCCTCAATCCCGACTGGCATATCGCCACCCTCAACGCCGATGCCGATTTCACCATCGAACTGCGCATCGGCCGCGGCCGCGGCTACGTCCCGGCCGAGGAGAACCGGCTGCCCGATCTGCCCCTGGGGACCATCCCCATCGATGCGGTCTTTACCCCGATCGTACGCGTCACCTATACGGTCGAAAACACCCGCGTCGGCCAGCGCATCGACTATGAGCGGTTGATCCTCGAGATCTCCACCGACGGCAGCATCACCCCCGACGACGCCCTCAGCTTCGCCGGCAAGATCCTGCGCGACCACATCCAGCTCTTCATCAATTTCGATATCGACACCGAGGAGGAGGAATCGCAGGAGGTGGATGAGGAGTCGATCCGCATCCGCAAGCTCCTCAAGATGAGTGTCGACGAACTCGAACTTTCGGTCCGTTCGCACAACTGCCTGATGGCCGCGAACATCAAGACCATCGGCGACCTGGTCCGCCGCGATGAGCAGGAGATGCTCAAGTTCCGCAACTTCGGCCGCAAATCCCTCTCCGAACTCGCCAAGATCCTCGAGGAAAAGGGGATCACCTTCGGGATGGATGTGGACAAATATCTGAGAAAAGGCGACGACTAAGAGAGCAGCCATCCCCGCATGGCTTTGAATCTGCAAGAGTTTGTTGTACCCTATTGAAGGATTCCATTCATGAGACACGGCAAATCTGGAAGAACTTTGGGCAAGACCCACAGCCATCGCAAGGCGATGATGAACAATATGGCGGCCTCGATCATCAGCCACAAGAGCATCATCACCACCACCCCCAAGGCCAAGGAAGCCCGGGGGGTGGTCGAACGGCTGATCACCTTCGCCAAGAAGAATGATCTCGCCGCCCGGCGCATGGTGATGCGCTCGATCAAGGACAAGGAGCTGGTCCGGGAGCTGTTCGAGGAGATCGGCCCCAAGTATGCCGACCGCAACGGCGGCTATACCCGCGTCGTCAAGCTTGGCAACCGCCAGGGCGACGGCGCCTCCATGTCCATCTTCGAGCTGGTCGGCTACGAGGGCGCCAAGGCCGCCAAGATCGAGAAGCAGCGGCAGAAACGCCAGGAAAAAGCGGCCAAGAAGAAGAAAGAGATTGAAGAAGCGGCTCGCCAGGAACAGCAGCAGCCGCCGCAGGAAGAGGAAGGCGGCGAGAAGAAGTAGCCATCCCCTCTTACCAGGTACCTCCCAGGGCAATCGCGATGATTGCCCTTTTTTTTGCGCAGGGGCCGCGGCAAGGCCTTCGTTCCGGCCCGGCCGGATGAACGCACCAACCCGGCTCAAGCTGCTGCGCGGGAGCGATTATTTTTGCTTTCATTTTACTCCGCTTGTTCGTACATTATCCATATTTTCCGCGGAACCCTGCGCCCCAGCGGCGGTTAAATCCCTGTCCGCGCCTCTTCGCCTCCAAATCCGGCGCGGGCTCCGCACCATAATCGGGAAACCACATGAAAAGACTTTTTTTACCCGCAGCCCTTCTGCTTCTCGTTCTGGTCCTGGCTTGCACCAACGAAGAGCCCCTGCCGAGCGGCCTCGACGCCCTCCATCGCGCCAACACCGATTCCCTCCGCGTCGTCACCATCCCTGCGCAGGAGGCGGCCTGGTTTCGCCGTGAGGTGAATCCCGGCCTCACCGCCAGCCTGCTGGTCGGACGCCATGACAACATCACCGCCAGGGCCCTGCTCAAATTCACCGGCTTTTCCACGATCGATACCGCCTCGGTCAACGCTGCGACCCTGACCCTCACCCAGAAGGGGCGCTGGGGAGCGGGCGGCGCCTTTACCTGCACGGTCCACAAGGTCACGGCCGCCTGGGCGGAAAAATCGGTGCAGTGGAGTGAAATCAGCGGCGGCTATGAGCTTGCCCCGCTCGCCTCCTTCGAGATCCTGGTCCAGGATTCGGCCACCTATGCTGTCGAACTCCCCCCCGCCGTGGTCAACGACTGGATCGGCGGCTCCGACAAAAACGGGCTGCTCCTCGATTTCACCGGCGCCGACATGGCGGCGGAGCTGGGTTCCGTCGACGTCTCCAGCAGTGGCTATCCGACCCTGAAACTGGCCTTCACGACTAAAAAAGGGGAGGCCGATACGGTCACGGTCAGCCCCGCCGAGGACGCCACCCTCTTCACCTGGGATCAACTTCCGCCGGTGGATGTGGTCGAGAGGGGGGGAGAACGCCTCTGGCTCGACAACGCACGCGGCTCCCGCGCCCTGCTCCGCTTCGACCTCTCCTGGCTCGCTCCGGTGGTCACCATCCACCAGGCCTATATCTCCCTGCCTGTGGACACCACGCTCAGTCTGACCGGCAGTGCGGGCCTCGGCTTCAAGATCAACGCCCTCTCCAAAGATTCCACCTGGCTGAGCCCCGCGGAGATGGCCGTGGACTCGACCTATTCCGCCGCGACCGGGACAGCGGGCGGCTCCGAAGGGTCTGCCGTGCTGGCCACGACCACCAACATTGCCTACATGAGCAACATGGTCCAGCGCTGGGTGAACGGCACCGCCGTCAACTACGGCCTGCTCATCCAGCCCACCGGCTACGGCGCCGATTTCAGCAGGATCGCCATCATCAATGATTCCGGCGCGGGCGGGCGCGTGCCCACCCTGCGCATCACCTATTCGTATCCCGCCGCCGTGCGGTTCTAGGAGGAGGCGGAGTGAATACCATCAGGAACAAACCGGCCATGTCCATACACCGCATCTGCGCCACCCTTTTAACCCTTGCCCTCTTCCCGGCCCTGACGGCGCCGGCGCGGGCCGATTCCTACTACTCCTCCATCGGCCTCGGACTGCCCAAGTACCTGGTCTCCACCAAGGCGAGCGGCATGGGGGGCGCCGGCATCGGGGTGATGGACCGCATCACCCTCAACAGCCTCAACCCGGCGACCCTCAACGTCCAGGGCATGACCACCCTCGGGGTCAATTGCGAGTACGAGATCTCGGACAACCAGAGCAACGTCGGCAGCGCCGTCACCCGCTACGGCAACGCCATGGGCGTGCAGTTCGTCGTGCCGGTCCAGAAAAAGGTCACCCTTTTTCTCATGCTCCGGCCGCTCACCAATTCGCGGTATACCCTCGCCTACACCAGCACGGACACCACCCTCGAGTACACCCGCACCATCAAGGGGGACGGGGGGATCAACGCGGGGGTCATCGGCCTGCAGTACAATCTCAAGGATAGACTCTTCATCGCCGCACTGGCCAATTTCAACTTCGGCGCCTTCAACGAGCAGTGGGAGTACGCCTTTGTCGATGACGCCTACCGGGACGCAACCGACGCGTTCAACAGCCATCTCTGGGGCTTTGGCTACGACCTCAGCCTCTTCTACAAGCTCAATTCGACTTTCTCCATCGGCGGGCTCTACCGCAGCGCCAGCCGGCTCAACATGGCGACCTCCATCGACCTCTCCAGCACCACAGCGACAGAATCCGACAGCGACCGCATCAAGATCGATTATCCCGCCGCCTTCGGGGCCGGCATCGCCGTCAACCTCAAGAAATGGCTCTTCGCCGCCGATTACTACCAGCAGCAGTGGCAGGAGTATGCCCACGACGGCAAGAGGGTGGAGGGGCTTGAATCCTTTCAGCGCTTCAGCCTCGGCGCCGAGTACACCGACAGCCGCTCCCGGCTGGAGGGCTACCGCCGCCGCATCTCCTGGCGCCTCGGCGGCTATTACAGCCGGCTCCCTTTCACCAATGCGGACGGCGAGAATGTGCACGAGACCTTTCTCTCCTTCGGCTGCGGCCTGCCCTTTTCGGTGACCGCCGGCCAGGTCGACATCGCCTTCGAGGTGGGCCGGCGCGGCGACGTCAGCCGCTTCATGTACGAGGATACCATCTTCCGGCTGAGCGGGAGTTTGACCGGCGGCGAGCGCTGGTTCCAGAGACGCTATTAACCTTTCTCGAACGGGGTCCCCACCATGGCCATTGCCCTCGGATCAGACCATGCCGGTTACGCCCTCAAGCAGGCGCTGCGCCGGTGGCTTGACGCGCAGAGCATCGAATACACCGATTTCGGCTGCTTTGAAGAGTCCCCCTCTGTGGACTATGCCGATTTCAGCTTCCGGGTCGCCTCGGCGGTGAGCAGCGGGGTCTGCAGCCGCGGGGTGGTCATCTGCGGCACCGGCATCGGGGCCATGATCACCGCCAACAAGGTGGGCAATATTCGCGCCGCCCTCTGCTGCAGCGACTATATGGCTGAGATGGCGCGCCGCCATAACGATGCCAACATCATCGCCTTCGGCGGCCGCACCACCACTCCGGAGCTGGCCATCAGCATGCTGCGCATCTTTCTCGACACCCCCTTTGAAGGCGGCCGCCATTTCGGCCGCGTTGAAAAAATCCATCACCTCACCGGACGTTGATCCCATCCGCCACAAAGGAGTGACCATGTCGATCATCAGAACCCAGGATCCGGCGGTCTATGCGGCCATCCAGAAAGAAATCCACCGTCAGAACGACAAACTGGAACTGATCGCTTCAGAGAATTTCGTCAGTCCTGCTGTGCTGGAGGCGGTGGGATCACCACTGACCAACAAGTACGCCGAGGGCTATCCGGGCAAGCGCTATTACGGCGGCTGCGAATTCGTCGACGAGGCCGAGAATCTCGCCCGCGACCGCGCAAAGCAGCTCTTCGGAGCGGACCACGCCAACGTCCAGCCCCACTCCGGCTCGCAGGCCAACCTCGCCGCCTTTTTCAGCCTGGTCAATTACGGCGACAAGGTGATGGGCATGGATCTCGCCCACGGCGGCCATCTCACCCACGGCAGCCCGGTCAATTTCTCCGGCCGTTTTTTCAGGATGGTCCATTACGGCGTCGGCCGCGACGGCTTTCTCGACATGGACGAGATCGAATCCCTGGCCCGCAAGGAAAAACCGGCGATGATCATCGCCGGGGCGAGCGCCTACTCCCGCGCCATCGATTATGCCGCTTTCCGCCGCATCGCCGATGCGGTCGGAGCCAAACTGGTGGCCGATATCGCCCACCCCGCCGGGGTCATCGCCGCCGGGCTCATCCCCAGTCCCGTTCCCCACTGCCACCTCACCACCAGCACCACCCACAAGACCCTGCGCGGCCCGCGCGGCGGCCTGATCCTGGTCGGCGTGGACGGCGAGAACGATCTCGGCATCACCACCCCCAAGGGCCAGCTCAAAAAGTGGTCCGAGATCGTCGACAGCCAGATCTTTCCCGGCTTTCAGGGCGGCCCGCTCATGCACACCATCGCCGCCAAGGCGGTAGCCTTCGGCGAGGCCCTCCAGCCCGCCTTCAAAAGTTACCAGGAGCAGGTGGTCCGCAACGCCCGCACCCTGGCCGCCGCCCTCATCGAGCTCGGCCACAAGATCGTCTCCGGCGGCACCGACACTCATCTCCTGCTCATCGACCTCAGCGACCGCGGCCTCACCGGCAAGGAGGTTGAGCGCGTCCTCGACGAGGCCGGCATCACCGTCAACAAGAACATGGTCCCCTTCGACCGGCAGAGCCCCTTCCAGACCAGCGGTATCCGCATCGGCACCGCCGCCCTCACCACCCGCGGCATGAAGGAGGAGGAGATGCGCGAGATCGCAGCCATGATCGATACGGTCATTCTCCACCTGCACGATGAAAAGAAGCTCGAACGGGTCCGCGCCGGAGTCCGCGAGCTGACCGGCCGCTACCCCCTCTACGAGGCCCTGCGGGTATAAGGCATTCCTGCTGTGCTCCCGCCCGGAAGGGCGGGAGCGCTCCGTCGCCGCGCCCCCGCCTCTCCTCGCTGACCCGTTCACCAGCGCTCCCGCAGCGGCTTTTCCCGCATTCCAGAAATTCCTTGAATTCCTGCAAACAGTTGCTTATATTCTTGCCATTGCAAGTGCTGATTTATGACCTCACCGGGATGTCGGCATGAGATGCCCTTTCTGCAGCTACCATGACAGCAAAGTGATCGACTCGCGCACGCGCGACGGCGGCCGCACTATCCGCCGCAGGCGGGAGTGTCTCAAATGCCAGCGCCGTTTCACCACCCGCGAGCAGCTGGATGAGATCCCCCTCTGGGTGATCAAGACCGATAACCGGCGTGAGGAATTCGACCGGCAAAAGCTCGTCCGCAGCCTGCAGGTGGCCTGCATCAAACGCCCGATCTCCATGGCCACCATCGAACAGATCACCTCCAAAATCGAATATGACCTGCGCGATCGCGGCGTCGAAGAGGTCGAATCGACCGAGATCGGCGAAGCGGTGATGATGGCCCTCAAGGAGCTGGACGAGATCGCCTATCTCCGTTTTGCCTCGGTCTACAGAAATTTTCAGGTCAAGGAAGAATTCATCCAGCAGCTCAATCTGCTGAAATAGATCCCGGGCGCCCGCAGCGCTGTTGTTCTGGCCACGGCCTACTCCTCTTTGCACCCTCCCCGGTGCGAATGGAACTCTGCCCGCGAACGCTGCTTGCCGGTACTCTTGCCAACCATGGAGCGGAATTTGGGTCTCTTCAAACGAGGTTCTTTCAAGGGAGGTGTTCATCCGGCGGAGAATAAACGCTGGACCGAAGCCAAAGCGGTAGAAAAACTGCCCATTCCACCAGAAGTCATCATCCCCGTTCAACAGCATATCGGCGCCCCCTCACGGCCCGTGGTTGCGGTCGGCGATAAGGTGCGCGCCGGCGATCCCATCAGCGAGGCCTCCGGATTTGTCTCCGTGCCGGCCCATGCCAGCATCAGCGGCACCGTGGCCGCCATCGAGGAGCGGCCGCATCCCCTCGGCATGCCCGTGCTCTCGGTGGTGATCAAGAGCGACGGCGAGGAGGCCTGGAATCCCGACATCGCCTTGCAGGAGGATTACCTCGCCCTCGAGCGCGCCGAGATGATCAGCCGCATCCGCGCCGCCGGGCTGGCCGGCATGGGCGGGGCCGCCTTTCCGACCCACGTCAAGCTTTCGCCGCCGGCCGACAAGCCGGTCGATACCGTCCTGCTCAACGGGGCCGAGTGCGAGCCCTATCTGACCTCCGACCACCGCCTGATGCTGGAAAAGCCCGCCGAAATCCTCCTCGGCCTGCAGATCATCGTCAAACTGCTCGGCGCCAAACAGGCCGCGATCGGCATCGAGAACAACAAACCCGACGCCGTCAAGCTGCTGAGGAAAAAGGCGTCCGAGCTCAATCTCCCCTACGAAATCATCCCGCTCAAGGTCAAATACCCCCAGGGCGCCGAAAAGCAGCTCATCCGGGCGACCACAGGGCGCGTCGTCCCCGCCGGCGGATTGCCCATGGAGGCCGGCTGCGTGGTGCAGAATGTCGGCACCGCCGCTGCGGTCTATGACGCAGTGGCCTGGCGGCGCCCCCTGGTGGAGAGGATCGTCACGGTCACTGGCAAGGGCATCAAGGAGCCCAAAAACCTCCTCGTCCGCATCGGCACCCCCTACAGCTTTGTGCTCGAGCACTGCGGCGGCCTCACGCAAGAGGCGGGCAAGCTCATCATGGGCGGGCCGATGATGGGGCTGGCCCAGTCCTCCCTCGAGGTGCCGGTGATCAAGGGCACCTCCGGCCTGCTTGTCCTCGACGCCAGGGAGGGGAAGAAGCACGAGGAGCGGGTCTGTATCTCCTGCGCCCACTGCGTCGACGCCTGCCCGATGGGACTGGTACCGAAGCAGATTGTCGCCCTGGTGCGCAACGGCCGCATCGCCGAGGCCGGCGAAAACCATGCCCTCGACTGCATCGAGTGCGGTTCCTGCGCCTATGTCTGCCCGGCGCACATCAATCTGGTCCACTGGCTGCGCTATGGCAAGAGCGAAATCATCCGCAGCCGCAAAAAAGCGGTATAGGAAGATGACTATATTGCTTCTGCTGAGATAAATTTCTCACGGTGGCACAGAGGGCCCTGAGAAAAGCATCTGGATATCTCTCTGTGACTCCGTGCCCCTGTGTGAAAAGTATTTAATCCTTATCAACGGATTCCTCAATGGAACGCTCCTTCTACGTCAGCAGTTCGCCCCACATCACCGATCGGGAGTCGATCCCGCGCATCATGTACACCGTCACGCTCTCATTGCTACCCGCCGCCGGCTATTCGGTCTGGCTCTTCGGCCTGCGCGCCCTGGTGATCATGCTGCTGAGCATGGCCGCCTGTGTCGCCACCGAGGCGCTCGTGCAAAAGCTGATGAAACGGCCGGTCACGGTCAGCGACGGCAGCGCCCTGCTCACCGGACTCCTGCTCTCCTTCAATGTCTCGGCGCAGGTGCCCCTCTGGCTGCCGGTGGTCGGCTCGGTGTTTGCGATTGCGGTCGGCAAACAGGTCTTCGGCGGGCTCGGTTACAACCCGATGAACCCGGCCCTGCTCGGGCGCGCCTTTCTGCTCGCCTCCTGGCCGACCCACATGACCGTCTTCAGCGGCGCGCCCCCGGCGGGCGGCACGGTCTCCGGCATCGACGTCATCACCAGCGCCACTCCCCTCAACGTCCTCAAGCAGGCCCGCGAGGTGCTCGCCAACGCCCCGGCCTATCCGGTCGAAAAGGTCAACCAGGCCCACGAGGCGGTCGGCCAGCTCTATGACAGCATCGACAAGATCTTTCTCGGCCAGATCGGCGGCTGCATCGGCGAAACCTCTGCGCTTCTGCTCATCCTCGGCGGCCTCTTCCTGCTCTACAAGCGCTATATCGGCTGGGAGATTCCGGTCAGCTATATCGGCTCGGTCGCCCTGCTCGCCTGGATCTTCGGCGGCACCGAGGGGGCCTTCAGCGGCAACATCCTCTTTCACATCTTCTCCGGCGGCCTCATGCTCGGGGCCTTTTACATGGCCACCGACATGGTCACCTCGCCGATCACCTCCAAAGGCCGCCTCATCTTCGGCCTCGGCTGCGGCATCATCACCATGGTCATCCGCCTGGTCGGCGGCTATCCGGAGGGGGTCTCCTACTCGATTCTGCTTATGAACCTGCTCGTCCCGGTGATCGACCGTTCCATCCGGCCGAAAGTCTTTGGCGGAGGTGTGAAGTCATGAAAGAGATCGTCCGTTTCGGCCTCATCCTGATGATCGTTTCGGTCGTCGCCGCCACCGCCCTGGCAGCGGTTTATGGCGTCACCAATCCCCTCATCCTCGCCCAGAAGGAGGCCCAGCTCCAGGCCGCCCTGGCGGCCGCCCTGCCCGGCAGCGATCCGGCCAGCCTCAAGACCGTGCGCGAGAACGGCGAGGTGCTCTACTATGCCGCCTTCGCCCCGGGCGATACCAGCAAGCCCATGGGCTATGCCTTTCTCGCCAGGGGGGCGGGCTACTCCAGCACCATCGAAACCATCGTCGGCGTCGACACCCTGGGCCGCATTCTCGGTATGAAGGTGCTCTACCAGAGCGAGACCCCCGGCCTCGGCACCAAGCTGCAGGAGGTCAAATACGGCGACAAGGAACCCTGGTTCCCGCGCCAGTATCTCGGCAAGCCGGCGGCAAACGTGGCCGTCGACAAGGACGGGGGGGAGATCCGATCCATCACCGGGGCGACCATCTCGTCGCGGGCTGTGACCCGCGCCGTCAACGAAGGCTTTGCCCGGCTGCGCACCAAACTGGGGACAAACTGAGGCGACTATGGCATTTTTCAGCGATATCACCCGCGGCATTTACGAGGATAACCCCGTGCTCAAGCAGGCCCTGGGATTGTGTCCGACCCTGGCGGTCTCGAGTTCGGTCTCCAACGGCATCGGCATGGGGCTGGCCGCCACCTTTGTGCTGGTCTGCTCCAATGTGCTGATCGCAATGATCCGCAAGATGGTGCCGGACAAGATCCGCATCCCGATCTACATCGTCGTCATCGCCACCTTCGTCACCATCATCGATCTGGCCATGGCGGGATTCGTACCCGATCTCTACAAGCGGCTGGGCATCTTTGTGCCCCTGATCGTGGTCAACTGCATCATCCTCGGCCGCGCCGAGGCCTTCGCCGGCAAAAACACGGTCTGGGCCTCCTTCAAGGACGGCATCGGTATGGGGTTGGGCTTCACCTTCGCCTTGCTCGTCATCAGCACCATCCGCGAGATCATCGGCAACGGCACCTTCCTGGGCATCCCCCTTTTCGGAGCCGGCTTCGAGCCGGTCATGTTCTTCGCCCTCGCCCCCGGGGCCTTTGTCACCATCGGCTTCATCCTGGCCTTCGTGGCCTGGCTGGACCACCACAAGGGCGCCAAATAGAGAGTTTGCCGTGTCGCCCTCGTCCCGGAGAAGGCGACGAAGGGTCTGCGCGGGAGCGCGATCATCACTTGACCAGAGGCTG
>ERZ795056.1790-NODE-1790-length-24725-cov-55.843291_pt1 | contig 24725 bp, 19 predicted proteins | sample MGYA00375140_ERZ795056 | MGnify/ENA primary metagenome ERZ795056 (study PRJEB30185, sample SAMN05720227) | activated sludge metagenome | isolation source: Anaerobic digester | place: USA | collected 2015-03-09 ... | reverse complement strand
CACCACCGACAGGGCGTCGCCGGGCACATCGACACCTTCCCAGAAGCTCTGGCTGGCCACCAGGATGGCATTGCCCAGGCGCCGGAAGCGATCGAGCAACTCGGTGCGCGAGCCCTCCCCCTGGATGAGCAGGGGCAGCTTCAGCTTCTCCCGCTCCAGCTTCTCGGCGATGACTTCGTGGATGCGCCGCATGGCCCGCAGGGAGGTGCACAGCACAAAGGCACGGCCCTGGGCCGCCCGGATCAGGGGGAAGGCCACCGCCGCCACCGCATCCGGATAGGCCGGACTGTTGGGCTCGGGCATGTTCTGGGGGGCGTAAAGCACGGCCTGCTGCGGGTAGTCGAAGGGGCTACCCCACACCGCCGTATCGATGGGCGGCTCGACCCAGTGCAGGCCCAGCTCACGGCAGTAGTGGCCAAAATCACGGCCAACGGCCAGGGTCGCCGACGTGAACACCCAGGCCCGCGGGTGGCCGTCCATCTGACGCTTGAAGATGCTGGCGATGGACAGGGGCGTGGCGTGCAGGGCCAGGGACTGGCTGAAGACCTCGACCCAGCGCACCCAGTCTGTCCCCTCGGGGCGCTGCCAGCGGGCCAGGACTTGCTGCAGCTCCTGGGTGCGCCGCAGACAGTTGGCGAGGCCCTCCGAGCGCTCGGCCTGGGTTTCGAGCATCGCGCCGAAGCCCGCCAGCTCGGCATCCAGGGCTTCGACCGCTTCATGGAAGGGCTTGTTGTCTTCCAGCTGGGCAAAGCCGAAGCGGGCATTCTCGGCATTGACCGTCAGGCGCAGATCGCGGGCAGATTTTTCGAGCTTGCGGGTGGCCTCGATGAGATCGAGACAGTCCCGGGCGGCGGCCACGGTCTCGGAGCGGGTGTCCCGGGCCAGCTCGAGGAGCTGGGAGGTGGACACGCTCTCGCCGAAGAACAGGCTGGCGGTTTCGGGGAGCTGGTGAGCTTCGTCGAAGATGACCGCGTTGCATGCGGGCAGCAGCTCGCCCATGCCTTCGTCGCGGAGCATGACGTCAGCGAAGAAGAGGTGGTGATTGACCACGACCACGTCGGCATCCATGGCGGCCCGGCGGGCTGAGGCAACGAAGCACTCCTTGATGTTGGGGCACTCCTGGCCCAGGCAATTGTCCCGGGACGAGGTGGCAAACTGCCAGGCCATGGCGTCTTCGGGCACCTCGGGGCACTCGGCCTTGTCGCCGCTCAGGCTGATCTCCATGAAGCGCCCGATGGCGCGCAGGTGGGCGGCATCCTCGGGGGTGGTGAAGCGCCCGTCCACCAGGTTGCGGGCCAGGTGGTAGTGGCACACGTAGTTGGCACGCCCCTTGAGCAGCGCCACCCCCACCGGCACCTTGAGCGCAGCGCGGATGGTGGGCAGATCCCGGTTGAAGAGCTGGTCCTGGAGCGTCTTGGTGCCGGTGGAGATGATCACCTTGCCGCCAGCCAGCAGCGCCGGCACCAGATAGGCGTAGGTCTTGCCGGTGCCGGTGCCGGCCTCGGCCACCAGCACGCCGTTGTCCTTGAGGGTCGCGGCGATGTGCTCGGCCATTTCCACCTGCTGGGGCCGGGGCGAGAAGCCGGGAATCGCAGCAGCCAGGGGGCCGTCGACGGCGAAGGCTTTTTCGACGTTCATGGATGTGCGGGCAGTGCGGTGCTCAATCGAGCACGTCCACGCGCAACCACACGAGGGCCTGGCTGCGGGTGTTGCCCTGCTGGATACCGCTGGTGCCATAGCCGAAGCGACGGGTGTCGGACTGGCTGCTGCCGAGGGGAATCCACTGCCCCACGCGGCCGCTGACCGTGGTGGCGAGGCGGGTGGATTCGATCACGCCATTTGGCCCGACGCGCTCCATGGCAGGGGCGATCTCGATGCTCACCTGCTCGCCCAGCAGTTGCGGTGCGGCAAGAAACCCGCTGCCCACATCCGTGTAGCGCACGCTGTCGAGTGCCTGCCATCCGGCACCGGTGGAGCGCCATTCGCGCATCGGCACGGGCAGGGACTGCCCGACGCGGATCAGTGCCCGGCCCCCTTCAACCACCTGGACCTGCTGATTGATGCCCTCCGTGCGCGCCTGGCGCCCTGCGCCGCCTTCGATGAGGATGCGGCTGTTACCTGGCGCGACACGCCCCGACAGGGAGATCTCGCCCCCCTGCCCTTCATCCTGCTGGCTCTGACGCACGGACACCAGGAGGCGCCGCAGGGGCACGTCCAGGGCCGAGATGGCAGCCTGCAGCTCGACGAGGTTGGCGGGAGAAACACGGATCAGGAGTTTGTCGTCCAGGGTACTCAGGGCACCACCGGGTTCCACCAGCGGCCGCAAGGCAGGCACGATCTGGTCGGCGCTGCGGTGACGCAGGGTGATGATCTCGAGCCGGCCCTGCGCAAGCACCGGCTGGGTGATTGCCAGCAGAATGGCGAAAAGGCAGGCGTATGGCCGGGGCATCGTTCTTTCAGTCCACCCGGTGGGCTTCCGCCAGGTAGTCCCGGGAGCGCATCTCGATCAGGCGGCTCACCGTGCGATGGAACTCACTGGCCTGGCGGCCTTCCACGTAGAGGTCATAGGCCTGGCACTCGGCGCTGACCAGCAGCTTGACCCGATGGTCGTAGAGCACGTCGATCAGCCAGGTGAAACGCCGCGCCTCGGAGGCCATGGCGGCGCTCATCCTGGGCACGCGGGAGAGGATCAGGGTGTGGTATTCCCGGGCGATCTCCAGGTAATCGTTCTGGGAGCGGTTGCCGGCACACAGGGTGTCGAAGTCGAACCAGATCACCCCCGGAGCCATGCGCTGGACCTTGAGCTTGCGTTCAAGCACCTCGATCTCCCCGGGCGCCCCCTTGGAGCCAGCAATCTTCTCGAAATCGGTCGCAAGGTGCTTGTCGGCCGCGTCGTCGCCGGGCACCAGGAAGGCGTCCATCTGCTCGAGGGTGCGCAGGCGATAATCGGTTCCATGGTCCACCTCGACCACGTCAAAGCGACGCTTGATCATGTCGATGGTGGGCAGGAAGTTGATGCGCTGCAAACCATTGGGATACAGGCCATCCGGCGGGTAGTTGGAGGTCATCACGAAGACCGTGCCCCGGGCGAACAGGGCCTCCAGCAGGCGGCCAAGAATCATGGCGTCGGCAATGTCCGACACGTGAAACTCGTCGAAGCACAGCAGGCGGGTCTGACGGGCGATGCGGTCTGCCACCTTCTGCAGGGGATCAGCCTCGTTGTTGAGGTTTTTCAGGTCGTTCTGGACTTCCTGCATGAAGGCATGAAAGTGCACCCGGCGCTTGCGCTGGTAAGGCACCGAGTCATAGAAGCAGTCCATCAGGAAGCTCTTGCCGCGCCCGACACCACCCCAGAAGTACACGCTGCGCGGCTGCTTGGGCCGAGACAGCAGTTTGCGCAGGGTGCCCTTGCGGGCGGCCTTGAACGCCACCAGTTCGGCATACAGGCCTTGCAGGCGCTGGGCTGCGGCACGCTGGGCCGGATCGGACTTGAAACCACGCGCCTTGAGGGTGGCGTCGTAGGCATCGAGCATCCCGTGCTCGGCTACCTTGAGGACTCGATGGGGCATCTTGATGAAGGATTCTTATGGGTGCTGCGGATGGAAACGGGGGTGGTGAGGCATTTTACGCCTGACCACCCCCGGCTGACGCAGGGGCCGGCGAACCGGCCCCCGACAATCAGAAGTGCAGAGGACGCTTATCCACCGCCAGGGCGGCTTCGTGGACGACTTCCGACAGGGTGGGGTGAGCATGGCAGATGCGCGCCAGATCTTCGGACGCACCGGCAAACTCCATGGTTACCACCGCCTCGCCAATCAGCTCGGAAGCGTTGGAGCCAATGATGTGCACGCCGAGGATACGGTCGGTGTTGGCATCGGCAATCATCTTCACAAAGCCGGCCGGCGTTCCGGCACCCAGGGCACGGCCGTTGGCCATGAAGGGGATCTTGCCGACCTTGTAGGCGGCACCTTCGGCCTTGAGCTGCTGCTCGGTCTTGCCCACCCAGGCGATTTCCGGGGAGGTGTAGATGACCCAGGGGATGGTGTCGAAGTTGCAGTGGCCTGCCTGACCGGCCATCAGCTCAGCAACCATCACGCCTTCTTCCATTGCCTTGTGGGCCAGCATCGGGCCGCGCACCACATCACCCACAGCCCAAACGCCCGGCAGGGTGGTCTTGCAATGACCGTCGACTTCGATGAAGCCCCGTTCGTCGATCTTGAGCCCAACGGCCTCGGCATTCAGACCGGCCGTGTTGGGCACGCGACCGACCGAAACGATCAGACGGTCAAACTCCACCTTCTGGGCGCCGTCCTTGGTTTCGTACTCGACGGTGACGGACTTCTTGCCGACCGTAACCTTGCCGACCTTGACGGACAGCTTGATGTCGAGGCCCTGCTTGGTGAAGAGCTTGAGGGCTTCCTTGGCGAGATCCTGATCAGCGGCGCCGAGGAAGCTGTCCATCGCTTCGAGGATGGTCACCTGGGAACCGAGGCGGTTCCAGACAGAGCCCATTTCCAGGCCGATCACGCCGGAGCCGATCAGGCCGAGACGCTTGGGAACCCCATCAATGTCGAGGGCACCGATGTTGTCACACACCAGCTTGTTGTCGACGGGAATGCCCGGCAGGTGACGGGCGGTGGAGCCGGTCGCCACGATGACCTGCTTGGCCTCGACCACCTCATCACCCACCTTGACCTGCCAGCCGGCGTCGGTCTTGGCCACGAAGGAGCCATGACCTGCGAGGAAGGTGACCTTGTTCTTCTTGAACAGCCCCTTGATGCCGGCAGTAAGCTGCTCGACGATCTTGGACTTGCGGCCGATCATCTTGGCCACATCGATCTTCGGGGTGCCGACGGAGATGCCCTGCTCTTCAAAGGCGTGACCGGCCTCTTCGAACAGGTGGGAGGTATGGAGCAGTGCCTTGGACGGGATACAGCCCACGTTCAGGCAGGTGCCGCCCAGGCGGGGCTCGCCTTTCGGGTCGGCATAAGGATTGGATTCGGCGCAGGCCGTGTTGAAACCGAGTTGCGCGGCGCGGATTGCAGCCACATAGCCACCAGGACCACCGCCGATGACCAGAACGTCGAATTGCTTCGCCATGTGTTTTCTTCCTTGTTCGGATTGAAACAAGGCACGGCGGCGGCAGACACGCTGCCGCGGCCGTGCCTCAGGTCAGTGAGATCAGACGTCGAGCAGCAGACGGGCCGGATCTTCCAGGGCTTCCTTCATGGTCACCAGACCCAGGACGGCTTCGCGGCCATCGATGATGCGGTGATCGTAGGACATGGCGAGGTAGTTGATCGGGCGCACCACAACCTGACCATTCTCGACCACGGCACGGTCCTTGGTGGCATGGATGCCGAGGATCGCGGACTGGGGCGGGTTGATGATCGGGGTGGACATCATGGAACCGAACACGCCACCGTTGGAGATGGAGAAGGTGCCACCGGTGAGTTCCTCGATGGAGATCTTGCCGTCCTTGGCCTTCTGGCCGTACTCGGCAATCTTCTTCTCGATATCGGCCACCGACATCTGGTCGGCGTCACGCAGGATGGGCACCACCAGACCGCGGGGGGAGCCAACCGCGATGCCGATGTCGATGTAACCGTGATAGACGATGTCGTTGCCATCGACCGAGGCGTTGAGGATGGGGAACTTCTTGAGGGCGGCGACGGCAGCCTTCACGAAGAAGCCCATGAAGCCCAGGCGCACGCCGTGAGCCTTCTCGAACTTGTCGGCGTACTGCTTGCGCAGGGCCATGACCGGAGCCATGTTGACTTCGTTGAAGGTGGTCAGGATGGCGTTTTCGTTCTTGGACTGGATCAGGCGCTCGGCGATGCGGGCGCGCAGACGGGTCATGGGAACGCGCTGCTCGGCACGGTCACCGGAAGCGACGGCCACAGCCGGGGCGGCGGCTGCAGGCTTGGCCTGGGCGGCGACAGCGTCTTCCTTGGTCACACGGCCGCCACGGCCGGAACCTGCGACGTCAGCGGCAGCAATGCCCTTCTCGTCGAGGATCTTGCGGGCGGACGGGCTGGCGGCACTGACGGCAGCAGCCGGGGCGGCCGCAGCGGCAGGTGCGGCGGCCGGCGCGGCAGCGGCAGCCGGGGCACCGGCGGCAGCCTTGGCTTCGGTATCGATGGTGGCGATGATCTCGCCCGAGGTCACGGAGTCGCCGCCGTTCTTGACGATCTTGACGAGCACGCCATCGGCCGGCGCCGGGGTTTCCAGCACGACCTTGTCGGTTTCGATGTCGATCAGGTTCTCATCACGGGAAACGGCGTCACCTTCCTTTTTGTGCCAGCTCACCAGCGTGGCTTCGGAAACGGACTCGGACAGTTGCGGCACTTTGACTTCGATCAGCATGTTTTCTCCCTCTTGTTCAATTCGGCACGGACATGGGCATCAGGCTTTGATTTCGCCGAACGCATTTTCGATAACAGCCTTTTGTTGCGCGTTGTGCTTGGCGTAGTAGCCGACGGCCGGCGACGCGGCAGCCGGGCGCGACACCAGCAGGAACTTGTGCGTATCGCCCAGCGCACTGTCCAGATGGTGACGGGAAGCCAGCCAGTACCAGACGCCCTGGTTGCGGGGTTCTTCCTGGCACCACACCACCTCCTTGGCGTTCGGGTACTTGTTCACCTCGGCAGCAAAGGCTTCGGCCGGGAACGGGTAGAGCTGTTCCAGGCGAATGATCGCGATGTCCTTGATGTCGTGGGCACGACGGTGGGCCAGCAGTTCGTAGTAGATCTTGCCGGAGCAGGCAACCACGCGCTTGACCTTCTTGGCTTCAAGATCATCCACCTCGCCGATGACGGTCTGGAAGGTGCCCTTCGAGAGGTCGTCCAGGGAAGAGATGGCATCCTTGTGACGCAGCAGGGACTTCGGCGTGATGATCACCAGCGGCTTGCGGATCTTGCGCAGGGCCTGGCGACGCAGCAGGTGGAAGATCTGCGACGGGCCGGAGGGAATGCACACTTCCATGTTCATCTCGGCACATAGCTGCATGTAGCGTTCGATGCGGGCCGATGAGTGCTCCGGACCCTGACCTTCGTAGCCGTGGGGCAGCATCATCACGAGACCGCACTGGCGACCCCACTTGGCTTCGCCGGAGCTGATGAACTGGTCCATCACCACCTGGGCACCGTTGGCGAAGTCGCCGAACTGGGCCTCCCAGATGACGAGCTGGTTCGGCTCGGCCGACGCGTAGCCATACTCGAAGGCCAGCACGGCCTCTTCGGACAGCACGGAGTCGTAGCAGTAGAACGGTGCCTGACCTTCGCGGATGTTCTGCAGCGGATAGAAGGTGCCATCGTGCCACTGGTCGCGGTTCTGATCGTGCAGCGCAGCGTGACGGTGGAAGAAGGTGCCACGGCCCACGTCCTCGCCGGACAGACGGATGCCGAAGCCCTGCACCACCAGGCTGGCGTAGGCGAGGTTTTCTGCCATCCCCCAGTCGAAGGGCAGCTTGCCTTCGCCCATCGCCTTGCGGTCGTCGATGATCTTCTGCACACGAGGATGCAGGGTGAAGCCGTCGGGCGTGGTGGTCAGCGACTTGGACAGACGCTTCAGCTCAGCCATCGGGACCTTGGTGTCGCACTTGTCGGTGTACTTCTTGCCGACATACGGACCCCAGTCCTGGGAGAACTGGCGCTTGAAATCGGACAGCACCGGATTGGTGAGCAGCTCGCCACGATCCAGGGCCGCACGGTAGTCCTTGATGAAAGCGTCCGGCTCTTCGGCCTTGCAGACACCCAGCTGGACCAGCTTGTCCGCGTAGATCTTGCGCGTGCCCGGATGCTTCGCGATCTTCTTGTACATCAGCGGCTGGGTCACCATCGGCTCATCAGCCTCGTTGTGGCCGAGCTTGCGATAGCAGACAACGTCGACAACCACATCCTTCTTGAACTGCTGACGGTACTCCACCGCCAGGCCCATCACGAAGGCCACGGCCTCCGGATCATCGCCATTGACGTGGAAGATCGGAGCCTCGCCCATCTTGAAGATGTCGGTGCAATACAGGGACGAACGGTAGTCGCGCGGATCGGAGGTGGTGAAACCGATCTGGTTGTTGACGACCAGGTGAATCGTGCCGCCCGTGCCATAGCCACGGGTCTGGGCGAAGTTGAGCATTTCCTGGTTCACGCCCTGACCGGCAACAGCCGCGTCACCGTGGATCAGGACCGGCACCACTTCGGACTTGCCGTTTTCACCACGACGGGTCTGGCGGGCATACACCGAGCCTTCGACCACGGGGTTCACGATTTCCAGGTGGGACGGGTTGAAGGCCAGGGTCAGGTGCACCGGACCACCGGCCGTCATCACGTCGCTGGAGAAGCCCATGTGGTACTTCACGTCACCGGCGGAGAGGTCGGAAGCGGCCTTGCCTTCGAACTCCGAGAACAGCATGCTGGGCGATTTGCCGAGGGTGTTGACGAGTACGTTCAGACGGCCACGGTGGGCCATGCCGATGACGATTTCCTGGACGCCCTTGCTGCCCGCCACGCGGATCAACTCATCCATTGCGACGATGGAGCTTTCGCCACCTTCGAGGGAGAAGCGCTTCTGACCCACATACTTGGTATGCAGGTAACGCTCCATGGTCTCGGCAGCCGTCAGACGCTCAAGGATGCGACGCTGGTGCTCTGCAGGAAAGACCGGACGGCCACGGGTCGGCTCGAGACGGGCCTGGATCCAGCGCTTCTCGGCGATGTCCGTCATGTACATGTACTCGGCACCGATGGAGCCGCAGTAGGTCTGACGCACGGCATCGAGGATCTCGCGCAGGGTGGCGTGATCGCCCGGGAGACCGTGGAAGGAGCCGGTATTGAAGGTCTGATTGAGGTCAGCCTCGGTGAAGCCGTAGTGGGAGAGCTCCAGTTCGTGGATCTCGGGACGCTCGGTGCGCTTCAGCGGATCGAGCTGGGCCCAGCGGGTACCCAGAAAGCGGTGGGCATTGATGAGCTGCAGCACACCGACCTGCTTCTGGTCGGAACCGCCGGCCACCACGGTGCGCACCGGGCCACGCTTCGCCATATCGGCGAAGGCGTTGATGATCGGGTAATGGGCAACGTCCGGCCCTTTGCCCGGAACGTTTTGCAGCGAATCGAAATAACTCCGCCATTCTTCGGAGACGGAATCCGGATTGTCGAGATAGTTCTCGTAAAGCTCTTCGATGAACGGCGCATTGGAGCCGAACAGTTGGGAGCTTTCAAAAAGCTGTTTCATCATGGGCGACCACCTGGCTTATATCTTGTCTTTTTAAATGTACTTGCTGCGGTGGGGAGAAATCCCTGATCTTTGAACCTTTTGGATAAACGAAGCGGGATGACCCTGTTCCGGCCATCCCGCATTCGCTTCTCCTGTTTCCCCCTCCCCCTCCGGGCAAACTTAGCCGCGCTGATCCAGCGGCTTGACGTCGCGGCGAGCGGCGCCGATGTAGAGCTGACGCGGACGACCGATCTTGTATTCGGGATCGGTGATCATCTCTTCCCACTGGGTCATCCAGCCAACGGTACGGGCCAGCGCGAAGATGCAGGTGAACATTTCGGTCGGAATGCCGAGGGCCTTCTGCACGATGCCGGAGTAGAAGTCCACGTTCGGGTACAGCTTCTTCTCGACGAAGTACGGATCTTCCAGAGCGATCTTCTCGAGCTCCATGGCCAGCTTGAAGAGACGGTCGTTCTCGAGGCCGAGTTCGCCGAGCACTTCGTGGCAGACCTTGCGCATCAGCTTGGCGCGGGGGTCAAAGTTCTTGTAAACACGGTGACCGAAGCCCATCAGCTTGAAGCTGTCGTTCTTGTCCTTGGCACGGGCGATGTATTCACCCACACGGGACACATCACCGATCTGCTCCAGCATCTGGAGGCAAGCTTCGTTCGCGCCGCCGTGAGCAGGACCCCACAGACAGGCGATGCCGGCTGCGATACAGGCGAAGGGGTTGGCACCGGAAGAGCCGGCAAGGCGCACCGTGGAGGTGGAGGCGTTTTGCTCGTGATCGGCATGCAGCGTGAAGATCACATCCAGGGCACGGACCAGAACCGGATTCGGCACGTACTTCTCGCACGGATTACCGAACATCATGCGCATGAAGTTGGCGGTGTAATCCAGCTCGTTGTCCGGATACATGAAGGGCATGCCGGTGTTGTACTTGTAGGCCATGGCGACGATGGTCGGCATCTTGGCCACAAGACGGTTGAAGCTGATGTTGCGATGCTCGACGTCCGAGAAGTCCATGGCGTCGTGGTAGAAGGCAGACAGCGCGCCCACAACACCGGTCATGACGGCCATCGGGTGGGCGTCACGGCGGAAACCGGAGTAGAACTTCGAGAGCTGCTCATGCACCATCGTGTGCTTCTTGATGGTGCCTTCGAAGTCTTGCTTCTGCGCGGCATTGGGAAGCTCGCCGTTCTTCAGAAGATACGTGACTTCGAGGAAGTTGCAGTTATCGGCGAGTTGCTCGATGGGGTAGCCGCGATACAGCAGCTCGCCCTTGTCACCATCGATGTAGGTGACTTTGGACTGGCAACTGGCAGTGGACAGGAAACCGGAGTCGTAAGTGAAATACCCGGTCTTTCCGCCAAGGGTGCGAATATCGATCACATCGTTGCCGTGCGTCCCCGACATGATCGGAAACTCTACGGACTTGCCATCTACGGTCAGTGCAGCAGTGCGTTGCGTGGTCATGTTTTGGTCCCTTTTCCCTGTTGAAACTCCAGCTCCCTAGCAGCCGAATCGCTGTGTCATTTTGCCCGCAGCAATTCAACCATTTCCTTCCAGCGATCGTCAGTGACCGGCTTGCTGCCGTTGATCATGGCCCACAGGTCATGATCCTCGACAAGCAAGAGGTCATCGAGATCAGCCAGTTGATCGTCGGTCAGACGATCAAAGTGCCTTTCGAGGAAACGCGCGAACACCAGATCGAGCTCGAGAAGAGCCCGACGGCACTGCCAGCGCACGCGTCCCCTGTTCAGCGTCATACGGCGCGACGCAACATCATGTCCTTGATCTTGCCGATGGCCTTGGTCGGATTCAGACTCTTCGGGCAGACATCAACGCAGTTCATGATCGAGTGACAGCGGAACAAACGATACGGATCTTCAAGGTTGTCGAGACGCTCACTGGTCGCCTGATCACGGGTGTCCGCCAGGAAGCGGTATGCCGCGAGCAGACCCGCCGGGCCGACGAACTTGTCCGGATTCCACCAGAAGGACGGGCAGCTGGTGGAACAGCAGGCACACAGGATGCACTCGTAAAGGCCATTGAGCTCTTCCCGATCTTCGGGAGACTGAAGACGCTCACGCTCAGGCGCCGGATCGTTGTTGATCAGGTAGGGCTTGATCGAGTGGTATTGCTTGAAGAACTGGGTCATGTCCACGATGACGTCGCGGATCACGGGCAGCCCTGGCAACGGGCGGATCGTGACCGGCTGGGCGATCTCATCCATGCTGGTCAGACAGGCCAGACCGTTCTTGCCGTTGATGTTCATGGCGTCGGAGCCACACACACCTTCACGGCATGAACGACGGAAGGACAGGGTGTCGTCCTTGGCCTTGAGGCGCACCAGCGCATCCAGGAGCTTCTTGTCGGACTCTTCGAGTTCGACGGAGATATCCTGCATGTAGGGCTTGTCGTCCTTGTCCGGGTCGTAGCGGTAAATCTTGAACTGTACGGTTCGCTTGCTGCTCATGTTCTGTTCTCCGGAACGCTCAGTAGGTACGCTTGGCGAGCGCGATGGGTTCGACGTCAGCGGACATCGGCTGCAGGGTCACCGGCTTGTAGTCGAGCCGGTTGCCCTCGCTGTACCACAGGGTGTGCTTGAGCCAGTTGGCATCGTCACGACCGTTGGGGGTCTCGGCACAGTCGATTGCATCGTCACGAACGTGGGCACCGCGGGACTCCTTGCGGGCCTCGGCGGAAACCATGGTCGCCTTGGCAACCTCGATCAGGTTATCAAGCTCGAGGGCTTCCGTGCGGGCGGTATTCCAGACCTTGGACTTGTCCTTGATCTGGGTGCGCTTGGCACGCTCAGCCACTTCCATGATCTTGGTGACACCTTCCTTCATGATGTCGGCAAAACGGAACACACCGGCATGCTTCTGCATGGTGCGCTGCATCTCAAGACGAACCTCATGGACATCCTCGCCGCCAGTCTGGGACTCCAGACGCGCGATGCGGGCCAGGGAAACATCGGCAGCATCATCGGGAAGCGGCTTGAGCGTCAGCTGACCGGACTGGAAGTCGGACACGACGGTCTCGCCGGCAGCCTTGCCGAACACCAGCAGATCGAGCAGCGAGTTGGTACCCAGGCGGTTTGCACCGTGCACCGAGGCACAGGCACATTCACCGGCGGCATAGAAGCCGGGGATGGGCACATTGGGGCTGCCGTCCTTCGGCACCACGACCTGGCCCTTGTAGTTGGTGGGAATGCCGCCCATCTGGTAATGGCAGGTGGGAACGACCGGGATCGGGGCCTTGATGGGATCGACGCCAGCGAACTGGATGGAAATCTCGCGGATACCCGGCAGACGCTTGTTGATGGTTTCGGGCGACAGGTGGGTGATGTCGAGAAGCACATGATCCTTGCCACTGCCGCAGCCACGACCTTCATTGATCTCGGTGGTCATCGCACGGGAGACGACGTCACGGGAGGCCAGGTCCTTCAGGTTCGGTGCATAGCGCTCCATGAATCGCTCACCGGACGCATTGCGGAGGATACCGCCCTCGCCGCGCACACCTTCGGTGATCAGCACACCCGCGCCAGCCACACCGGTCGGGTGGAACTGCCAGAACTCCATGTCCTCAAGCGGGATGCCCGCACGGGCCGCCATGCCCACACCGTCGCCGGTGTTGATGAACGCGTTGGTGGAGCTGTAATAGATGCGACCGGCACCGCCAGTGGCGAAAATGGTGGCCTTGGCATGGAAGATGGAGACCTCGCCGGTTTCCATTTCCATGGCGGTCACGCCGAGCACATCACCGTCCGCATTGCGGATCAGGTCCATCGCCATCCATTCAACAAAGAACTGGGTGTTGGCACGGACGTTACGCTGGTACAGGGCATGCAGCATGGCGTGGCCGGTACGGTCGGCCGCGGCGCAGGAACGCGACACCGGGGTCTGGCCGTAGTTCTGGGAGTGGCCGCCGAACGGACGCTGATAGATCTTGCCGTTGTCGGTCCGGTCGAAGGGCATGCCGTAGTGCTCAAGCTCAACGACAACCTCGTTGGCCTTCTTGACCATGAACTCGATGGCATCCTGGTCGCCCAGCCAGTCCGACCCCTTAACGGTGTCGTACATATGCCAGTGCCAGTTGTCCTCGGTTGAATTGCCAAGGGAAGCGGCCACGCCACCCTGCGCTGCAACAGTGTGCGACCGGGTCGGAAAGACCTTGGTCAGAACAGCGGTTTTCATCCCTGCTTCGGATAGCTGAAGAGCCGCACGCAAGCCGGCACCGCCAGCGCCGACGATTACTGCATCAAAGGTACGCTTAGCGACTTTCACTTACAGCCTCCACAGAATCTGAGCAGCCCAGCCGGCATAACCGATGAGCAGAAGGGCGACGACCGAATGCAGCGCCAGGCGGATGCCGGTCGGCTTGATGTAGTCCATGAAAATGTCGCGCACGCCAATCCAGGCGTGAAAAAACAAGGACATGAAGAACAGGAAGGTCGCAAATTTCATGAAACCGGCACTGAACACACCGCGCCAGCTCTCGTAGGAGCCATCGGGCATGGTCAGTGCACAGACTGCAAACACGAGGGTGTAGAGCGCCATGACGACGGCGGTGATGCGCTGCAGGAGCCAGTCACGAAAACCGTAGTGAGCGCCAACAATGACGGGCTTTACCATAGCTTGGCCACCAGAAGGAAAGTGAGGGTAAGGCTGACGATAAGAACCAGGCGGGCACTGCTGACCGCCGACTGCTTGTCAATACCGATATGCGCGTCCAGCAGCAGAAAGCGAATGCCGGCGCAGAAGTGGTGCAGGTAAGCCCAGAGCAACCCCACCAGCAACAGCTTGACGAAAATATTGCCCACGATGCCCTTATAGGCCGCATACGACTCGGGGGAACCGACGCTGCTACCGAAAAGTGCCAGCAGAACCGGCAGCATCAGAAAAAGGCCCGCGCCGCTGACCCGGTGCAGAATCGAGACTTTTCCGGGCAACGGAAGCCTGATCTCGTTCAACGCCAGATGCTTCGGGCGCTGCTTTTTCAAAATCACCTCTGTCATAAATACTCCCTCTAGCAAATTGCAACCGAAAGGCCGCACTTTTCCCACACAATGAAATTATAAGTATATACCCTTACCAACCACTGACAGGCCGGGCTCTCCTGCCAACTCAAAGCCTTCAACTCAATTCGTTAAGATAATAATGCTCCGCCGTGGAATAGAGGCCGCGACGCCATTCCACCGGCCTGTCGCCATAGGTGTAAGTAACACGCTCCACCGACAGCAGCGGAGTACCTTCAGCAACACCAAGGGATTCACTGGTCATCCGGTCGGCGGCAACAGCACGGATGCGCTCTTCCGCGCGAATCATGCGAACGCCGAACCTGGATTCGAACAGACTATAGAGGGAGCCATGCGCCCCCTGCAGGACTTCCATCGTCAGGCCATGGAAGATCTCGCCGGGCAGGTAGATCTCATCAATCACCACAGGCCTGCCGGCAAACTTGAGCAGACGCCGGAGAATTGTCACCGGGGCCCCCAGCTCGACGCCTAACATTCGCGCGGCCTCGTTGCCGGCCTTGGCTTTCCAGCAATCAAGAGGCACACTCTGCGGGTGAGCAAGGTCACCATCCACAGGGACAAGCCGCAGGAAGCGGAACAGAGCCCGGGGATCATTGTGGGAAGCCACGTAGGTTCCCTTGCCCTGCTTGCGAACCAGCAGATTTTCGGCGGCCATCTCATCGATGGCCTTGCGGACGGTCCCCTGGCTCACATTGAATCGCAGGGCGAGCTCCTGCTCGCTGGGAATTGCCTGCCCAGGCCGCCACTCGGCGGACTCCAAAGCATTTAGCATCAGATTCTTGATCTGACGATACAGGGGGCTGAAGGTGGGCGATTCGGGTCGCATCAACATATTGAAGCACACTTTTTCAGAGCAGTCCATGGGGTGTCTTTTATCTTATATAAGACATAAGACATGGAATTGACAGCCTCGAAAAATGCCCATACGATTCACATGTTGACCGATCAGATTCTGATAGCAGGTTCAACCATCCTCGCGGCGGCTGGAAGGCGGCGCGAAAGAGCAATATTGAATCGATAACACTTCTTTCCTTGAGGGAGTATCAATAATGGCAAAAGCCCCCGTTCGTGTCGCAGTCACCGGCGCCGCCGGCCAGATCGGTTACAGCCTCCTGTTCCGCATCGCCAGTGGCGAAATGCTGGGCAAGGACCAGCCCGTCATCCTTCAGCTCCTCGACCTCCCGCAAGCCCAGAAGGCTGTCAAGGGCGTCATGATGGAACTCGAAGACTGCGCTTTCCCGCTGCTGGCCGGCATGGTCGCCACCGACGACCCCAACGTCGCGTTCAAGGATGCTCAGGTATGCCTGCTCGTCGGCGCCCGCCCCCGCGGCCCCGGCATGGAGCGCAAGGATCTGCTCACTGAAAACGCCAAGATCTTCACCGTTCAAGGTGCAGCCATCGGCCAGCACGCCGCTCCTGACGTCAAGGTTCTGGTCGTCGGCAACCCGTGCAACACCAACGCCTATATCGCCAAGGAAATCGCCGTCAAGTACGGCCGTGTCAGCGCCAAGAATTTCACCGGCATGCTGCGCCTGGACCACAACCGCGCCCTCTCCCAGCTCGCCGGCAAGACCGGCCGCGAAGTCTCCAGCCTGAAGAACCTGGTCGTCTGGGGCAACCACTCCCCCACGATGTACGCCGACTACCGCTTCACCACCTCCAATGGTGACAAGGTGCCGGCCCTCGTGAACGACGAAGCCTGGAACCGCGACGTGTTCCTGCCCACCGTCGGCAAGCGCGGCGCCGCCATCATCGAAGCCCGTGGCCTGTCTTCTGCCGCCTCCGCCGCCAACGCCGCCATCGACCACATCCGTGACTGGGTGCTGGGCTCCAATGGCGAGTGGGTCACCATGGGTATTCCTTCTGACGGCTCCTACGGCATCCCCGAAGGCATCATCTACGGCTTCCCGGTCACCACCGAGAACGGTGAGTACAAGATCGTTCAAGGCCTTGAAATCGACCAGTTCTCCCGTGAGCGCATGACCCACACCCTCAACGAACTCCTCGAAGAGCGTGATGGCGTGAAGGATCTGCTGGCCTGACAACCCCGGGCATCAGCAAGTCTGCGAAGCGCGGGGACGGAAACGTCCCCGCGTTTTTTTGTCGACCCTTTTTTTGCTACCCTCCACGGATTCCACACCCGTCGATATCAAACCATGTCCTCCCTGCCCCACCCCGAGCATGTCTTGTTTCAAGGCGAGAAGCCCTTTCCGATCCTCCCTGCGGTTGACCACTACGCCGGCAGCGAAAAGCTCATGCGCAAGGCCCTTGCGCTCCAGGTCGAGCTGGGACCGGTCTTTGACATCACGTGCGACTGCGAAGACGGCGCCCGCGCCGGTGCGGAAGCGGAACACGCCGAAATGGCAGCCTCGGTCGTGCTCTCCGATGACAATCACTTCGGGCGCGTGGGTGCGCGCATTCATGACATCACCCACCCCCATTGGGAGCAGGATGTGGACATCCTGGTGAGCCGTGCCGGGCGCCGGCTGGCCTTCCTCACCCTGCCGAAACCACGCAGCGCCGCGGACGCCGCACGCCAGATCGAGAGCATTCGCAATGCCGAAGAACGACATGGGATCGAGCGGGAGATCCCGGTACACGTCTTGATTGAAACCCACGGCGCGCTGCGGGACGCCTGGGACATTGCCGCCCTGGACCGGGTGGAATCCCTCGATTTCGGCCTAATGGACTTCGTCAGTGGTCACCATGGCGCCATTCCGGGTTCCGCCATGCGAAGCCCCGGACAATTCGACCACCCCCTGGTGGTGCGCGCCAAATGCGACATTGCCGCTGCCGCCCTTGCCAATGGGGTGGTGCCCTCCCATAACGTGACCACGGAACTGAAGGATCTGGACTATATCCGCCGCGATGCGGAACGGGCGCGCCGGGAGTTCGGCTACCTGCGCATGTGGAGCATTCACCCCAACCAGATCGTACCCATCGTCGAAGCCATGCGCCCGGATTTCTCCGAAGTCGAGGACGCATCGGACATCCTGCTTGCCGCCCAGGATGCAGGCTGGGGGCCGATCCAGCATGCAGGCAAGCTCCACGACCGTGCGTCCTACCGCTATTACTGGGAATTGCTCAAACGCGCGCGGGCCACCGGCATGACGCTGCCCGCCGAATCGGCCGTGCGCTTCTTCTGAGCGGCTGGCCGGCACACTCGAAAAAAACCCGGCTGAACGCCGGGCTTCTTCCGGGTTCACGACTTCACGGTCACTCCGGCAAGGCGAGCTGGTTGTCCGTACTGAATTGATAGTCACGGAACACGTGCTCCGCAGAGAGGATCTCGTAATTGCCATCCGCCCCTTTCCGCGACGTATCCTTCAGGCGGTAGGTGTAGTGCCCGCAAGTCCACAGATCAAAGTTCCGCATGTGGGTACACATGCAGGTCTTTTCCATCACCGAGATCTTCTTGACGCCGGGGTGAAGCTCCACCTGACGGTTGTAGGCGTCGATGTAGGAACAATTGCCATTGCTGTCGAGCAGGTAACCATAGGCCTCGCAATTAGGTCGAATCCCTGACCCGATCGCCGGGCTGCCGGTCAGCATTCGCATGGGGTAGCCGGTGGGTGAAATCTGATTCACCACGATTTGGTCTTCACTGGCCTTGAAATAGTGCTGCTGCACATCCTCCGGCAAACCACATTCGCGAGTCACGGTGAAGCGGGTAGCCACCTGCACGGCACCCGCCCCCTTTTCCAGGAAGGACACCGCATCACTGCCCGTGAAGATGCCGCCTGCGGGAATAAGAGGAATGTCGAGCTTCTCGGCGAGCAGCCACGCGTGGATCTCGGCAACGATGGTTGCCAGATCATACTTGGCCCAGTCCATGCCAAAGCCCAGGTGACCGCCCGCGAGCGGCCCCTCTACCACCACGTAATCCGGCATGCGGTTGGTGCGGGCGCTCTTGCGCAGGAAGAGTTGCAGCGCCCGCAGGGAGGAAACGATGATGCCCAGCTTTGCATCCCGAAAACGCGGGTGGTCCTCGATCAGGGCAAAGGAGCCCAGATGAAGACCCGCCGCGAGGGTGATGCCATCGGCTCCGGCATCCAGCGCCGAAGCAAGACGCACACGAAGGGTTTCCTTCGGTGCATTCATGGTCAGCTTTTCCATGCAGTTGACGAAAACCATGCCCGACCCGCGCTTGGCCTCCATGGTCCGCCCGACGTGAAGGCGCGTTGCCTCGGCGAGCTGCCCAAGATCGAACTGCACGACAGACTTGTCAGAGTTGGCGACGTTATACTTGTACTGCTTGAGCTTGTCCTTCACAAACTTCGTGTTGAAACGGCGGTCCGCCACCGTCTTCACCATTGCGTCCGAGATGTGACCGATCCCGCCCAGGCGAGCAGCCTCCAGCGCCAGATCTGCAGTGGAGATATCCACCCCCATGCCGCCGATCACAATGGGCACCAGCTCCTGCTTGCCAAAGCGCAGACGGAAATCATCAACTCGTTTCATGAAACCCCTTCCAGACAGACGTGAAGTACCAGATTGGCGACAGGCCGACTCCGGCCCAACGCGGTATTATCTCATCGGCCCAGCACATATGCTGCGTGTTGGATCAAGGAAAAACACCGGAAGTTGCGCACAACCATCGAATTTCCACGTGCGTTTCATGCCTCCTGCAGGGGAATCGACGCTCCTGGGTAAATTTGTTACTTTCGCAAGCGCGGATAAAGTCACGAAGTCCGCTAAAATCACGCTTCCGAAGTTCCTTGCAGCCTGATGTCTCAATCCACGCTTCCTCCTCACGAGTGCGCTGTACTGTTTGCCGATCTTGTCGGCAGCACACAGCTTTATCAGCGCGTGGGCGACAAGTCGGCCTTCGAAGTCGTGGACAAGAGCATCCGGGCCATGCGCATCGCGGTGGAAACCAAAGGCGGGCGGGTGGTCAAGCACACGGGCGATGGTCTGATGGCCGTGTTCCGTGACGCCGACAGTGCGGCTGACGCCACACTTGCCATTCACCAGACGATCAAGGAACTTCCCGCTGCGCCGGAGCAGCGTCTCGCCGTGCGGATCGGCTTTCAATTCGGCGCCGTGGTTGCCAGCGGCACCGACGTGTTCGGAGACACCGTCAATTTTGCAGCCCGCCTTGCCGAACTGGCGTCACCCGGCAAGGCCATCACTGCAGTGGAAACCGCTCGGCGCCTGGGGCCTGAATGGCGGTCCGTGCTGCACACGCTCCCGCCGCGGGTCATCCGCGGCCTGAGCCGGCCGGTGGAACTCTGTGAATTGATGTGTGAGGCCGTTGGTGAGCTCACCATCGTTCAGAGCGATCACTTTCTTCTCGAAAGCGAACCCGAGTTGCGTCTTTACCTCGACGCCGTGTCCCTGACGCTGAATGCCACCAAGCCCAGTGCGCGCATCGGCCGCGACCCCGCGGCCGACCTGGTCATCGCCGACACCCAGTCATCCCGGCGCCACGCGGAGGTGGAACTGCGCGGCGACAAGTTTGTGCTGATCGATCGGAGCAGCAACGGCACCTTCGTCCAGATCGACGGCGAAAGGGAGTTCCTGCTGTCCCGCGAGGAAGTCGTACTGCGGGGCCGCGGGCACTTCGCCCTTGGTCGTAGCTGCGCCAACAGCCCCCAGGTCATCAGCTTCGTCTGTATCTAGCACCCCGCGCCAGCGGGGGTGCATCCATCAGCCCTTCAGCGCATCGCCCAACGCCCTTCCACCCAACGCAACCGCCGCGTTCGACTGGGGGAAGAATTTTCCGAGGGTGAAGAAGCCATGCACCATGCCTTCGAACTCATGCACCTTCACCACCACCCCGGCTTCACGCAAGGCCTCGGCATAGGCCTTGCAATCATCGGTCAGAGGATCGCAACCTGCCACGATGAAGGTGGCCGGCGGAAGCCCGTCAAAACGCCCGGCAAGCAAGGGCGACGCGCGCCAGTCCTGCCAGTCATCCTGGTTGGGAAGGTACTTCTCGAAGAACCACGCAAGACTCTCCGTATCCAGAAAGAAGCCGCTCGCATAGGTCCGTCGTGAAGGGCGCTGGCTCAGAATGTCGGTGCATGGATAGATCAGCAACTGCAGTGCAGCCTGCGGCCCGCCTCGATTGCGCATCTGCAGGGCCGTCACGGCGCTCAGCGTTCCCCCTGCGCTATCGCCGGCCAAAGCAAAGCGTGCCGGATCAACCCCCAACAGCGCTGCATTGGCCAGCGACCAATCCACAGCCCTTTGCGCGTCGTCCACGGGCGCGGGGAAGGGGTGCTCGGGGGCAAGACAATAGTCAACCGACAGGACGGCGCACCCGCTGTGATTGGCAAGCTCGCGACACAGCACGTCATAACTCGGAATATTGCCGACGCACCAACCGCCGCCATGAAAGTAGAACGTGACCGGCAGGACGTCGTCAGACCGGGACTGAAGCGGCCGATACAGACGGGCCATGATCACCCCGTCGCGAGCGTGAAGCCGGGGAATCGGCACATCGGTCACCGACGCCACTGCCGGCGCCTCCGGACGCAGGGCAAACTGCAGCTTCTCGAAGGAATGGCGTGCCTGATGGACGTCCAGCTCGTGAAAACGGGGGGCGCCGACGCGGTAAACCATGTCGAGCAGGGCCTTGGCTTGGGGATCGAGGGCCATGGAGACAATCCGGAGTGAATCGACGATCGGGAACCGCGCCCTCTGCCGTGGCACACCGAACGCAGAACACGCCGCATTTGCGGCGAGGCGCCCGGCCCGCTACCATGCGCGACTTTCCGAAGAACAGGGTCGCGCGGCAAGAGCCTGAAGAAACCTGGTGCCGAGAGTGGGACTCGAACCCACACACCTTGCGGCGGCGGATTTTGAATCCGCTGCGTCTACCGATTCCGCCATCCCGGCACGGGAAGCCGCGCATTATCTACGAAACATCCGACTGCATCAACACATGGCCTGGACTCTCGACGACTTCGATTACCTGCTCCCCGACGAGCTGATCGCCCAGGCACCGCTGGATCGCCGCACCGACAGCCGCCTGCTGCGCGTGCAACCCAGCCTGGCCGACCTGCATTTCGCTGATCTGCCCTCCCTCCTCGCCCCTGGGGATCTGCTGGTCTTCAACGACACCCGGGTGCTGCATGCCCGCCTGTTCGGCACCAAGGACACCGGTGGTCAGGTGGAGGTGATGATCGAACGTCCCCTGGGCGGCCACGAGGCCTTGGCCCAGGTCCGTGCCAGTAAGTCACCGAAGCCGGGCAGCCGGCTCCATCTGGAGGGAGCGCTCGACGTGGAGGTGCTCGGCCGCGCCGGCGAGTTCTTTCACCTGCGCTTTCCCGACACCGACGATCTGGTCGCCCTGCTCGAGCGCCACGGTCGCCTGCCGCTGCCACCCTATATCGAACGCGCCGCCGGCAACAAGGACGAATCCCGCTACCAGACGGTGTATGCCCGCGACCCGGGCTCGGTCGCCGCCCCCACGGCCGGCCTGCACTTCGACGAAGCCCTGCTGGCCCGACTTGCCGGGCTTGGCATCAACAGTGCCTTCGTGACCCTGAACGTGGGCGCAGGCACCTTCCAGCCCGTGCGCGTCCACGACCTTTCCGAACATCAGATGCACACCGAGGCCTACTTTGTGCCCGAGGCCACCGTGGACGCCATTGCTGCCACCCGGGCCGCCGGCCGCCGGGTCGTCTGCGTCGGCACCACCAGCATGCGTGCGCTGGAATCGGCTGCCCGCTCCGGCCCCCTGCGCGCGGGTAAGGCCGAGAGTGACCTGTTCATCCTGCCCGGCTACGACTTTCAGGTGGCGGACGCACTCATCACCAATTTCCATCTGCCCAAATCCACCCTGCTGATGCTCGTCTCGGCCTTTTCCGGCATGGACACCATCCGCCACGCCTACGCCCACGCCATCGAGCAGCGCTACCGCTTCTTCAGCTACGGCGACGCCATGTTCCTGACCCGGACCGCCCCATGAAATACGAACTCCTCGCCACCGACGGCGCCGCCCGCCGAGGCCGCCTGACCCTCAACCACGGCACCGTGGACACCCCGGCCTTCATGCCCGTAGGCACCTACGGCACCGTCAAGGGCATCTCACCCCAGGATCTGCGCGACATCGGCGCCCAGATCTGCCTGGGCAACACCTTCCACCTGTGGCTTCGCCCGGGCCTGGAGGTGATGGAAGCCTTCGGCGGCCTGCACCAGTTCATGGCCTGGGACGGCCCCATCCTCACCGACTCCGGCGGCTTCCAGGTCTTCTCCCTGGGCGCCCTGCGCAAGATCACCGAGGAAGGCGTCCGCTTCAGCTCACCGGTCAATGGCGACAAGCTGTTTCTCACCCCCGAAGAGTCCATGCGCATCCAGAAGGTGCTCAACTCCGACGTGGTGATGATCTTCGACGAATGCACGCCCTACCCCGCCACCGTCACCGAAGCCGCCGACTCCATGCGCCTGTCCCTGCGCTGGGCCCAGCGCTCCAAGGACGAATTCAATCGCCTGGAGAACGACAATGCCCTGTTCGGCATCGTCCAGGGCGGCATGTATGAAAACCTGCGCGACGAATCCCTCGCCGGGCTGGAGGACGTCGGCTTTCATGGCTACGCCATCGGTGGCCTGTCCGTGGGCGAGCCCAAGGAGGACATGCAGCGCATCCTGCATCACACCGCGCCGCGCCTCCCCAGGGACAAGCCCCGCTACCTCATGGGTGTCGGCACGCCGGAGGACATCGTGTTCTCGGTGCAGGCCGGCATCGACATGTTCGACTGCGTGATGCCCACCCGTAACGCCCGCAACGGCTGGCTGTTCACCCGCCATGGCGACATCAAGATTCGCAACGCCCGCTACAAGACGGACACCCGCCCCCTGGACGAATCCTGCGACTGCTACACCTGCCGCAATTTCTCCCGGGGCTACCTGCACCACCTCAACCGCCTCAACGAGATCCTTGGCGCGCGGCTGGCCACCATCCACAACCTGCACTATTACCAGCAACTGATGCGTGATCTGCGCGACGCCATCGCATCCGGCACCCTCGCCGACTACGTCGCCCGCTTCCACCGGGAACGGGCTGGCCAGGGCGCCTGAGGCCGGCGCACCAGGGGTGGGCTGAAGCTGCGGCTTCGCCCACCCGAGCCTTGCCGCTATAATCGCGCCTTTTCCCCGCTTCCTTCCATGCAGGTATTCCGCGGAATTCCCGAGCGCTCCGACCACGGCTGCGTGCTCACCATCGGCAACTTCGATGGCGTGCATCGCGGCCATCAGGCCTTGCTCGCGAAACTAAGGGCCAAGTCGCGCGCCAACGGCCTACCCTCTGCCGTGCTCACCTTCGAGCCGCATCCCCGCGAATACTTCACCCACGAGAACCGGCCGATCCGCCTCACCTCCCTGCGTGAGAAGATCCAGCGCATTGCCGACCAGGGCGTCGACCGCCTCTACATCGGGCGCTTCAACGCCCGCTTTGCCGCCCTCACCGCCGAGCAGTTCATCGAGGAGATCCTGGTCCGCGGTCTGGGCGCCCGTCACCTGATGATCGGCGACGACTTCCGCTTCGGCAAGGGGCGCCAGGGTGACTTCGCGCTGCTGGAAGCAACCGGGAAGACAGCCGGCTTCACGGTGGAAGCCATGCACACCCTCGTCCACGAAGGTGAGCGCGTCTCCAGCTCTGCCGTGCGCGAAGCCCTTGCCGAGGGCGACATGCCCCACGCCGCCCGTCTGCTCGGCCACCCCTACAGCATCAGCGGCCGGGTCATGCATGGCGACAAGATCGGACGCAGCATCGGCTTCCCCACGGCCAATATCCAACTCAAGCACCGCAGCCCGCCGCTCATGGGCATCTATACCGTCAGCGTCGAGGGCCTTGTCGACACCCCGTGGCCCGGCGTCGCCAGTGTCGGGGTGCGCCCCACCATCAATGACGCGGGCCGGCCCACCCTCGAGGTGCATCTGTTCGACTGGAAGGCCGAATGCTATGGCGCCCATCTCAAGGTGAACTTCCTCGCCAAGCAGCGCGACGAAGAACGCTACGACACCCTTGAAGCGCTGACCGCCCAGATCGCCCGCGACGCCGATCAGGCACGCGCTTACTTCGCACAGAATCCCCTCTGAATTCACAGGCAGCACAGACCATGTCCGACAACCGCAAGACCCTGAACCTGCCCGACACCCCCTTTCCCATGCGCGGCGACCTCGCCAAGCGCGAGCCGAGCTGGGTCGCCGACTGGCAGCAGCGCAAGCTGTACCAGAAGATCCGCAAGGCCTCCGCCGGCCGGCCCAAGTTCGTGCTCCACGACGGCCCGCCGTACGCCAACGGCAGCATCCACATCGGTCACGCGCTGAACAAGATCCTCAAGGACATCATCGTCCGCTCCAAGACCCTGGCCGGCTTCGACGCCCCCTACGTGCCGGGCTGGGACTGCCACGGCCTGCCCATCGAGCACAAGATCGAAGTCACCCACGGCAAGGGCCTGCCCGCCGACAAGGTCCGCGAGCTGTGCCGCACCTACGCAGGTGAGCAGATCGAGGAGCAGAA
>ERZ795056.1788-NODE-1788-length-24772-cov-5.398713_pt1 | contig 24772 bp, 24 predicted proteins | sample MGYA00375140_ERZ795056 | MGnify/ENA primary metagenome ERZ795056 (study PRJEB30185, sample SAMN05720227) | activated sludge metagenome | isolation source: Anaerobic digester | place: USA | collected 2015-03-09 ... | reverse complement strand
ATTGAGCGTCTCGCTGGTCTCGTCGCATGTCACACCACACTTGGTCAGATTCTGTCCAGTGGGGAATGTCACTTGAGCCGAATAGATACCGGGACTAGGTTGACTAAACGTGACGGTGGTGGTGTCTTGAAAGCCACAAACCTAAAAGAAAAGTACGGCTTAGTGTGCGTTCTCTTTGCTCGGGGTAGGAGCTAGGGATCTACTGAGCAATGTGGAGGACCCTCCATCTCCAAACACACACACACAAGACAGACAACGGCACGTACGCCCTCCGTGGTGAGTGTAAAGTTGCCATTCGCATTGACAGAGCCACTCAGGCAGGCTGAAGAGGCACCGTTCACGTTGATGCTACAGATGCTCGTGCCGCCCGCGGTGACCGTCGAACCACTCTTGGAAAGCGTGTAGCACTTGCTGCCCGTGAACGAGAGCACCTCGGTGGAGAAGGAAAAGTTGTTGCCGCCCGTATTGGTGACATTGACCGTCGCGCTTGACTGTAGCGATATGCGGCCTCCACGAGGAGTACCTGGGAGTACGCGTTAGAGGATGGCCAGTCTACAATGCAATGTTGTTCGGTGGGTGTTAAGCCAAACGGGGCTCATGAGCGAGACACGTAGGTCTCTTCCCGCTCGATGCACTCGCGTACCGCCATTAGCATCCAAAGCACAGACGCTCGAGTCGTGTAGCGTAAGAATACCCAAGTCATCGCGAGTGCCATACAGACAGCGGTCAGGGTAGGTGCCAGCCGTGTTGGGCGTAACATCGACGAGTCCCTTGTTGTTGACGCGAAAGGAGCCGTCCTGTTGATCAGTGGTGATGTTGGTATAGTAGCCGTCCTTGAGCAGCGTGCCGTTGGCAAATTGGACGGTGATGTTGAATGTAATGTTGTTGATGTTTCCAGAACAGCCAGTAGGGACAATGCTGAGTGAAAAGAGCGCCTCGGGGGCAAGCACGAGTGCAGAGCCAGAGCCACTGGCAAACGAACTGGAGATGTAGAACCCATAGAGGTCGTCACGTCTGACCTGATCAGTGACGAATGTGCCACACGCCGAGTTGAGCATCACTAGAGTACCATTGAGTGTCCTGGGTGAGATGCTTGTTGATACAGAGGGCGCAATGGAGACTGGCGACCCGGAGGTGACGTTCAACAGAGCAAATGTGACACGCTCCTCCCGGGCGATGTCTGTTGGAACAAATACAGATGCCGATTGAAGGCAGTAGGTGAAGAGATAGGATGCCCCATTCAGCGCAGAGACGTATTTGATCGTGGCAGAGCTCGGCAGCGTCCATGTGTCGGTTCCATCACCGGTGGCAAACTGTGCCGATGAAAAGGAGAGAAACACTGGTGTGTCGCTAAGCGTCACATTACTGCTTGCACCAGTGACGGGCGCATAGTCGAGCCAGCCACCACAGGTACGCAGTGGGCCAGTGTTGAGGTTCGTGGTGTTGGCAGGCGCATTGACAATGGTGGTACTATAGTTGAGTTGCAGAGTGATGTTTGTTGCCGCGCTTTCTATGGTGAAGTTGCGACTTTGATCAATGTAGAGGGGCGTGTTGTTAACGTAGACCGTTGTTGGTCCTCCGTCAATGATGATCACGCTATCGTTGCTTGTGACGCTTCCGCCTTGAACGACAACGTTGGAGATGGACGAAGAACACTGCACAACTCCGCCGCAATTGCCGCCCGTGCAGACGAGAACAACATCGTCCGTCATGCCGCACCAGTCTGCGATTTGAAGGTAATACAGACCATCGGGGTCTCTGTAGGTAGAGTAGCCAAAGTCGCCAGTGCAAAACTTGGGTACGTAGGTGTCGCACAGTGAATATCCCTGTGTGGGTGGCGGCACAGATAGACAGCTACCAGGCATGTTCTTGAGCGCCACCGAGAGTAGTCCGTTGGCGCATCCAAAGCTGCCCTGAACGACATACTTTTGGAACTGCACATTAGGGGCATTGTTGATGTAGAGATCTCCCGTAAAGTCGTTGCCGTTTGTGTCAATGTCGATACGAGACATGTAGAGACTCTGCGTGCCAAAGTCGGAGGGCGGCATGTTTGCACTAGGCAGAGCCGAATAGTAGCCATAGTAGACGGCTGCCTTGTCCTCTGGCGCAGCGCAGCTCGACGCAAAGAGTGACGCGATCGTCGCAAAGAGTAGGAGACGCGAAAACGTAGCTGCATTCCAGCCATGTGTGGCAGCAATAGGCCGCGAGTGCCGATGCCACGACAAGAGACAGGAACAGACTCGCCAGTGACATCTATTGCCGCGCAGGTCGACCATGGGGCGTGATGCGCACCACCACCCACCAGGCGAAAAATAACCAAGTCCGCGGACGAAATTTCGACACACTGGGGTGTCAAAGGGCGCATTTGACTCGGCCCCCCGGCTTTCCCGCCAACCATGGGCTTCGGAGCGCTATCAACATTCTCAAAGTCTTCGCTCAGCGCGCTTCTCATTGCCGCTCTAGGCCTCTATGCCTTTGGACCCGATGGCGGCTACATGAACCAGTTCCAGTATCACAACTACCGCGTCCTCGACATCCTCAAGGATCTCCACCTCTTTGTCCAGATCGAGATTCTGCTCTTCCTGCTGTTCACCTTCTCCTTCACAGTGACGGACACTGAGCACGACTTCTCCTACTGGTGGACCAAGCTCACCTGGTGCGAGGAGGCGGCCATGGAGAAGGAGGCCGAGAACAAGGCCAAGCGTGAAGCCCGCAAGGCGGTGGAGGAGGCTCGTGCGCTTCGCAGCTCTGTCCTCGGCAGCCGCACTGGCTCTGCTGCTTCGGCGTGATGGACATTCGCCTCCGCCCCACCCTGTGGCCTGTCAAGTGTAATACATGTATCGCGCACGTTACACACACAATATGACAATTTTATATGCTTGCGTTTCGCAAAGCCAACTACCATTCTTTACCGAGGAGCTTGCCGATTCGCACAGCTCACTTGCGCTTGCGGTTCGCATAGCTCACAGCAGCGTTGATGGCCTTGTTGCCCACGGTCTTGAGGCCAGCGGCAAGGCGCGGTCCAAGGTACTTTTTGAAGCGCTCCGAACCCGAATCGACCAATGCGCGTAGAACAGGCGCACCAAACTTGGCCGTGTTGGCGGCAATGTCCAAGAACTGCTCCCAGTGTGTGTCGTTCTCGGTAAAGTCGGGGAATCGACCGATGATGTCCTTGGCATGACCAATGGAGGCCCGAGTGTACGGACTGCGCTCCACGGGGAACCAGCTCACAGGGGGAATCCACTCGATCATGCACGCAATGGTGAGGTAGCAGTTGGCGCCGCCGCCATTGGCGCTTGTGGCAAACTCGTTTGCCGCATAGCAGGCCATGAAGCGCACCGGGCGGTCGGTGGTGAGCGGCACCTTTACGTCGACTGCGGTCTTTGTCTCGCCGTCCCACGTCACCCAAGGCGACCACTGCAGGTCGCTGAGTACACCCGCAGAGCGAGTAAAGATGTAGCCGCCTGCCTCTAGAGGGATGGGCTTGACGTAGGGCACATTGGAGAGCTTGTCGAAGAACTGGCGGCCACCGGCAAGACCGTTCTGGAAGTACTGGTACCAAGAGTTGCCCGCCTGGATGACACCGCCGCAGCAGAGGCCGTTCACGTACTGCAGCATGGAGATGTCGGTGATGCGCGCCGACAGTGCGTTGATGCGGCCACGATCAGACCAGATGTTGATCATGGACTCCATGTCCTGAATGGCAACGTGACGCAGGACGGCGCAGTAGCCAGACTGATTCACTTGGAGGCCCGACAGCACATAGCTGTTGACGAGCGGCACGTCCGCTTCGAGAGCAATGTTGCTGAGCTGCAGCGTGTAGTAGTCCGACTGCGTCGGAAACTGGCCAGTCGAGGGACTGTCGACGTCGTTGTTGTTGAGGATGATGGTCTTTGTGGCCATGGCATCCGGACCGGTGCCGACAATCGGCCAGTCGGTGGGTGTGACGGGGACCTTCAGGACGAGGCGCGGATTGCCGTTAAAGTAGCGGTAGATGTTGATGACCATCACCTGGACGCTGCCACCGAGTGCTCCCCAGGTAGTGACGCCGGGCAAGCGCATCAAGTAGCGCGTGTTGCCGTCGCCGCTGGTAGAGGTGAGCGCACCAGGCCGAACATCGTTCCAAATGTAACGAATGTCCAGCTGGTCCGCCTGGCAATAGAGGAAGAGGCCATGCGGGTCCCAGTTGGTCGTGGGGTTGTTGTCGTGCATGGCCTTGTTGACGCGGATGCGACCATACTGATCCCAGTATATCGTCTTGTTGCCGTTCCAGGTCCAGTCGTAGGACCAGAACTGCCTGCCGGCATTGGGATCCGTAAAGCAGGCGATGCAGCCGGGGTGGTCGTCAAAGAGGAAGACACCGGCATCCGAGGGACCGAGAACGGCGTTGGTCTCGCCAGGCTGTGCTTGCCACGCAAACGCATAGGGCATGATCTGCGTGACCGCAGCGCTTGGCGTCTGCGCATCGTCGCTGTGGAATCGTAGCGAGTTTTCGACGTTGTCTTCGGGCAGTGCGACACAGCGGACCCAGTCGGACGCAAGCGCAACGTCGTTGTATTTTTCGCCCAGCGTGCCTGGCGCCTTGAGCATCTCGTCGTAGGTGTAGCCGTTGTTGTCCATGCCGATTTTGAGAGCATCAAAGATGCTATTCATCTCATCCTCCGATGGGTTATAGGCCGACGAGCGGCGCGAAACGGGCATTCCTCCGGGAGGCATTTTCAATACAGGGCGTAGTAGCCGTGAACGGGCGCGTAGAGCTCAGAAGGAGCGTTCTTGGGGATTTGACTAACGTCAATCCAGTGAGCGTTGCGGCGCGCGCGAGCACGGGCAACGGGACGTAGGGGAGCGACGATCGTCGTGCTCACCGTAGTCGTGGTGGTGGTGGTCGTGTTCTTCTGCACGACCGGGGTATCGACGACCGAGGTAAGCGCTTGGCGCTTGGCGGTGAAGGTATCAGCCATACAAAGGCCGCTCTAGCGGCCGGTATGAAACTGGCGGCAAAAACAAAGCGCCCTGGGGGGTCCGACCGGGCTTATAAGACCGGCGCTTTGGGTCTTGTGGCGCCGGTGAAATTCACTTGGTGTTGGACTCGGGCAGGTCATGCACCATGGGCCGCCTACTGCTCGCAAGACGCAAGCCCAAGAAGGCTTCGCGCAGCACCATGGCGATTCCATGTGAAGTGCCCGAGGCGACCCCTCAAGATTGCGCTCGACGTGCTCAAGAGTTTGTGTTTCGCATGAGGGAGCAGGGCAAGACCGTCAACGACCTGCCGCCAGCAGTACTCGAGGGCCTATTGGAGGATCTTGTCAGAGCAAACCACCCGCTCGGTCGAGAGTGGCACACCAAGTTTCTACGCCAGAATCCGCAACACATCGCGATCCGCCGGCCGCCGACCAAGCTCGGTGAACCGCACACTCTTCTTCGGGTGGTGACAAGACAGGGAATTCCCGCTTCTGCTGGAGGAATCGGAGCGCACTATGCGCCCTTACCCTATCGAGGTGGCGGTGGCGGCGGCGGCGGCGGCGGCGATGGAGGGCCCGGGCAAGGCGGCGTAGATCTCAAGACCGGAAGGATGGTCTTGAGCGGTGCCAAGGTCATGGGTCTCACTGCGGGTCGGCGCATTCCGTACCAACCGGTGCACAAGTACCAAGTCAGGCGTCCGGCGTTTGTTGCGCTCTCTTCAGTGCCTACAGCGGGCTATTCGAACGTGGTGCCTCCCTACATGCTCAACGGCCCACAACCACAACAGTTTGTGAAGCCGCGCGTCGAAGGGGCCTACGTTCGCAATCGTCCCTCTCTGCCGGTCAACCTCTACACTCGACCTGGACTGGGATCGCCTCTCATGTCTGAGTCTCCATATCGGCGTGCTCAACGAGAGCTTCCTCAAATTGGCGTCGGAGGTGGCGGAACCGCGGCAAGCTCCGAATTTGATCCAGTAACGCATACTGATCAACCAACTACAACCAACGAGGAACAACAGGACAAGATTGATCGTGAAAGGGCCGACTTAAGGGCGGAACGAGTACGGCGCGCGCGGCGTGAGCAAGCGGCTCAAGCGTCGAAACAACAGGCATCGCTCGACGAGCGGCAATGGGAACAAAGAAAGGCGGAACGCAAACGTCTCTTTCAACTTGAGCAAGCGGCTCGCCGGCGCGCGATGGTGTTCGAACCCGACGTTGCCCTTAAGACAAGAATGCCTCGTACGATGAATCCTGGAGTACCAGACAGCATGGAGGAGGCGCGACAGAGAGCACAAAAACGTCCTCGCACATCACAAAGTGGGCTAGCAGCTGCTGGAGCAGCCGCTGCCAACCTACCCGATCCTGCAATAATCGAAGGAAAGCGTGAACGGAAGAGACCCATTCTATACGGCGACCTTCAAGGCTTTAAGGATCTGAAGCCTGAAGCAGAACGAGTCGTCAAAGCCGCCGCTTTCTCTCCCGCTCGCCGCAACGCAGCAAACTCGTCCAAGCAAGGCTTTGCAGCGGCTGCCCGATCGGCACAGAAAGTTCCGATGCCAATATTACTTGGCACGCGAGGAATTCGAGCACCCCGCGATTCAAGCTTCGGCATGGTCCCACTAGAAGACTATGCCAACACGCCTGCCTATACGGTTGAAGCGGACCCGTTGCCGTTTGGACAGGTCCGCGTCAGGCCGCCTGATGTCAGACAGGCATCCGGAACGCCTACAGTTACGCTTCGGCAACGACGTCCGGCTGCAAAGAAGCCAGCAGCGGCTCAAGACCTATCTCCAGGAGGCTCTCCTGTGAAGGCCGATATCGACGACGCAATTGCTGACCTCGATGACCTCGAAGCCGAACTACAAGACGAGCAAATCGAACGGTCCGTGCAGCGAACTCTGCAACGCAGAGTTAGAGTACCCGATCCCGACAATCCGTTTCGACCCAAACCAAGCTCACCACCAGCAAGAGCACCGCCGACAAAAAACCCACTGGGTCCTTCAAGATTGCGCAAGAAGTAAAAATTTATGTGTCCTTCTTACTCTCTGGATACGCGGCGGCAACTAACTTGCCAAACTCGAACGTTGCGGGACCATGCTCTATAGAGGCCGTCCACGCGTCATACTTGTGCTTCTCTTCCTCGGCTAGTTGTTCGAGGTGCTTGATGTTGAGTTTGAGCGTGTGGATACGGGCCTCTGTCTCTAGCTTGTTGACCTCAATCTTCTCTTGTAGCTCTCCCATGTACGTTTTCATGCGCAGATTGTCCTGTGCGAGGTGCGCCACATTGAGGCGAAGGTGTTGCATGAGGTCGGCGTTAAAGTTTTTCACCGTATGCATCCGCAGCGAGGACTGCACGGCCTCCTGAAGCTTGACGGTGCCCTCGAGAACGTGAAGACACTTTTTCATGTCCTCTTCGAGGCGAGTGAGACGGATCGCAATCTTGGTGTCGGCCGACTTGCTCGAGAGGTCCTGTAGAAACTTCATCTCTCGCTCGACCATGAGCTCTGCGCATTGCTTGCGAACAAGAGGCTGGCTCTTAAAGATGTTCAAGTCGGGTCGAGGAGTGTAGTAGAAGACATTGTCGTAGCTCGCACACGCAAGCACGTCGCCCGTGGTGAGATCGGCAAGCTCGCGGAATAGATTCCATGGATCGTCCTCATCAAGAAGGTGAATCTTCTCAAACTGTTCCTTGTTGATTTCCGCCAGCGTAAGATTTGGCACATACTGAACCTTAATGGAAGACGGAGGTCGTTCAAGCAGATCAAGGATCACCTGGAGTCTCTCCTTGGACTTTCCAGTGGGTTCGTGTCGCTTAGCAGCCTCGGCGAGCGCAGGGTTTGTGTGAGGAACGTAGAACTGGTCATACTTTTGATCCTTAGGCGGAAGATCGCCCACATGGAGTGGCACTGTGGTGAGCTTCTTAATGTCACCGTCGAGCTTTCGAATGGAGACCAGTGCCGCGCGGTCAATGACCGGCTCAGCAGCGGGAGGCACTGGGACGTCTTCCATAACGACCGAAGGCGGCAGCTCGTCTTGCGGCGCCTCAGCCATGAGGGCGCGGAAAATGACGGAATTTTCACTTGGTTCAACACGGGCGACTGCTGGCCACTCCTCCGTTGGCAGATGTCCTCTGTGCTTTCCGCGAGCACCAACGGCGGATTAACCGCCACAGACTCTTCGGACGTAGCACCGACACAGCCCGATGTAATGACGCCGCTGGTTCCGGCAGCGGAGCTACCCACCATCAAGATCGAAGTTACGATGGCGGAAAAGCAGTGCGAAGAATGCCCTCCTCTAAAGACGAAGGGCACTGAAGATTCTGTGGAGGTAGAAGACTGCTCTCCTCCTTACACTCAAAAGGATCCCGCAAAGCGGGCCCGCGTGGAGGACCTATCGATCGTCACCGAGTACGAGGCGCTGCTTGCAGCACACCGGCACTTTCTGGAGCGTCTTGACACGGACAAGGCGAAAGATGATATCAAGAAGCAACAGCTCGAAGAGCTGCGCATAGAGTTTCTTCGTGAAATCGGCCGGGTCCTTGTGAACTTGGCCGCCAAGTGGAAGCTTCAAATTATTACGCAATAAATGACTTCACGAGAAGCAAACACAGCAGCAGCTCCCACTCTCAAGCGCCCTCGTGGAAGGCCGAGGAAAAAGCCATTACCTACAAAAGAGGCTGCACAGTCGCTGGCGCAACTTGGCCGCCATTGTTCCTCCTCACCAGCGACCATGGAGCAGCCGGCCCCGGATGCTATCTTCTGCAAATCCTTTCTCACGTTCCTCGAACATCACCTTGGCGGTGAAGCGTGGCTCAAGAAGCTCATTGCTCAAGAAACTGCGCGCGAAGTTCGTGGCGATCCTCGCACCGAGGAGATGAAACTGATGAAGGTGGAGATGGAAAAGATGGGTGCCGTAGTAGCACGCATGACAAGCATCGCAAAGGACGACAAGGAACTTGACAAGCGCATTCTCGAGGAAGCGCAAGAGTTGAAGCGCAAGCACAAGGAAGTCACAGAGATGGTCGAGCCGCTCGCAAAGCGCGCCGCCAACATGGAGCGAGACACCAAGGCCGTTCAGTCGCGGATGAAGGCCATGGAGGATCGAATTGAGGCGATGGAAGGAAAGATAAAGTGAAGATAGATTTACTTAGAGCCACGATGCTAGCTCATACACTATCGCCACAAATGCAACCAATGACACCATCTTACAGATCCTCCAATGCATTTCGCTTGCCTCTTCAAATAGGTCTTCGCCGTGACCGTGGCAAATTTGGCATCCATCGTAAGGACAACAGGCACCGGGGCACATTATGCCCACGAAATGGCCGAATCGACCCAAATCTGTCGACTTCCCTTGTCTTGTGGGTACAGTTGACGCTCGTAGAGCTCGTCCGTGACAAGGTCAGCAGGCACACGCCACTCTTTGCACAGTTGCGCATAAGTGTCCTTGAGTATCAATAGTTTTGCCTTTGCGTCGTGCTCGTTGCGTTGTGCAAGCATCTCTAGGTACTCCTTTCGTGTTGGTATTGTATAGAAATCGGCGGGCGATGGGCCGGCTAGTTGTTTCACAAATTCATAATTCCCACCATTGTAGCGCACAAGATTGATGTGTGGATGTGAGCGTATAAAGATGCCCCTCTCAGAGTCAAACGTAATGATAGGAAGCTCGGCGTTGTCATTAAAGGTAATCATAGCAGGCTCCGTCTTGGTTCCATCGGACCACACGATCGACTCGTCTGCCAACTTTTGCCTCGCCAAGCCAGCCAGTCGAATGTGCTGGTGGCAATCCTCGGAAGACGCTTGATGATAGTAATGCGTTAGCTCCTTCAAGAGGTCCTTGGGTAGCACAGCAAAGAAGGTGTCGCTCAGCATGTCAGTAATAAGTATGACTAACACTTTATGTCAACTCAACATCACCAGCCGTTACACCTCGTCCTTTAGCGTCGCGAGATGCAGACGAATAGATTCTCTGAGTTCAGCTTGCCAGTCGGGTAGCTTCTCCATGTACTCCCGCTGTCGCGCAATGCTCTTCTTTTGGCAGTGCGTACAGATCGGCACGTCGACGGCCCAGAACCCACGAGCACTACCGTGCATCCACGTGAATGTGCAAGTGCACTGTGGATCATTACATAGCGGTACCCTCATCGGGTCGTTGCATTGGTCGACGCCGCAACCGTGGCACATGGCGAGGAAGAGCAAATGAAATTCATCAGTATGACTAACACTTTATGTCATTTTATCATACACCAGCGCTTACACCGCACGCATCGTCCCCATGCACCGGCGTAGCCTAGGTAGCGTCTAAATTTCATAACAAGCTTACTCGGACAATTGCAGTCAAGATCCGTCGCCTTCACCACATCAACCATAAACTTAGTTTTTGATTCAGCGAGATCGGCAACTTCGGCAACTTCGTTTTCCATGCTAGTCTCTTCGGTAACAGTAGTAGCGTCCATGAGCGCGACTGCAGAGCAAGAGCGCATGACGGGCCGCTATATATGCGGCGGCTCGGAACAAAACCGGAAGTTGGAAGCTGCGATGGAGCCGATTATTTTCCGAGCTACGCGGTTATTTTCCGAAACCGCCTATAAGAGCGCCGCCATGTCGGACAGTACATGCCGGACAAGTTTGTGCGCGCTACATGCCCATAGGCTGCTACTACTGTAGCGCTACTCCTGCCCATCCACACAATGTCTGCGTACCCCCGTCCGGCCGTCGATCCTATTGGGACGTCGAGCGATGGTTCTTCTGCGAGCCCTGCTACAACGACTCCCACTGGCGTCCTGACGGTAGGCCCCGCAAAGGTTGATCGTCCACTTGCGCCTCAAGATTCGCCACTCGTTGCATCTCCAGCCCGCCGTGCCATGAGCCAGGCAGAGATCGAGGCGGCGGTGAAGCGTAGCTTCTCAGAGAGATTGTGTGCACTGCTTCGCAGGTGCGGTGCCAGCGTCGAGGTCTGCGTCAACGGCAGCTCTGTCATAGTGGCCTGTCTCAACTATGTGGTCATCACGATTGGCCTCGACTTTGTGCCGTACGAGACCCTCGTTGGACTTGATCCAACTCATTTTGTACCGAGCGGTTGGTTGCGCTACGTAAAGCCATGAGAGTTCATTACAACATACCGTTCTTTTTCATAAGATCTACAAAGTAACCACGACAACTCTCGCACATAGAGTTGTGTACAGCGATGCGGCGCCAGTCCGGCGCTAGCGCATTCCAGTAGTCCCGCCTCGCGCCATAGAAGAACTCCTCTACGACCATCCTCATGCACTTGTAGCAGGGCTGTACTGTGCTCATGACTCGCACACTCAAGCCACTTCGGAAAATAACCGGCACTTGACTTTGCGTCCGACGATGGCCAGCGAGCTCACTGCATGCTATGTCAAAAAGCTCACGCTCCTCTATGGAGACGCAGAGTTTACACGCGACGTTCATCGCCGCTCGACCAAGGCCATCGCCGCTGCTTATCTGTTGCGCTTTCCCGACATCTATGATGACGACGATCGACTCATCGCGTGTATGATCAGCGACTATAGCTACCTGCGTCACTGCAAGTTCTTTCGCCGCTACATCAAGACAATGCTCTGTTATCAACGCAATGCACAGGCTTCATTGGGTTACATGATCTACAGATAGCACAAGAAGACGCCTCCAGTGGCTCCTATGCGCCAGATACGCGGCTGATCGCAATAGATACAGACACACTTTCTAAAGTTGCCGTCCGTTACTACATATTGAAAATGGTGTCTTTGACGGCCCACTCCTTGACAGTAGACCCGATCCGTGTGAGGTGCCCAGAGATAGCGTTTGTGATGCTCCCAGTGGTTGCTGCTAAATACATCTTGCTTGTTCTCACGTTGCGGTTCAAGTGCGGCCATGGCCAAAAAGCTCCGGCGAGGAGGCCATGACGTGCCATATATAAGGCCTCGGACCGGAACAATATCGGGTACATAGAAGCTTCCAAGTTCCCGGTATTGTTCCGAAGGCTTTGCTCCTTATGGCGCTCCCTCCGCCGTACTCCAACTGGGATCCTCGCGATAGACACTCTCTTGCCATCAAATGGTTTATACAAGATCTAAACAAAACGTCCTTGTCGTATATGAATCCTAATCGCCGCCCGTTTATTCGTCCGTCAATGCCGGCCGTTGATGAGTTAAAACTCTATTATCATCGCGTTCATGGAGTAAACTGTACTCTTTGCTGTCGAACCTGCGGAGATCCCGCAGCTTTGTGTCAAACTTGGGGATGTAAGTAAACATGTCGTGCGAAAAATTAACATATAATGTAATCAACAGAATCAACATTTGCACTGGGGTGTTGGAAAACTCAAGTTATTTGCACATGGACAGCAACGCATGGCGCACACCACGCGCGCTTCGCAGGTGGCTGCTCGACTATGCCGAGCGCAACGCGATAGAGATCATTGGGGATGCTTGTGCTTCGGACAAGAACTACTTTGACGGGGTGCGGTATTACTACACGGAAGAGGACGACGCCATGCAACACAATTGGAGCAAGGCAGAGTGGGCAAGAGAGATTCCGGATTGGCAGCCACGTGGATCAATTAACGTCACCCATTACTGGGTGATGAATCATCCTTATAGTGTCGATAGCCACGGCCATTCGCCCAAGGCGTGGTTTGCCAAGGCCTACAATCAGGCACTCAAGGGCATCGGTGTGTTTGTTATTACAAAGGCGCCTTGCGGAGAACAGAATCGATGGGGCAAGTATGTATTTGGCAAGGCTATGGTAGTGTACAACGTCGAATCAAAGGTCAAGTACGGCCATCCTGACACGGGTAAGGAGGAGAAGAGTGCCAAGTTTGGTACATGGGTCATTGTGTACAACCCCAAGTTACTGTCGTGTCAAGACGGCGCTCCCTTTGATACAGTGATAAAGCCGCTTTACCTGTACATCTTCTGCTTACTTCCCGGGATACTTGCGCGCCATCTTGGCAACCTCGTTTGACGCGAGCGAGGCATTGTACTTCGTCACCGCCTTGGTCCCCTCTGAGACGGCGTGTTTGGCGAGTTCACCGGGAAGCACAAGCCGAACGGCCGTCTGCACTTCGCGCGAGCTCACAGTGTGACGCTTGTTGTAGCGCGCAAGACGGCCTGCTTCCATGCCAATGCGTTCGATGAGGTCAGCAACGAACGACTGGACGATCGCCATCGCCTTGTTGGAGATGCTTCGGTCAGGATGCACCTGCTTCAGCACCTTGTAGATGTGCGAGGAATAGGAGGTGAAGTTGCGCTTCTTTGGCCGTGCAGCGCGCTTCACTTTGGGAGGCATGAGGGGCAGGGGGGGCGTGGGGGGTGGGGTCTGAGTTGAATGAAAAAAATTTTGAAGTCCGCAACTAACTGCATAACCATACGGACATGAGCCGGCGTGCGCGCACGCCACCCACCGCAAGGACTCGCTCTGCAAGCCCGGCCATGGAGAGGGGTTCGGAAAATAACCGGGTAGCTGGAAGCTTCGCGAGACACTCTCTGGCTTTTAAATAATTTCCGCCCGCTCTGCGCTTCACTCACTCGTCAGCATGCACCGCCCCCGCACCAACACCAACACCTTCCCCCTCGGTAGCCTCTCGCTCTACTGGCTTGCCAACCTCGCGCGCTCGGCCAATCGACCGGATCAGAACCTCGGTCAGGCCGAGGTGTCGCGCTCACTCTGCCGCATCACTTCGGCGTCTACCGGCAAGCTCATGGAGGCGTTTCGTCACATTGATTCGTGCTACGGTCGCCCACCGGACACCTTCATCGATCTCGGTTGCGGCCGCGGGCTCGTCTGCGTCTCGGCGCTTCTCGACGTGCCCGAGCTATCGCAAGTGATCGGTGTCGACATCAACGAACGCGAGATTGACTGGGCTCACAAGAACATCCTCAACAGCGCGGCCGCTGAGGCGATCGTCAAGTACAAACTCTCACTTCAGGTGGGCAACGCGGTCGAGTTCTGCCTCGACCGCGACGCAGTCGTTGTCCCCGCGCTCGGCGTAGGCGTGTGGGTCTACGCCTTCTGGAAGGACTGGGGCGAAGATCGCCGCCGCGTGGCTCGCCACATGTTCCTCGAGGACAGTCACCTCTGGACCGTGTTTGCCTGTTCGGACAACTGCAAGTCGCTGTTTGAACTCATCTCGGACGGCGACGAACAGCTGCGCGAGCTGCTCACAGAGGCGTTTATGTACGTCGAAAATGTCACCGTCAGCTTGACGGGCTCGGGTGAGCGTCATACGATCTATTTTTATATTAAGAAAACTTAGATAAAACCTGATACTCAAACCTGATACTTAAGCCGTCCTATCCCGCGACATCAACGTCCGCCAAGCAACGCAAATGATGAGAGAGTTTTTCAACGAAGACAGTTAATTAACAAAGTTGTCTATCATCCGCGCAAGTTGCGCCATAGTGTATGCACAGCAGTCGCGAGAAGGAGTTCCAACCCTAAGATTGTGCCCCGTCCTTTACAACTTTTATGTCTTTAATTTCGCCAAGATCGAAATCTGTTACCCGGGTTGGATCTCTCAACAGCATTGTAACTAAAGATGTGTTGTGTGCTTAACGAACAAGATTGCATGTAACGAGAACCTCAAAGCTCGTCACTGCAGGCAGAGCCACTGCCGAAGCGCCCGTGGCAATCTTGAGGTCCAGCGAAGTGAGCACTGAACCAGAAGTAGGAATCGCGTAAAGCTTGGGGCCGTAGGTGCTCATAAAGTCTGCAGGATCGGCCAGTCCTTCGGGATTGGTGAGCGAAACACGGCACGCCGGGCCGTTGACGGCCGTCGCCGAGGTCCATGTAGTGGCCCAGTCGAGGCGAGCTATAAGACCGCCCGTCGACGGAGAAGAGCCTGTTGTGACAGTGACCCAAAAGGCGTTGTTGGAGCCGAGAATCGTTCCGAGACTGCCCGCCGTGCCTATGGCAGTGCCGTACGAATTGACCGACGGTGCCGCTTGGTCGTGTTCAAAGGGATTGGGAGTGGAGAGCGTCACTGCACCCGTGGAAGCCGACACAGAAATCTGGTTGGCGGTGCCCGTCAGCGATGTGACTCCAGCGGTGCCCGTTGCCGTAATGGTGCGCGAATTTCCGCTGCCAGTAATGCTGATGCCAGTGCCCGCCGTGAGCGTATCGATGACTTGCACTCCGGCTTGATACACACCGACGACTGACGAAGAGAGAGCCGAACAGCCAGTACCGGCACAGACGGAACCCGAGTCGGTGTAAAAGTCGATACCAGCAGGACCGGTCCATGCACCGGCACGTCCACGATAGAGGCACGTGTCGCCGTTTGTTCCTGAAACAAATCCACTTCCACAAGTGGCTGCGTTATTATTGATCCAATATGCGGCATTTGAAATTGTCCCCGAGGTGGTTCCAAGCGCTTCAAAGTTGGCTGTTTTTCCGATAGAGCCACTGGTAATTGCAGAGCTCCTGAATCCTGAAAATGTGTCGGATGATGAGTGCGTGCCAAGTGACGGCGTGTCAGCGATGTAAAAAGCTGCGATGCCGATGCTAGATGCATTTGTAGTTACCCAAGTGGCTCTATATACTCCTGGCCTAAAAAGGTTCACTGAAGAGAGCGGTGCAACGACCTGCAGTGACGAAATTTCCACGTAAATAGACGTAGCCGGTGAAGAGATTATGAGTTGATTACGCGATACGGCCACGTCCGCTGCCGTGTTTGATGTTGCCACGGTCACGCTGTTGATTTGCCCCCGCAGCGCCGCGGTATATGTGCCGGATATAGTTGTCGTCATAAAGTTAATAGTTTGTGTCAGTGGTTCAGTGTCAAGATTGATGTTTTTCGAAAAGAAAATTCCATTTGTTTGCGTTTCGAATAAATTGGATTGCGAACCATCCATCATTCTTAGACGCTGAGCGTAGACGCGCGACGCCGTCCAATCGCCCGTAAGGTTTTGGCTCGGATCAAGGCCGGTGGTGCAACCAACACATCCACGATTCATTATTGCAGTGTTTAAAACATTGAGATAATCCGTAGTAAGGTTCTAAGGAGGAGTTTTCAGTCCAGTGGTGTCAAGCAGAATCAACGAATATTAATTGACCTAGGACGTACCGTTACTGACGCAGTCGCAGGAAGTGGAGCGGGCGGTACCAGATTACTGGCGCTTCCGCAGCTCGTGGTGTTGCAGACGAGCTTCAAGTCATAGGGAAGACCGCCCCAGGTCGTCGAGGGCGTATCCGGTCCGGGTGTGATGGACATCACCAGGGGCGTGTCGATGTTGTCAAAGAAAGGCACGTAGGTGTTGGCAAAGTTGGCGCATCCCCAGTTGCAGTAACCAAAGATTGCGTTGCCGGGCGTACAGAACGTGGCGTTGAGGTCATAGACAAACGAGATCGTCTGGGGCGCCGCAAAGAGGTACGTTCCGACGCATGTGCTTGGCACCGCCGCATAGGTGATGCCCTTGTAGATGACGAGGCCTTGAAGCTCAAGCGCAAAGGTGCTCTCCGTGACAAAGTCGAGGCAAAGGTTGGTGAGCGAAAAGCTCGCCAGGGGATCGCCTTGCTGGTCGATGGGGACATTGGCAAGGCCGGTGCAAAACTTGTTGGTCAGTGTGGCGCGCGTGGGCAAAGCCAACGCTAGTAGACCGAGGAGGCCCACTAGGAGGACGGCGCGCATGAGGGGCGAGCCGCGTCGAAAAGCGGACCCGGCTGTTTGTTTCGATGTTACTGTTGTTCTTTAATGCTGTCTGCGCGCTACATGGCACATCATCCTTTTGAACAGCGTTGGAGTTGCAATACTTGCTTTGATGAAGCTTTTCAATATTCGCCCCGCTCATCAGAGAAAATATAAGCTTACATTTAAGCGCGCTCCCCCCGGATCCGCCGTGAGAGATGCACATCCTTGGGCATGATGGTAACGCGCTTGGCGTGAATGGCGCAGAGATTAGAGTCTTCAAAAAGACCCACGAGGTACGCCTCGGCCGACTCTTGCAGAGCCTCCATGGCGGCCGCTTGAAAGCGCATATTGGTCGAAAAGTCAATAGCAATCTCGCGACAGAGACGTTGGAACGGTAGCTTCCTGAGGAGCAGCTTTCCGTCCTTCTGGTAGCGCCGAATATCGCGCAACGCCACCGTGCCCGGCTTGAAACGATGAGCCTTCTTGATCCCTCCGGCCGCACCATTCGCGCCCTTACTCGCGACTCGTTTGATGACGCTCTTACGCGGCGCCTTGCCACCGGTTGACTTGCGGGCGCTCTGCTTGGTGCGCGCCATGGAAGTCTGGTGTGCCGGAAAATAACCGGCACTTGACCCCCAACCGCCCCCCAAGCGCCCCCCAACCAGCACCCCAACCGCTCCCCATGCGCCCCCCAAGCACGGCAGTTGGAACCCGCCATGGCCGCCTGCGCGGCGCTCCCGCTCCTCCCCTTTACGCTCGCGCTGGACGATGAGGCGTGCTACGATGGCGCCATAAGCGACTGGCCCATCGCGACGCCCACCGATCTCCCGTGGCGAAGATCTTGCCCCGACGAGGCCGACAGCAGCGACGGCGAGGCGCTCATCTCCATCAAGAAGCGGCGCACCATCCCAGTCGTCTCGCTCGAGCAACACGAGCAAGTCGTACAAGAGTATCTGATCGAGGAGGGGTTCGTGCCCGCAGCGATCGACAGCGCCACGACTGCTGCCGCGCCTTGCCCTCCACCTCCATCAGTCTCTCCACCCGAGGACGCCGTGATGGAGAAGGATGTTGTCTCTATTTCGAGCGACGAAGACGACAAGAACAAGGAGCCGATCGAGAGCTTCGTACCGCAGAGCAGCGATTTCTTTCATTTCTTTGACAACGCTGAATTTCGGAGAAGACACTCGGACCTCTGGGAGCTTTGGATGTCGCTTATGAACACCCGCGAGCAGATCCATCGGGCCGCAGAACGCACTCCATCTCGCGACGACCGTCAACTACTCGCGCTGTACGAGGCTCCTCCGTCTCAACGTACAAGATCTGCGTGTTCTGCTACCGACGAAGCTTTCGGCACGGCCACGACGACGGACAACAATCCCGAGCCACAAGAGCACAGCTCGTTTCGCTACCTCGAGGAGATCACTCCACCCAGCGTGCCGTCGGAGGAGCAGTGCAACGCCGACCGTTACGCTGAAGAGACTGAGCCTCTTGGCAAGTATCTCATCAAGCGCGGCTTCCCGTTGCTTGCGACGAACGGCAAGCACTCGCTTGTGTTTCTTATCACCGACACCAAGGTCGCTAAGGTATGCGAGTGATTGCTACGTATATTGATATTGACGCGTACTTTAGGTGGCCAAGTACGCGGCCAACACTCCCGGAAAGGACCATCTCTACGTGAAGCACATTCAAGAGCGCAACCACGATGTGTCGCTCTACAACGAGTTCCCCACCTGCTTTGCCGAAACGCGTCTCGTCTTTGCCTACGAGCCCGATTTAGTCAAACATCGCATGTACATTCAAGAACGCCTTAGCGACTTTCGCGGCTACGACATCAACGCCATTCAGAGAGACGTCAACTCGTTTATGATTGCCACGATGTTGATTCGAAATCGTCACGCCAAGATTACACAGTGGGCGATGACGCGTCGCAAGACCATGAAGACCGTCACGGACGTGAATGGCACAGAGGAAGAGTTTGACCGACAGTGGCTTGTGGCGTTTGATTACGAGTAAATTCATTTTGAGAAGACAAACACACCACTTGTAATCGCTATACAAGCGATAAATGCCGAGGTTAGAACGATAAACAAGGTCCGGGCAAAGCCATGCTTGTAGACCTTTCCTCGAGTTGACTTGCACTCAAATACAGGCGAGCAGTAGCCATGATTGTTCACAAACTTGTCAGACCAGTCTTCACCTGTGCACTCTTGGCTCGGTTTGTAGCATATGGTGCCGTTTGCATAGGGCGGAGTAGCGTTGTAGTATAAAGACGGTTTACCATAGGGGGCATACTTTGGACATATCCAAACCGGTCCGTCGAAATCATATGAGTAGCCTCCCCACGCCTCGCTGGACACATATCCATTGACCACCGCTGCCCAGTAACAGTTGGCAGTGACGTTGTCACAGTGACCACAAGCGGACGTTCGAGTGTCTCCCCAGGGATAAGGCATGACGACCCAATCACACACAAACGGAACACATGGCGGCGCTTCAAGTTCTACGGGCCACGCCACAGTTGCAAAAACCAACGCAAGAGTCAGAATGGCGACCCCAAACACCCATATGGTGATCTTGGCACCAAGTGTGATCCTTGGTGGAGGTGCGGCTGGACGTTCACATCTTGCAAGGAGAGGTGCGAGTTCACGCGCAACAACATCTTGTGGTAAGAGCTGAAGGTAAGTGGTCATGTAGGGTTCGGTTGAATGAACTTTAACTATGGGTCAAAATGAAGCTCGTAAAGTTTCTTTGAGCGCTTTCTTTTGCCACCCACTCTACGCGGGTACCACACCCCGCGACGATACATGGCATCGCAAAGCTGATGGCGATCGCGATACATGTAGATTTCGTGACCATCAAACCATTCGACTTGAATGTCCTTTTCAAGGCGCGGCCGCGGTTTTCTTCCACACAAAGGCCTCTTGCAGCTTTCCTCTTCCGTGGTAGTGTCTCCTTGCTCGAGCGCGATACATACACGAGCCATGCTACCGCCATGAGGTGCGTCGGAAAATAACCGGGTAGCTCACGGAAGCTTCCAAGCTCCGGTTTTCTTCCGAGACGAAACCTATAAGAGCGCCACTTTTCGATTCATAGATACACACTCACGGCAGCGATGTCGGTAGCTCAGCCAGACTGTGGTCGCGAAGTTGCGTACGCAGCGTTCAAGGAGTTCAATCCCAGTGGGACGGACGAGCAGTTTGAGCTCGAGTGGAGTGCCATGGGATGCAAGTTGCCGATACCTGAAGGGTTTAAGGATGCACAACTTCTTCGTCAACTGCGCATCGATCAAGAGCAGCAAAAGCTACGCGGCGAAGGCGGTTCTCCTGAACTCGCGCCGCCACTGTCGCCTACTGCGATCAAAGACGCCAAGAAACGCGCACGGGCAGAGGACTCTACTACGCGCCTCGAGGACATCAAGAGTCGCTTTGATGCTACCGAGTTTAAGCTCGATACGTTTATGTACGAGTTGCGCGGATTCACACCGGCAAATCGCGACGAGCGTGTTCGTCTGCTTTCGATTTGCTTTGAGGCAATCCAAACGTTCACCAAGGCTATGGCAGAGATTGCGCAAAACTTGGAAGTGGGCAATGATAGTGAATGATCATGACTAAAGAGTCTTTCCTTGACGCATAGGCATTTTCCCCGATACCCACTGCCGGTCTTGCCAACACTTGTATGAACAAGTAAAATCACCTGCAATTACGTAGTTCCAGAATAATTCTAAACACACAACACACGTTTGCCAGGCCTTAGGCATTTCAATTGATGATTGATTAGGCAATTGTTTCGTAGTCCTTGTAGACTGGACACCAATAGCGTAGTGCAAAGAAGGCAATCAAAGCGCTCAGCGGTCCGGGAAGCAATAGGAACGTCCACAGCCACCACGGGAGCTCTTGTGGCGACATGTGGTATGAGAAAAAAACTAAGTCCAAATTTCACGACGCGCAAGTCACGCCATCAGCAAAAACGCCAAGTGCAAAGTGACAATAATGTCAACTTGCCGTCCCTGTGGCTCACCTCATGTGGCCGCGCGAGGTTGGGATCACTCGCATAGCGGCCCGTGCAACCGAGTCGCTCTGAGCCCATATTGGACATGCACCCTTGCTGAATATCATGCGATTCCCCTATGTACCCACTGCTTCAACGCCTGGAGGGGCCCTCTAATTGAGAAGGGCTAGTAAAGGTGTGGTTTACGCAATGTCTTTACAGCATAAAGTTCGGCGCGCGCTGCTGCACGAAGTTCGCTTTCTTGTTGGAATGATGCATTGATAGCCGAGGGATCAGGATCATTAATGTGCCACCGTTTGAAAAACAGTCGATTACCGCGCGACGGATTACACCGAGCACACGTAAAGAGTTCTCCTTTTCCTTCACACAAACAAGAGGGAATGGTGCTCATGGCAGTGTGTCCGAAAATAACCGGCTTAGCGGTCTACGTGGAGGCCAAGGTCATCTACAACATTGAACGACGCGTTGCCTTTGCACACCCCGACACTGGCATCGAGGACAAAGGCGCAGCATTCGGAACGTGGATCATCGTCTACGACCCCACTCTACTCTGCGACAGAGAGGACGGCTGCAATGAAGAGCGAACAGAGAGAAGATCCTTCAAGACTTGTATTGAGCCGCTTTACATATAAAGCTCGTCTAAGGGTCGCGGTGGTTCGTTCTACCATCACGATCATCGAACCGTGTATTGGTCACGTAACTTGGAGGAAGACGATTTTGCAGATGTGTAAATGACAGTCGCCGGTTTATTCGCTTTGCTGGTTGCGAATTACAACAATACAGCTTGCAAATGCTGCACACCGTGATGCCGGTTTGTAATGCAGACGTTTTGGAAGAAACCTCACTTCACAACCAGGCCTTGCTCGGTGCGTTTCGTGATCCCAAACCCGAGCAAACCACCGCGTATCTGTCGAAGCAGGTAAGAGATACACAATTATCGAGTTCTTTGCCTCTGTGCCCTTCTCGATCCACTTCAAAATGCTGCGATCAAATAGAGGATGACACCATATTATTTCGTTGTCCCAGCATTGTTCGAGGCCATTTTCTTCGCGTGTCCAATGCCTTGGCAATTTGGCATTTACATGAGTCGAACAGGCATCAACAGTAAATGGAAATTCAGTCGTAAGATCCCTCCAAAGATCATCCGGAACTCCGAGACAAGAATCCTCCGTAAGCTCCTTCGCATGATCTCTGGCTTTGCGCTTGCCAATATTCATTGCGTGGTCTGCTTGTCAAACTGAACGCCCAGTTTTATAGACGTTGCGGGAAATAACCGGGTACCTCACGGAAGCTTCCAAGTTCCGGTTTTGTTCCGATGGCACACCTATATAAGCGCAGATTTTGCGGTCAGTCGTCACTTGCTCGCATGGCCGGCTCTCAGCACGTTCGCGCGTTCTTCAACACGCGTCTCCAGCTCAATGAGGACGTTATTGTGACTCTGTCTGGAGGCACACCCCCGAACTGGGAGAAGCTCTGTCTGTCGCTCTTCAAGATCGGAGTCAAGATTACGGGCTCCACGATGACGCAGATTGAACAATGTCATTCATATTCGGCACGCGCACGCGCACAGGAGGCCTGGGATCGCATCACGGGCTTCAACATCACGGTGGACATGCTGATCATTGCTCTTGAAGATGCCGGTCTCCTCCGTCTCGCGGAGGCAGTGAAGGTGGCACTCCACGGGGGGTGGCCTTTAGCCAACGTTTCGACCTTTGAGCCACTGCCAGCCCTTCATCCGACGGCATATGAAGTGAAACCTGTCATGGAGCTCCGTCTCACGGACATGACCATGATGGCAGCATCAAGAAAACGAATCGGCGACCCGCTGGACAAGCTCGAAGACGACGCCTGTCTCGTCGTGAAGGTCTCGTGCGTGAACGTCACCGACGACAGCAAGCTCGCTGATCTCGACTTTGAGATCTGCGGTGCCTACAAGGGCCTCGCTGCAGCGAAACGCGAGGCCAACTTGCGCCTCGATGAGGAGATTCAAGCCGCAGGTGGAGACGAGACGCGCGTGTGCAACATGTACACGGTGTGGCCCTTCCGTGCCTACGCGTCGGCTGCGAGACGTGAGGTGAGGGACCGTACGCGTGATGCGGGTCAGAAGGCATCGGCGGCGGCTAGCAAGTAAGGTTCATTAGAATGTGATGTGAACAACTAAATCTGTGCCAGAGTACAAAGAACTCCGTTGCCCCTCAAAGTCTTGTGTGCTCGGCTTTTCTGTGCGACAGGCATGTTGTTTGACCTATTACCGGATGGTATAGTACAAAAGCTCACTGACTTACTCGAATATGATGCTACGCCTTTCAAGGCTTATCAGCTTTTAAAGTACACGCTAGAGTGTCGATGGGGAAAGATATGTGTATTACACATAAGATAGTAAAAGCGAGTCGAGTTTTATCTTCTCAAGTGCAAGTACAAGTCCAATCAAAGTTGTAGCGTTGTGAGAAGAGCGGTGCAAGCTCTGACCAGATTGCAAAGCCAGTAAGTTCTCTACCTAGAAGCACCTTATAAAACTTTGGGTTATCGTTGATGCTCTCGATTGGTGGATTTGTCGAGTATCTTCCTATCATACACACCATGCGATTGGGACACGCGGCTGAAGGCGTTACTTGAACACTAAACTGAAGGCCGCTGGCACAACCAGAATTTCCTGATAGAAACTCTGCATATCCACCTCCTGGAGTGACGCGCGCCGCCAAAAGGGTTCCACCGGTACAAAAGGCTCCTGGATTGATGACCAAAGATGTTGTCGTGTTATCGCTGTACAAAATGGGAGCACTGCCACTGATAGTTTCAGTGGAGATGGACACGGACGGTCCACTGATGACGATAGGTGTGGTCGAATTGATACGTTCAGTCGTCACCACTGGTGTCTCGACGCCAGGCGCAATGACGACCCGTGAAATGCCATCACAGGAGCTAAAGGTATTTGCCACTATGGGAACCGAACAGCTCTGTAGTCCATTTGGAAAGTTGACTCGGCTCCCAATAAGGTCATTGCTGATGATGTCGCCAAACCGTCCTTCAGTCGCCTCGAGTGCAAGGGCCACAAGACTCGTAGCGAGCACCTGCACTTGCGTAGCATTGAGCGTGAGAAGACCGTTGGCCGTAACCAAGAGGGGGCCACCGCAGCCTCCGATTTGCTTAAACCGGGCCACTTGACTGCCAGCAGGACAGAAGGCAAACGAATTGCTGACAGTGACATCCACAAGAGTGACTGGTGTGGTGAATGTAGTAGGACCATTGAAGGTAGAGCTGCCATCAGTGATGAAGGTCGAACTATTGGATATGTACAATGTTGAGCCATTCGTTAAAAGAACACTACCATTGTTAAAGATGGCCGTGGTGTTGCTCGGTACGAGTGGCACGCCACCTATACTGATGCCTTCGGGAAAGTCCACGGGTCCATTGGTGCACGATTCGATGCGATTGGCCTTGAGTGACGTGCCATTGCCAGTTGTAGGACAAAACGAGGCAGTGCTATTAAAGGTGACTTCACCACCCACATAGACGGGTCCGCCAAGATACGTGGCTCCTTCGACAATCATCTGCGAGCTATTGCTCACATAGAGTGTCGAGCCTTGCTGATAGAGCACGCTAGTGTTGTAGTACCACACCGTGGCGTTGGCAGCCGCGCCATTGCATGGACAGTGAGGCACCCAAGCATAGGTGCCATTCGCTGTGAGCATGCAGATGTACATCAGCTCTGGTAGCGTGCTTTGATCAACGACAATCTGACGGTGCGTGGCATTGCCGCAGTAGACAGGCGTTTGAGTAAAGTTGGTGCCAGGAAGAACAGTACCACCAGCAGTGATAGGCTCTGGTGCACCAGGTGGCACCGTGATGATAATGGGCACTGGTATAGGTGGTGGCGAGCCAGGACCCGGTGTAGGCTTGACTCCTGAGCCAGGACCGCCGCCTCCGCCACCAGGGCCAGTTCCCGCAATGATAGGCACAATGGGTGGGAAGAAGGGCAGTAGGGGTGGCAAAAACGGTATGATGGGCGGAATGAGAGGGAAGTTGCTACTCGAGCCATCGCCGTCATCGCCGGGACCATCACTGCCATCGTCGTCATCGCCGCCGCCGCCGCCGCCACAAAAGAGGCAAGGGAAGAACACAAAGGGGGTGCTCGGTTCAGTGACTGGCGGCTGGCTCTCCACCTTGCATTG
>ERZ795056.1784-NODE-1784-length-24812-cov-57.503656_pt1 | contig 24812 bp, 25 predicted proteins | sample MGYA00375140_ERZ795056 | MGnify/ENA primary metagenome ERZ795056 (study PRJEB30185, sample SAMN05720227) | activated sludge metagenome | isolation source: Anaerobic digester | place: USA | collected 2015-03-09 ... | reverse complement strand
TTGGCCGGGTCTCGCCCCGGCGGGCGACCGACTTTCTTGTTGTACGACAAGAAAGTCGGCAAAGAAACGTACCCCGCTGTCGCGCCCCCTTCGGGGGTGCCCTCTTTCCGGGTCCGTCAGGCGGGGTCTGCGCAAACTCGCCCTGCGGGCTCAAACATGCGCAGCCCTTTTTCCGCCTGCCGAACCCTCCAGTCGGCGCGCCAGAGGGGACAGGAAATGCAGGTGATCAAGGGCCGGTGCCCGACTCAAGTTCCGCAGGGGCTCGGTGTATCCGAAAAGCCCGTTCCGACCCCGCAGGACGACCCGAAGCGTCTTACTTGTACTCGCTCGGTTTGCTGAGCACGGCAGCCGTCATGCGCGAGATGCACACCAGCTTGCCTTCCTCGTTGGTGATGCGCACTTCCCACACATGGGTGGTGCGCCCCAGGTGCAGGGGCCGGGCTTCGCCATAGACCCAGCCGCCGGTCACCGCGCGGACGTGGTTGGCGTTGATCTCCTGGCCGACGCAGTGGTATTTGGCCGGATCCACCACGTGGGCGGCCGACCAGGAAGCCAGGGTTTCGGCAAAGGCCACCGACACGCCGCCGTGCAGCGCCCCGGCGGGCTGGCGGGTGCGCTGATCCACGGGCATGCGGCCGCGCAGGTAGTCTTCACCGATCTCGATCAGTTCCATGCCCAGATGGCCATTGGCACAGGTGGAGCCGCGGGCATTGACTTCTTCCAGGGTGAAGGGGGCAAACCAGATACTCATTGGGGGTCACTCCATCTTGTTGTTGCCGACGCCTTGGGCGCCGGTCAAAGGATCATCTGGGTGCAACGGTACAACACCAGCTGGCGGCCGGTGGCCTCATCGGTGACCACCGCGTCCCACACCTGGGTCGTGCGCCCCAGGTGCACTGCGGTGGCGACGCAGGCAATGGCACCCTCGGTGAGGGTACCCAGGTGATTGCTCTTCAGCTCGATGGTGGCAAAGGAGCGGGCACCGGCGGGCAGGTGCGCCATGGTCGCATGGCCGGTGGTGGTGTCGGCCAGGGCGATCAGGCTGGCCGCATGCAGGCGCTGATTGGGGGCGAGGTGCAGGGGCCGCAGGGGCATGCGACTGCTCGCCCGCCCCTGCTCCAGGCTCAGGAACTCGACCCCCAGAAAGCCCGGCAGGCACTCCGCCGCATCCCGGTTGAGGCTGTCCACGCTGAGGTCGGTACGCAGGATGCTCATCTCAGTGCTTCGCCCCCAGGTAGGCTTCGATCACCCGCGGGTTCTGGGCCAGCTCGCTGGCCTTTCCCTCCAGGGTCACGTCGCCCACCTCCAGCACGTAGCCGTAGTCCGACACCTTCAGCGCCGCACGGGAGTTCTGCTCGATCAGCAGGGTCGCCACGCCGGTGTCGCGCAGGTGGGAGATCACCTGAAAAACCTCGGCCATCACCCGCGGTGCCAGCCCCAGGGAGGGCTCGTCCAACATGAGCACCTTGGGGTCGCTCATCAGCGCCCGGCCGATGGCCACCATCTGCCGCTCGCCGCCGGACATGGTGCCCGCCAACTGGTGGCGGCGCTCCTTGAGGCGCGGAAAGACGGCGTAGATGCCCTCCAGCCCGTCCCGGTAGGACCAGCCCGCCTTGCGCCGCCGGTAGGCACCGAGCACCAGGTTGTCCTCCACGGTCATGGTGGTGAACAGTTCGCGCTTCTCGGGCACCAGGGCCAGGCCCTTGCCCAGACGCAGCTCGATGGCATGGTGGGACACGTCCTGCCCCTGGTAAAGCACCTCGCCCTGGGCCTGCCCCTCGCTGGGCAAGGCCCCCATGATGGCGTTGAGCAGGGAGGACTTGCCTGCCCCGTTGGGGCCGATCACGGTGACGATCTCGCCGGCCCGCAGGCTGATCGAGGTGCCCCGCAGGGCCTCGACCTTGCCATAGCGCACGCTCAGATTGCGGGTTTCAAGAACGGGTTTGCTGCTGTTGTCGGCGCTCATTCGACACCTCCCAGGTAGGCCGCCAGCACGGCTTCATTGTTCTGGATCTCGGCGGGCAGGCCTTCGGCGATCTTGCTGCCGAACTCCATCACCACCAGCCGGTCGGTCAGGCCCATCACGAAGTCCATGTCGTGCTCCACCAGCAGCACCGACATGCCCTCGCCCTTGAGCTGGCGTATCAGGTCCGCCAGGGCCTCCTTCTCCTTCAGGCGCAAGCCGGCGGCGGGCTCGTCGAGGAGCAGCAGCGTCGGATCGGTGCACAGGGCGCGGGCGATCTCGAGGATGCGCTGCTGGCCCAGGGCCAGGCTGCCCGCCGGCGTGTGCATATGCTCCTCCAGCCCCACCCGGCGGATCTGCTCGGCGGCCAGGAACAGCAGCCGGGCTTCTTCATGGCGGTCCAGGCGCAGGGCCGCCGCCAGGGGGCTGCTGCGACCGCGCAGGTGCGCCCCCATGGCCACGTTCTCCAGCACCGACAGGTGCGGGATGAGGTGCACATGCTGGAAGCTGCGGCCGATGCCCATGCGCACGATGTGCCGGGAGTCCAGCTGGTCGATGCGCTCGCCGCAGAAGCGGATCTCGCCGCTGGTGGCAGGCAGCACCCCCGTCACCAGGTTGAACATGGTGGACTTGCCTGCCCCGTTGGGGCCGATCAGGCCGACCACTTCCCCGGCACGGATCTCGAAGGCCATGTCCTTCACCGCCACCAAGCCACCGAACTGTTTGCGGGCTTCGTTGACCTCGAGGATCAGCGCCCCGGCCTGGGGCCGGGTCCGGCGCGGCAGATCACTGTAACCCTCCGGGGCGATGGCTGGCGCCACCACCTCCGGCTCGGGCGGATGGAACTTCGCCCACACGCCGGCCACCCAGGGCCACAGGCCATCCCGCGACCACAGCAGGAGCAGCACGATCATCACCCCGAAGACCACGATCTCGAAGTTGCCGTTGCTGCCCAGCAAGAGGGGCAACCAATCCTGTAGCTGGCTCTTCAGGCCGGTCATCACCACCGCGCCGAGGATCGCCCCCCATACGTGGCCGACGCCGCCCACCACCGCCATGAACAGGTACTCGATGCCCATGTGCAGGCCGAAGGGGGTGGCGCTCACCGAGCGCTGCAGGTGGGCATACAGCCAGCCCGACAAACTCGCCATCAGCGCCGCCAGCACGAAGATCAGGATCTTGTACTGGGCGGTGTGGATGCCCATGGCCTCGGGCATGGTCTTGCCCTTGGCCAGGGCCCGGATGGCACGGCCGGGGCGGGAGTTGAGCAGGTTGAGGACCAGCATCAGGCAGCCACCCAGGCACAACCAGATCACCCCATACATCACCCGCGGTGAAGACAGGTCGATGCCGAACACGCTCAGGGCCGGAATGCCCGACAGGCCGTCATACTTGCCCAGGAACTCGATGGTCCCGAACAGGTAATACAGGGACAGCCCCCAGGCGATGGTGGCCAGGGGCAGGAAGTGGCCCGACAGGCGCACCGTGACGCTGCCGATCAGCGCCGCCGCCAGGCCGGACACCACCAGCCCGGCCCCCAGGCCCACCCAGGGCGACCAGCCGAGGGCGGTGCTGAGGTAGGCCGTGGTGTAGGCCCCCAGACCAACGAAGGCCGCCTGTCCGAAGGAAGTCAGGCCGCCGATGCCGGTGAGCAGCACCAGGCCGAGGGCCACGATGGAATACAGGCCGATGTAGTTGCCGATGGTGATCCAGTAACCCGGTACAGGCAGGAAGGGAAACAGGAAAAACCAGCCGAACATCAGCCACTGGAGCTTCTTGGTGGACATCTTCATTCTTCGTCTCCATGGCCGGAAGTCAGCGAACGCCAGGCCAGCACCGGGATGATCAGCGTGAACACGATCACCTCCTTGTACGCACTGGCCCAGTAGGAGGAATAGCTCTCGAGCAGGCCGACCAGCAGGGCCCCGGCTGCCGCCAGCGGGTAGCTGGCCAAGCCGCCGACGATGGCCGCCACGAAGCCCTTCAGGGCCACCACGAAGCCGGTGTCGTAACCCACGGTGTTGAGGGGCGCGATCAGGGTGCCCGCCAGGGTGCCCAGGCCCGCCGCCAGCCCGAAGGCCATGCGCCCGGCCTGGCTGGTGCCGATACCCACTAGCTGCGCCCCCTTGCGGTTGACCGCGGTGGCGCGCAGCGCCTTGCCATACAGCGTGCGGTCGAAGAACAGGTAGAGCAGACCGATCAGGCTGCCCGCCACCGCCATCACCACCACGCTCTGCCCGGACACGGGCATCTCGCCCAGGGCCGTGCTCCACTCCGTGAAGGCGTGGGTGGTCGAGCCCTCCGGCCCGAAGATGAACAGCCCCATGCCCAGCATGGCGAAGTGCACCCCCACCGAGACGATCAGCAGCACCAGCACCGAGGCCTCGGCCATGGGCTGGAAGGCGACGCGATAGATCATGATGCCCAGGGGCACGGTGATGGCCAGGGTGAACAGGATCTGCACCGCCATCGGCATGCCCTGCCAGTCGAGGGAATGGGCCAGCAGCCAGATGAACTGGGGGTAGATCAGGTTCTCGATGACGCTCCACATGAGCAGGCGCCGCGGCAGCGGCTTATAGCGCCGCTGGCGCAGGGCCGAGCCCAGTTCCACCAGGAAGGTGAGCACACCGATGCCGATGAGCAGCCAGATTAGCTTGGGAAACTGGCTGCTCTGCAGGGCTGCCACGGTGAGGGCACCGAAACCGATGAACTCCCCCTGGGGCAGAAAGATGATGCGGGTTACCGAAAACACCAGCACCAGGGCCATGGCCAGGAGGGCGTAGACCGCCCCGTTGGTGACCCCGTCCTGGGCCAGGACCGCGAAGATACCGAAATCCATGAAAGTCTCCTCAGGCCCGGTTCAGTTATTGACGACGAAGGCGTCGGCAAGGAAGCGCCCCGCCGGCAACCCCGCGGCGGTGAAGCTGCTGCGCGCCGCGTCGATCATCAGCGGGTTGCCGCAGGCATAGACCTCGTGGGCGGAGAGGTCCGGCAAATCCTCCAGCACCGCCGCATGCACGAAGCCCCGCCGGCCGGTCCACTCCGGGCCGGCCTCCGACAGCACCGGCACCAGGCGGATGCCCGGGTACTGCGCCTCCCAGGCAGCCACGCTGTCCACCGCATACAGGTCGGCCCACTGGCGGCCGCCCCAGTACAGCACCGCCCCACGGCGCGCCATCTCTGCACCATGGGTCTTGAGCAGCGCGGCGATGGGGGCGTAGCCCGTGCCCGAGGCCAACAGCACGATGGGCGCATCGCCCGGCTGCAGCACGAAGTCGCCATAGGGCCCCTCGATGCGCAGCAGGCCGCCGGCCTTGAGCTTGTCGTAGGCGTGGGTGGAGAAGCGCCCGCCTTCCATGCGGCGCACGTGCCACTCGATGACACCCGCCTCCGCCGGATCGTTGGCCATGCTATAGCTGCGCTTCGCCCCGTCCTTGAGGATCACGCTGGCGTACTGGCCGGCCTTGAAACTGAAGCCGGCGGCCGGTGGCACCTGCAGGCGGATCACCACCACGTCGTGGGACGGGCGGCTCACCTCCACCACCTTGGCACCGGTGGTGACCACCCGCTGCCCGGGCTCGGCCGGCACCTTGGGCGCGTCCAGCAGCAGCTCGGCGGTGGGCACGGCCTGGCAGGTGCGGCACTGGCCAGCAGGCACGTCGGTGCCGTCCGGACGGGTCGGGGCGTGTTCCACCGCCCCTTCCAGCAGGCCCAGGTGGCAGCTATTGCAGGTGCCGGTGCGACAGCTATGGGGTAGCCAGTAGCCGGCCGCCAGGGCGGCGTCGAGCACCGTCTGGCCCGGCGCACATTCAAAGCTGCCGCCGTTGGGCGACAGCCGGACGAGGAGATTCGTACCCATGATGCTCAGCCCGCTTCGCTCATGGTGGGAATGGCATGCATGGCTTCATGCTCATGGCCCTTAAGCAGGTCCAGGGCCACGTCCACGATCATGTCCTCCTGCCCGCCCACCATGCGGCGGCGGCCCAGCTCGACGAGGATGTCCACCGCCTTCAGGCCATACTTCTTGGCGGCCACCTCGGAGTGACGCAGGAAGCTGGAATACACGCCGGCATAGCCCAGGGCCAGGGTCTCCCGGTCCACCCGCACCGGGCGGTCCTGCAGGGGGCGCACAATGTCGTCGGCGGCATCCATCAGGGTGTAGAGGTTGCAGCCGTGGTTCCAGCCCATGCGGTCGGCCGCGGCGATGAAGACCTCCAGCGGGGCGTTGCCGGCCCCGGCACCCATGCCCGACAGGCTGGCATCCACCCGGTCACAGCCCTCTTCCACCGCGACGATGGAATTGGCCACGCCCAGGCTCAGGTTGTGGTGGGCGTGGATGCCGGTCTCGGTCTCGGGCTTGAGCACATCCTTGAAGGCCCGGAAGCGCTCGCGCACGTCGTTCATGGACAGGGCGCCGCCCGAATCCACCACGTAGCAGCAGGTGGCGCCGTAGCTCTCCATCAGCTTGGCCTGCTGGGCCAGGGCCTGGGGCGTGGTCATGTGGCTCATCATCAGAAAGCCGACCGCCTCCATGCCCAGCTCCCGGGCCACCTCGATGTGCTGGCGCGACACGTCGGCCTCGGTACAGTGGGTGGCCACGCGCACGATGCGGGCGCCGGCACTGTAGGCCGCCTTCAGGTCATGCACGGTGCCGATGCCGGGCAGCAGCAGGGTTGCCACCTTGGCATGCTTCACCGTGTCGGCCACCGCCTCGATCCACTCCAGGTCGGTGTGGGCGCCAAAACCGTAGTTGAAGCTGGAGCCCTGCAGGCCATCGCCGTGGGCCACCTCGATGGAATCCACCTTGGCCTTGTCCAGGGCACGGGCAATCTGCACGGCCTGCTCGACGCTGTACTGGTGGCGGATGGCGTGGGAGCCGTCGCGCAGGGTCACGTCGGAGATGTAGATCTTCTTGTCGGGGTTCATGTGCGTTCTCCTCAGGCAGCGGTGGCGGCCGTGGCCAGGATGCGGGCGGCCATGCGTTCGGCGGTGGTCTTGGCGGCGGAAGTCATGATGTCCAGGTTGCCGGCATAGGCCGGCAGGTAGTGGGCAGCACCTTCCACTTCGAGGAAGACGGAGGTCTTGAGGCCGCTCATGCGCGGGCCGACGCCGGGGATGTTGATGGGGCGCGAGGCCGGGATGATGTCGAACTGCACCTTCTGCTTGAGGCGGTAGCCGGCCACGTACTTCTGCACGTCGGCAGCCATGCGCTCCACCGAGGCGGCAATCTCGTCCTCGTCGGCCATCTCCGACAGGCAATACACCGTGTCGCGCATCATCAGCGGCGGCTCGGCCGGGTTGAGGATGATGATGGCCTTGCCCTTGGCCGCCCCGCCCACCACTTCGATGGCCTTGGAGGTGGTCTCGGTGAACTCGTCGATGTTGGCGCGGGTGCCCGGCCCGGCCGACTTGCTGGAAATCGAGGCGATGATCTCGCCGTAATGCACCTTGGCCACGCGGCTCACCGCCGCCACCATGGGGATGGTGGCCTGGCCGCCACAGGTGACCATGTTCACGTTGAGGGCGTCGTCATGAAGGGCGCCATTGACCACCGGGATGCAATAGGGACCGATGGCCGCCGGGGTCAGGTCCACCATGCGGATGGCGGGCTTGAGGCTGCGCAGGAAGGCATCGTTCTTCACGTGGGCGCCGGCACTGGTGGCGTCGAAGACGATGTCGATGTCGGCAAACACCGGCAGGCGGGTCAGCCCTTCCACCCCTTCGTGGGTGGTGGCGACGCCCATCCGGGCCGCCCGGGCAAGGCCGTCCGAGCCCGGGTCAATACCCACCATGGCGCCCATTTCCAGGTGCTCGCCGTGGCGCAGGATCTTGATCATCAGGTCGGTGCCGATGTTGCCGGAACCAACGATGGCCACCTTCAGTTTCTTTTTCATGACTACTCCCGTGGGGAAATCCGGGCCGAGCGCGTCCCGGCCAGCTTCGGCCAGGGGCGCTGCGTCCTTCAGGATGGGTTTATTTGAGGAAGACCACCCGGTCGAGCTTGGGTGAGGTATGCAGGCTGAGGACATCATCGGCCCGGCGGGCCAGCACCGCCCGCTGGTTGATGTAGCCCTTGTCGGTGATCTCGCCCGCGTCCATGCTCGGCGGCTCATCGAGGAGCATGGCCCGGGTCGGGCTCTGGGACGATCCGCCGCCGCCCTCTGCCTTGAGCTTGCGCAGGCCCTCGCGCACGTGGGCATGGAGCTGCTCGGTCGGCACGTCCTTGGCCGCCGGAGTCGGGAAGACCAGCAGGCCCACCTCGTCCCGGTCATGGCCGGTGACGACCACGTCCTGGGCAAAGGGCGCGAAGGCCGTCACGGCACGGACCCGCAGGGTGCCCACCGACACCCAGGTACCGGTGGTGAGCTTGAAGTCCTCGGCCACCCGCCCGTTGAAGGCGATGCCCTTCTCCGGCCGGGCCGGGTCGATCAAGAGGCCGGCATCACCGATCTTGTAATAGCCATCCTCATCGAAGGCTTCGGCGGTCTTCTCCGGGTTGTTGAGGTAGCCGGGGAACACCTGCGGCCCCTTGACGCGCATCTCCAGCTTGTCCCCATTGGGCAGGAACTTGATGGAGGTGCCGGCCACCGGCAGGCCGATGCAGCCCGGCCCGTCGAGGCGCCAGTGCACGTTGGTGAGCAAGGGGGAAGATTCGGTGGCGCCCCAGGCGGAGGTGAACCAGACCTTTTCGCCGAGCACCTTCTGGGCAGACCTCTCCAGGCGGTCCCAGGTGGACTGGGGCAAGGCCGCCGCTGCGTAGAACACTGCCCGCAGGCGCCCGAAGAAGTCCCGGGCGAAGGACTCGTCCTGCTCCAGGAAGGCGATCAGCGCATCGAAGCCGCGGGGCACGTTGAAGTACAGGTTGGGCTGTACTTCCCGCAGATTGCGCACCGACTTCTCCATCAGGCCCGGCACCGGGCGGCCTTCGTCGATGTAGAAGCTGCCGCCGTTGCACAACACCAGATTGAAGTTGTGGTTGGCACCGAAGGTGTGGCTCCAGGGCAGCCAGGACACGATCACCGGCTTCTCGTCCTTGAGGAAGGGCCAGCTCTGCTGGATCTGCTTCTGGTTGGCGCAGAGCATGCGGTGGGTATTGATGGCGATCTTCGGCCGACCGGTGGAGCCCGAGGTGAGCAGGTACTTGGCGTGGGTCTCCGGGGTGATCTTCGCAAACTCGGCCATCACCGCCGGGGTTTCCCGGGTGCGCATCAGCTCCGCCAGGGACAGGCTGCCGTCCAGCTGGTAGGCGTTGGTGCTCAGGATCACCGGGCAGGACACGGCGCTGGCGCGGATCGCCGAGGCGTACACCGCCCCGTCGCCCGCATACACCGCACCAGGTGCCAGCTCCTGAAGGATGGTGGCAACCTTGGTGTAGTCCTTGGCGAGCCGCGAGTAGGCGCTGGACACCGTGGCGAAGGGCCGCCCGATGTGCATGGTGGCCAGGGTCAGCAAGGCCTGGTCGAGGCTGTTGTCGGACAGGCAGACCACCGGCGCCGTGGGGCCGATGCCCAGGTCGAGCAGACCCTGGGCCAGCTTGCCGACCTGTTCGCGGACCTGGGCGTAAGTCATCCGCACCCATTCGCCCTCCGCATCCCGTTCCGCCAGGAACAGGGCGTTGGGGGTACGGGCGGCCCAGTACTCGAGCCAGTCACCGATGCAGCGGGTGACCTCTTCCAGGGGGTCGGAACAGGCGAGGATGAAGCCCCCCCTCGAGAGGTCGATGCGGGTCACCCTGGGCGGGGCCAGCATGCCGGGGTTATCAAAAAAGCTCATGGCAGCCTCCGCTTACTTCAACAGCTTCCAGTTGTTCTGATCGATGGTGATCAGCACGCGGGCACCGTCACCCAGACCGGAGTGATCGGTGGGCGACATGGTGTTGATACCATGGGTCAGGGGCAGGTTGCTGGTCTTCTCGAGGGCATCGCGCAGGGCGGCACGGAATTCCGGCGTACCCGGGGCAGCCTTCTTGCCGACGGTGGCCACGGCCTTGTCGAGGAGCAGGTAGGCGTCATGGGCATAGGCACCGAAGGGGTTGCGGGAACCGGCGCCATACTTGCCTTCATAGGCCTTCAGGTAGCCCAGGGCGACCTTCTTGCTGGGGTTGCTGTCGGGCAGCTGCTCGGCCACCAGCACCAGGCCGGTGGGCAGGATCAGACCTTCGTCGGTGTTGCCGGCAACACGCAGGAAGTCGTTGTTGGCGGCGCCGTGGGTCTGATAGAACTGGCCCTTGAAACCGCGCTCGCGCAGGGCGCGCATGGGCAGCGCTGCCGGGGTGCCGCTGGCCGCGATGAAGATGGCGTCCGGCTTCTGGCCGACCAGCTTGAGGGCCTGGGCAGTCACCGACTGGTCGGTACGGGCATAACGCTCGACCGCCACCAGCTTGATGCCGCTGGCTTCAGCGCGCTTCTCCACGTCCTTCAGCCAGGCTTCGCCGTAGGCGTCGCTGAAGCCGATGAAGGCGATGCTCTTGGTGTCACGCTTCTTCATCTCTTCGAACAGAGCGGCGGACATCACGCCCACGCCATGGGGCAGCGGAAACACCCACTGGATCTGCTTGGGCGGGAACGGTGCCAGGGCGATCTGCGGGATCTTCGCCTCACCGGCCACCTCTGCGACAGCCAGGGAGGTCGGGACGGTGGTGGAGCCGATGATGGCGTCCACCTTGTCGGCATCGGCAAAGCGGCGGGCGTTCTTGCCGGCGGCGGTGGGATCGGAGGCATCGTCGAGGACGACGTAGTTCACCGGCAGGCCGCCCAGGGTCTTGGGCAGCAGTTCGATGGTGTTCTTCTGGGCAATGCCGAGGGAAGCAGCCGGGCCGGTGGAGCTGACGCTCACGCCGATGGTGACGGTCTGGGCCTGGGCGTGGCTGACGCCACCGAAGGCGAGCATCAGGGCGGACGACAGGGTGGCAAGGAAGTGGCGGCGGTTCATGGTGTTCGTCTCCTCAGGGTTGGTCTTGTAACAACAATAAACAGGGTGCAACAGGTGATCTGGCGGGCTGCGGTGCGCTAGGCAGTGCTGCAGTCCACGCTGCCCAGGCCGGCGATGGAGAGGTGCAGGTGGTCGCCGGCGAGGAAGGGGAACATCGGCCCCAGGGCGCCGGAGAGGATCACGTCACCGGCCTTGAGGGGGTCGCCCAACTGCTGCATGGTGCCGGCCAGCCAGTAGGCGGCGAGCAATGGGTTGCCCAGGCAGGCCACGCCGCTGCCCACGGACGCGGTGTGGCCGTTCTTGCGGAAATCCATGCCGGCCAGGGCGAAATCCACCGTGCCGATGGCGCGGGGTTCCAGGCCAAGCACGTAGAGCCCGCAGGAGGCGTTGTCGGCCACCGTATCCACGAGGGTCAGCTTCCAGTCCTGGATGGCGCTGTCGACAATCTCGATGGCCGGCAGGGCGTACTCGAGCCCATGCAGGAAGCGCCCCCAGCTCAGGCTCTCGCCGTCCAGGTCTCGCCCCACCACGAAGGCAATCTCACCCTCGGCCTTGGGCTGGATCAGCCGGCTGGCCGGCACCTCGCTGCCCGACAGGAACTCCATGTCGGCAAACAGCACGCCGTAGTCGGGCTGCCCGACGCCCAGTTGCTGCTGCACCGCCTGGGAGGTGAGGCCGATCTTCTTGCCCACCACCCGACGCCCTTCGGCCAGATCCAGCATGGTGTTGCAGCGGGCTACCGCATAGGCCTCGTCGGCACCCTGGATGCCGAACTGTTCGGAAATTCGGGGAATCGCCACCCGCGTGGCGCGCGCCTGCCGCAGGGCCGCGGCAGCGGCCTTGATCTTGTCCTGATTCATGATGTGCTCTCTCGCAGGGGGTTGGCCTCAAGGGGCCGGGTAACGGCTGCGCAGCCGGGTCAGGTCGGCCAGCTCGTCGTCGAGACAGGCGGCGTATTCCCGGTACAGCTGCCGGACGACGTCTTCGGTGCTGGCAATCGCCTCGATCCCTCCCACCCCGTGGCCGGCGGACCACACCGTCTTCCAGGCCTTGGGGGCCTCGACGATGTCGCCGGAGAAGTCGATCTTCTTCTCTTCGCGCAGTTGTTCCGGGGTGAAACCGGCCTTGTCGAGGGTGGGCTTGAGCCAGTTGGCGAGCACGCCGGACACCGCCTTGGTGGCGACCAGGTCTTCCAGGCCGCTGTTGACGATGAGATCCCGGTAGGCCGGCTCGGCCAGGCTTTCAGGGGTGGCGATGAAGCGCGTGCCGGCCAGCACGAAATCGGCACCGAGCAATTGCGCCGCGCGGATGTCGGTGCCGGTGGTGATGGCACCCGCCAGACCGAGGGGGCCCGACCAGAACTTGCGCACCTCGGCGAGCAGGGCAAAGGGGTGGAAATTGCCGGTATGGCCCCCTGCCCCCTGGGTGACCAGCACCAGCACGTCGGCGCCGGCGTCGGCAGCCTTGCGGGCCAGGGCCGGGTTGATCACGTCGGCCATCACAATGCCGCCGTAGCCATGCACGGTATCGAGCACCCGGCGCGGGCTGCCCAGGGCGGTGGACACGATCTTGGGCTGGAACTCCTGCACCAGGGCCAGTTCCGCGTCGAAGCGGTCGTAGCTGCTGTGCACGATCATGTTGAGTGACCACGGCGCACCGGGGCGGTCAGCCTGGATGGCATCGCGGGTGTGGGCCATCCACTCCCGGAGGGTATCCACGTTGCGGGCGTTGGCGGCGGGGTAGGAGCCGATGATGCCGGCCCTGGCGCAGGCAATCACCAGCTCGGGCCCCGAGACCAGGAACATCGGTGCGGCCATCAGCGGCAGGGTGCTGCGGCCGATGATGTCGACAAAGTCCTGCTGCGGCGCAGTCAGGCTACGCGTGAAGCTCATTTCTTCCTCCGTTGGGTGCTCTTTGGTGCGTCGTTTCTTATGGTTATTGGCGCGGGCAATGGGGGCTCATCGCATGGGACGTATCTCCCATCCACCGTCGCTCTGAATCACCGTCGCGGTGGTGGCCCGGCTGTTGTCCCGGGAGGCCAGCAGCACGTAGTGGCCGGCGTGGTCCTCGGGCTGGGCGATCATCTTCAGGGGCATCGAGTTGGCGACGTTCTCCTGGAAGTTGGGGATCTCCGACAGGCGGCGCTCGCCCTTGCCCAGGCTTTCGGGGCCGCGCAGGGGCGTGACCGTGCCCCCCGGCGCCACGCCATTGACCCGCACATCGGGAGCGAACTCGTAGGCCAGCTGCTTGATCAGCCCGAGCCCGGCATGCTTGGAGGCCACATAGAGGGGGCCGCCGCCGCCCGCGTAGAAAGCCGAGTTGGACAGGGTGAAGATCATGCTGCCCTTGCTCTCGCGCAGGGCGGCCGCAGCGGCGCGGGCCGCCAGCACGTAGCCCTTCACATTGACGCCGAAGATTTCGTCAAAGCTCTTGTCCAGCTCATCGAGGCTCATCTTCTCGAGGCGGGTGAAGAAGTCCCACACACCGGCATTGCCCACCAGGGTGTCGAGCTTGCCGAAGCGCTGCAGGGTGGCATCCACCGCCTTCTGGTTGTCGGCGCCGGAGCGTACGTCGCCGAGGCTGGTGACCACCTGGTCACCAAACTCGGCGACCAGGCTTTCGGCCTGCTCCTGGCTACGCACCATCACGCCCACCCCCGTGCATCCTTCAGCGATGTAGCGCTTGACGACGGCGCGGCCGATCCCCGAGCCGCCTCCCGTCACCAGTGCCACGTAGCCATTGAGCCAGCCCATGGTCGTGCCTCAGAGGAAGGTGTTGAGGTTCTTGGCCATCAGCACCGACTGGGTGATGATGATCTTGCGACGGGCCAGCTTGAAGCTCTCGCCATCCGCACGCAGCACGTCCTCGCGACGCCCCACCAGCAGGTCGTTGTCCTTTTCGACACGGCTGCGGTAGTTGACGAAGGTGCTGTGCACGATGAACTCGCCGGGGGCCTCACCCTGGTACACCTCGATGCCGGCGACCACATGGGCATGCCGGGTGGCCGGGTCTTCCGCCCAGGCGGTGGGCTGCTTGAAGCGGGTGACGCGACGGGTCAGGTCGAGCAGGTTGTCGTTGTAGAGGGCGCCCCGGTCCACCGCGTAAGTGCCGTTCTTGTCGGCACGGCGCCGGTTTTCCATGGTCGGCATCCAGTAGTGGATGTCCTCGGCCATCAGGGCCAGCCAGTCGTCCCAGCGCTCGTTGTCGAGCAGGCGGGCCTCCCGGTACAGAAACTGTTCAACCCGGCGCTGGGTCTCGGCATCCACCCCGATCTCGGGCATGGCGGTCTTGGCGTTCATACACCCTCCTTCATCTTCGGCAGGTCGCGTTGAGGAACGGTCTTCCAGCTATCGGCCTTCATCAGGTCGAGCCAGCGCTGGTAGAAGGCGCGCTGGTTGGCTTCGTTGATCTGGCCCTGGAAGACGTTGCCGGGCAGGTCGGTGTTCTCGACGCGGGTGTCGTGGCCCAGGCCCAGGTAGAGATCCTGCTGGCGGGTGACAAAGCCGGCGTTGCTGCGGGTGGAGTATTCCCAGTTCTCGCCGTCGTCCATCTCGAAGACGCCGGAGGGGCTGAAGGTCATCATGGTGCCCTTGCGCCACTTGTCCTTGATCTCCTGGGGCGCCTTCTTGTTGACGAAGGTCCAGGTGTGCAGCTCGATTTGGCCGGGGCCGCGGGGATGCCAGGTGCGGAAGGTGTTCTGGCCCGGCAGGAAGGAGGTGTTGGGGAACAGGGTGCAGGAGGAGATGGCGCCGATCATCCTTGAGCGCAGCTCACCCAGACGTTCCGCCACCTTGGGCTGCAGCACGTACAGGTACTTGAGCAGTTCCTTCTCACCCAGGGTGGCGCAGTTGCCGACGATGTCCTGGTTGAACTCCCAGCCATGGCCGTTGAAGTTCACGTGGTAGGACTGTTCGGGCGTCTTGTGCACCTCGGCCACCGGGCCGCCGACCATGGCCTTGGCGCCGGAGTCGTGGGTCCAGCCGGCGTGCAGGATGTCGCCGACAAAGTTCTCGGAGGCGTACTTCCAGTTGCACTGGATCACCGACTTGACGCAGCCGCCGATGAACTCCGTGCCGCCCTCGTCCATGTCGAAGATGGCATCCAGGTAGTAGCGCATGTCGCCCAGGTATTCGGCGAGGCTCGGCGCTTCCGGGTCGAGGGTGGCGAAGATCAGGCCGCGGTAGCTATCCACATGGGCCACCGGATGCAGGCCGTGCTCGCTCTTGTCCATGCCGGCCGCCTCGTAGGTCTCGGACGCATGCATGCCCTTCAGGGCGCCATCGATGCCGAAGGCCCAGCCGTGGTAGTTGCACACGAACTGACGGGCATTGCCCAGATCGGCAAAGCACACCTTGTTGCCCCGGTGCGGGCAGGTGTTGAGAAAGCCCTTCACGCTGCCATCCTTCTGGCGGACGATCAGCACATTGTCCTCACCCAGGTAGGTGGACACGTAGTCACCGGCCTTGGGGATCTGGGATTCGTGCCCGACAAACAGCCAGCAACGGGCGAAGATCCGCTCCAGTTCCTGTTCGTAGATGTCCCGGTCCCAGAAGAGGTCGCGGGACATGCGGCCCTTTTCCAGGTTCATGAGCTGATCGAGGTTCTCGATCGACTGGGCAATCGGCCGGCGCTTGAGGCGGATCGGCGTGTCACCTTGGGTATTGCACATGGTCTTGTGTCTCCTCTTTGTGATTAGACGGCGTCGGCCGCTTCGTCGGATTCCTGGTCCAGATCCACCAGCACGTCCTCACCTTCATCAATGACCTTGAAGGTCCGGATGGGGTGCTCGCAGGGAAAGCTCATGGGCTGGCCGGTGGGGATATGGAAGGTGCCGTCGTGCACCGGACAGGCGATGCAGTCGTCATCCACAATGTCGCCTTCGGAAAGGGACGCAGTGGCGTGGGTGCACCCATCCTGGGTGGCGTAGAAGGTGCCATTGAGGTTGTAGACGGCGAGCGCCACACCCCCCACCTCGCACTTGCGCACCTTGCCGGGCTCGAGATCGGCACGTTTGAGCAGCAGAATCGGTTGGGACATGGGCGACTCTCAGGCAAACAGTTGCACGAAGCCCAGACCGGTGACCCACTCGGGGACCGGGGCGTAGTCGATCACTTCGCCGCGGGCTCCGGGCATGGCCCCCATGGCGACCGCCCACTGGCGGATCTCCATGCCACCGTTGCCGCCGTTCTCGAGGATGTATTCGTCGGACAGGCCGCCAATCCCGGCGAGGTTGCCGGTACAGGCGTAATCCATGATTTCCCGGTCAAAGGCCTCGTTGACCTTGCCCATTTCCGGGGTACCGACCCAGTGGCTGATACCGCCGCTGCCGATCACCACGACGCGCTCGTCGTCGGGCATGGCCTCCACCGCCGCCTTGATGGCCCCACCCAGCTCGATGGCCCGCTTCATCTTGATGAAGGGGTCAACACCGGCCGCGATATACACCGGAATGGTGCCGATGGACTGGCCCCTGGCCCGCACCGGATCGATGATCAGGCGATCGGGGATGGCCACCGCGTGATCCACCGTGAAGGCCCGCGCCACCGCCCAGTCGAAGCCGTTGGCGTAGCCGTGATCGGCAATGAACCCGGCCAGCTTTTCACTGGCGGGGATGATCTGGCGCTTGAGGCCGGGCAGCACATCCAGGGGGCCATCCACATCACCGGTACCGATCAGGTACTGGGGCAGGCAGCCGGTGCCAAAGTTGAAGTAGTGGTCGGCACCGATGATCACCGCACTGGTGGCATTGAGCCCGGCCAGACGCTCCGCACAGGCGTCGTACGCGCCCCACATGCGCTTGCGAACGTCTTCTGCCGGCGCTTCGGGCGCGACGAACATCACCGGGTCATGCGGCACAAGAAAGCCGCCTACGATTTTTCCCACGGGAAACTCCTGAGTTCTTATTGCTTGAGGCCGGCCGAGAACGCCTGGCCTTCGGAGGCAACACCGCGCAGGGCCTTCATGTAGGCCGCGGGGTGACGATTGGGGGCGTTCTCGGTCCAGAAGCCGAGGGTCAGCATGGCGTTGACCCCGTGCTTCTGCATCGCAGCCACATCAAAGCCGGTGACCATGGCCCGCTCCTCGTCACTGAGGGCATAGCGGGCCAGCAGGCCTTCCGGGTCTTCCTTGAAGCGCTGCTTGACGGTGCGATCAACACACAACTGGTGCATCAGCTTTTCCAGCACATTGCGGCTCATGGGCAGCTCCGGGTCAGGCGCAGAAGTCGCGCACCAGTTGCAGGAAGCGGGTGCGATGCTCGGTCTGCACCCAGTGGCCGCACTGACCGAACAGGTGCAGCTCGGCCTTGGGAATCGCCCGGGCCAGCAGGAAGCCGCACTCGGGCGGGACCACGCCATCCTCACGACCATGCAGGACCAGGGTGGGTGCCTCGATCTTGGCCACGGAGGCTTCGGGGAAGCCCTTGACGAGGGTGGGGCCGTCGCTGTTGGGCTTGGGGATCAGCTTGCGCAGGGCATCCTGGGCACCGGGGCGGGCGCTGGCCTCGTAGCGGGTGCGGATCATCTCCTCGGTGATGATGTCCTGGTTGAACGGGAAGAGACGCATGGTCTTTTCCATGTTTTCCATGGACGGCTCGTACTCCCAGGCCGAACGCAGGCCCGGGGTCTGCACGAACTCACCGGCCGGGGTGCCAAGGAGCACCAGCTTGTCCACCCGCTGGGGGGCAAACAGGGCCAGGCCGATGGAAAGCGCACCACCAAAGGAGTTGCCGACGAAGGAGGCCTTGTCGATCCCCAGGGCATCCATGATCCCGGTGAGATGGCGAACCCACAGCTTGATGTCGTACTTGCTGTCGGCCTTGAATTCGGTGAAGCCAAAACCTGCGATATCCGGGGCGATGACCCGGAAGTGGGGCGCCAGCTCGGGCATGACCTTGCCCCAGTTGGTCCAGGCGGAGACGCCGGGGCCGGAACCATGGAGCAGGAAGAGAGGCTTGCCGCTGCCCTCCTCCAGGTAGTTGGTCTGATGCTCTGCGGCAAGAAGGTTCTTGCCAATGCCGGGGTGCTTGTCCATTTCTCCTCCGTGTTTGAATACACATGTGTATGTGTATGGTACAGATATTTTCCTGCATGGCAAGCGTTTTTGATCCAGATCAAATTCAAGGCACCCAAATCTATATTTTGTTCAACCTTTTCATAGGCTTATGTCTATAAATTCAATTTACCGGCCGATAGATAAACTCTAGAACTCAGTTTTCCATACAGATACGTATGGTGAAAATTCGCAGAAAACAACCATACAGAACCCTCCGGAACGGGCGCCAAAGGCTGGGACAAAGCCGGAAAGACGCGGGGAAGCTGATACAATCCAACATCTGCTGCCCCCCTGTTCCCCATGTCTGCAACTGACGCTTCCACCCCCCCTGCCACCCCATCCACAACACCCGGAAAAGTTCAGCTCACGCCGGCCGACTGGATCAGAGCCGCCACTGAAGTGCTGGTGGACAAGAGCATCGACGCCGTCCGCGTAGACGTGCTGGCCAAGGGCTTGAAGGTCACCCGCGGCAGTTTCTACTGGCACTTCCAGGATCGGGATGACCTGCTGAAGCAACTGCTCAAATCCTGGCGTGACGCCGCCACCGAACAGATCATCAATCGCTTCGAACGCAGTGGTGCCGACCCGGAAGCCCTTGTGCGGGAGCTCGCCTCCCTTCCCTTCCGCGGCACGGCCGCCTTCAACTCGGCCTCCATCGAACTGGCAATCCGGGCCTGGGCGCGTCGTGACGACATGGCCCGCCAGGTCGTGGACGAAGTGGATGCCAAGCGCCTCTCCTATGTGTCCCAGTGCTTCGTGGCCCTGGGTTACAACTTCCAGGAGTCGGGCATGCGTGCCTTCGTGCTTTACAGCTACATGATCAGTGAATCCCTGATGCGCGGTCAGGGGACCGAGACCCAGCGCCAGCAACGCCGGGAGTTCGTCGAGAAGTTCCTGCTGCAGAAGCCCTGATCCAGCCGCCCGGCCTGGAACTTGCCCTTCCCGGGCGAGTCAGGAGTCAGACTTCCCTGCCCCGCCCAACACCCAGGAGCCCCGCGTGACTGCGACCCCCATCGAGATCATTGGCGCTGCGCTCTTCGCCATCGCCATCCTGCACACCTTCGCCACCAAGTTCTTCGAGCGCCTGGCCCACGCCGGGCCCCGACATGCGGGCCTATGGCACCTGCTGGGCGAGATCGAGGTGGTGTTCGGCTTCTGGGCCATGGTGCTGATGATCGCCATGTTCGCCCTGCTGGGTTCCACCCCGGCCATCGACTACATCGAGTCGCGCAACTTCACCGAACCCATGTTCGTCTTCGCCATCATGGTCATCGCCGGTACGCGGCCCATCCTGCACGCCGCCTCCGCGGCGGTACGTCTCCTCGCCCGGGCGATTCCCCTGCCCGGTTCCGCCGCCGTCTATTTCACCGTGCTGTCCTTCGTGCCCCTGCTCGGCTCCTTCATCACCGAGCCGGCCGCCATGACCCTCGCCGCCCTGATCCTGCGTGACCAGTTCTTCACCCGCGGCATCTCCACCCGGCTGATGTACGCCACCCTCGGCGTGCTCTTCGTCAACATTTCCATCGGCGGCACCCTCACCCCCTTCGCCGCGCCCCCGGTGCTGATGGTGGCCGCCAAGTGGGACTGGAACACCAGCTTCATGCTCACCCACTTCGGCTGGAAGGCCGCCATCGGGGTGGGCATCAACGCCCTGGCGGCAACCCTGCTGTTCCACCGGGAACTGGGTGCCCTGGCACCCACCGGCACGGATGGCGCCACGCCCCGCGTCCCCGTCGTGCTGACCCTGGTACACATCGTGTTCCTGATCGGTGTGGTGGTGTTTGCCCACCACCCGGCGATCTTCATGGGCCTGTTCCTGTTCTTCCTCGGTGTCGCCCACGCCTACACCCGCCACCAGGACCGCCTGATCCTCAAGGAAGGCCTGCTGGTGGCCTTCTTCCTGGCGGGTCTGGTGGTACTGGGCGGCCAGCAGCAATGGTGGCTGCAACCCCTGCTGATGAGCATGAGCAGCGACGCCGTCTTCATCGGCGCCACCGCCCTCACCGCCTTCACCGACAACGCCGCCCTGACCTACCTGGGCTCCCTGGTCGAAGGCCTCTCCGACGACTTCAAGTACGCCCTGGTCGCCGGCGCCGTCACCGGCGGCGGCCTCACCATCATCGCCAACGCCCCCAACCCGGCCGGCGTCTCCATCCTCAAGGGGAGCTTCAGTGAAGAGGCGGTGAATCCGCTGGGGCTGCTCGCCGCAGCCATTGCCCCGACGGTGGTGGCGGGGCTGGCGTTTCGGTTGCTGTGATTGCCTTACCCGCGGCACAGGCCGGCATCTGGAATAAGCTTTGAACAATTGATTGGTTCGCGGGTCGATTGGTGCCGCCTAGACTCGGGGGCTCCTACGCACTGTCCCGGAGTCCGCCATGCAGCAGACCACCTTGATCGTTCCCGGCTTTCACGGCAGTGGGCCGGCCCACTGGCAGACCTGGTTCGAAACACAGGTGCCCGGGGCACGTCGCGTGTCGGGTATTGACTGGGAGCAGCCCGTGCTGCCCCACTGGGCCCAGGCCGTGCGCGACGGCATCGACCGCGCATCGGGTCCGGTGTGGCTGGTGGCCCACAGCTTCGGTTGCCTGGCGACGGTTCTGGCAGCAAACAGCCGACGGGAGCGGGTGGCCGGGCTCATGCTGGTGGCGCCGGCCGACCCGGAGCGCTTCACTCCCCAGGGTCTGCGTGACGCCAGCACCTCGCCGGAATTGCCCAGCCTGGCACGCTGGATTCCACGCTGCCCTCTGGGTGCCCCCAGCCTGGTGGTGGCCAGCACCAACGATCCGTGGGTACGCCTGTCGTCGGCGACCTACTGGGCCCAGTGCTGGGGCAGCCAGCTTGAGAACATCGGCGCCGCCGGGCATATCAACGTGGATTCCGGCCACGGCCCCTGGCCCCGGGGCCTGGCGCTCTTCAAGGCGCTGCAGGCTGCGCAGGGCGACCTGCCCCTTGGCACCATCCCCTGCCGCTCCCGGCGCAGTGACAGCCTCCCGCTGCCCCGCCGGGAGATGGCCTGACCCGGCAGACACGTCGAAAAAATTTACACATGGCGGAATCCATTTCGCAAATGAATGCCCCCCTTGATCGCCCAGCGCTTCCAAGCCACTGAAAACAAAGGTGACTTTATTGACATCACGACAAACTTGACCTTGGGCTTGAATTTTGCAACTGCACTACATCCGTTACCTTCGTCCCCATGACGAAACCTGCCCGGGAGCCCCGCCATGCAGATCAGACCCCGCCTCGTCACTTCCCTGCTGTCGGTGCTGCTGGGCCTGAGCGCCCTGCCCGCAGCCCATGCGGCGCCCGCCATCATGAACGGCGGTTTCGAGTCGGGCTTTGCCAACTGGACCACCCTGGACCAGACCGGCAGTGAAGGCACTTTCTATCTGCAGAGCGGCACCACCAGCCCGACCACGGGCTTAGCCGTGGCCGCCCCCCCGGAGGGCAGCCAGGCCGCCATGAGCGATGCCGGACTCGGCGGCCCCGGCACCCATGTGCTCTACCAGGACTTCGTGGCCAGTGCGGTCGGTGCGACACTGAGCTTCGAGCTCTTCATCGGCAACCGGGCCAACGATTTCTACACCCCTGCCACCCTGGATTTCGCCACCGCGGCCATCAACCAGCAGGCCCGCGTGGACATCCTCAAGGCCGGTGCCGACGCCTTCAGCGTGGATTCAGGCGACATCCTGATGACCCTTTACCAGACCCAGGTGGGCGACGCCCCGGTTTCCGGCTACACCACCATCACCCAGGACATCACCGCCCTGCTCGCCACCCACAACGGCGAAACCCTGCGCCTGCGCTTTGCCGAGGCCGACAACCTCGACGTGTTCCAGCTGGGCGTGGACAACGTGCGCATCGAGATTCAGGGCAACCCGGTGCCGGAGCCGGCATCCGTGCTGCTGCTCGTTGGTGCCTTGGGTGCGCTGACCATCACCCGGCGCCGCTAGCCCCAAGCCCCCCTGCCCATTCCCCGGCGCGCCCACTGCGCGACGCGCCCTGTCGTTCAAGTGGAGGTCACGATGAAACACACTCGGTCCGTCTCCCGGTATCGTCGCGGCCGTAACGGCCTGCTGACTGCCCTGACCCTGTTCGGAGCGGCGCTCGCCTGGCCCGGCAGCGTTCAAGCCGACAGCACGCCGTTGCAACTGCTTGATCCGAGTCTGCAGGTCAGTACCGTCGTCAGCGTCGGACTCAGCCAGCCCATCGGCATCGTGTTCCTGGGCAGCAACGACTTCCTGGTGCCCGAGAAGTCCTCGGGGCAGATCAAGCGCGTGACCAACGGTGTCGTCCAGGCCATGCCAGTGCTGGATCTGGCCGTCAATTCAGCGTCCGAACGGGGGCTGCTCAGCGTGGTGCTGCACCCGAATTTCCCGACCCAGCCCTATGTCTATGTCCGCTGGACCGAAAGCCTGAGTGGTGTCGATTCGAACGTGACGGCCGATGTGCCGCTGCTCGGCAACCGGGTGGACCGCTTCACCTGGGATGGCAGCACCCTGTCCTTCGACATGAACCTGATGCGGCTGCGTGCCCGCCAGACCGACAACATCGCCACATCCGGCCACCCGGGCACCAACAACGCCAACGAAGCCGGCAATCACAATGGTGGCGTGATGCGCTTCGGCCCGGATGGCAAGCTGTATGTGTTCATGGGTGATCAGGGCCGGCGCGGCTGGCTGCAGAACCTGGCGAACGGCCCCTTCCTGACCGCCCCGCAGGTGGATGACACCTTCGGCGGTCCGGCCCCCGGCAATGCCCACCTGGCCGGCGTCATCCTGCGCGTGAATGACGACGGCTCGACCCCCGCCGACAACCCCTTCTATGCCGCAGGTGCAGGCCTCGGCGGCGAAGTGGGGCAGAACATCCAGAAGATCTACTCCTACGGCCATCGCAATGGCTTCGGCATGGCCTTCGATCCACAGACCGGCTACCTCTGGGAGACGGAAAACGCGGACGACGCCTATTCCGAGGTGAACCGGGTGGTACCGGGGATGAACGGAGGCTGGATCCAGTTCGCCGGCCCGATCAGCCGCGTGCGGGACTGGAAGACCATCGAGACCACCCAGTTCAACCAGACCCTGCAGCAGGTGCGCTACCCGCCCACCCGGGCGGCCTACACCCCGGCCCTGGCCCAGGCGCGTCTCTTCATGCTCCCCGGTGCGGTCTACAAAGACCCTGAGCTAAGCTGGCGCTATGAGATCGGGCCCTCCGGTACCGCCTTCGTCAGTGGCACGGCCCTGGGCGTCGCCTATGCCGGCAGCCTGTGGATCGGGTCGGCCCGGGCCTTCTCCCAGGTCGGCGGCACCGGGGGCAGCCTGTATCGCCTCCGCCTGACGCCCGACCGGCTCAGCCTGGATCTGAGCGCCGACCCGCGCCTGGCGGACCGGGTGGCCGACAACCTGTTCCGTGCACAGAAGTTCGAGGGCACGGAGAGCGAGACCTTGCTGGTCGGCAGGGGCTTCGGCATCACTCCAAGCATTGAGCAGGGGCCCGACGGCGCGCTCTACGTCGTTTCCCTGTCTGACAACGTGATCTACCGGATCGCACCCAGCCCCTGAGTGGCCCGGGGGGCAGCGGGAGCCCTTGCACCGCCGGCCCTCCCTCTCCGGCCCCTCTGCCGTCCTTACTCCTCAGCCTGCCATTTCCCTTCGGCCGCGGCGGCAGCCCGCCCGGCCTGGCGGATGGCGTCTTCGGTTTTTGCCGCCTCGATCACCTGCATCACCTCGTCCAGGTCGGCCGGGGTGTCGTCAGGCATCCAGGTGCCGGTGAGCGGGCTGTCCGGGTGCAGCTTGCCCGATTCGTATAGCGCCCAGATCTCCGGCGCGTAATGGGTTTCCAGCAGCTCGGGGGCAAACTGGCCGAAGTAGGTGGCCAGGTTGTTCACGTCCCGCGCCAGCATGGCGCTGGCGTTCTGGTTGGCGGCGGCATCCACGGCCTGGGGCAGGTCGATGATCACCGGGCCGTTCTCGTCCAGGAGCACGTTGTACTCCGACAGATCCCCATGGACGATGCCGGCGCACAGCATGCGCACCACCTGGCGGATCAGATCGGCATGGAAGCGGCGCGCCTCGTCGGGCGCCAGCGCAACATCATTGAGGCGCGGTGCCGGCTCGCCATCGGCGTCGGCCACCAGCTCCATCAGCAGCACACCCTCATGAAACTGGTAGGGCGTGGGCACCCGCACCCCGGCCTCGGCCAGGCGGCGCAGGGCGTCCACCTCGGCGTGTTGCCAGGCGGCCTCCTGCTCCTGGCGGCCATAGCGGGAACCCTTGGCCATGGCCCGGGCCTGGCGGCTGTTCTTGACCTTGCGCCCTTCGATGTAATCCACGGCGGTGTGGAAGCCGCGCTTGTTGGCCTCCTTGTATACCTTGGCGCAGCGCACCTCGTCACCGCACTGGACGACATAGACCATGGCCTCCTTGCCGCTCATGAGCTGGCGGATCACGCCATCCACCAGGCCGTCGGCCACCAGGGGTTCGATGCGGGCCGGCGTCCTCATACTGCAGACACCATGCAGCGCTTTCCGCGGGCCATCGGCGGCGCCTCCGTTTCGAGGTCGGCGCCGATACGGGCGATTAAGGTTTGTGTACTCATGGGTTACCTGCGGAACGCTTGAGAGGGCAGAAACGGGCAGATGGGTGCGGAGCGCACAGACATGCCAAGGTGTTTCAGGGGAACAGGGGATCCGGCCGGCAGGCCGGGGGAAAGTCGGGAGAAGACACCTCCCGGAAGGACCAAGAGGGCGGATTATCCCCCAGGCGAGGCCCATCTGCCCCTTTTGCCCGGCGGAATACCCTACAAAAGTCGGGATTTGCCGCGGAAACCCTTACACTGCCGGTCCCACGAACGGACGATCGGCGTC
>ERZ795056.1782-NODE-1782-length-24820-cov-7.476156_pt1 | contig 24820 bp, 26 predicted proteins | sample MGYA00375140_ERZ795056 | MGnify/ENA primary metagenome ERZ795056 (study PRJEB30185, sample SAMN05720227) | activated sludge metagenome | isolation source: Anaerobic digester | place: USA | collected 2015-03-09 ... | reverse complement strand
GTAAATGGCTTTGTTTTGGCTTGTTGCCCGATCACACAATTTGAAACCAGTACGGTAATCAATCCCAACATAATAAACTTCTTCATTTTTGTACAGATTTAAAAATTATCCTGCCACACAGATCAGACGCTGTTATCAGGCAAATGGAAAAATTGTATTCCCATTTATATCTCCGTCGGCAATCACAAACAGTGCAGGCACCCGCTTCCCTTATCTAGCATCAGGCAGCACTGGTCCGGATGATTATCCTCATGCCCGTTTATCATTGACCCGATAAAACTGCAATATTTAATGATAAGCTGCAAGTGAAAAACAACAGAAAATCTGAGGAATTTTCCCAGCTGAAAATTATTTTCATTTCCATATAAACTCCTTTAACATTTCATTTGAAATAAGGCCATTGCTCCTTCGTTAGCCATTCAACCCTTCTCATTTATCACCAAAACAATCAACATGAAAAAACAGGTATGCGTTGCCGGTATGCTATTGCTTTCTTTGGTAGCAATGGCACAGAAATCTTCTGAAAAAATCCCAGGACCTGCAGGCACTTTAAGCCTGGGTACCCGTAACAGCTTTAGCTTCTTCAGTGATGATGGTGGCATTGGAACGAGTATTGGCGGGCAAGCCAGGCTGCAATTCAGTAAACGAATTAATACAGAATGGTTCTTCGATTACATCAGTTCTAAAAACAAGGATATCAGCAACCGCAATGATTACCATATTGGTTGGTCAATTATGTATTACCCCGGGAAACAGGTACAGTTCATGCGCCTTTTTCAGCCTTATTTCCTGGCGGGTCATTGCTTCGATTATACCCGGGTGAGTGAACAGCAAAATAAAGCGAATAATGCTTCCCGTTGGTCAATGGCCACCCAGGCTGGCGCCGGCATACACATAAACATCACGCCAATGCTCGATTGCTCCGTCAGCAGCCAGTACATGTTGCATTTTGGCAAAGACATTGAAGCCTCAGTTGATAACAATAAAGTGGTTTTTGAAAAAAGTAATCATGGAGGGCCAGATGGACACCTGCTATGCAGCATCAGCTTCAATTACAAACTGGCGCATTTGTGGTAAATAAATTGAGAAATTATTTTCTTAGCCGTTCGTGTACTTTGGAAACCAGGGCATCAATGTCCTGTTTTTCCATACAATTGAAATGTTCGAGCGGACAGGTTTTTGAACCAAAACGGCTGCAGGGCTGACAGCGAAGATTTAGCAGGATATTCTCATAAATCGGCACACCCGTTTGCGTATAGGCGCTGCCGTAATAAGGTTCCACATCAAGCCTGGGAGAAGTTCCTCCCCAAACCGCGAGAACGGGTTTCTGAAAAGCACAGGCAATGTATTGCATCCCGGTATCATGCGATACCACCAGTTTTGAACGCCTTACCAGGTCGGCCGATTCATGTAAACTAAATTTACCACATGCATTGTAGATCTTCACCGGGTCAACAGATGCGATCTGTACACCCGCAGACTGATCTTCCTTTCCACCGAGTAATATGATAGGGTGTTCTATCTTGTAACAAAGCTCCTGTAATTTGTGTACGGGCAACTTTTTTGTAAAATGATTGGCGCCAATCACCACCGCAAGGAAGCCTGCCTGGTGTGAAGTTGGTATATCTGTTTCATTGACACGCTGACCTGGAGGGATGAAATAATCAAGCCCAAGTCCATCATCAACAACACCAAGTTCAGCCACCGTATCCAGGCTACGTTTGGTAATATGCCTGCCAGGCATCAGGTTGATGTTGAAATTGGTAAGCAGGAATTTTTCAACAGAAAGTTTATTGATGGTATAGGATTTCTTCTTCAGGGCTCTTCGAATGCGGTTACTGCGGATATTGTCGTGCAGGTCGATCACATAATCATAGTTCTCTTTTTTCAGATCTTGTATAAGGACAGAAAGATCTTCGTCGAAATAAAAAAACTTATCTATATACGGACTGTGTTCTGTAACCATCCTGAAAGATGACTTGGTAACAAAATGCACTTCTGCATCGGCTAACTGTTTTTTCAAACAGCGCATAACCGGGCTCGCGAGTACGATGTCGCCTATAGATGAAAAACGTATGACCAGTATCTTAGGCACCTATTTACGTTTCTGTGTAATTGAGATCTTTACCGAATGTTTCTTCTATGAATATTGCCGCTACAACAGTAATGATCATTATGATCGCTGCCGCCATCCAGCCTCCGGTATAATAATCTGTGATGCTGCGCAACCATTTGAACAGGGGCAAAATAAATACCGTTAACATTCCCCTTACCATATTTGGTATAGTGGTAGCAGCCGTAGCCCGCAGGTTTGTGCCAAACTGTTCTGCAGCCATGGTGACAAAGATGGCCCAGAAACCGGTTCCAAAGCCAAGCCCCGCACAAATCCAATACATCCTTGCTGCAGAACCATTCCATTGAATAGTAAAGAACAAAACCATGAAAAATGCCGTGATAGCATAAAATATATACAGGGCTTTTTTACGGCTCTTCAACCATTGACTGAGAAAACCAATGAGAATGTCTCCAATGGAAATCGCCGCATATGCATACATGATGGCTTTACCCGGATCGATCTTTTCAGTGATTCCCATCTTTTCACCAAACTCACCGGAGAAGGTTACGAGTACGCCTATCACAAACCAGGTTGGCAAACCAATGAGGATATTCAGGAAATATTTTTTCAAACGGCTGGCCTTCGTGAATAACATAAAAAAATTACCGCGTTGTACATCCATCTGTTTCACTTCATGGTACATGCCCGATTCAAAAACGGATATACGCAATAAAAGCAGCATGAAGCCCAGTCCACCTCCAATAAAGTAACAGGTACGCCATTCAAAATTTTCTTTGATGATGAAAGCAACAACCGCACCTGTGAGTCCAATGCCTGCTACAAGTGAAGTTGCTATACCTCTTTTTTCTTTGGCGATCAGTTCGGAAACAAGCGTGATGCCTGCACCGAGTTCACCAGCAAGGCCGAGCCCTGCAATAAACCGTATGAGTTTATATTGATCTACTGTTTGTACAAATCCATTGGCAATATTGGCAACTGAATACAATAATATTGATCCGAACAAAACACTCAGCCTGCCTTTTTTATCGCCCATGATTCCCCAGATAATGCCGCCCAGTAAAAGCCCGGCCATCTGCCACATGATGATACCTTCCCCGTCGGTAGTAATCTGTTCTTTGGAAAGACCCATCGATTGCAAACTGGGTACACGAATGATGCTGAATAAAAGAAGGTCGTAAATGTCTACGAAATATCCGAGGGCTGCTACCAATACAGCGATGCTGAAAATAGAATTAGACGGTTTCTGCATGAAGGAAATTTATATAGCAGTATCATGTTTCCTTTTTCCGAAGAATAACTTAAAAAGAACCGGTGCTGTTGTTACCAATACAATACCAATAACAATAACCTCCAGGTGCTTTTCCAGGTCGATACCAAACTGTTGTTTTGTAAATGCGTTCAGGTAATGCCCGATAAAAAGCATCGAAGTTACCCAGGCAATACATCCAATGATATTATAAAAACTAAACTTCTTTTTATCCATGTTTACGATCCCCGCTACAATAGGAGCAAATGTTCTTACCAATGGAAGAAAACGGGCAAATACAATGGCGCCACCTCCATGCTTATCATAAAAATCTTTTGCCTGGTATAAATATTTTTTCTTGAAGAGAAAGCGGTCCTTCCAATTGAACATCGTGGGGCCAACTTTCCTGCCTGTAATATAGCCGACCGTATTTCCCAGGATGCCTGCTATTGAACAGCCCGCTGTAATGATGAGCAAATTAAAAAAATCACTGCCCGTATTTAAAGAAACTGAATCAACCAGCGATGTACTTAATATCCCGGCAACAAATAACAATGAATCGCCAGGGAAAAAGAAACCTACGAATAATCCTGTTTCTGCAAATATGATGATCAACAGCAACCAAATACCACCATTCAAAATATAAAACATTGGCGTTAACAGGTCGGTCCAGGTAAACTGTTTATCCAAAATGATTTCCTTCCCGGGAACAATATCTTTTGTAGCGATTGTTTTAGATACATAGTCTTTCCTGGATATCTGCAATGAATCTGAGCCTGGCGTTTTTATGGTGACTTTACCTTTATGAATATTCGTATACTCAACACCGTTAATAGTAATGGTTGATTTTATTTCCTGTTTATATTGGTTCACCAGTACAATGGTTGTAGAATCCTGTGCAAATGACCTTACCAGAAAAATTAAAAAGCAAGACAATAAAATAAGTTTCTTCATAATATAAATTCTAACATAACCAATGCCGGTGACCTTCATTATTACAATAGTTTTTGAAGTAGTTAATGATGCGGAGTAGCATGTTCAAGAGCTCCTTCCCATTTACTTACTGCTGCTGTGGCAAGTGCATTTCCCAAAACATTTGTCATGCTCCGGCCCATGTCACAGAATGTGTCGATCGCAAGAACCAGTCCAATACCCTCGGGAGGAATGCCAAACATACCACCGGTAGCCAGTACTACAACCAATGAAGCCCGGGGTACTCCGGCAATGCCTTTACTGGTGAGCATGAAAACCAATAACATAGCGATCTGTGTGCCGATATTATCGGTTACAGCAGTAATATTATATGCCTGGGCGATGAACATGCTGGCAAAGGTCATGTACATCATACTACCATCGAGGTTGAAAGAATAACCCAAAGGCAAAGTGAAAGATACGATCTTGTTGTTGCAGCCAAAACGCTCCATCTCCTCTACCAGCTTTGGAAATACTGCCTCACTGCTGGAAGTATTAAATGCTATGGCCATGGGACTGGCGATCCGCCTTAACAGAACGGATAAACGCTTTTTAAGAATGAGATAGCCGACGAACAGCAATACCGCCCAGAGTACCAGTAATCCAAGATAAAAACATCCTATATAATATGCATAAGTACCCAGGATACCCAGGCCTTTGATGGCGATCACCCCGGTCATTGCACCAAATACGCCATAGGGCGCCAGGTTCATCACATAGCCCACCATCTTTAGCACCACGTGAGTAAGTGAGTCGAGTGCATTGATGATAGACTCTCCTTTTTTGCCAATATGCGTCAATGCTACTCCAAAGAATATGGAAAAGATCACCAGTTGAAGAATCTCATTATTGGCCATTGCTTCTATCACGCTGCGGGGTACCACATGCTCCACAAATTTTTCCAGGGAGAATTCGCTTGTTTTACCCATCAGGTCTTTGGCGGCTTCCAGGTCGGCATTGGCCAGGTTTACGCCAACGCCGGGTTTGGTGATAGATACAAGGATCAGTCCGAGCGACAAACTAACCAATGAAGCAGTAATAAACCATAACATGGCTTTACCACCTACCCTGCCAACTGTTTTCAGATCACCCAGTTTAGCGATACCCACTACAAGGGTCGCAAAAACAAGCGGTGCAATGATCATCTGCACCAGCCGAAGGAATATGGTGGCCAGTAATTTTATTTTGGGAGCAAAGCCTTTGATAAATTCGGGCGATGCATTGGTATTGATGAGGTACCCGGTAATGATACCCAGAACCATGGCAATAACAATGTATAAGGTTAGGCGGTTAGGTTTAGTTTTTTGATGGTGCTCGTGCTGCATACTGGCTGATTGGTGTTGCAATATAATATTTAATACTTGTTATCTCCGGCAGCGGTAAAAAAATACAGGCGGCAACGGAATTAAGTATTTATTCCTTATTTTTCCATATTGTTTACTAAAACACTTTCAACTCTATGAGTTTATTTGTAAGAAAACCAATGGCGGCATTGATGAATGAAGCCGAGGAAACGGGTAGCCATACCCTCAAAAGAACACTTGGAGCCGGAGGGTTAGTGGCCCTGGGCATTGGCGCTATCATCGGTGCCGGCTTATTTTCCATCACGGGCATGGCGGCCGCAAATCATGCCGGGCCTGCCATTACCATCTCTTTTATTGTTGCAGCGCTGGGTTGCTTATTTGCCGGGTTGTGTTACGCAGAATTTGCCTCTATGATTCCCGTAGCTGGTAGCGCATATACGTATTCGTATGCAACCATGGGGGAATTTATTGCCTGGATCATCGGCTGGGATCTTGTATTAGAATATGCAGTTGGTGCCGCAACAGTTGGTATCAGCTGGAGCCGTTACCTGGTAAAGTTCCTGGAAGGTTTTGACATACACCTGCCGCAAAGCCTTACTGTAGGGCCATGGGATGGTGGCATTATTAACCTGCCTGCGGTATTCATCATTGTACTCATGAGTTTACTACTTATCAAAGGCACCAAGGAAAGCGCCTTTGTAAATGGTATCATCGTGAGTTTAAAGATCACTGTTGTAATTGTATTCATCGTTCTAGGATGGAAATACATCAACAATACCAACTATACTCCATACATACCAGATAATAGTGGAAAGTTTGGTGACTTTGGTTTCAGTGGCATCATCAGGGCCGCGGCCATTGTATTCTTTGCGTATATTGGTTTTGATGCAGTGAGTACAGCGGCACAGGAAGCCAAAAACCCGAAAAGGGATATGCCGATCGGCATCCTTGGTTCGCTGGCTATTTGTACTGTATTATATATTTTATTTGCACATGTTATGACGGGTGTTACCAGTTACACTACGTTTGCAGGTAAAGACGGAATTGCTCCGGTTGCCATTGCCATCGATCATATGGGAACAACAGATGCATCCGGCGTGGTTCATGCCGATTATCCTTGGCTCAACAGGGCCATCGTAGTAGCTATCCTCGCAGGATATGCGTCAGTGATATTGGTGATGCTGATGGGACAAACCCGCGTATTCTTTAGCATGAGTAAGGATGGTTTGATTCCCCGTATCTTCTCTACCGTTAACCCTAAGACGCAGACACCCGCAAAGAGTAACCTGTTGTTCATGTTATTTGTGAGCCTGTTTGCAGCGTTTGTGCCTGCCCGTGTGGTAGGTGAAATGACGAGTATCGGAACTTTGTTTGCCTTTATCCTTGTTTGTATCGGTGTTTGGGTGATGCGTAAAAAAATGCCTGAATTACCCCGTGCTTTTAAGACCCCAATGGTACCGTTGGTGCCTATCCTGGGTATTGGCGTTTGTTTGTTCATGATGGTATTTCTGCCAATGGATACCTGGATTCGTTTATTAGTCTGGATGTTAATTGGTATGGATATTTATCTTGTTTATGGTGCAAAACATAGTCACCTGGGCAATGGCAGTAATAATAGGAAAGGCATGCGTATAGCCCGATACACCAGCCTTGCTTTATGCCTTTTACTGATCATTGTAGGATTCCTTCACCAGTATAGTGTTGGATTTGACGGCGACCGTACATTGTTCTATATCTCCCTTGCTTTTGCAGCCATACACCTGGTTGTTTTTGGACGAAAGCTTGGACGGGTAGAACCTGATGAAGCGTAATCAGATCATTCAATATAATAGTTGTGCCACAGTGTAAAAGCTGTGGCATTTTTTTTAAATGTTCGAACAGAAACTTCCAGCTTTTCATGATAAACATCGCAAAAAACCAGGAGGAATATGAATGCTAATAACTATTTGTTGATCAAAATAACAACAATCAATCACACATGGATGGTTTTTATTAAAAAGCAACTACAATCAGGTAAATGGTTAAAATTATATGTGAAGATTAGCAATTAATAAACACTGACTTATAATTCATTTTCGAAAATTATTTGAATGATTGAACTTCCAAAGCCTTTGTCATATCATTTTAATTTCCCAACTTTAACAGGGGTCAGGAAGTTTCAAAGATTTCCGGTAAACATGAAAAAAAAATACGTGTGTCTTGAAACCCAATTGCGTTTCATACAAAAATTCAATGCACCACGGGCAACATAAATCTATCAGCCCGCATCATATAGTAGACCGAAGCAAAATTGCATGAGCAATTAACTTCTTTAGAGATATTTTTTAGTAACAATTAAATAAACCCTTATGAAAAAGTTGTTCCTGGCATCCATTGCCTTAACTACATTCGCATTATCTATTGGCCTCTTTCAAATGACAAGCTGCAAAAAAGCAGAAGCACAGGTCAATAATACTACCACTACCTACCCGATTGAAGGATTGTGGATTGGTACCTATACCGTAGATGGTCAACCCTCTTTAGGTGAACAATATTTTGCACTGAGTATAAAACCCGACAGCACCATTGTTGCCGATACAAAATGGGGCACTACTCAGCACCTCGCACCTGGTAGCTGGTCATTAAGTGGTAACACGTTTACCTGCACATACACTTGCGTTTATGGACTTCCCAATCACATCGGGATCGAGGAAAAAATTACGGCAACCTGGTCAAACACAGGAACGTTGATGGGTACCTGGGAAAATTCGCCTACCCCAACCGGTACAGGACATGTTGTTTTCCATCGGGTAAATTAACAGACTTTCGAATCTTTCATATACAGCAGCTTCCGGTTTCTTAGATTGCATCTAGGCAACAGGAAGCTGTTTTGGTTTGCCAATGTTTCTACCTTTTTAAATATTTTAATCTTTGGGATATTCTTCAGGAAAAAATAGGTTGTGTCAAATGATAATTCTCTCAAATACTTTTATGTTCAAAATAACCTTTTGCATCCGCTAAGCAGAAAATATACAGAAAAATTTTGCGAAACCAACTAGTTGCATATATTTGCAACCGAACGGTTTCGCTTGGCTAGTTTAAACCGGGAATTTTATCTAACAAAAAAAAGAAAATATGAATCCACATCTTCAATTCAAGTTTGAGGTAAACAAAGAGAACAACAGTATTCATATACAAAGGGAATTTGCCGCAGGCCTGCAACTGGTATGGAATGCATGGACCACCCCGGAACTGCTTGATCAATGGTGGGCTCCAAAGCCTTATCAAACGAAAACGAAATCCATGGATTTTCGCGAAGGAGGTTCCTGGCTCTATGCTATGGTGGGACCTGACAACACGACCCATTGGTGCAAGGCTGATTATCAACATATAGTTCCAATAAAGAGTTACTCAGGGCTAGATGCATTCTGCGATGAAGATGGAAATATCAATGAAAGTTTCCCTCGCTCTTTGTGGTCGAATCATTTTACAGAGAATGACCAAACCACAACTGTGCATATAACAGTACAGTATAAACAACTTGCCGACCTGGAAATGATCATTGAACTGGGATTCAAAGAAGGGTTCACAGCAGCATTGGGCAATCTCGATCAATACCTGGAAGCTCAGGGAAAGTTAAGGGCACAATTACATACTGGCACAAAATCTCGTGTATGCACCTACGTTAATTTCCCTGGTAATACGGAAGAAGCATTTTTATTTTATAAATCAGTATTCAAAACTGAATTCGTTGGGAATTCTATTCAGCGTTTTGGTGATCTGCCTCCTGATCCCAATCAACCTCCCATTGCTGAGCATGTAAAAAAGATGGTGTTACATGTGGAACTCCCTCTTATTGCCAACCATATTTTAATGGGAACGGATGCTCCAAAAGAAATGGGGTTCACGGTTACCCAGGGTAATAACATGCACATATCCCTGGAGCCCGAATCCCGTGAAGAAACCAAAAGGATTTTTGATGCTCTATCAGATGGAGGTAAAATTACCATGCCGCTGCAGGATATGTTCTGGGGCGGATATTTCGGTAGCTTTACCGACAAATTTGGTATTAACTGGATGCTGAATTGCTTAGTCAAAAAATAGCCGCCTAATTTATATTATTAAGACAGCCTTCAACATTATGTACATGGGATGAATTGAACATTCATCCCATTTTTATGCTCAAAAATTTTTGTGTGGATTTCATAAGCGGAATTTTTCGTTTCTTTAACGTGAAGGAAATTATCCGTCCCGATACTAAAAAGTTACCCATCATGAAATACCTCTTACATTTCTGCATACTTTTTTCAGTCAATTCAATGGCTCAAACGGAATTGATCTTTAATAAACGCTTTGTTGAAAGTGAAGATCATTGGGTGGCATTCAACATGAGCAAAGACAGTTCTTATCCTTATGGGTTTATTTACATTGATGCCATGGCCGGACTCACCTTTAACCGGGAAGGGAGTTTTAAAATCGGCCCTGGTGGGAAATACCTAGCCCAAAAGATCGAAAATGCCAATTTGAAAGTTAGATTGCAACCAAATAATGTACTGGTTGCTTTTATCCCTGAAAATAAATTCAACGAACTAAGTATCAGTAAAGTTCCCGGTTGGTTAGCAATATACAAGGGAGATACGAACTCCGTAGATAGGCTTTATCGCTGGGGATTCCTCTATAATGGCTGGAATGAATGTGCCAAAGCGCTCACCTTCCTGGAAAGGGCACAACAAAAGGACCCTGAATTCAAAGGACTGGGCGTTGAACTGGCATTTTCTTATAATTGCCTTCAGCAATATGAAAAAGCCATTGGTATTTTAAAGGATTTACGGGAAAAAGAACCTACGGATGCCTATATCAACAAAGAGCTCATCTATGCTCAGATAAAACTAGGCCGGCTGGAAGATGCTGCGGCCAGTTGCAAGACAGCCCTGGCCCTCTGCCCCGTACAAACCTATAACGGCGAAAATTGTTATAACCTTCTGCATGAACTTTATGTGAAGAAAGATAAGACCAACTTCCTGTTATGGTTAGACGAAACAAAAAAATGGACTGCCAACAGACCTAACCTGGTCAAAAGCATTCAATTTATGGAAACAGAAATGAATAAATAGACGACGCTATATACAAAAATCATTTACATAAAAATTAAAAATCAGCAATCAAATGGAAAATAAAGAGTCAGCCGTTAATAAATCCAAACTGTTGTTTAGCTTAGGTACTTCCATCCTGTTTGTGATGCTAGGATGTTGGCTCTACTTTACAAAATCTACACAACAAAATTCTTTACAACCATGGATCATTAAACTGATCGGTGTTTTAAACATCGTATTTTTTGGAATCATTGGTATGACTGCCATTAAGAAACTATTAAATAGAAAATAAAAATATTTTATTTTCTATTTTTTCATACACTGATACATTTCTATTATCCGTGCCATCCGTTAAATCCGTGTTTCAATCCTTCATAAATTATTCCGTTTTCTATTCACAGGCCTTCAAACTTTACCTGATGTAAAAAATCAATATTTACCCGTAATTTAAAGGCACATGAAATACATTTCAAAAACAGTCTGGCTTTTATCCCTGGTAAGTTTATTTACCGATATGGCCAGTGAAATGCTTTACCCGATCATGCCTATGTATTTACAAAGCATTGGGTTTTCGATACTGTTGATCGGAATTCTGGAAGGTATCGCAGAAGCCATGGCAGGACTGAGCAAAGGATATTTTGGTAAACTGTCAGACCACACAGGCAAAAGGGTTCCCTTTGTACAAGTTGGCTACACACTCAGTGCATTATCCAAACCGATGATGGCACTTTTCATTTATCCTCTATGGATCTTCTTTGCACGTACAATAGATCGTTTGGGAAAAGGAATCAGAACGGGAGCCCGGGATGCCATCCTATCCGATGAAGCCACTCCATCTACCAAAGGAAAGATATTTGGTTTTCACCGATCGATGGATACCCTGGGAGCTGTATTGGGTCCTTCATTGGCCTTATGGTATTTGTATTGTTACCCGAATGCATACCAGTCTCTTTTTTACATTGCATTTATACCCGGATGTATAGCCATCCTGGCGACTTTCCTGCTCAAAGACAAAAACAGGAAAGTTGCACCCGTAAAAAAAAGAATCCCGTTCTTTTCGTTCCTCTCATATTGGAAAACCAGTCCCGCCCATTATAAAAAACTCATGGTAGGATTGTTGGCGTTTACACTCTTTAACAGCTCTGATATATTTCTTTTGTTAAAAGCAAAACAATCGGGCATATCTGATTCAATGGTGATCTTCCTGTACATCTTTTACAATCTCGTGTATGCGTTGGCGTCATATCCCCTGGGAATCATCGCCGATAAGATCGGTTTAAAAAAGATGTTTGTGTCAGGTCTGTTAATCTTCGCACTGGTATATTTCTGTATGGGCTTAAGCAATAATTTTTATGTTATCGGTGGAATATTTTTACTATATGGTATTTATGCAGCTGCAACAGAGGGTATCTCCAAAGCCTGGATCAGTAACATTACCGCTAAAAAAGATACCGCTACAGCAATTGGGACGTATGCAGGATTTCAAAGTATCTGTACCATGATCGCAAGTTCAGTAGCGGGATTTACCTGGTATCAGTTTGGAGCAAATGTCACATTCTATATTACTGGTGGTGCAACGGTATTAATAACCCTGTATTTCATTTTTTTGGTACCTCATTTAGAACCAGTTGACTAACCATTTATGGACACTTTATTACTTAACCAGGTATAACTAAACTGCAGCAGTAATACCCGAAGCACGATCAGTTTGATAGAATGAGATTAACCTGCCACAGAAACGCCGATCAATTTCCCAATACCAAAAGTGATGGCGGCAGCTGCAAGTCCAAAAAATACCTGCCTGAATCCTGAATACCAAACATTTTTCCCTGTAAATAATGTAATGGCAGCACCGATCAAAAACAATCCCGCTGCACTTGCACCCACACTTATTAAAATAGCTGGCACTCCACTTAAAAACATAAATGGCAATACGGGAATTATTGCACCCACTGAAAACAAAATGAACGAATAAACAGCTGCTTCCATAGCTGAGCCTTTCAATTCCTCTGCGTTGATTCCCAATTCTTCCTTCACCAGTATTTCGTGGGCATGAGCAGTATCTTTCATAATATCGCTTGCCATCTGGAGGGCCTGTTCTTCAGGAATACCTTTTGCCATATAGATCAAAGCCAATTCTTTCTTTTCCCCTTCTGGGTTTGCTTCCAATTCTTCCATTTCGATTTGCATCTGGTTCTCATATAATTCCTGCGAACTTTTTACAGATATCCACTCACCCAATGCCATTGACAAAGCGCCTGCCAATAAACCCGCAAGCCCTGTAAGTAATACGGTATCGCCACCGGCCGTTGCGCCTGCTATACCCATGACCAGGCTGAAATTGGAAACCAACCCATCATTGCCTCCTAATACTGCAGCACGGATCGCATTACCACCTACAGAGCGATGTTGTCGTTCGAATTTTGCCAGGTGATTACCAGCGGTATCTTTCTGTTTCTCCAGGATTGTCTGAAGAATTTTTACATGTGTTGTTTCTGTACCGGAAATGGCTTTTTGTTGTTTTTGCTTTGTTGAAATGATAGCAGTAGCTAAACTTTTTTCTGTATCCATTAAAGAGCCAAGCACATAATCATATCCAAATATTTTACCGATTCGATTTAAAGTTTTGGCACGCCAGGAAGGCTTCATTAATTCATCAATTGAAATTTTCTGTTTGGCCGCAAATGCAACCGCATGGCTTTTTTCAATATCGCTCATCTGGTGATAAACCGATGCGATGGTAGCGTCAGCCTCCTGTTCTGCCAGTTTCTTGTATAAGTAACTTGCATCGATTTCTGTCTGGATATTTTTATTCATTTGATAATAATATTACTTAGTGTATAATATAAATGTCAATCATCCCCATCTTCCTTTCTCCTATCATTAGCTTTCTGAAAATTTTTAACCCGTTTACTTTCTTCTGCATCCATGGATTGCTTTCCATTGCTGATAATATCATGCTCATTGCCGCTTTTATGGCAGGAAGCACACCGGCTGATCTGATAAATACCTTCTTCATTGTGCTCAGCAATAATTTTACTTTCAGAATGTTCATGACATCCATAACAGGTAACTACTTTAAAATCTTTACCGGTATGACAAGTATTGCAGGTTGCTTGATGATTCCGATCTAATACAAAATAACTACTATGATCAAAAGTAGAAGGGACCCATTGTTTGGTACTATGACATTGATTACAATTTGATGTTATCAACTGATGATAGCTGTCTGCTGGTTTAAGGTGGCAATTATTACAGTCATTTTTATTAACTTCTACTAACAGATCATGATTAAATGTAGCACCCGATTTCCATCCATTCGTATTGTGGCAACTATTACATTTGTTTGTTACTAGTTGATGTAAGTTATCTACCGGTTTGTTATGACAACTCACACAATTACTGATGACCGTTTGTTCGAGCATTTCGTGGTTGAACCGATTTTTATCTATCACAGGATGTTTTCCCTGGTGATCGGTATGACATGATGTACAGGTTTGCTGCAGCAAATGCATATGAAACCTGGTTTTTTGATTGGAAGGGATGGTATCACTGTTAATCAAAGAATCCATTCCTATTTTTTCAATCGCATGACAGGATATACATTTCTCATTTGAAATTCCTTTAAGCAACGTATGACAGGACTGGCATTTATTATTTAACATTTGATGTTCTGCTGTCAGCTCTCCAGGGTTGATCATGGCATGAGGAAAAAAATAACTCAGCGCAATGCAGGCAATGATGATCAATATAACAATGGTCTTCCTCATTTACTAAAAAGGATTATACTGATGATATGCAATAAGGCAAGTACACTTAAAAGTAATGTGATGGGCAGGTGAACCACTCTCCATTTTTTCATCATGTCTACAGTAATTGAATCGAAGAATAATTGCTTGTCTGCCAATTCCTTTGTTTCGCCGGCGTTTAACAGGGCAAGCCTTCTTTCCTTTAAAGATTCATTTGCTTTCTTTAAGAGAAATTTTCCCACCAAACCGCTACCTACAGTAATTAGTAACATCAGGATGGCCATCCAGGGCAACCAGGCATTGAAGTGAATGCCTGCATGTACCAGCAACATGATTGAACCGATCCATGCCAGGTATTCATGCAGTTGTAATAATTTTTTTGGTGAACCTGATTGAATGATCTTTCGTTTTCTTAGCGAATACACAAAAGATCCGACGACAAAAAATGTTCCGATGATACCTAAGTAACGACCAATAAAAACTAAATGAAAAAAGTGTAGCAAAAAATCAATCCCGATTGCCAACCCTATCATGAGAGCATACCATTGAATGAATGGCAGAACGTATTTGATAAGTAGAGGCTTTTCCATATTGGGCTCTTTTCCAATGATTAATCAAGCAAATGCTGATTTTAGAAATATCATAACTACTAATACAGAATGTTTCTGTAGTTTAAGTCTTTAATTAATTCTAAAGTTGACTGATTTAAGGAATATGGCCTATGATATTGGTCATAAGAGAAATGCCAAACTAAATAGAAAGAAAAGCAATAGAAATTGGCTTGAAAATTTTATCGTCTATTCCACCCCAATCTCATCCACAAAAATATGCGTATCGCCTCCTGCTCCTTCATGCCAGGATGGAAGTTTACCAAATTGATGTGCCCTGATGCGTATATACCTGGCCGGTATGGATTTAAAAGATGCCTCTATTTGTTTGATCTGTACCTGTAGATCTTCGATGGCCAGAAAATCTTCGCCGGAATAAACCTGCTGATATTTTTTCCCATCCACCGATACTTCCACCGCTATTTTAGAAGGCACTACGATCCATGCCCTGGTATCCTGCAGGAATCCGGCTGTTACCTTCGAAACAGGCTGAACCTTGCCCAGGTCGATCTGCACATTCATATCTGTCTTCTGGTATCCCTGCCAGTTACCCATCCGCCAGTTTGTTGTACCCCGTATACCATCCACCAATCCCTCTGCCCCCCCTCCATCATACTGTGGTTCATAAGAAGAGAGCAAATTCACCGCCCAGTTGTGTGGAATCTTCCGGTAGGTTGCCTGCGTTATAAAACTTTTATTTCCTTTCTGATCAATGGCGATCGCCTTAACAGTTAATGATGAATTGATCTGTAATGGCTTTAAATATCGTGATGATAATTCAGAAGGGTCCGATCCATCCAGGGTATAGAATATCCTGCAATTCTTTTGACTACAACTAATGGGAATCCTTTTCGAATTTTTATATGGCATCTTTCCTCCACCGATCACTGGATTTAACACAAACGGAATGTTTAACGCAGCAGTTGATGGTTGCTTTACAGATAATTTACTTCCAAACCATTTTGAAGGTTTCTCGCCCATCATGAATGTGACAAGTCCACCCTGAACAATATCTTCATGGCGTAAGAATGCGGTATCCCAATTACGCGGACGAAGCGATGCTGCAGTACTTAATAATGCCTGTTGAACATAGATGTTTTTTTCACTTGCATTCGCTGCATTAATGATAAATGATTTTCCATTTTCCAATTGAATTTCAGCCAGGTTAAACAATGGAGAGCCGATCATGTATTGATTACTGCCTGGGGTTACCGGGTAAAAGCCCAATGCGCTGAGCACATACCATGCACTCATCTGGCCACAATCTTCATTACCGATCAAACCATCCGGTGAATTTTGATACATGGTTTGCATGACCTGTTGCACAAGTTTCTGTGTCTTATATGGACTATTTGTATAGTTGTAGAGATAAATGATATGGTGACTGGGTTCGTTTCCGTGGGCATACTGACCGATAAGACCGGTTATATCACTTTGATCTCTACCTGTTGTTTGAGAAGAAGCCGCAAAGAGACTATCCAACCTGTTTTCAAATTTCTTTATACCACCAGACATTTGAACATATCCCGGAATATCCTGTGGCATATAAAAAGAATACTGCCAGCTATTGGCTTCTGTAAAATAATTATTCACTTCTCTCGGATCAAAGGGCTTCAACCAGTCGCCATTTTTGCGGGGGCGCATGAAGCCCGTAGCCGGATCGAAAAGATTTTTATAAAACTGTGACCTTTTCATATACTGCAGGTAATCGTTACGGTTACCCATCTTATTTGCAAACTGTGCAATGCACCAGTCATCATAGGCATACTCAAGAGTCTTGCTGACACTTTCCGGTTCATCTCCTGTTTCGAGTAATCCATTACTGATGTAGGCAGGTAAACCAAGGTGATCCCAGTTGGCACTTTTTTTCATCGCTTCCAGGGCAAGTGTTGTATCAAAATCGTTTATCCCTTTCAGGTAGGCATCTGCAATGACCGGTACGCTGTGATAACCGATCATACAATCTGTTTCATTACTGGCCAATTCCCAAACAGGTAACCTGCCTCCTTGCTGGAATTGAACCAGGAAAGTTTTAATATAATCTACTGTCCGGGCCTGGTCAATGATCGTATACAGCGGGTGTGCGCCACGGTAAGTATCCCATAAGGAAAACACAGAGTAATAATTAAAACCATCCGCCAGGTGAATGGCATTGTCGCGGCCACGATACTGGTGATCAACATCCATATTGATGTTTGGCACAATCGCTGTATGATATAATGCCGAATAAAAGATCGCCAGCTTGTTGGTATCCTTGCTGGTTACCGATATCCTTGACAATTCAGCGTTCCATGCAGTGGTGGCAGCTTCTTTCGTTTGATCAAAATTCCAGCCAGGCAATTCGGCTTCCAGGTTTTTTATAGCACCTGAAACACTTACCGGCGAAATGGCCACTTTCACTAACAGGCTATCGGCTTCTGTTGGATTGAAACTGAAAAATGCTTTTAGGTTTTTAAACCCATTCAATTCATTGATGCGATCTGCCTGTAGAGTATCATTTAACCAGATACCTTTATCCATAATTGGCCGGGAGAATTTCATTACAAAAAATACGTATTGATTGGTTGCCCATGCCTTGCTTCTACGCATACCGGTGACCGTTACACTGTCTTCGATACGGATCGATGACTCAATTACTTCATCCCGATGTTTTAAATCCAGTACCAGGTGCTGGGCAGCTTTCGCAGGAAATGCATATCTATGAAAACCTACCCTTGTGGTGGCTGTCAGGCTGGCCATTATTTGATCGTCCTGCAGCATCACCTGGTAAAACCCTGCAGCTGCTTTCTCCTTTATATGATTGAACCTAGATCCATAAATCTTATTATCAGGTGAAGGACGACTGCTCATAGGCATGAGTAGAATATCGCCATAATCACTAACGCCGGTACCACTGAGATGTGTATGCGAAAATCCATACATAAAAGAATCGGAGTAATGGTAACCACCACATCCATCCCAGCCATCGAGCCTGGTATCCGGACTCAACTGTACCATCCCGTGTGGCAATGTAGCACCAGGGTATGTATGGCCGTGGCCTCCTGTTCCTATAAATGGATTTACAAAGCTTGCAAAATTAGTTTGAGCCCGGGTGCTACCTGTCAATAACATCATGCATGCCAATAAACGGATCGATCTTTTCATTCTGATGAATTGGTTCAAAAAATATTTTTGGTCACAAAATGCACAAAGTCTTACATAAAGATCCTAATCTAATATCTTAGGAATCTGCTCCAGAAATATCTTCCTGTGTTCCTTGTGTGAATCTTTGTGTCCCTTGTGTTTAAAATAATGGAAATAAAAAAGCTTCCCAATGGGAAGCTAAGATACTTGATAAATGCTGTTTGCTTTAAAATGGCAGGTCATCTTCAACCGGCACCTGGCTGGCAGGTGGAGCTGTACGCATTGCCGGAGCCGGGGCGGCACCAGCATAAGAAGCATTCCCCTGGTTTGATCCCTGGGCATCGTCTTTACCACCCAACAACTGTATGCTTTGAACACGCATACGAAGTGTGGCTGCAACCTGGCCTTCTTTATTGGTGTAACCATCCGCTTCAGGTGAACCTTCGGCATATACCATTTTACCTTTGGTGAGATACTGAGCCACGGCGGTACGATCCGTCCAATAAGCACATTCAACCCAGGTGGTACGCTCTTTTTGTTCGCCTTTACTGTCTTTGTAACGTTCTGTGTGTGCCACGCTGAAGTTGATCACATTTTTCCCGTTCACTTCCTTTAAGATGCAATCCTTACCAAGATTGCCTACAATCTGTAACTTAATCATAACATGTTTTTTAATGATGAATCGATGTATCTGGTTTTGCTAAAGTTATGGTTTAATTAAAATCACTAGTTCATTTTTTTCTTCAAAGTACTCACCTGATCCTGCAAGTTATTCACAAGATTGGCGAGAGAATTTACATCCCAACGCTGCTGGGTGGCAACCTTGCCAATCACCACCTGCGCCTGCCATAGTTCTACAATGTCTTCTGCATTTACCTGGTAAGGCTGGTAAGTGGGGTTATCGCTGACCAGGGAAACTTTTTGTTTACTCCTGTTATTTTTTACGATCCTTTTATATACAATTCCTTCATTGCGGCTTACGACGATGTAGGCATTATTGTTTTTCACATCATCCAAGGATTCTACCTTTTCACCAACAATGATGCTACCACTGGGCGTGGGCAACATACTATCCCCAATGATCTCAAAAGCCCGGTAATGCCCACCGGTAAGCATGGGTAATGTGAACGTGTTGAGTTCATCAATGAATTCACTGTCGGCATAACCGGTCATATACCCCGCCGCTGCTTTGATCGGCACGAAGTGTATCACGTTTCGGTCGGCAGTCGCCATTTTTTGTTGTCGACGACGGGCCAGGTAACTATTGCTGCCTGCTGTATTGCTGACATCTTTGAGCAACAATTCATCAAGACTCAGCTTGAACATATCGGCTACGATCTCCAGCACATCCAGCCTTGGATCAGCCCTTTCTTCTTCATATGCTCCAATCAACGAGCGTTTGATATTTAGTTTGTTTGCAAATTCTTCCTGGGTCCATCCACGAAGTTTGCGCAGGTATTTCAGATTTTGTCCGGCTCTTGACATGGTAAACTAATTTGATTAGTACAAATATACTAAATAGTTTAGTTTATCAAAATTTATTTTTTAGCCACTTTTTTCAATAGAGTCACAATTCACCGGGTAGTGCTTATTTTTGCTCAAAACCAACTATATGCAAACGATCTTAGTGATACATAGTATTTTACGATGGGCTGTTTTATTATTCGGCGCCTGGACCCTCCTGAATGCCCTTACGGGTGTAATGAGCAAGCGGATCTATAATGCAGGCGACAACCGGAGTAACCTGTTTTTCATGATCAGCTGCGACATCCAGTTATTGATCGGGTTGATCCTGTTCTTTTCCAATTCGTGGTTCGATAAAGTAAAAGCAGGCATGGGTGATGTGATGAAAAATCCTGTAGACCGTTTCTTCACTGTTGAACATGCCGGTATGATGATCCTCGCCTGGATACTGGTTCACGTTGGCCGTAGCTCGGTAAAAAGAGCACCCAATGATGCAGCCAAACATAAAAAAATGCTCATATTTTTTGGATTGGCATTTTTAATTATCATTGCATCCATTCCATGGCCGTTTCGTGCAGAGATCGCCAGGCCATGGTTAAGAATGTTTAATTAATTCACAAAGCTTATTTAAGGATACTATTATAATGGCGAAAAAGAAAGAGAAACCGGTCATCCTGATCACAAATGATGACGACATAACATCGAAGGGTATACGCAGTTTAGTGGAGGCGGTAAAAGACCTCGGTACTGTAGTGGTAGTGGCGCCCGACCGGCCACAGAGTGGAATGGGACATGCCATCACTATCGGCTCTCCCCTGCGCATGAACCGCATGAATCTTTTCGGTGATGTAGAAGCCTGGCAAACCAGCGGCACGCCTGTTGATTGTGTGAAGCTGGCGGTAGACAAGATCCTTCATCGCAAACCCGATCTGTGCCTAAGCGGCATCAACCATGGTGCCAATCATTCCATTAACGTGATTTACAGCGGCACCATGTCGGCCGCCATGGAAGCAGCCATTGAAGGTATTCCGAGCATCGGATTTTCCCTGCTCGATTATAGCTATGACGCTGATTTCACGGCTTCCAAAGAAGTAGTGCGCAAGATCGTAACACAGGTATTGCAACAAAAATCGGAAAAACACCTGCTGCTCAATGTAAACATTCCTGCGCTTCCACCCGAAAAGATCAAAGGCATCAAGATATGTAAACAGGCTTATGCTAAATATGAAGAAGACTTTTCAGAAAGACTCGATCCGCATGGGAAAAAATATTATTGGCTGACGGGAGAATTCAAGAATTTCGACAAAGGTAAAGACACCGATGTGTGGGCGCTCGAACATAATTATGTAAGTGTGGTACCTGTTCAATTCGACCTCACGAATTATGCATTAAAAAAACAAATGGAAAAAAGCAATCTCTTCAAATGATCTTCAAAAAAGACAATTTCATATTCGGACTCATTCTTGGCATGTTATCTCCCATACTGGGTTTGCTGCTTTTCAAAATATACAAATTCGGTATATTCACCTACAAGGAAACATTTCAATTTATCACGTTGGAACCGGGATTTAAGACACTGTCGGTGGGGCTAAGCCTCTCCCTTTTACTAAACGCTTTTTTGTTTACGATGTATGTCAACAATGGAAAAGATAAAACAGCGAAGGGAATATTTGCATTTACGATGGTATACGGACTATTCATCCTGATCGTAAAAACGGTGTACTAGTTACCGAAATTCTTTAACGAAGCATTAAATATATCTTGTCATTTCCTTAACAGCAAAAACAGGGAAATGGGTGCATCTTTGTATCCTACAATTCAAACAAAGATTTTCTCATAAGCAGTTAGTTTTGGTAAACGGAGCCCTTATTCTTAGGGGCTCCTCTCTTTTTATACAGACTGGAATAATCCATCCACGAATTGCTGCTTATCAAATACCAGGAGGTCTGTCGCTTTTTCACCAACTCCAATAAATTTTACCGGGATCTTAAATTGATCGGCAATGGCGATCACTACACCACCTTTGGCTGTACCATCCAGCTTTGTTATAGCCAGTGCGGTGACTTCGGTTGCTGCCGTAAAATGCTTGGCTTGTTCCAGCGCATTTTGACCTGTACTGCCATCCAATACCAACATTACTTCATGCGGTGCTTCCGGTATTACTTTCTGAATAACTCTTTTTATTTTGGTGAGTTCATCCATCAGGTGAAGTTTGTTGTGCAACCTTCCGGCCGTATCAATGATGATCACATCAGAATTACGGGACACACCACTGATCACCGTATCATATGCTACAGATGCGGGATCGCTGCCCATTTCTTTTTTAACAATCGGAACATTGGTACGTTCACTCCAGATCGTAAGCTGATCTACTGCTGCAGCCCTGAAGGTATCAGCAGCGCCTAATAAAACTGATTTGCCGGCAAGGGAAAAATTATGCGCAAGCTTTCCGATGGTGGTCGTTTTACCAACGCCATTTACGCCAACTACCAGGATAACATGTGGTTTATGACCAGCAGGTAAAGCGTAATTCACATAGCTGGTATCCTGTGGGGAAGCCACCATCAGGTTCTGTATCTCTTCTTTTATAATTCTGTTGAGCTCAGCCGTATTTAAGTACTTATCCCGTGCCACCCTTTTCTCTAATTGATCAATGATCTTCACCGTGGTTTCCACGCCAACATCGGCACTTACGAGGGCATTCTCCACATCATCCAGCACTTCTTCATCCACCGTGCTCTTACCTGCGATGGCCTTGGTTAATTTCCCAAAGAAACCTTCCCGGGTTTTCTGTAAACCCTGGTCGAGCGATTCCTGTTGTTGCTTTTTTCCAAATAACTTATCAAATAATCCCATGGTGTGGCGGGTTTGTGGTTGTGTGAATGTGATGCTGGATACTAGATACTGGATGCTGGATGCTGGATAGATCATTCCATTAGGAACAGAATCATAATAACTATGAACCAAAATCCAGAAACTAGTATCCCAGTATCCAGCATCCAGAGCTTCTGCTTCCTCCCTTCCATAAACAAACAAAGCCATCCTGAATATTCAGAACAGCTTTATACGTATAATCTTTTCATCAGATCTTATTGACCCAAATGTTCTTTGATCTTGTCTTTGTGTACGATCGCTTCTTTAAAAGTGTAAGCGCCTGTTTTAGGGCTACGTAAAGTGCGGATCACCTTGGTCCAGTTTTTCGCATCTGCTGCGGCTTTCTGATCTTTGGTTTTTATCGCGGTTTTAGCTGCTTTTGCCATGATTGTTTATTTGTAGATCTGGAAATTTAATTTAATGAAGCCTTACTGGCTCATTGCCCGGTTTCCAAATGGTTATTTACTTGATTTCTTTATGAACAGTTACTTTCTTTAAAATCGGGTTGAATTTCTTTAACTCCAGGCGCTCAGGAGTATTCTTTTTGTTTTTGGTAGAGATATAACGGCTTGTACCTGGCTGACCACTGGTCTTATGCTCTGTACATTCCAGAATTACCTGTACCCTGTTTCCTTTCTTTGCCATTTTATGATGTTTTTAAAAACGCTGATTAAATTTTTACTCCTGCAGCACGCATTTGCTTAACTACTGAATACAAACCATTCTTGTTGATGGTTCTGATGGCTTCTGAAGAGATCTTCATGGTAACCCATGTATCTTCTTCCGCCAAAAAATAACGCTTGGTTTGCAAATTGGGTAAAAACCTGCGCTTTGTTTTAATATTTGAATGCGAAACCTTATTACCTGTGATTGGTTTCTTTCCTGTTACCTGACATACTCTGGCCATATTCCTGAATTTTGGACGGCAAAGGTAATGATTTTACTCAATAAATAAAGTTTCATTTCAACTATTTTTATAATTCTGCCGCAATGTGCAAAAATACAAGCATATTCCGGTTATTTTACCACTCAAAATTGCCCAAAAATGGACAAACACGAAGTTAAAACCAGTTTCAACAGCGGAATGTCGTTTACCGCTACGATCAATGGGCATGCTGTGACCATGGATAGCAATGATGCAGATGGCCACCATACCGGTGCCAGTCCGAAGCGATTGATGCTGGCTGCCCTCGCTGGCTGTACCGGCATCGACGTGGTGTCAATACTGAACAAGATGAAAGTGAGTTTCAGCGATTTCAGCATTGATGTGGAAGCTTCGCTGACCGAAGAGCATCCGAAAATCTATAAAGATGTGCTGGTAACCTATCGCATAAAAGTGGAGGAAAGCGACCGGTCCAAAATGGAAAAAGCAGTTAAGCTTTCCGAAGATAAATATTGTGGCGTCAGTGCTATGTTCCGGGCTTTTTCTAAAGTGAGTATAAAAATTATTTACGTCTAGCCTGGTGGGCGTGCCGGTAAACCCGCAGCATCTGCAAACCGATGGCCAGCAATATGAGGGCCAGTCCTATGTAAAATTCATTGTGCAAAAGTTTATTTTCCTTAAAAAATAGAAAGGCCAGGATGATCCCATACACCGGCTCAAGGTTGTAGGTAAGGTTTGCCGTAAAAGCCGATATCTTTTGCAGGGCTTTTAATTGAAGATCGAAACTGATGATGGTGCAAAGGACGGCCAAAACCAGCAACCAGGCCCAGTCTTGCAAGGTTGGCAGGTAATATTGTGCCGGAAATGCCCCGATGTAAAAGGGCAACAATAGCGTTAAAAAGAATAATCCCCCACCCAATTCATACAAAGTGAGCGTTTTTGGTGTGAATCTGACCAGTAACTGTTTGTTCAACACGGGAAAAATGGCACTACCCATAGATGAAATGATACCGAAAATGATCCCCATTTTATATTGCGGATGAAAGTCGAAAATGATATAAATCCCGGAGATGGCGATTATGCCCAGGAACAATTCCGCCCAAACAATTTTCTTACGTAACATCATCGGTTCAAATATGGCCGTAAAAAAGCCCGTGGCCGAAAAACAAACCAATGCCACCGATACATTGGCATATTTTACGCTCCCATAAAAAGTTACCCAATGGATGGCTATCACGAGTCCGACGAGGGAAATTTTCAACAGGTCCTTGAAAGGCATTGGACTAAGTTGCTTTTTAAAAAACATCAGCAGCCCCAATATACTTACGGTAAGAAATAACCGATACCATACCAACAGTCCTTCCTGTAAGCCGATGAGCTTACCAAGGATGGCGGTAAATCCTGCCAGGAATACGGCTATGTGCAATTGAAGGAATGCTTTTCTCATG
>ERZ795056.1771-NODE-1771-length-24904-cov-52.542195_pt1 | contig 24904 bp, 16 predicted proteins | sample MGYA00375140_ERZ795056 | MGnify/ENA primary metagenome ERZ795056 (study PRJEB30185, sample SAMN05720227) | activated sludge metagenome | isolation source: Anaerobic digester | place: USA | collected 2015-03-09 ... | reverse complement strand
ACCCTGCAGCTGGCGGAGGCGCGGCAGAAGGCCGAGTTGGCCAATCAGGCCAAGACAGCTTTCCTGGCCAACATGAGCCACGAGATCCGGACCCCGATGAATGCCATCCTGGGCCTGGCCCGGCTGCTTGAGCGCAGCCCCCTCAACACCACTCAACAGGACCGCCTCGGCAAGATCCGCAGTGCGGGAAGCCACCTGTTGTCGATCATCAACGACATCCTCGATATTTCCAAGATCGAGGCCGGCAAGCTGACGCTGGAGTCCATCGATTTTTCCCCCGGCGTGCTGTTCAATCAGGCCCATTCGCTGATCCAGGAGCGTCTGGCAGCGAAACACCTTGAATTTCGCAGCGATACCGATGGTCTGCCGGCGGTGTTGTGCGGGGACGTGACGCGCCTCAGGCAAGCCCTTCTCAACTACCTGAGCAATGCCGTGAAGTTCACCGACCATGGTTCCGTGAGCGTGCAGGCAAGAGTGCTGGAGGCGCGTGAGGATGACCTGCTGATCCGCTTTGAAGTGATTGATACCGGGATCGGAATTGCTCCCGAGAAGTTGCCCCGCCTGTTCCAGCCCTTCGAGCAGGCCGACGCCTCGACCACACGCCGTCATGGCGGGACCGGGCTGGGGCTGGCTCTGACTCGCCACCTGGCCCGTCTGATGGGCGGCGAGGCGGGGGCGGATAGCACGCCTGGTGGGGGAAGCACCTTCTGGTTTACCGCCCGGCTCATCCGGCGCAAGGGCGCGATACTTCCAGCACAGCCATCGGGGGTGAGGGAAACGCAGGCCGATGCTGCACGCCGCCTGAGGGGCGGCCGGGTGTTGCTGGTGGAGGACAACGTGCTCAACCAGGAAGTCGCGGTGGAAATGCTCGGCGAACTCGGGCTCACCGCCGACCGGGCCGCGAATGGGGCGGAGGCAGTCGAACTGGCCCGTCTCAACGCCTACACGGTGATCCTGATGGACATGCAGATGCCGGTGATGGACGGTCTGGAGGCCACCCGGCGCATACGCCGTCTGGCGGGTGGCAGCCGGATCCCGATCGTGGCCATGACGGCCAATGCCTTCGAAGAGAACAGGGATATCTGTCTGGACGCCGGAATGAATGACTTCCTCACCAAGCCGGTGGAGCCCGAAGCCCTCGCCCGGATGTTGTTGAAGTGGCATTCGGGGGCGGCGGTGGAACGTTCTTTCGTGCCGTCTGCCAACCCCGCCGATGATCTCGACGTGACGAGTGGTCTGCGGATCGTCCGGGGCAGGTGGCCCACTTATCTGCGCTTGTTGCAGGTCTTCGTCGATACCCACGGGGAGGTGGGCGAGCGCTTCACGGCCTGCCTGGCCGCCGGCGATGTGCCCGAGATCTTCCGTCTGGCCCACTCCCTTGCGGGTGCTGCGGGCAACATTGGCGCACATCGGGTGAGTGGTCTGGCCCGTTCGGTCTGTGAGTCCGCCCGGGGAGGCACGTCTCCCGAAGAGCTTGCCGATTTGCTGGCGGCTCTGGGCCTGGCGCTGCAGGATCTGTTCAAGGCCATCGGCGGGCAGATTGCCCGCGGTGAGGGGGCGTCCGCGTGAACAACAGAGAACGGATTGCCCCGTTTCGCTGGGCTGACTACTTTGAGACCGGCTTTGGCGAGGTGGACGCCCAACACCGCAAGCTCGTTGACCTTGTCAATGTCCTGGCCCAGCGCGCGGCCACCGGCGGCGAGATCCAGCCGGCCGAGCTGGCCCATGTGCTGGACGGCTTGGGCACTTACGCCGCCCACCACTTCACCACCGAGGAGGCTCTGATGGAGCGCGTGGGCCTCGACCCGCGCCATGTCCGCGCCCATCGCCAGAGCCACGCGGACTTCGTCGCCCAGGTGGAGGCGATGCGCGGCACGGCCGATCCGACCCGGGCGGTGCCGGTGCTGTATCGTTTCGTCACCAGCTGGCTGACATTCCACATCCTTGACACCGACCAGAGCATGGCCCGTCAGCTACGGGAGGTGGAAAGGGGGGCCACCGCGGAGGCGGCTTTCGAGGCGGCCGCCAGCCACGGCAGTGATCCCGGCAACATGGCCCTGATCGCCGCCGTCCGCAATCTGCTTGGTCTCGTGGCCGAGCGCAACGGCGAGCTTGCCCGGATCAATACCAGCCTTGAGCAGCGGGTGGCTGAGCGGACGGCCGAGCTGAGCACCGCCAATCAAACCCTCCGGCAGACCCTGGACTCCCTGCAGGAGACCCGCGTCCGTTTGCTTGAAGCGGACAAACTGGCTGCCGTCGGGCAGCTGGCGGCAGGCGTGGCCCATGAGATCAACACGCCCCTCGGTTACGTGGCGTCCAACCTGGGTACCCTGCGCGAGTACGCGGAGCGCCTGCTTGCGTTGGCGGATACGGCGGAGCGCCTGGTTTCCGGTGGCGCCAGCGCGGATGTCTGGGCCGCCGCCCGCAGTGGCACCGACCTGGATTTCATCCGCGAGGATCTCCCCACCCTGGTCGCGGAATCCAATCGGGGTCTGGGCCAGGTGTCGGACATCATCCATGCCCTGCAGGATTTCGCCAGTCCCGGCCCGACGGAGACCCGCGAGCTGCCATCTGCGAAGATCCTTGAGGAAGCCATCCACGCGACCAGCGGCAGTCGTCGACCGGGGCAGGCCCTCGTCCGCAGCTACGGGGCCCTCCCTGCGCTGCAGGGCAATCCGACCCTGCTGGTGGAGGCCTTCAAGGCCTTGCTCGACAATGCCTTCCGGGCCCTGGAGGGTGCCGTCGGTACCATCGTGGTCCGGGCTATGCCCCGGGGTGAGAGCCTGGTGGTGGAGGTGGAAGACGATGGGTGCGGCATGGACGAGGCGACCCGGGCACGCATCTTCGAGCCCTTCTTCACGACCCGTCCGGTGGGGGAGGGGCGTGGGCTCGGCCTGTCATCCGCCTACCGTATCGTGCTCAGCCACGGCGGACACCTTGAAGTGAGCAGCTCCCCTGGCAAGGGCAGTTGCTTCCGGGTGACGCTGCCGCTGCCTGCGCCGCGCTGAAAGCGATGAACCCGGCCGGAGCCGGGTTCATCGGGCTTGGGACACGAGGCCTGTCAGCGGCCTGCTGCCAGCGCGCGCAGACGGGCAACCCGCTCTTCGGTTGCCGGATGGGTGCTGAACAGGCCGCGCAGGCCACCGCCCGAAAGCGGGTTCATGATCATCATCTGGCCGGTCTCCGGGTGGGCTTCCGCCGTAGGCATGGGGATGCCGCGGGCGAAAGCGTCGATCTTCAGCAGGGCATCGGCCAGGGCATGGGGGTCACCCGCGATTTCAGCGCCGCCCCGATCTGCCTCGAATTCACGGGCGCGGGAAATGGCCATCTGGATCAGGCTGGCCGCCAGCGGTGCGAGCAGGGCCACGGCGATGGAGGCAATCGGATTGCCTGGGCGGCCGTTCTCGTCACGCCCGCCAAAGAACATGGCGAAATTGGCCAGGGCTGAGATGGCACCGGCCATGGTGGCGGAAATGGTCGAGATCAGGATGTCCCGATGCTTCACGTGGGCCAGTTCGTGGGCCATCACGCCGCGCAGCTCGCGCGCGCTGAGCATCTGCAGGATGCCGGTGGTAGCCGCTACGGCGGCATTGTCGGGGTTGCGCCCGGTGGCGAAGGCGTTGGGCTGGTCTTCATGGATGATGTAGACCTTGGGCATCGGTAGCTGGGCGCGCCCAGCCAGCTCGCGCACCATGTTGTAGAGGTAGGGGGAGCTTGTTTCGTCCACTTCCTGCGCGTTGTACATGCGCAGGACCAGCTTGTCGGAGAACCAGTAGGAGAAGATGTTCATCGCGCCGCCGAAGACCAGGGCGAGGAGCATCCCCGACTGCCCACCGATCATGGCGCCGATCGCCCCGAAGAGGGCGATGATTCCGGCCATGAGGATGGAAGTCTTGAGCCAGTTGCCGAGCATTGCGTTTATCCGTCCTTTCGGGTTAATGCGGAAAGCGAAAGTTTAGATGGGGCGCGTTGCAAAAAATTCAATGGGCTGAAGCGCTTTGTCAGGCAAAGCGGCTACCCACGGCAATCGGCATGCCCCGCAGGAAGTCGGCGGCGGAGAGGCGTTTGGCGCCGGGTTTTTGCAGTTCGGTGATGCACAGGGAGCCTTCGCCGCAGGCCACGATCACACCGGCACCTTCGGCCAGCAGTACCTCGCCCGGCGTGCCACTGGCGTCGATGGCCCGTGCCCGCCACAGCTTGACCGGGGTCTCGCCATGGGTGGCGATGGCGCCGGGAAAGGGATTGAAGGCGCGGACCATGCGTTCGAGCTCGACGGCCGGCCGGGTCCAGTCCACGATGGCTTCGGCCTTGCCGATCTTGGCGGCGTAGGTGACCCCGTCGGCGGGCTGTGGCGTGGCGGCGAGGCCCCCTGGCAGGGCTTCGAGGGCCTCGACGATCATCTCGGCACCCAGCCAGGCCAGGCGGTCGTGGAGACCACCGGTGGTGTCGTCGGCGTTGATCGGTTCGGCGCGCTTGAGCAGCATCGGCCCGGTATCGAGGCCGGCATCCATCTGCATGATGGTGATGCCGGTTTCCGTGTCACCGGCCTGGATGGCCCGGTGGATGGGCGCGGCACCCCGCCAGCGGGGCAGCAGCGAGCCGTGGATGTTGAGGCAGCCGTAGCGGGGCAGATCAAGCACGGCCTGGGGCAGGATGATGCCGTAGGCAGCCACCACCAGCACGTCGACCCCGGCTTCGGCCAGGGGTGCCTGTTGCTCGGCAGTGCGCAGCTTCTCGGGCTGGTGCACCGGGATGCCGGCGGCCACGGCCACCTGTTTGACCGGGCTGGGCTGGAGTTGCATGCCACGCCCTGCCGGGCGGTCGGGCTGGGTCAGGACCAGGGGGACTTCGAAACCGGCCGCAAGGATGGCTTCGAGGGCGATGGCGGCGAACTCGGGGGTTCCGGCGAAAGCGACTTTCATCAGGCGGTGATCCGGGCCTTCTTGGCCAGTTTGCCCTTGATGCGGGTCTGTTTGAGCTGGGACAGGTATTCGACGAAGACCTTGCCTTCCAGGTGGTCGAGTTCGTGCTGGATGCACACGGCCAGCAGGCCCTCGGCGTCGAGCTCGAAGGTTTTGCCTTGCTGGTCGAGGGCCCGTACCCGCACGGTCTCGGCACGGCTGACCTTGTCGTAGATGCCAGGCACCGACAGACACCCTTCCTCACAGACCTGCTCGCCCGATCGGGCGATGATCTCGGGGTTGATCAGGGCCAGTAGGGCAGATTTGTCTTCTGACGTGTCGATGACCACAACGCGCTGATGAACGTTCACCTGGGTGGCGGCAAGACCGATGCCCGGCGCCTCGTACATGGTTTCCGCCATGTCGGCGACCAGCTGACGGATTTCGTCATTCACCTCGCGCACGGGCGCTGCGCGGGTGTGGAGGCGTGGGTCGGGGTAGCGGAGAATCGGTAGAAGAGCCATAAATATTGCCGGATGAAGACTTTACGTGCAGAATTTTGAGCGAAATATGCGATGCCTGCGTCTTGACGGAGAGGGCATCAGGCTCCGCAACACAGACTGCCCACGATGCGGCGCAACTGTCCGCCGAAAGCGAGCGCAATTCCCATGATCCGCATTATATCCGCCCTCCTCATCGGCGTCGCCGCCCTGGTTCCTGCCGGTGCTGGAGCCGCCGGTCCGATCCGGCTGGCCGACGACGCCCCCGACAGTCACGTGGTGGTGTCCGGTGACACCCTGTGGGGTATCTCCGGAAAATTCCTGCGCGAACCCTGGCGCTGGCCCGATGTGTGGCGCTTGAACCGCGAGGAAATCCGCAACCCTCACCTGATCTACCCGGGGCAGGTTGTCGTCCTTGACCGCAACGGCCCCACGCTGAAGCTGGGCAAGCGCATCGGCGGTCCGCAGGATCGGCCCCTCTATGAAAAGCGTTTCCCGCAGGTCTATTCCGATCCGGCGCGCAATGCCATCCAGAGCATTCCCCTGCGGGCCATCCTGCCCTTCCTGTCCGAGCCTTTGATCGTTGACGAGGCCGATGACATCAGGGCCGGCATCGTCGTGGCGACCCAGGAAGGGCGCGTGTTCACCAGCCCGGGTGACACCATTTTCGCGACCCGCATCAATCCGGAAATCAGCAACTGGAATATCTATCGCAAGGCCAGCCCCCTCAAGGATCCGCTTACCGGTGAGCTCTTGGGGTTCGAGGCCGCCTACCTCGGCCAGGCCCGGGTGAGTGCCCAGGCCGGGGTGCTCGCGCCCGATGCCGGCGGAGAGACCGAGACCACCCGGGAAGGGGCGCCCATCCCGGCAAGCCTCATCGTCACGTCCTTCAAGCAGGAGATCGGCAAGGGGGATCGCCTCCTGCCGGCCGGCCCTTCGGATCTGCCGAGTTACGTGCCCCATGCCCCCGAGCAGGAACTGACCGGTCGGGTGGTATCGATCTACAACGGGGTTGGCGGCGCGGGCCGCCACAACGTAGTGGCCATCAGCGTCGGCAAGCGCGACCAGGTTGAGGTCGGCCACGTGCTGGCCCTCCACCGCAACCGGGGAGAGACCATCTACCGGGAAGACAACGTCGGGCCGGCACAGCGATACAAGCTGCCCGAGCATCGGTATGGCCTGGTGTTCGTGTTCCGGGTCTTTGAGCGGGTGGCCTACGCCCTGGTGATGGAAAGTGATGGCCCCGCTGCGGTTTCCGACAGCGTCCGCAAGCCCTGACGAACGGTTCCCCCTTGGAGGCGCGGCACCCTCTTGCATCCTGGCTGCGCCTGAGCCTGACGCCGGGATTGGGCGCGGCGGCCCAGCGCCAGTTGCTGGCGGCCTTCGGCTTGCCCGATGCCATCTTTGATGCCGGTCACAGTGCCCTGGCGGCGGTGGTCGGCAGCCCCGCGGCCCGCCTCCTCCTCGACCACGACGCTGGTGAGGCGGTGACCAGGGCGCTCCAGTGGGCGGATGAGCCGGGCAACACCCTCCTGACCCTGGGTGATCCCGCCTACCCCGCATCCCTGCTGGAAATTCCGGATCCGCCCGTGTGTCTGTATGTCAAAGGTGACGTCGCGCTCTTGTCGCGCGAGGCCATTGCCGTGGTGGGGGCCCGCAGCGCCACGCCCCAGGGCGAAGCCAACGCCGAAGCCTTCTCTGCCAGTCTTTCCCGGGGTGGGCTGGGAATCGTCAGCGGCCTTGCCTTGGGCATCGATGCGGCGGCCCACCGGGGTGGTCTGAGCGGCCCCGGTCGTACCGTCGCCGTGATCGGCACCGGGGCCGACCGGATCTACCCGGCGCGCAATGGCGATCTGGCGCGGCGCATCGCCGCCGAAGGGGCCATCGTCAGCGAGTTTCCCCTGGGGCTTGGGCCGCTGGCCCACAACTTTCCCCGTCGTAACCGGCTCATCGCCGGTCTGGCAAGGGGCGTGCTGGTCGTGGAGGCTGCGCTCAAGAGCGGTTCGCTGATTACCGCCAGGCTCGCCATTGATTGCGGACGCGAGGTTTTTGCCATCCCGGGGTCCATTCACTCCCCCGTGACGAAGGGCTGCCATCGTCTGATCCGCGATGGGGCCAAGCTTGTCGAATGTGCCGAAGACATACTCGAGGAGCTTCGCTTCCCTGCGCCGGAAGCCGCGCCGATACGTGGCATGGCACCGATCCAGGGTGATGCGGGTGACGACACGGTGTTGTCTGCGCTCGGCCATGACCCGGTGGATGTGGATACCCTGGTGCACCGCACCAGCTTGACGCCGGAAGCGCTCTCCGCCATTCTGCTATCGCTGGAGCTCGAAGGACGGGTTGCCCGCCTGCCCGGAGGGCGCCTCCAGCGTCTCTAAAATGACCGGCCTCAGGCCTACGCGCCATGTTCGATATCCTCGTGTACCTCTTCGAGAACTACGTCCACGCCGATGCGTGCCCGGAACCCGCGCAACTGGCCCGCAAGCTTACCGCCGCCGGCTTCGAGGAAGAAGAAATCACCGAAGCCCTTGAATGGCTGTCCGGGTTGCGCCAGCTATCCGATGGAGAGCGGCCGGCCCAGTTCTCCCGCGCGGGGTCCCTGCGCATCTACTCCGACGACGAACAGGTCCGCCTGGGGGTCGAATGCCGGGGTTTCCTGCTTTTTCTTGAAAATGCCGGCATCCTTGATTCCGAATGCCGTGAGATGATCGTTGAGCGAGCCCTTGCTCTCGGTGAGACCGAGATCGAGCTGGAGAACCTCAAGGTGATCGTGCTGATGGTGCTGTGGCAGCAGGACCGTCCCATCAACGGCCTGATCCTCGACGAGCTGCTCAACGAATCCGAAGAAGATGAAGAGGAGCAGGCGCCATTCGCCGTGCATTGAGGCGATGCGTTGAATTTCCGGTGGCTTGCACGCCCGGCGCCGGCTTTCGTATGATGCGCCGCTTTTCCCAACAACCTGCAAGGGTGGCTGTCCCGTCGTCGCAGCTTTCCGCCCGGTGCTTCCGGCACGCTTTGCCTTCCTGTGCGGATGCGTTCCGGGGCGCGTGTCAGGGCCGGCTCGCGACCCTTCCCCAACACCCTCGGAGTCAGGCGCCACAAGGCGCACCAAAGGCATGAGCAAGCAGCTGATCATCGCGGAAAAACCTTCGGTTGCGGCGGATATTGCCCGCTCCCTGGGGGGGTTCACCAAAGAAAAAGACTACTTCGAGTCGGAGCACTACGTTCTCTCGTCGGCCGTTGGCCACTTGCTTGAGCTGACGGTGCCGGCGGAGTTCGAGGTCAAGCGTGGCAAGTGGTCCTTTGCCCACCTGCCGGTGATTCCGCCCCATTTCGCGCTCAACCCCATCGAGAAGACTGAGGACCGCCTCAAGCTGCTCACCCGGCTGATCAAGCGCAAGGATGTCACCGCCCTGATCAACGCCTGCGACGCGGGCCGCGAAGGTGAGCTGATCTTCAGCTTCATCGTGCAGCACTCCGGCAGTACCAAGCCCGTGCAGCGCCTGTGGTTGCAGTCCATGACCGCCAATGCCATCCGCGACGGCTTCGCCCAGTTGCGGGCCGCCGCTGACGTGGAGGGCCTGCGTGAGGCCGCCGTGTGCCGCGCCGAGAGTGACTGGCTGATCGGCATCAATGGCACCCGGGCGATGACGGCCTTCAACTCCAAGACCGGTGGTTTCCACCTGACCACCGTCGGTCGCGTCCAGACACCAACCCTGGCGATCGTCGTGGAGCGCGAGGAAAAGATCCGCGCCTTCAAACCCACCGACTACTGGGAGCTCGAAGCCAGCTTCGGCTGCCAGGCTGGCGCCTATGTGGGCCGCTGGTTCGACGAGGGCTTCAGGAAGCCCGAAGAGGGCGCTCCGCTGGCCGAGCATGCCACGGCCTTCCGCCTGTGGGAGAAAGCCCGTGCCGAGGCCATCAAGGCCAAGTGTGAGGGCAAGACCGGCACGGTGGAGGAGGAGTCCAAGCCCTCCACCCAGCTATCGCCCCTGCTCTTCGATCTGACCTCCCTGCAGCGGGAGGCCAACGGCCGTTTCGGCTTCTCTGCCCGTACCACCCTGCAGCTGGCCCAGGCCCTGTACGAAAAGCACAAGGTGCTGACCTATCCGCGTACCGATGCCCGTGCCCTGCCCGAAGATTACGTCGGTCAGGTGAAAGGCATCCTTGGCGGCCTGCCGGACGAATACGGCCCCTTCGCCAACGAAATCATCAAGCAGGGCTGGGCCAAGCCCAACAAACGCATCTTCAACAACGCCAAGATCTCCGACCACTTTGCCATCATCCCCACCGGCACGGCGCCCAAGACCCTGTCGGAGGCAGAGGCCAAGATCTACGATCTGGTGACCCGGCGCTTCCTGTCGGTGTTCTACCCGGCCGCCGAGTACCGCATCACCACCCGCATCACCCGGGTCGAGGGCGAAGCCTTCAAGACCGAGGGCAAGATCCTCGTCAATCCGGGCTGGCTGGCCGTGTATGGCAAGGCCGCCACGGTGAGCGAGGAAGAGGGCGGCGCGCCCCAGCTAGTGGTGGTCGAGCCCGGTGAGAAGGTCAGCACCGACGAGATCCTGCTCAAGGCCCTGGTCACCAAGCCACCGGCGCGCTTCAATGAAGCAACGCTCCTGTCGGCCATGGAAGGCGCCGGCAAGATGGTGGACGACGAGGAGCTCCGCGCCGCCATGGCGGGCCGTGGCCTCGGCACCCCGGCCACCCGTGCCCAGATCATCGAGAACCTGATCGGCGAGACCTACATGCTGCGCGACGGCAAGGAGCTGATCCCCACCGCCAAGGCCTTCTCCCTGATCACCCTGTTGCGGGGCCTCGGCACCAACGAGCTGACCTCGCCAGAGCTCACCGGGGAGTGGGAGCACAAGCTGGCCCAGATGGAGCGGGGCGCCCTCAGTCGTGCCGACTTCATGGAGCACATCCAGGCCATGACCCGCGACATCGTGGAGCGGGCCAAGCGCTATGAGTCCGACACCGTGCCCGGCGATTTCGCCACCCTGCAGACGCCCTGCCCCAAGTGCGGTGGTCTGGTGAAGGAGAACTACAAGAAGTTCGCCTGCCAGGCCTGTGACTGGAACGCATGGAAGATTGTCGCCGGCCGCCAGTTCGAGATCCCCGAGATCGAGACCCTGCTGGCCACCGGCCGGGTGGGGCCGCTGCTCGGCTTCCGCAACAAGATGGGGCGGCTCTTCAATGCCGAGATCCGCCTCAACGACGATAAGCAGCCTGAATTCGACTTCGGTCAGCCCAAGGAGGATGAGGCTGCCGAAGCCGTGGATTTCTCGGGGCAGGACTCCCTGGGCCAATGTCCGAAATGTGGCGGCCAAGTATATGAGCATGGGCTTTCCTACGTCTGCGAGAAATCCGTAGGGCCTGAGAAGTCCTGCGATTTCCGGTCGGGCAAGATCATCCTGCAGCAGCCCATCGAGCGCGAGCAGATGCACAAGCTCCTCGATACCGGGCGGACGGAACTGCTGCGGGGCTTCGTTTCCAGCCGTACCAAGCGCAAGTTCTCGGCCTTCCTGGTGAGGGGCGAGGATGGCAAGGTGGGGTTTGAGTTCGAGAAGAAGGAGCCCAAGGCGCCCGCCGCGGCAAAGAAGCCGGCAAGCCGGAAGAAGGCTGCAGCCGAATAGACGACGGATTCGCCAGTTAAAAAGCCCGCTCATCGGCGGGCTTTTTAACTGGCGCCGGGTTTCGGGATCAGGCCAATACCGCGGCGACCAGTTCGTGGAAATCGTCGATATCCGTGTCCGAAGTGCCCAGGAAGAGCTTTGCGTTCTCGAAGGCGCTGTCGCCAACCACCGCCGCGCTGCGGGTGCACTCGGCGATCACGTGTTCAGCGATGACGGTGATTGCAATGAGGGCCAGCGCGCTGGAGGGCAGCTCCCGCTCGGGAAGGATGTACACGTCCGGGTCGTGGTGGTAACGGATGGCGGCGGCAATGCTGTCCGGAAGCCCCCAGTTACGGGCCAGCAACCAGCCGACGACGGCGTGGTCGCACTTGAAGTGCTCCCGCTCCAGCTCGCACAGGGATTCCGGGTCGTCGAGAAGGTGGGCGCAATGTTCGACATACTGCGGGAAGTTAAGCATCATCACCGGGATGGCCGCGTCATGGAACAAGGCATAGGTATAGGCCAGCTCCGGCGAAATCCCCACGTGCTTGCGGGCAAGCACGCCAGCGGCCATGGCCAGGCTTGAGGTTCGGGCCCAAAAGCGCGCCATCTGCTCCTCGGGCAGGCCGTCGGTGGAGTTGCGCAGGGCCACAGCAATCACCACATTCAGGATATTGCTGATGCCGAGCCGTGCGACGGCCTGCTGAACGCTCTTGACCGGGTTCGTGCCACCCAGCATGGGCGAGTTGGCCAGTTTGACTGCCGTCGCAGACATGCCCACATCCGAGGCGATGATCCGGGTCAGCACCTTTATCTGTGGGTCATCCTTTTGTGCCTCGCGCATGACCTCCGCGACCACGGCGGGGTAGGCGGGAATGCGGATGGCGGCCAGGGCCTTTTCCAGTTCGGTATGGCTCAGCGGGCGGGGAGCAAGCGCAGTGTTCATGGTAGGATCAAAAGCGAATCTGAAGTTGCGATTTTGATAAAAATCATAATTTTTGGATTTTTATCATTTTACTACTTCCGGGCTTCCGTTCAAGGCCCGTTGGCGTCACTATTTCACACTCGACAAACGAACCCCGGCGGAGCGATTCTGTGGAGCTTTCGTCCAGAACCAAGGTCATTCTGGCCACATTGGCCTTCTGCTTGTCGCAAGCCTACCTAATCGGCTCGCTCCACTCATTACGGCCAAATATCGTAGAACTTCAGTTGACGTTTGCACCGGATCGATATTGGGAGATTCTCAAGCTCTGGGGTGAGGCGGGCCGGGCGGCTTACCATGATCATTTTTCCGCCGACTTCATGCACATCGGCATATTCTCTCTCTTTGGTTACCTGCTGGCGCACCACGCGGGCTTGTTCGACCCCGATGAGCGAAAGAAGGCGTGGCAGCTTGGGGTGATGTTGCCGGTGGCCGGGGTGTTTGATCTGGGCGAGAACCTGCTGCAACTGCTGCTCTTGTCCGGCCCGACCGGGGCGGACAGCGCCGCCATACCCCTGTCGGCCGCGTGTTCCACTGCCAAGTGGGCACTGGTGGTCGCTTTTTCGTGGATTTCTGCGCAAAGGGTGCTCAAGAGGCTCGGATTTTCTTCACGCTGAAGAAGCGGAGAGCGAGCATGAGGGGGCGCTTATCGATAACATTGTTTGACATTGTTATGTCGGCTCCCCCATGCAGCGCGTCTATCACCCCGAGGCACATTCCTCCCGCCAGGTCGAAGCCCGTCTGGCTTACTGCCGCGAAGGCTTCCTGAACACGCTTCACGAAGCGGCGGGGGAGGTCATCCAGCACGCGGACTGGCTCGACGAGCTGGGGCGCGCGGCGGGCGAGTGCTTCGATGAACTCGCGGGGCAGCGTGTACGCCTGGGCTTCGAGCAGGCCAAGGGGCTCACGGCTTCGCGCATCAGCCTGGTGCACGACCACGACATGGATTTTGCGGTCGAGCTCACCAACCTCGAGCAGCGCCTGCGCAGTTTCTGCAAGCGCGAGCTGTCTGCCCTTCATCTGCGTCTGAAGGATGTCTTCGAGGCGGCGGGTCTGGCACTGGGCACCGAGCTGCCTGTCGGCCCTGAAGCCGTCTGTCGTGCCCTGCGTATCTTCCGGGACAGCGAACAACTCAATCCCGACGAGGCATTGCAGTTCATCGAGCAACTGGAGCCTTCCCTGTGCAGTCACCTGTGCAGCTACTACCGAACCCTCGAGCATCGCCTTTCCGATCCTGTCAGCCTTGAGGAGCCGGTGCCGGAGCTGGCACCGCCGCCTTCTGACCGTCGGTTGGCCTGGTCGGATGGCCCCGTGGCCCGCGGCAGTCTTCCCATGGATCCTCTCGCCTCCCTGCGCCTGTCCGTACTGGCGCGTTGCGAGGCAGCAGGAGGGGCAAGCCGCGGCATGGACGCAAGTCTGGCAGCGGCGCTGGTGGAGCGGGTCGAAGCCTGGCTGGGGGAGCGTCAACACTACGGGGAAGGCGTCCCGGCGTCCGTCGGTGGAAGCGAGCTGGGCGCCCTGCTTGCACCGCCAAGGGCCGTGGCCGTCGAAGTCATCGAGACCATCTGCAATTACGCGGCCCGCCTGCCTGACTTGCCCGCCTCGATCGGAGCCGTCATGGGCCAGCTACGGGTTCCCCTGCTGCGCTTGGCCCTTCGCAGCGAGATCCTGCTGGCCGAGCCCCGTCACCCCGCACTGCGCCTCGTGGATCTCATTGCCGATCTTGGGCGCAGCATGGCGTCCGACAGTTCGCCTGAAGCGCCGGTCGCTCAGGCTCTGCTGCGTCTTGCCCAGTCCCTCGGCAAGGCTCCCCGGATTGCCGACAAGGACTTGGTGGCAGCCCTGGGCAAGGTCGAATCCATACTCGAGGCGCGCAAGCGCGCCGCCCTGTCACGGGCCGCAGTCCATATTGAAGCCGCACATCGCCTGGAGCGTCGGGAGGTGGCGCTGCTGCAGGCCAGCCAGGCGGTGCATGAGATGACCGCAGGTGTTCCGGATTCGGTGGCACGGGCGTTTGTTGAGGGCTATTGGGTGCATGTGCTGGCCAAGGTCGCCTATCGCTATGGCCCGGGAAGCCCGAAGTGGGTTGCCCGCGAGCAAGTCGCCAGACGCCTGCTGGAAAGTGCCCGGCCTGAGCCGGATGCAGCGCACCGCCAGATGCTCATGACCCAGCTACCTGCGCTGATGGCGGGGCTGGAAGAGGGGCTGCGCTACATCGGTCTTTCCGAGGCGCATGTGCGCGAGGGTTTGGCTCCCTGCCGAGCCCTGATGGCCGCATGCATTGCCGGTCATCCGGAGCCCGTCCCGTTGCGGCGCCCGCCGATTGGCCCCAGCCTGATCGCCCAGGCCGGGAATCCGCATTTTCACGTTCTCAAACACAAGCAGCACTTTGCTGGAGATCTCAGCCTGCCGTCCGAGTGGGCGGACGTGGATATCGGTTCGCCGGTTGCCGTGGGCCTTCCCGACGGCAAGGTGATGCGGGGGGTGGTGGCACTTATCGGCCCCGCTCAGCAGCTCGTCCTGATTGCCGACGCCGACAGTCCGGCCGTGCTGGCGATCACCGCGCGGGCGCTGGCCCATCAGGCCACCCAGCCGGCCACCCGGGTATTCCGGCCTGCGTCGCTGGTGGACGAGGCGGCCACCGACAAGCTCATCAACCCCTGATCCCCCGGGCGGGGGAACCGATGCCGGTGCGGCGGGTCTGCCAACAGGCCCTACAATTCTTCGCTGCACCTTCTCCGACCCGCCCACCATGCCTTCCGACTCCGTCCCGCCGAACGCCGGGGCCAACGCCATCCGCATTCGTGGCGCCCGCCAGAACAACCTGAAGAACCTGTCCCTGGACATCCCCCACCACGAACTGGTGGTGGTGACCGGCGTGTCCGGCTCGGGCAAGAGTTCCCTGGTCTTCGACACCCTCTACGCCGAGGGCCAGCGCCGCTACGTGGAGACCTTTTCTCCCTACGCCCGGCAATTCCTGGACCGCATGGACAAGCCCCAGGTGGACCGCATCGAGGGCGTGCCGCCGGCCATCGCCATCGATCAGACCAATCCGGTACGCACCTCCCGCTCCACGGTGGGGACCATGACCGAGCTGGCGGACCACTTCAAGCTGCTCTATGCCCGCGCGGCCCGGCTGCACTGTCGTTGCTGCGGCAAGCCGGTCACCCGAGACACCCCGGCGACGATCTTTGAAGACCTGTCCGCCCGCGCCGCCGCGGCGGGCGACCCGCGCCTGGTGGTGAGCTTCCCGGTCACGGTGCCGTCCAACTTCAGCGACGAGGAGATCACCGGCCTCCTCGCCCAGCAGGGTTACACCCGCATCCACGCCCGCGATGGCGACGTGCTGCATGTGGTGCAGGACCGCTTCCGCCTGGGCAATGCCGAGCACGCCCGGGTGATGGAGGCCCTGGAGACCGGCCTCGCCGTCGGGCACGGCCGCCTGTCGGTGCATGCCCTGGCCGATGCGGGTGAGACGCGCTGGAAATTCAGCAGCGGGCTGCATTGCGCCGACTGCGATATCGCCTACTCTGACCCGCTGCCCAGCCTGTTCTCCTTCAACTCGCCCATCGGCGCCTGCGAGACCTGCAAGGGCTTCGGCCGGGTCATCGGGGTGGATTTCTCCCTGGTGGTGCCGGACGAGTCCAAGACGCTGGCGGAGGGGGCGGTGAAGCCCTGGCAGAGCCCCAGCTTCAAGGAGTGCCAGGACGACCTGGCGAAGATGGCGAAGAAGTACGGCGTGGCCATGGACATCCCCGTCCGTGACTTGCCCGCCGAGCATCGGGAATGGCTGTTCGAGGGTGACCCCAAGTGGAAGAGCTGGGACAGCTCGTGGCCGCGCTACTGGTACGGCATCCGCCACTTCTTCGACTGGCTGGAGAGCAAGGCCTACAAGATGCACATCCGGGTGCTGCTGTCGCGCTACCGCAGCTACACCGAATGTCCCGCCTGCCACGGCGCCCGCCTCAAGCCCGACGCCCTGCTGTGGCGCCTGCCGGCGGCGGGGGGCGACTGGGCGATCCATGCGCTGATGGCCCGGCCGGTGGACGAGATCGTGCCTTTTGTGGCCGGCCTGGTGCTGCCGGCGCCCCTGGACGAAGCCACCGAGCTGCTCCTGGGGGAGATCAAGGGCCGCCTCAAGTATCTGCAGGACGTGGGCCTGGGCTACCTCACCCTCGACCGCCAGTCCCGCACCCTGTCCGGTGGCGAGGTGCAGCGCATCAACCTCACCACGGCCCTGGGCACTTCGCTGGTGAATACCCTGTTCGTGCTGGACGAGCCCTCCATCGGCCTGCACCCGCGGGACATCAACCGCATCCTGGGCGTCATGGAGCGCCTGCGGGACGCGGGCAACTCCCTGGTGGTGGTGGAGCACGACCCCCAGCTGATGCTGGCCGCCGACCGCCTGCTCGACATCGGCCCCGGCCCCGGCGAGCGGGGCGGCGAGATCGTCGCCTACGGCGCCCCCACGTCCATCGCCAATGACCCCACATCGCTGACCGGCGCCTATCTGGCCGGCCGCAAGCGCGTCGATGCGCGCCGCACGTTCCGCCCGGTGGCGGCGGATGCGCCACGCCTCACCCTTAAGGGCGCCCGCCAGCACAACCTGCAGGGCGTCGATCTGGCCATCCCGCTGCAGCGCCTGGTGGGCATCACCGGCGTCTCGGGCTCGGGCAAGTCCACCCTGATCCAGGACGTGCTCTATCCGGCCCTGGCCAAGCACTTCGGCCAGCCCGCCGACGTACCGGGTGCCTTCGACGGCTTTGCCGGTGTGGACGCCATCAAGGGCGTGGTGATGGTGGACCAGGCCCCCATCGGCAAGAGCGCCCGCTCCAACCCCGTGAGCTACGTCGGCGCCTGGGACGCCATCCGGAAGCTCTACGCCAACCTCGATGAGGCCAAGGACCGGGGCTACACGCCGGGCACCTTCAGCTTCAACTCCGGTACCGGGCGCTGCCCCACCTGCACCGGCTCGGGCTTCGAGCACGTGGAGATGCAGTTCCTTTCCGACGTGTACCTGCGCTGCCCCGATTGCGACGGCAAGCGCTACCGACCGGAGATCCTGGCCCTGTCGTGGCGCGGCAAGGGCGTGGCCGATGTACTGGAGATGACCGTCTCCGAGGCCCTGGCCTTTTTTGCCGACCAGAAGGCCGTCGTCGCGGCCCTGGCGCCCCTTGCCGACGTGGGCCTGGAATACCTGCGCCTGGGCCAGCCGGTGCCGACGCTCTCCGGTGGCGAGGCCCAGCGCCTCAAGCTGGCCGGTTACCTGGCGGAGGCCGCCCAGCTGGCCGCCAAGAAGGCGAAGAAAGCCGCCTCCGGTGATGAGCCCGGCCTGCTCTTCCTGTTCGACGAGCCCACCACCGGCCTGCACTTCGAGGACGTGGCGCGCCTGCTGTCGGCCTTCGAGAAGTTGCTGGATGCCGGCCACTCGCTGGTGGTCATCGAGCACAACCTGGACGTGATCGCCGCCGCCGACTGGCTGGTGGACCTGGGGCCGGAAGGGGGCAGCGGCGGCGGTCTGATCGTCGCCGAGGGCACGCCCACCGCACTCATCGCCACCCCGGCCTCTCACACCGGCCGCGCCCTGGCCGACTACGCTGCCCAGCTCTCGGCCATGCAGGCCGCGCCGCGGGTGGCCGAACCGCCGGTGCGTTACCGGCCGGTGGCCGAGCAGGCCATCACCATCCGCCACGCCCGCCATCACAACCTCAAGAACATCAGCCTGGACATCCCCCGCGACCAATTCACGGTGATCACCGGCCTGTCCGGGTCGGGCAAGTCCACCCTGGCCTTCGACATCGTGTTCGGTGAAGGCCAGCGGCGCTACCTGGAATCCCTCAACGCCTACGCCCGCCAGTTCGCCCAGCCCTCGGCCCGGCCCGAAGTGGATGCGATCTTCGGCATCCCCCCCACGGTGGCCATCGAGCAGCGGGTCAGCCGCGGCGGGCGCAAGAGCACGGTGGGCACCCTCACCGAGATCCAGCCCTTCCTGCGCCTGCTCTACACCAAGCTCGGCACCCAGTACTGCCCCTGCTGCGACGTGCCGGTGACGCCCCAGAGCTTCGAATCCATCGTCGCCCATATCCAGCGCGATTTTGCCGGCCAGTCCGTGGAGCTGCTGGCGCCCCTGGTCATCAACCGCAAGGGCCTTTACACCGACCTGGCCAAATGGGCCCGGGGCAAGGGCTTTGAGCAACTGCGGGTGGATGGCGATTACCTCCCGACCCGTAAGTGGCCGCGCCTTGACCGCTACAAGGAGCACAACATCGAGCTGCCGGTGGGCATGGTCAAAGTGGGTGTCGACACCGAGCCAGTGCTGCGCGAGGGCGTGACGGCGGCCCTGGAGCATGGCAAGGGCGTGCTCAAGCTACTGCCCCTGGGTGAGCCCGGCGGGGCGCTCACCACCCTGTCCACTTTGCGCGCCTGCCCGGAGTGCGGCACCAGCTTCCCCGAGCCGGACCCGCGACTCTTCTCCTACAACGCCAAGCATGGCTGGTGCCCCGACTGCTACGGTACCGGCATCAAGATCGCCGCCAAGGTGGAGGATCCGGACGCGCTGGACCTGGGCGAGCTGGAGCATGAGACCGACGAGGTCTGCCCCAGCTGCGACGGTGCGCGACTCAATCCGGTGGCGCGGGCCGTTCGCTTCCGTGACCTGGGCCTGCATGAGCTGGCCTCCCTGGCGGTGGGCAAGGTGTCCGGCTTTTTCGAGAGCCTGCAACTGGCCCATCGGGACGCCGAGATCGGTCGCGACCTGGTGGCCGAGATCCGCGGCCGGCTCGACTTCCTGCAGAAGGTGGGCCTGGGCTACCTGGCCCTCGACCGGGCCGCGCCCACGCTTTCCGGCGGCGAGGCCCAGCGCATCCGCCTCGCGGCCCAGCTCGGCTCGAACCTCACCGGCGTGTGCTACATCCTCGACGAGCCCACCATCGGCCTGCACCCGCGGGACAACCAGCTGCTGCTGGACACCCTGGAGGCCCTCAAGGCGCGGGGCAACACCCTGCTGGTGGTGGAGCACGATGAGGACACCATCCGTCGCGCCGACCACGTCATCGACATCGGCCCCGGGGCCGGCGTGCGTGGCGGGCAGATCATCGCCCAGGGCCGGCTTGCCGACCTGATGGCCGCGCCGGACTCGGCCACCGGGCGCTGCTTCAAGCACCCGCTGATCCACCCCCTGGCGCCGCGCCGGGCGGTGGCTGACGATCACCCGGCCCTGGTGGTCCGCAACGCCACCCTGCACAACCTCAAGGGCGTCTCGGCCCGGGTGCCCCTGGCGCGCCTGACGGTGGTCACTGGCGTGTCCGGCTCGGGCAAATCCACCTTCGCCCGCGACGTGCTGCATGCCAGCCTGGCCGCCGCTGCCCCGGTGGGCTGCGCGGCCCTGGACGGGCGCGAGCAGATCGGCCGCCTGCTGGAGGTGGACCAGACCCCCATCGGCAAGACCCCGCGTTCCTGCCCAGCCACCTACATCGGCTTCTGGGATGCCATCCGCAAGCTCTTCGCCGAAACCACCGAGGCCAAGATGCGCGGCTGGACGGCCTCACGCTTCTCCTTCAACACCGGCGCCGGGCGCTGCCCGGTGTGCGAAGGGCAGGGCCAGATCACCATCGAGATGAACTTCCTGCCCGACGTGAAGATGCCCTGCGAGGCCTGCGGCGGGGCCCGCTTCAACCCGGAAACCCTGACCGTGCAGTGGAAGGGCAAGAGCGTGGCCGAGGTGCTGAACATGGCGGTGGAGGATGCGGTGGACTTCTTTGCCGCCCATCCGTCCATCGCCCACCCCCTGCGCCTCTTGCAGGACGTGGGCCTGGGCTACCTGACCCTCGGCCAGCCCAGCCCGACCCTGTCGGGGGGCGAGGCCCAGCGCATCAAGCTGGTGTCGGAGCTGGCCAAGGTACGCGGCCGGGCCGGTGAATCCGCCACCGGGCCGGGCCGCCCGCTACCGCCGGAGAAGCACACCCTTTACGTGCTCGACGAGCCCACCGTGGGCCTGCACATGGCCGACGTGGAGAAGCTGATCCACGTGCTGCACCGCCTGGCCGACGCAGGCCACACGGTGCTGGTGATCGAGCACGACCTGGACCTGATGGCCGAGGCCGACTGGATCATCGATCTGGGGCCGGAAGGGGGCGACGGGGGGGGCGAGATCGTCGCCGAAGGCCCGCCGGAAGCGGTGGTACAGGTGGCCCGCTCCCATACAGGGCGTATCCTGGGTGAATTCATGGCGGCCCGACGGGCAAGCTGAACCCCAAAAGAGAGTGAGCATTCATGAACCATCGTCTTTCCCACTCATCCCTGGCCTTGCTGGCGGCTCTGGGGGCTGTGCCTGCCCTGGCGGCCGGCAACCCCTCCACCTGCGCGGCCATCGCCGACAACACCGAGCGCCTGGCCTGTTACGACGACGCTGTCGGGCGCCCTCACCAGGAGGCGCCGGCCCCGCCGCCTCCCGACAACACCCCCTTCTCGGCGCGCTGGGAGCTGGACGCCGAGGACAAGCGCGGCACCTTCCTGATCAAGCCCTATCGACCGACCTACATCCTGCTGGGCCGGATCACCAATTCGGCCAACCGGTTGCCCAGCTCTCCGGGGCCGGATCGTTCGGTCACCGAGCCCCTGGATGTGTCGCCGGTGGAGGCCAAGTACCAGATCAGCTTCAAGACCAAGCTGTGGGAAGGGCTGTTCGGCCGGCATGGCGACCTGTGGATGGGCTACACCCAGCAATCCAGCTGGCAGGTGTACAACAAGAGCAATTCGTCGCCCTTTCGTGAGACCAATTACGAGCCCGAGTTGATGGCGGTGTTCCGCACCAACCTGGATGCCGGGGCGGGTTTCAAGGTCAAGCTGTTGTCGGTGGGCTTCAACCACCAGTCCAACGGCCGGGCCGAGCCCCTGTCACGGAGCTGGAACCGGCTCACCGCCCAGGTGGGCATCGAGCGTGGCGACTTTGCCCTGGTGCTGCGCCCCTGGTATCGCTTTCCCGAGAAGGACGGTAAGGACGACAACCCGGACATCGGCCGCTACCTGGGTTACGGCGACGTGCAGGCCATGTGGAAGCTGGGCGATCACGGCCTTGGCCTGACCCTGCGCGGGCCCCTGTGGCAGAGTGGGGGCCGGGGCTCGGCCCAGGTGGACTGGAGCTTCCCCATCCACCGCAACCTGAAGGGCTTCGTCCAGGTTTTCAGTGGATTCGGTGAAACCCTGATCGACTATAACCACCGCCAGACCACCTTCGGTGTCGGGGTGGCCCTGGTGGACTGGCTATAGGCGGCGCCGGGCGGCAGGGGGCAGGAGGGCGCCGAGGGTGGGGCCCTGAGCTGCCCGCTCGCACTTTAGTGCGGGATTGTGCCGGCACAGGGTTGAAAGATGGCTTTGGGCCTCGGACGCGGTTTCCTTCTGACGGCTGGCTTCCGTCAGCCAAACGTGTGCGCCCTTGACGCCCGCAGTGCTTCCCCGTTGATTCATGTACAGCAGGCCTAGCTCCAGCTGAGCCAGGGCGTGGCCCCGGCGCGCCGCCTTGAGGTACCAGAATTCTGCCTGCGGAAGATTCCTGGGCACGAGTTCGCCGGATGCAAGGAGCTTGGCAAGCCCGTACTGAGCAGCGGGGAAATTGCGTTCCGCACCTTGCTGGTACCAGTCGCGGGCCTTCTCGCCATTCTTCCTTACCCCGTCGATGTCGCCGGAGTACAGCTTGCCCAGCAGGATGATGGAATCCTCATTGCCCGTGCCCGCGGCCTGCTCCAACAGGGCGATGGCCTTCTCCGGGTCGGCATCCACGCCGACGCCTTCCAGATACATTTCACCCAGCGATGCCGCCGACAAGTCACTGCCCTGCCGGGCAGCGCGGGCGTACCAATAGGCCGCGGCGGTGGGGTTGTATGGACCACCCTCTCCTTCCATGTGCATGGTGGCCAGGTTGTGCTGGGCCCTGTCGTTGCCGGCCACCGCGGAAATCAGGTAGAGGGGCCGGGCGAGCAGGAAGTGGCCGGCATTGTGCAGGCGGAGGGCCGAGGGGTAGCTGAAATAGAGTAGCGCGACCACCAGGACGCCGAAGAGGGCGAAGGGGCGGAGCCGGACAGGCATGGACGGACTGGGCATGGGCGAATGGCTTTCCGTGAGCAGACCATATGTTATCCGGATTTTCGGAAAAGGCATGAGTCCATGCGGTCGGGATCAGGTTTGAAACCCGGTAATGCGGCGTTTTGGCTTAATTCCGGCGACTTTAATAGATGTATGAACTATTTTCACAATTTCTCCGGGGTTCTTCCGGGACGGCCGCGCAACCTTGTCTTGTGCTGACGATGCCACGTCCAAGAGGAAGGCCGGCATGTAGAATCATGCCGTTGGCACCCTGCCGCGAACGGCTGGGCAGTTCGCACTCCTGTCACGACCCGGACCCCGTCATGCACATTCCCGACGTACTTGCCCTGAGGGCCTGAACCATGGTCAGCCCGTTCAAACTCAGTGTCTGCCCCCATGACACTGCCAAGAATCTGCTTGGCTGGTTCACCCTCAACACCTACCTCCAGCGCAATCTGGGCATCGGTATCCATTTCGACCCCCACGACAGCTTTCTCGAAGAGCGCCAGGCGGTGCTCGACCGGCCCCACCATGTGGTCTATGCCAATCCCTACAGCGTCCTGTGCTTTGCCCGGGAGCGGGGCTTTGTGCCGGTGGCCCGGCCCGCCGGCATCGTTGACGAGGCCATCGTAGTGGCGCGCCCGGGCGCGCCGCGGGGGGCGGCCCTGCGCATCGCCAGCGCCACCGACAAGTTGATCATCCATGACCTGGGGCTGAAGGTGCTCGACGGGCTGGACATCGATGTGCGCCAGGCGGACTTCCATTTCGTCGGCAATCACCTCAACGCCGCCAAGGCGGTGATCGACGGCACCGCCGATCTGGGGATCGTCTTCAATGAGACCTGGAACGGCCTCAACCCGAGCACCCGCGGCCAACTGGAAGTGGTGGGGGAAAGCCACGACGGGCTGGCTTTCCACTGCTTCATGGTGTCGCCCGAGTGGGCCGACAAGCGCGAAGCCATCCAGCGCATCCTGTGCGCCATGCATGAAGACCCGGCCGGCCTGCGGGTGCTGGACGACCTGCGCTTCACCCGCTTCGAGGCGGTGGGCGAGGAGATCCTGAAGCCCCTGGCCGCGCTGCTGGGCTGTTGAGCTCAGCCGAATTGCCTGCCGAAGCGGCCCATGCCAGCCCCGAACACCAGTACGCCCAGCAAGCCCATGGCGAGCACCGAGTCCCACAGCAGATCCATGCCGGTGCCCTTCAGCAGAATGCCGTAGGCTGCGTCGAGGAAGTAATGGAGTGGTGAGATCCACGCCAGGATGCGCATCCACTCGGGCATGGCCTCGATGGGTGTCCACGCCCCCGAGAGCAGCAGCATCGGCATCAGGATCACCACCGTCAGCATGCCCACCTGGGCCAGGTTGCGGGCGACGGTGGCGGCCAGCAGGCCCAGCCCGGCCGTGGTGAATACGTAGAGGGCGGTGATCAGGAAGAACAGCACCAGGCTGCCGCGCATGGGCAGGTCGAAGCCCGGGCCGAGCACGCCGAACAGGGCGATGGCGGTGCCTGCCAGGATCACCAGGGTCATGGCGATGACCTTGGGGAAGAGGATCTGGAAGGCGCTCAGGGGGGTGACCATCAGTTGCTCGATGGTGCCCCGCTCCTTTTCGCGCACCATTGCCGCGGCAGGCAGCAGGATGGCAAACAGGGTGATCACCGTCAGCAACTCGGAGATGCCCATGAACCAGGCGTCGTTCTGGTTGGGGTTGTACCAGATGCGGGTATCGGCCTGGATGACCGGGCCGCTGATCCCGCCGCTGCCCAGGCCTTCACGCAGGGCGGCCACCTCCAGGCCGTAGCGGCCGACGATCTGGGCGCCGTAGCTGGAGGCCAGGAAGCCGAGTACCGAGTTGGAGGTGTCCACCTGCAGTTGCACGGCCACCTGTTCGCCCCGGGCCAGACGCTCGCCAAAGCGCGGCGGAATGTCGAGCACGGCCATCACGTCGCCGTCATCCAGGTGGCGGATGGCCTGCTGCGGAGTGCCGGCGCTGCCCGCGGCCTGGAAATAAGGCGGCTGGAAGCGGCTGGCCAGCTCCCGGGAGGCCAGGCTGTGGTCACCGTCGAGGGTGGCGATGGCGGCATTCTTGAGCTGCATGCTGACCCCGGAGGCGGCGATGTAGATGTCGCCGGTGAAGGCATAGAGGAAGAACACCATCAGGGCCACATCGCGAAAGAGCTGGAGCAGCTCCTTGTGGGTCATCACGCGCAGGCGACGCAGGCCTGCGCCGGAGAAGAAGGTGTTCATGATGCCGGCCTCTTGCTGAACAGCAGGTAGCCCAGCCCGAACAGGCTGGTGGCATAGGCCGCGAGCACCAGCATGTCGGCCCACAGGGCCTGCCAGCCGACACCCTTCAGGAAGCTCCCGACCACGATGTTGGTGAAATACATGGGGGGCAGGGCATGGGCGATGGCCGAGGCGCCGGGTGCCAGGGACGACAGGGGCAGGAGCATCCCCGAGTACAGCACCGCCGGGATGATGCTGACGATGCTGGCCACGATCATCGCCGCCACCTGGGTCTGCACCAGCATGGAGATCACCAGCCCCAGGCCGGTGGTGCACACCACGTAGAGCAGCAGGGCCAGGGCGAAGAAGGCCGGGTCGCCCTTGAAGGGCGTGCCATACAGCCCCACCGCCAGGGCCCACAGGATCAGCCCGTTGGTGAAGGAGATCGCCACATAGGGCGTGAGCTTGCCGATCAGGAATTCGCCCGGCGATACGGTGGACGAGTAGATGTTGAAGATGGAGCCGGACTCCTTCTCCCGCACCACGCCCAGGGCGGTGAGGAAGGGGGGCGACAGCATCATGATGAGCATGATCAG